>Ga0316190_10000291_pt1 | contig 34031 bp, 30 predicted proteins | sample Eddworburrow2_MG_FD_204929 | JGI IMG/M metagenome (GOLD analysis project Ga0316190, IMG submission 204929) | Coastal sediment microbial communities from Maine, United States - Eddy worm burrow 2 | ecosystem: Environmental > Aquatic > Marine > Coastal > Sediment | place: USA: Maine | collected... | reverse complement strand
CTAGAAAGTCTGTCGGATTTAACGCTGTTCGGCTGCAAATCCACGGATGGCGATCAACTCACCTTATCGCGCTCGTTAAATAGCCCTGCTATTCGCCTCGCCCGATAAACTGATTTGATTCGCCCCCGATGAATTTTCGCTTCGAACGGTTCAATCCGACAGACTCCTAGATTGAATGCCACTTTGGACTCAACTTACCCAAACACGCCGGGAGGCAATGCCAAATGAAAGCCATATTGATCAGACCCGACAATCAGACGGTCGAACAAATCGAACTTGCCGGCGTGGAGGACATTTCAAAACACATCGGTTTCGACACCATCACCTCGGACGAGATCGGACCCGACGGGGATCGTCTGTACTTCGATGAAGAATGCTTTCTGCGGGGCAGCAGCGGGCGCTTCCAGATCGATACGGTGGTCCCCGTGTCGGGTCCCGGGCTCGTGGTCGGCTCCCCCGACAATGGGCACACCCTGCGCGATACGGTGTCCGACCCCGAGTCCATCCGGGCGCGGGTCAAGTATCTGTAGAGCATCTCATACGCCCAAGCACAAGACCTGCGCTTAGCTTGCCAGGCAGGCGGGAGGCGGCACCTATGGATCTCAATCATCCATTGTTCGAGAGCATCGTTCTGCCGCTGACGATGACGTTGGTTTTGAGCGGGGCGTTGCGCGGAATGCTGGGCGAACGATGGGGCAAAAACCTGGCCGCGGCCGCAATAGGTCTCTCTGTGCTGTTCGCATACACACTGATTTTCGGGGCCCCGGCATGGTCACCGCGAACGGGATTGCAAAAGCTTCCGTTGATAATGGCCCTGCTTATGGTCGGGGGCGTACTGTTGGATGTACTAAAACCAGGTCGAGCAACCACCGCATGGGCGGCATTGGCGGCAACCGGGGCAACGGCGCTATGGCTGGGCGAGCCGCAACTCGCAGGCGACGGCGGCGATGTCGCGCCGTTGTTGATCTTGACTTCGCTTATCGCTCTGCTGAGCCTGGCTGGGCTGGTCGCGGCACCGGCTGAGGGCGCCTACCGTTGCAGCCTCATCCTGCCGGTGGCGCTGGGCTTGGCCGGCGCTAGCTTTAACGCCGGATCGATGGCACTCATGCAGACCTCCCTGACGCTGGCTGCGGCGGTGGGTGGATTCGCGCTGTGGAACTGGCCAACCCCACGCATGCCATTCGGGGCCACTGGAATCGCTGTCTCCGGCATGGGTTGCTTCGCCCTCGCGCTGCTTCTGGTGCTGTTGACGGAGATTCGACCGTGGGCACTGTTGCCTCTGGCACTGATCTTCGCCATGGTCCCGGTCGCCCATCGGCTGCCGCGGCCGGCGCGGTTTGGGCGGGCTGCGGTGGAACCGCTTTACATCACGGCGATGGGGCTGATTCCGATGATTCTGACCATCATCCTGGCCCACAACCCAGCGCCTGCGGATGGGCTCTACTATCGCTGAACAGGGGGCAGGCCCTGGAGGTAGCGGCCCCCAAGCCGGCGCCGGACACGCGTAATCGATGGGTAGACCGGACCGCTTTGAACGGCGCGAATCGCCACCCCCGAAATAGATTCCGCTGATCCCGAACTGGCAACAGGGTGTTACCCTAGTGGGAACCTCTGATTTATTCTGAACGAAGCAGATTGGAGGGTGAAATGTGCAGATTCAAGGGGCGGAACGCGGGGCAGATCGCGGATAATAGTTGTTCTATTGCCAGGATTTGCAACGATGAAGCTGTGCATTTCAGTCCCAAAATGCACGTTCACCAATACATCAGAGGCTCCCTAGTTTCGCTCGAAATGCGGTAATTCCGCGCCTGCACTGGAAACATGTCAGATCGCAATCCCAGTCAAATCCAAGCAGACCGCGACCCTGTAAGCACAAGCATCGACATCTGGCCGCTGCTGCTGGCCCTGGCGGATCTGCGTCGCCACGGCGCCTGGCCAGACCGGGCTACAGGCTTTTGCCTGTCGACGGCGGGCGATCTGCTGACCACGCCGCCAACCGATCCACGCGCACGCCTGACCTGGGGCACCGCGGGCCTTGCAGCGGCACCGAGCGAGCATGCCGACACCCGAGACCTGATTGACCTGTACTCGCCACTGTTCCCCGCCATCTCGGCGGACCCATTGGTTGTAGCGCATCTCGGGCAAAGCATCGACGCGCGGATCGCGACCCTATCGGGGGATTCCTGTTTTGTGACCGGACCGGAGAACATTGTCCATCTACATCGCATGCGGGCCCTTTGCGACGCAGTCATCGTCGGCGCCGGCACGGTGGATACGGACGATCCAAGGCTGACCACTCGTCTGGTGCAAGGCCCGCACCCGGTCCGGGTGGTCATTGACCCCGAGCGGCGGCTATCCACTGAGCTGGGTGTGTTCAACGACGGCAAGGCGTTCACCCTGCGGGTGTGCGCCGAGGACCGGGTCACGCCCGATGACGAAGCGGCCGTCATCGGGCTGCCGCGCCGCGACCACGGCCTGTGTTTGCCGACCCTGATATCCACACTGCAACACCGAGGTCTGCGAAATCTGTTCGTCGAAGGGGGCGGCATAACGGTTACCCGTTGGATGACGGCCGGACTGCTGAATCGACTTCATGTCACGGTGGCGCCGGTGTTCATTGGTGACGGCCGCGCGTCGTTCGGCCTACCCCCGGCCTCGGTCATGGCTTCATGTCTTCGGCCCGATTTCCGGGTATTCCGCCTGGGCGAGGACCTGCTGTGGGATTTCGATCTAACCGCCGATCATCCCCAGGGATCGAAACCTGCGTCCCAATCCGAAGGACCCCGCCGGGTGCGTTGATGTCACAGCGATGGTGGCAACGCCAGCAGGTCGACATGGCCAACCACCAAGGCGGACCCCCGCTGCTCTATGCACGCCTGCCGCTCAGACAGCCAGAGCTCTATTCGCATGCGCTGATCGCCATCGACTTCCGTCGCCGCCTCGGCCACACCCCGTGCCAGCGCCTCCTGTAGCGCCGCATCGGCGCGGTCCAGCCGCCAATCACTTTGGACCCGCCTCACCCGATAACCGGAATGCTCAAGACACTGCGCCGCATAGGCACTCGCGGCCGGACCCAGGGCCGGCCCGAAGCCCTTGTCCCATCGCTGATGACGGTTGAACAATCCGGTCACATTACGATCCGCGGCCATCTTAGGGCACCAGGTCATCCGGCCGTCGTAGGTCAGGGCGAACAGCACCGCACAGCCATGGGCGGAACAGTGGCCCACCAGAGCATCGACCCAGTCGCCCGACACCAGGTCCAGCAGCGCCGAAGCGGTCACCAGATCGGCATCGGCAAACGGCAATTCGCTCAAATGCGTGGCGAGATCGAGTTGCTGCCACCTGATGGTGGCGGAAAACGCCGCCCCAGCCAGGCGCAAGCCGTCGCCCACCCGACTCACACCATGGCCCTGCTTGAAGGCCCAGGCCCGCATCGCCTCGGGTGCATGCGTCAGCAGTTCGGCATCGGCGTCGAACAACATCCAGCTCTGATCACCCTCCAGCCGCGGCCCCAGAAAGCGCAGATTCGCGCCGATCCCGCTGCCCAGATCCACCACCCGCAGGGGTGCACCATCCGATCTCCCCACCTCCAGGGTCGCAACAGCAGACGCATCGCGGGCACGTGCATCCACCGCTTCGCGCAACGCCAGCCAGTCCGGACTGAAATCACTCATGCGGGACCTGCGTTCCCAACCGCCGCCGCGAACTGCTCCACCGACTCAGGCCAGCTCGGCAGCCGCCGACGGGCACGCCGCGCGCCTTGGGCAAGCCGTGCGCGCAGCCTGTGGTCGTCCATGATCCGGCCCAGCGCAGCGGTCAGCGCCCCGCGGTCGCCCGCCGGCACCAGCAGGCCGGCGTCCGCCGGCACGGTTTCCGGTATCGCGCCGGCACGTGTAGCGACAATTGGCAGACCCCTCGCCAGGGCCTCGGACAACACCATTCCATAGCCCTCGTACTGGGACGCCAACACAAACACATCCGCTTCCTCGTAAAACGTGCTCAGTGCCGTGTCCGAAACCTCACCGGCCAGCAGTATGCGATCTCGCAACCCTGAGGCGTCGATCTGACAACGCAGTGAATCGGCGGTGCCCGGCGCCCGGACGGTGCTGCCGACACAGTTCAACCGCCAGGCCCGGTCACGCAAAACCGCCAGAGCCGAGAACAACAAAGCATGGTCCTTGCGTGGTGTCAGGGTGGCAACGCAAAGCAAGTTAGCACGGTGATCGCCGGTCCCCCGAGCCAGGGGCGCCGGATCGGTTCCCGGACACACCACGCTGATGTGTTCCGGCGACGTGCCGTGCTCGGCCAACGCCAGGGCCGTGCTTGAACTGGTGGTGATGACCCGGCACGCGGCCGCCAGGCCCCGGCGCTCGCACCGTCTCAGCCGCTCGGCGGTCGCGGGCTCAAGCCCCGTCTCCAGCGCCAGCGGGTGATGGATCAGGGCGATCAGGCGCAGCCGCGAGGCAAAACGCTCCGCCAGCGCCGCCATGCCACCCAACGCCAGACCGTCGATCACCACCGGGCGGCCGCTGGGTATCCGCTCAAAAACCCGACCGGCCTCATCCAGCGCGTCGGCGGAAGGATGCGGAAACCCCGGATCAAGTTCGTGCACGTTGACGGCCCAACCCAGGGTTCTCAGACCCTGCACCATTCGCCGGTCGTAGATGTATCCGCCGGTGCGGGTTTCCAGGGCACCGGGGATGACAAAATCCAGCTCACGCGTCACCTTCAAGCCGGCAACGCGTTCTCATAGCCGGCCGACGCAATATGCGACTCGTGCAACGTCACCCGCATGCTGGTCAAGCCGGCGGCCGCCGGGCCCAGGGACCCGTCCCGGATGCGGTCCGAGATTCGATCGAACACCACCCGGGCAAGGAACTCGGTGCTGGTATTGACCCCGGAAAAGGCGGGTTCGTCATCCAGATTGCGGTAATTGAGCGCCTTCAGTACAGCGCCCAGGGCCTGGCTGGCCAGACCGATATCCACCACCAGACCATCGTCATCGAGCTCGGCGCGACGCATTTCCAGATCGACCACATAAGTCGCACCATGAAGTTGCTGAGCCGGTCCGAACACCTCGCCGCGAAAACTGTGGGCAATCATGAAATGGTCACGCACTGTGACACTGTACATACTGAATCCTCATGGGTAGATGATGCGATGGCAGATACTGTCACCGGGATTGTCGGCCAGCTGTGCGAACACCGCCGGCAGGGTGTCAAAAGGGCTCTCATGGGTTATCAGACAATCGAGGACGGGGTCGGACAGAAGTTCAAGCGCCAGGCGCATGCGTCGACCGTGCGACCACCGCGCTCGCTGTTTGGCAGCCACCGATCCGACCTGGGAGGCCCGCAGGCAAAGCCGGCTCGCGTGGAACGCCTCACCCAGCGGCAGCGACACCGACTGTGTGCCGTACCAGCTCATTTCGAGAACGGTTGCTTCGAATCCGGCGAGGCCCAGGGCGGTGGTGAGACCGGACGCGCTGCCACTGCAGTGGACGACCGCATCGGCATCGGCTTGGGCCCGGTCAGGCGACGCAAATCCAACGCCGAGCCGTGCCGCAATTTCCGCTCGACCCGGATTGGTGTCGATCAGTTCAACCCGGCATCCCGGCACGCGCCCTGCCAGCCAGGCGACCAGACAGCCCACCGCCCCTGCCCCCACCACCGAGATTCGATCTCCGATACTGGGGGACAAATCCCACAAGCCGTTCAGCGCCGTCTCAAGATTGGCCGCGAGCACGGCCCGCCCGGCAGGCACATTCTGCGGCAAAGTCGAGACCGCCTCAACCGGCACCATAAACCGGGTCTGATGCGGGTAGAGGCAAAAAACGGTCTGTCCAAGCAACGCATCGGGACCACGCTCGACTTCTCCAACGTTGATGTACCCGTACTTGACCGGCCCCGGAAACTCGCCGGCCTGGAACGGCGCCCGCATGCGCTGGTACTCACTGGGCGGAACCTGGCCACGATAGATCAGTGCCTCGGTGCCCCGGCTGATCGCGCTGTAACGTGTCCGCACCACAACCTGGCCCAGATCCGGCTGCCGCAAGGTTTCGCGGCGTATGTTGCTCTGGCAGGGACCGGTAATCCAGAATGCTGAGGCGCACGGTTCGGTCATGTGGGACATGCTTCGGGTGAATTGCCCGGTCGGACAAATGACAGGAATTGGGGCATGCCGGAAGTGTAGTTCAGCCGGTCAAAAGTGACGACACATTACACGCACCCGACGGGTTTTGGCGCGGACGTGCAACAGACGCGGAATCAAGCGGCCCAGCCAAAGTCCAACCGATTACGCTAACGCGATTTCACCAATTCAGAGCACGTTTCAAATCATGCCAAGCCCAACCCGCAAATCGGCCACCCTTGCGCCATTGGTCCGGCACGCAGCAATCGCCGCCATGGCGGTGGCCGTGGCCCTGACGATTGTCGCCCAGGGCCTCAGCCAGATCCTGGGCCTTAGCGCGGCATTCCCTGTAAAGACGACGCTCGTGTTCCTTCTGGCGGCGCTCTGGCTCAGCACCTACCTGCCCGGCCACCTGCCCCATGTCCGTCTGGGACCGGCGAACCTGGTTACCCTGAGTCGTTTGGGCCTGGCAGCGCTTCTGGGCGGCTTTGTCGGTGAATCGCAGGCGAACATCGCCTGGCCTGCCGTGGGCATCGCCGCTCTGGCCTTGGCCCTGGACGGAGTCGATGGCTGGCTGGCGAGACGCGGCGGCTGGGATAGCGCCTTCGGGGCACGATTCGACATGGAGACGGACGCCCTGTTGTTATTGTTGATGACCTGCCTGATCTGGCAGCTCGGCAAAGCGGGCCCGTGGGTATTGTTGTCCGGCGCATTGCGATATCTGTTCCTGCTCGCGGTCGTGGTCTCGCCCACGTTTCGGCGTCCGCTGCCGCCCAGTCAGCGACGCAAGACAATCTGTGTGCTGCAGATTCTGTCCTTACTGGTGGCGCTGCTTCCTATCGTTCCCACGCCCTGGAGCGCCGGGGCCGCCGCCGCCGGACTGGCACTGCTTTGTTACTCTTTTGGAACCGACAGCGCCTGGCTGTTGCGTCAGTCCAGGCATCACCGCACGGAGTCACTGATCGATGAAACCAGATAGTCATTCGCCCCGATCCCCGACCCTGCGCATGCTTACGGCAGGCCTATGGCTGTGGGCCACTCTAAGTGGTGCCGGCGCCTGGGCGGACGCAAAGCGCTACGAAATCGATCCGGACCATCTGAGCGTCGGTTTTCTGGTGGAGCACATCGGCTACAGCAAGGTTCTTGGCATGTTCCGCGAGGCCAGCGGCTCCTACCTGTTCGACGAAGCCAGCGGTGAGCTGTCCGATCTGACTGTGGTGATCGAGACAGAGAGCGTGTTCACCAATCACCGCAAGCGAGACGAGCATTTGCGCAGTGCAGATTTCCTGAACAGCGCCGAGTTCCCACAGATGATATTCCGCGCCAGCCGCGCCATGCCCGCCAAAGGGCGCCATTACCGGATCGACGGTGAACTGGAACTGCTGGGACAATCAAAGCCCCTCACCTTGGAGGCCGATTGGAACAAGAGCGCGGAATATCCGTTCGGTGGCGGATTGATGGGCGGCAAGCCCTATGTCATGGGTGTATCTGCGCGTGGCAGCTTTGAACGCAGCAGCTATGGCATGAGTTACTCGGTCGATAACGGATGGGTCGGCGACCGGGTGGAGTTGATCATAGAGTTTGAGGCCCAGAGACAGTAGCGCCCAGTGCCCATGGTCACCATCAGGTCGGGCTGGACATCGTGGCTTGCGATCGGACTTGCTTTGCTCGGTCTCAACCTGGCCCTGAGCTTTCACAACCTGTGGCCGACGTTGTGGGTGACCACGCGCTACGAGCTTTCGGTCGAAATCGCGTTCCTGGTTCTGATCCTCGCCGCGTTGTGCGGGCTCGGCAAGCCACCGTCGAGGCGGCTGCTGAGCGGAATCGCTCTGGTGCTGCTGGTGTTCGTCCTCGGCCGTTATATGGAGGTCACAGCGCCGTCCCTATACGGGCGTCGGATAAACCTCTATTGGGATGCGCAGCATTTACCAAAGGTGGCGGCCATGCTGGCCGAGGCGCTGCCCTCCTGGCAGGTGTGGTTGCTGTCAGCCCTGCTGATCCTGGGCCTGCTGCTGCTCTACCTGATGTGCCGTTGGGTGCTTCAAGCCCTGGTCGGCGCGATGGCCGAGACTGGCCCACGGCGCCTCGCACTGGTGTTGAGCGCCACACTGGTGGCGCTTTACGGTGCCGGATACGCCGTCCCGCAGATCAATACGCTGCGTTGGTTTTCTCTACCGGTCAGCCTCACCTATGCCCAGCAACTGGGGTTTGTACATACCGCCCTCGCCGGGAGGGCCACCCTTGACAGCGAAGCCCACCCACTGCCCGGCTCCAACCTCGACCGGCTGGCCGGAGCGGACATGCTGGTGCTGTTCTTCGAATCCTACGGTGCCGCTACGCTGGATCTGCCTGCGTTCTCCCGTGCCCTGGACAGGCCCCGCTCGACCTTGGCCGAGGCGATCACCCAAAGCGGTCGAGAGGTGGTATCGGCTCGGGTTCGATCCCCGACCTTTGGTGGCGCCTCCTGGCTTGCCCATGCCAGCTTCCTGTCCGGAATCCAGGTGTCCGACAACGGCCACTATCAACTGCTGCTGACCGGTGACCGTAAAACCCTGGTCCACCGCTTTGCGCAGCGGGGCTATCGCACCGTGGGATTCATGCCCGGGCTTCGCCAGGCATGGCCGGAGGGAGCGTTCTATGGCTACGAGCGCATCTACGATGCATCTGCGCTGCGCTATCCCGGACCGGCGTTCGGCTGGTGGCGAATACCGGACCAGTACGCCCTGGCCCAGGTCAATGCGATGGAACTGACGCCCGGTTCGAGGCAACCGGTGTTGGCAGTGATGAACTCCATCACCAGTCACGCACCCTTCCATCCCGTGCCACCGTATCAATCCGACTGGCAGACCCTGCTGGGTCCGCATCCGTTCGAAACCGATGCGGTCGAACATCAGATCGATCCAAGTGAGGCGATGGGAGAGGATTACGTCAAGTCCATCGACTATGTCCTGACCAGCGTGGCGGGATACCTGCGGCAGCGCGGTTCGGACGATCTGGTGCTGATTGTCATCGGCGACCATCAGCCGGCGGCGCGGGTGACCGGTCCCGACGCGAGCTGGGACGTACCGGTGCATGTGATCGCGCGAAACCCACCGCTGATGGACGCACTGCGTGCGCTGGGGTTCGAGACCGGTCTCGCACCCAGCCCCGCAACCCTGGGCCCGATGCATACGCTTGCCGGCCGACTGTTACAGGCCTTCGACAGCGCCGCCGGGGGCGACACAACGTCGAAACGAACCCACCGTTCAGTCGCTGCACCCGGGCAGTCGCGCGTAGATGTCCCCGGAACCATCGCCGGGCGTCAGCGTCCGGATGAAGTCCCGAGCCCGATCCGCATCGCACCAGTGGGTCAGGACCAGTCGGTGGCACTCACCCGGAGACCAGTTGTAACGGTAGGCGGCGAGGGATTCGAGACGGTCGACACAGGACAGAGCGCGATGGGTCGAGGCCGGCAGATACTCGAATGATAGACACGGCAGCGCCGTATCGAGACCCGCCAAAACCTCGGCCTCAAAGCCTTCCACATCGATCTTGACAAAATCCGGCACACCCCAGGCCGCGATCAGTGCATTCAGTGTCGTTACCCGCACCGTGTCATGTGCACGCCACTGTATGCCTTGAAACGCGCTTTCCCCGGCACGCTCCCGAATCCAGTCCTGGGAGAGCGTGGCGACCGTGAGATTTCGGGGACTGCTACGCAACACGGCTTTGCCGTCCTGAGCACCCAGCGCGGAATCGACGATGTGAACAGCATCATCCCGCCCGTAGAGGAATCGGAGTATGCGGAGCAGATCAGGCTGGGGCTCTACGGCAACGACGGTCGCCCCCAGGGCCCGCCAGGCGCGGATGCGATTGCCCACATGGGCGCCGACGTCGAAGCACAAACCGCCCCGCGGCACCCATTGCGCGTGCAACCGACGTATCCCGGATCCACGCCAGGGAATACCGTAATAGATGACAAGCGAGCGCAGCAGTCCGGACAGCCTGACCAGCCGTTGCATCCATCGGGCTGTAAAACCCGGCTCAGTCGGAACGGGCATGGTCTGAATGACCGCTTTGCTCAAACTCCGGTTCCATGGTCGCACCAGGCTGCACCATCGGCGACTGGCGCTGGGTCTTGCCTGCCCAGTTTGAGGCTCCGACCACCGCCAAGCCCACGGCGGCGAAATGCGGCAGCGCCAGTGCCGACAGCAATGCGCCCCAGAGTGGGCCGTCGATTCCACCCGGCGGCATCCAGTGCCAACTGGCCGCCGCGCAGGCGACCAGCGCCGCCGCAAGCAGCAATTCGGCGCGGACCCCCCTCAGGGCCGCGGCCATGCCGTCGGGTCGGGCTTGCTTGGGGGTACGCACAAAGGGCATGTCGGTTCGAGCCCAGGCGCTGAGCACCGCGCGACCCACGGTAAAGGTCAATGCCAGACCGGCCAGAGTGCCCAGCAGGGCACGCGCCAGACCCACCCGGTTGCAGGCAAGCTGCAAATCCAGTGCTTTCAGCAATCGAACAATAAAAAGGGTCAGGGGTGGTACAGTCCAAATGGCCGAGGGCACCGTCAGGTGGTTGGGCTGCACCACCATCAGAATCGACCAGCCTATGGCCAGCAGGCTGACGATCAGGTTAAGCCCATCGGCCAACCAGGGTAACCAACCCGCGACGTAGTGATAGCGCTGACCCGCTGTCAGTTTGGTGCGGGTCCGGTCCAGCAACAGGCCGGCGTGGGCGCGCATGATCTGCATCGCGCCGAACGCCCATCGAAAACGCTGCGCCGCGTAGTCAGAAAACCGATCGGGCGACACACCCCGTCCAAGACACTGGTTGAGGTAGATGGACTGATGTCCGGCAGCGAGAATGCGCAAACCCAGTTCCGCGTCCTCTGTAATAGTCCATTCGGCCCAACCACCCACCGCCTCCAGCACATCCCGCCGCACCAGGCTCATGGTGCCGTGCTGAATGATGGCGTTTCGCTCGTTGCGCGTGACCATGCCGGTGGAGAAAAAAGTCGCGTACTCCGCGATGCAGGCCGACTTGAACAGGCTCTGGTGACCATCACGATAGTCCTGAGGCCCCTGCACAAGGGCCACCTCGGAATCCGTGAAGCAGCCAACCACAGATCGCAACCAGTCCGGCCTGACCTGGTAGTCGCTGTCGATTACCGCCACCAACCGGGCCTGCGCCGCGGTATGTCGAAGTGCCAGATTGAGCGCACCCGCCTTATAGCCGCTCAGGCCCTCCACATGCAGAAAGCGAAAGCGGGACCCGAGTGCCTGGCAGGCAGCCTCAACCGGCCGCCAGCGCGCTTGATCCGGCGTGTTGTTGTCAACGACGATCACCTCGTAGCTTGGATAATCCAGCTGCGCCAGTGCGCTCAGCGTATCCACCAACAACCCGGGCGGTTCGTTGTGGGCCGGGACATGAATGGACACCATGGGAAAATCGTGCTCCGGATCCGGGCCGGGCTGAACCGGGCGCTGCACGCGGCGCCGTGCGCCCCATCGCGACTCCACCCATTCGTGTAACTCCACCAGCATCACCAGGATGACGATGCCAGCGGCAACACCCTGGATGGCTGCGGCGACCCGGACACTGGCGAACGCGTACCGACCGGCATGATCGTACATCGCCCAGATCAAGACATTGCCGAGCACAGTTGATGGCACGGCCAGCCAAAGCCGCCCGGTGGGTTTCAAACCGGATCCGTCACGGGTCAGGAGCCAAAACAAAAAACCCGCTGTCAGGACCGATAACCCGGCCAGCATGAAGTAAGTGGGCAGATCCCGCAGGCTGCCGGCGACCGCCATTCTCGGCTGCCGGTCGGTATCGAACAGCCCCCAATAGGCACCGACCTCACCCTCGATGGAGATTTTCCAGGGCTGGTCAAAAGCCTCCATCAAGAAGTACTCGACCCCGCGCCGCTCCGCCTCAACCAGAAATTGGCGAACAAACAGCGCCTGATTTCGCGGCGATGCAACCGCCGCACCCCGGCTCGGACCACGACTGGGCCACCCCACTTCGCCAATGAGCACGATTTTGCCCGGAAACCGGGTCCGGACCTGCTGCAGACGCTGAAACAGATAATCCACGGCCTCCGCCACCGGGACACCCTCCCAATAAGGCAGCAGATGCACCGTGATCAGGTCGACATGCCGGGCAAGCTCCGGGTACTCCAGCCATACATGCCAAGGCTCGGCGGTGGTGACCGGCAGGTCGGTCATGGCACGAACCGCATCCAGGTGGCCAATGAGTTCCGCCAGGGGGACCCGTTGACGCAGGAGCGACTCGTTTCCGACCACAAGCCGGTTCACATTGGGCGACGACTCGGCAAGCGTCAGCAGCCTGGTCCGCTCTGACTTATCGGCCGACGGATCGCCTGACAGCCATGCGCCCAATGTGACCCGCAGCCCGCGCGCCTGGGCCAGCATAGGGACCTGAGCCAAACCGGCGGACACGCTGTAGCTGCGCACCGCATGGGTTCGGGCCGCGAGAAACGCCAGGTCGGACTCGATGGTGCCGGCGGATGCCAGAGGACCCCGGTTTGCGTCAAAATTCATCCGGGAAGGGGCATAGGCATAACCCTGAACCCCAGGGCCGTCGTGAGGCGGCACCAAAGGCAGCGCGTGAAATGCCCAGAAAACAGCAGTGAACAACGCCACAGCGGCAATCAGTTGAAGATCGTTCCTATGCATATCCGGATGGAATCAGCCAACCCCACTGCAATAGATGGCCCATGGTTCTGTTCGCGGTTTGCGGCCTCGGCCTAGGGCCGAGGCCAAACCCCGTTACTGCACATCACGGGCGCCCAAAATCGACTTCCAACTGTGTTGGATGATGGCGAATAAAAAGGCGGTCGACCAGCCTACAAGCAGAATCCCATTCAGAGCTTCGACACCACTCAAGACACGCCAATTGCTCACCGGCAGCGTGATGTCACCATACCCAAGGGTGGTGAACGTCACGAACGAGAAATAGACCGCCTTTTCCCAGCTATCCAAGGTGTCGCCAGGCACAAACAGCAGGTAGGCCAGTGCCCATATCACGACCTCCACAAGGTGGAGCAGCATCAGGAAATGGGCACTCCATATCAGCGCCCACAGGGTCCCATGGGGTTTGAAACTGCCAGAATGGCCGACGTAACGATGCATTACAAAGCGCAGCCAGTAGTTTATGCCGAACCCATGAATAACCACCGTCACCGAGACCAGTACGGCAGCAACCAACAACAAATTGAGACTCATTCGATGATCACCTGTCCACCCGTGTCCGGGGCGGAAGTGTACCCGATCACTTCCCGGACCGCAGACGGGTGCACGCATCGTTGATCAGGCAGGTCTGCGCTCGATACGCCCAAAACGGCCCGGGTACTCACGCACTCGCGAACGCCAACGCCAACGCGATGCAAATAAACGGTTGAATCAAACCCCGGCAGAATCCACGATGACGAATGAACAGTCGAACAGGCGCTTTCGCTGCGGCCTTGGTTGCGGCACTGACACTGGGCTCGCATGCGGCGGCGCACGCCTGCAGCGAACGCAGACCGACGCCCCAAACCGGTCCTGGGCCCCATGACTTCAGTACCGCACCAAACACATCGAGGCTGTGGCAAGAGAGTGACGGGGGCGAACCCCTGTTCCTCCGTGCCCGGGTACTGGACACCTGCGGCGAGCCGATCTCGGGCGCACGGATCCGAGTGCTCCATGCCGACGAGCATGGCGAGCACGCCCCAGATCGCTGGCGGGCTCACCTGGAGACGGGTGCTGACGGCGCTTTCGAAGTGATCACGGTGTTGCCCGGCTATACCGGAGGGCTGCCTCGGCATATCCATTTCGTGATCACCCACCCCAATCACGCCGAACTGGTCACCCGCCTGTTCTTCAAGAGCGACCCGGCGAGCGATTACGGAACAGAGGATCTGACAATGGTGCTGGAGGAAATTCGGCGCGGCGAGGGAACCGCATGGGTTGCGGGTTACGAATTCGTTCTACCCCCTGGATAGGGTCTGAGCCCAGAACTTGCTTGCCCAGGAAGCCTCTGATTTATGCTGGACGAAGCAGATTGGAGTCTGAAATGTGCAGATTCAAGGGGCGGATCGCGGGGCAGATCGCGGGGCAGATCGCGGGGCAGATCGCGGGTAATAGTTGTTTTATTGCCAAGATTTGCAACGATGAAGCTGTGCATTTCGGTCTCAAGGTGCGCGTTCACGAATAGATCAGAGGCTCCCTAACAAGTGGTCAACTCGATAGATCGACGAAAACGCCGTTGGAAAGACATCCCCGATCCCTCAGCGCGTCCGCCGGCAATACGTTAAGAATTCGAATTGGGTTCTGAAGCATTGAGCCCACTCTACGCCGTACAAGCGCCTCCGGGTTGAGGTCGCCAACGGCAATGTCCGCAGTCTTGGATGTTTGCTCTTGAAAATGCGCATTGAGCCCCGCTCCGTGTTCCGATCCCGGCGGTTTCCGGCGCCGCTGTGCCTGGTCATGCTGCTGCTGGCGCAGCTTGCGTGCCACCCGGTCGCGGCGCAGACCGACTTCGATCCGGTCGAGGCCAATGAAGATGTCATCGAATCCGGCAAGGCATCGATCGAAGCGGACGCAACTCTTTCTGAGGAAGTGAAGGCCAGGGCGCTCGATTTCTACACTCGCGCCGCCACCGAGCTGGAAGAGGCACAAAAGACCGAAGCTGCGTTGGCGCGACTCAAGGGCCGTGTCGCCTCGGGTCCAGGACGCATAGCCGAACTGCGTGCCGCTCTGGACGACACCGTCGCAGCCCCTTCCATGGATTTGACCGCCGCCACGACGCAGGCCGAACTTGAGCAGCTGGAGGCAAAACAGGAGGCGGAGCTGAACTCGGCACGCGCCGAGTTGCGGGAACGGGCAGAGACGCTGAGAACACTGTCAACGGGTGGGGAAACCGCGAGCCGGGACCTGGCAGAGGGAGAGCGACAGCTGCGGGCGTTGCGGCGGGAAGAACGAGCCACGCCCATGGAAGATGAACCAAACACCATCGGCGAGGCCCGCCAAAGCTTCATAGCGGCTCGAACCCGCGCTTTGCAGGCAGAGGTCGGGTTCATCCGAACAGCTCTGGTCAACCAGGCGCTGTTGACGGAAATAGCGACCCTGGAACGCAACCTGTCCGAACGGCAGGTCAATAGACTGGAAAGCGCGGTGAACCGCACGGAAGATAGGCTGCGCATCCGACGCCTGGCGGAACTGGCCCGCGCGCGCGAAGAGACCGCGACGACCCAGGCTATGGTGGCCGCCCTGCCACCGGCCATCGCCGCTGCCGCTGAGGAAAACGCCCAACTGCAGGTGGAACTGCAGGAAACCACGCTCAAGCAGGATGCCACGGCAGAACGCTTGCGGGACATGGAAGGGCAACTCAGAACGGTCGCAACGGAATTGACCAGCAACCAGGCACGGATTGCGGCCACCGGCGGCACCCCGGCCATCGGCAGGTTGTTGCGCAGGCAGCTGAAGGCGCTTCCCACCACCAAAGACTATCGTCTCGAGTCCGCAAACCGGCAGAACGAACTAAACCGGATAACCGATCGGCGCATCGACCTCGAAGATCAAAGAGGCGTGCTTAAGGCGTTGGACACGGAGACAGAGCGGCGGCTGGCGTCGATCGATGGGGAACTCGATGCAGAGGATAGATCGGCGCTCCGCGCGCAAATTCTGGATCTGCTGGGCGATCAGCATCAGATTCTGAGCGATCTGGATCAGGCATACCAGCGTTACGCCACCGAGTTGTATGCGGTGCAGGCGACGGCGAGCCAACTCGGCGCCGAAGTCGATGCAGCGACTGATTTCATCGAGCAACAGCTTTTCCGAATTCGCAGCGCGCCGCCTTTTTCGGTGCGTGACTTTGAGCATTTTTCCGCCGCCGCCGGCTGGATGCTGAGGCCGAGCAATTGGTCACACGTTCCCAGGGATTTGGCGACGTCGGTTCTCGAAAAACCCCTGTTGTCGCTGCTGATGATTGTTTCGGTTGGCATCGCCTTCTTTGTGCGCTGGCGTGCACCCGCGTCGTTCAGGCAGTTTGCAGAGCAGGTGCGACACTTGCGAACAGATTCGATCAAGTACACCCTCGCCACAGTCGTCTACACCGTGGTCGCCGCGTCCGCATGGCCACTTGCCCTGCTCTCGCTTGGCTGGATTCTGCGGGAATCCGCCTACAGCGCGACTTTCAGCACACATGTGGGCACGGCATTGATGTTCACCGCGGCGTGGATGCTGATGCTCAATCTGTATCGATGGAAGTACCTCCCGAACGGGCTGGCCTTGGTCCATTTCGGTCTCACCCAGCCGGCCGCCGACTACGTGCTCAAAGACTTGCGCTGGTTGCGCCATTTAATCCTGCCACTGGCTTTTATCTCGTCCCTGTCCGCCCGGGGTGGCGAAGAAGAGGCTATCCTTGCACTGAGTCGCCCGGGCTATTTCATAGCCATGATTGGGTTCAGCTATTTCTTCTGGCGCGAAATGAAGGGCGATAACCCGATAATCGATTCGGTTCGCAAAACGAATCCTGAGGGTGCCTTCCTGCGGTTGTGGTCCTTGTGGAGAACGCTCCTGGTGTTGACGCCACTCGGTTTGGCGGTGGCATCGCTGCTTGGCTATCTTTATACCGCCAGCCAACTGGCGGAATTGATGTTGTTGACGCTGCTCATCCTGTTCGCATTGGTCCTGCTGCGCGATGTGCTTCTGCGCTGGTTCTACATGTCGGAACGACGTCTTCGCCTGGAAGCGGCGATACAGCAACGAGAAGAAGCACGTGCCGAGCGCGAGCGTGCAGGAGAATCGGAGCTTGAGTTCCCGGAGGTCGAACTGCCGGAAGTGGACTATAAGTCCCTTGGGGAACAAGCCCGCACCATCGTGCGGGCCACCATCGGCGCGGCCGGAGTGATCAGCCTTGTCGTGGTGTGGGGCGAACTGCTGCCGTTTCTGGGCTTTCTGGAAGAAATCAAACTGCCTTACAGCCAGCTGACCATGGTCGGCGGTATTGAAGAGAACGTGCCGGTCACCCTGGCGGACCTCTGCATCGGGCTGATCATATTACTGGCGACGATTTTCGCATCCAAGAACCTGTCCGGGCTGCTGGAATTCACCGTACTCACTCGAACCAACGTGGACCGGGGCGGACGCTACGCAATCGTCACCCTGTGTCAATACGGGATCTTGATTATCGGCTTCATCATGGCCTTTTCCACCATCGGCATGCAGTGGTCCAAGCTGCAGTGGCTGGTGGCCGCCTTGGGCGTGGGCCTGGGGTTCGGTCTACAGGAGATCGTGGCCAATTTCGTGTCCGGAATCATCCTGCTGCTGGAGCGCCCGATTCGCGTCGGCGACACCGTGACGGTGGGCGATCAGGGCGGCATCGTGGCGCGTATTCAGATCCGGGCCACCACCGTCATTACCTGGGAACAAAAAGAACTGCTGGTCCCCAATAAGGAATTTGTGACCGGTCGCGTGCTGAACTGGACACTGAGCGGTCAGACCAACCGAATCCTGATCAACGTCGGGATCGCCTACGGCGCCGACGTGCGCAAAGCGATGGAACTGGTGCACCAGGCCGCCAAGGAAAACAGCCACGTTCTTGCCGATCCCAGCCCCATCGTGAGTTTCGAGGGTTTCGGCGACAATGCACTCAGCGTTTATCTGCGCGCCTACACGGGTTCGGTGGAGCGTCGTCTTATCACCATGACCGAACTACACCAGGCCATTTATGACAAACTCAACGACGCCGGCGTTTCGATCGCATTCCCCCAGCGCGATGTGCACATCGATGTGAAGGAACCCCTGCCCGTCCGCATCCACCCGGCAGGGTCGGAAGGCAGCGCGGGTTGAGCAAGCGCAGATCGGGCGACAGTAATCTTCCGGTCTACTTGGGAAACAGAAACTGCAGCTGCAGCCGAAGCTGCCAATCCGCAGCATACTCTGGCTTCTCGACGTTGTAGAACGCCTGTGCTTGAACGTTGACCGGCTGCTTGCCGATTTTAAACACCCTACCCCCGCCACCGCCAACCGGCACGGTCCACTTGTCACCGCTATCGGCTTCCCAGTTGGCGGTCATGATGGGCGCCGAAGACAGGTACCAACCGCCACTGTTCGGGATGTTGTAGTTGATAAAGTACTGCCAGGTGAACAGGTTTACATCCTGGTCCCCGGAGCCGCCAACCGACCAGACGTTACTGAACAAGGAGCCGACGACCCAATTCCCCGGCATGGTAAGCACCACCGCGGAGACGCCGAGGCCCCACTTGTCGGACCCGAGCCGGTCATCGGTCGCCGTTGGCAGCAGCGCCACTGGCCCGACACCCCAAGTCCACTTGCCGGAGTTCTTGGGTGAAAGAAACGCGGTGAAGGTGGTGTCACCCAGGCCGTTTTTTCGATCCTGACCGGGCAGCATGCCGGGCTGCGACACCACCGGGAGTATGGTTCGGGTGATCACGTTCCAGTTGTCATTAAGAGAAAACGGCAGCACCGGCTGAATATTCAGGGTGTTCTTCGTTTTGTTCTCGGGTCCGACGTTGAAATCGGTATTGTTCTGAAACGGCAGGCTGATGAGATTGGCAACCGGATTCTGCGAAGCCTTGGCCAGTTCCTCATTACTCTGTTCCGCGGCAATGCTCGCGGGTCCGGCCAGAGCAATCAGCAGCAGCCAGGCGGCGGCCGGTTTCAAACCGATACCATTTTGAGATTTCATCAGAGCTTTCCTTTTGAATGCGAACGCTTATTCGACCAGACCGTGCTGCCAGATTGATCTCGTCGAGCCTACAGCTTCTTGCTGAAAGTCATGTTGTTGTGAGTTTTACCGCGACCGAGGCACGGTCATTGCCGTAAATCGGGTTTCCAGGCTCGAGCGGGAAGTAACTGATGAAGCGGGCGGATGCACTGCCGATGACCACAGCGTCGCTCAGGGTCCCCTTCATTCGATCATCGGTCGCCTGCTGGATCGACCCATTCAGGTTTCCAAAGGCACTGTCTTCGTTGGGCACGATGGTGTGGATCTCATTGCCCGCCAGTGTCCCGTCCCATAAGTTCGTAACACTTCAGAGCACCCCATATCCGCCAATGCAAGGCGCAAATATGAAAGCATAGCCGTGTTTGCAATGCCATGCCCCCTACTCCCAACTGTTCGCAGAGAGGATACTGCCCTTGTGTCTTATCAGCGCAATACCCTCCCCTGTGACCAAGCCAGTGACTTCCAACACTCAGTTCCAATCACCCAACCGGATCCCTGTTGGTCTGCTACTTGACCGACTCGATCTCACCCGGCCGCCAGGTCTGCTTGATCCAGGCTTCTTCCGGCCCGTATATCCGTAGCGCCAGCCACCAGCTCTTGCCGGGAATGGTCTGCAGCCAGTTGCCCTCTTTGCCGGCAGGCGGCTTCGGTGCGAAGTAGATGTCGTAGGAACCGTCATCATTGGTCTCGATGCCCTCGGTCTGGCTGCCGAGCGTGGGAAACTGCTGGTCGGTCTGCAATTGAGAACGCGTCTGAGTGTCGTACAGGGTCAGCGCCCAGAAGTCTTTTGCGGGTACGTCAGGCGGCATGTGCAGTTTGTAGGTTTTCGAGCCATCCAGCGGTTGTTTGTCTGAATCCAGCGCGATTAGGCCATAGTCCGAACCCTTTCCGGGCACCGTCACCGCCATTGCGGGTGACACGACGATATAGCCGAAGTGGAACAGCGCACGCGCATCGAGATTATAAGCACCATTTTGCGCGAAGGCGGTGTCCTTGTTGGCGTATGCCATCATCCAGGCGCTTTCGTCGCCGTAGATCAGATTACCCGGTTCACGCGGGAAGAAACTGATTGCACGGGCAGCTGCGTTGCCGATGGCGGCGGCATCGTTGAGGATATTCTTCATTCGATCATCGGGGGCAAAGGGCTTGCCCTTTTCAATACCGATGGCGGCCATCATCCCCTTGGCCTCGGGGCCCAGATAATCATCCGGTTCCCCCTGAATCAGGTCATGCAGTTTTTCGAAGAAACTGTAGTCGTTGGGCAGGACCGTATTCATCTCCTTGCCCGACACATTGATGAATTCGGTCTTCGGAGGATTGTCTTTCTCCGCCAGTGGATAAATCTTCAGGTGATCACGAATATTGGCAGAAGCAGCCGGGATCGCTTTGTCCATTGGCATGCTCTTGTCGAGATATCCGCGTGTAAAAACCCAGACGCCATTGGTTTTTGAGGGCACAACAAAATAGCCTTTGGGTACCTCACCCTGGTAGCCCGGAGGCAGAATCAAGAACTTGCCGCCTTTGCCCTTGTCCGGTCCGGCAACGCCCAGGTCGGTCATGTAGCGGAAAGCCATGTCGTCAAGCACGCCCAGCATCCCGGGCGGAAGATCGATGACCGTGGGGCCGTCCTTGTCCAGCGCAAGAAAACCCACCGCATACATGGTCGAGGTGTTACCTGTCAGGAGCATGGTCGCGGAATCCATCAGGTTGTCCCAGATCGCGATCTTGTGACTCGCATCTGCTCCGATACTGGCTTGACCTTCCCGCAGACTGTATGCGGACAACATCGGTATAGAATTGATAAAGACGTTCACCGCACGCGAGCGATCAAGGTAGTCATACACCGTCTGGATCGTCGTTTCCGTTGGAACCCCATCGAAGTATTCGAGCGTGCCGATGGAAGTCTCCGCCGTGTCAGGGGCGGTAATCGATGCCGGAATCGGTGTGGTCATTTTCATCTGCGGCGGTTGCTCCGAAAGTACTGTTGTCGCATTGCTTGCGAGCAATACGGCAGCGGCCAGCATTGCAAAGGGTCTCGAATTCATCGTGTATCTCCTGATATTGCCTACTCTGTGAGCTCAAAGTCACTCAGTACCCAGGTCTTGTCGATGTAACCCTCCAGCGGACCATAGAAGCGGAAGACCACAAAAAAGCCTTTGGTGGGATCGGTCTTGATCCAGTTCTTCCCTTGCCCTTCAGGCGCCATCGGTCCGAAGTAGACGTCCACTGAGCCGTCGGCGTTTGCCTCGGGGTCACGCATGCTGCCAACCGTGATATTGCCGCCTGAGTCGAGCAGGCTGCGGCTCGTCGGGTCATAGGCCGTCACCGCCCAGAACCGTTTAACCGGCGGCTTCGCCGGAACCCGCAGCCGATAGTTCCGGTCACCCATCAGGTAAGCGCCGCTCTTGTCTCTGAACGCGGTCAAGTAGGCGGTACCCGCACCGGGCGTGGTGGAGAGCAGGTTGGGCGAGACCACAATGGCCTGGTAGTGCCAGAGTGTCCGGGCATCGATTTCACGGTATCCATCGTGGGTGAACTCCGTGTTGTGCAGGAACATCTTTTCCCACTGCCGATCGGGCCAGTACTTGATATCCGGCGCACGGGAGGCATAGAGGATCGCACGTGACATGGCGACCCCCTGTTTTGCCCCCTGGTCGAAAATCTTCTGCATCCGCGCATCCGGCTCAAACGGCTTTCCCTTCTCGATCCCCAGCGTTGCAAGCCGACCCAGTTGTTCCATGCCAAACAGGCCGGAGGGCTCATGCTGGATGATCTCATCTAGCATCTCGAAGGCCGAACCGTCCTCCGGGACCAGGGTGTTCGCCCCCATTCGCGATGCATTGACGAAGGAAACCGCTCTGGACCCGGTCGTAAGTGGGTAAACCTTGAGACGGTCCTCGAACCACTTGACCGCCTTGTCACCGTTGCCGACGTCAAACCCGCGCATCATGGCCCAGATCCGGTAGCCTTCTGAGTGCATCACAAAGTACCCGTCGGGCACCTCCCCCTTGTAACCCGGGGGCAGAAACAGGTACTTGCCGCCCTTGCCCTTGTCGGGTCCGGTGGTGCCCATGTCGGTGATGTACTTGAAGTAGGCATCGTTGGCGGTTCCGTACATGCCCGGAGGAATCTCGACCACGGTCGGACCGTCGGCCTTCAGGTCGATGGTGGCAAAGGCGTAAACCGTGATGTCGTTGCCGGTGAGATAGTTCTCGCTCGGGTGCATGAAGTCCGCCTCTACCCCGGCGATGGAGGCGTTCTTCATCCCGAAGTCCCGGACCTGCGATTTGACGATCGCATAGAGCGAAAGGGCCGGGTAAAAATCCATGTAGGCCTGGGTGGCACGCTGCAGATCCAACGCGTCGTAGATTTTCCGCACCGAGTCTTCGGTCGGGAAAGCGCCGCCTTCGAACGCCAGCCTGCCAAAATTCGTCTCGATCTCGGCAGGGGCCGGCTTGAAGTCTTCTGAACTCTGTTTTGCTTCCGCGGCGCCAAGCTCAAAAACACTCTTGTCCTGCTGGGCGTAAGCTGGAACCACCAGGGTGCTCACCATAAATCCGGCTACAGCAATCGGAGCCAATGATCTGGTTTTCATATCTGTTTCCTGCTTTTGTTTCACGAGGCGAGCGCCAACCCGCCCCGCCATCCAATGGACTCGGCCGGATCACCCGACCGGTTCGGGGTCACCAATCTTCCAGCTCTTGTCATACCAGGGCTTGGTCGGGCCGTAGATGCGCCACAGCATGTTCCAACCCTTGCCGGGAACCGTCTGCAGCCAGTTGGCTTCCTGGCCCTCGGGCGCTTTGGGGCCGAAGTAGATGTCGTAGGAACCGTCCTTGTTCTGGACCAGGTCCTTGTTGTTGCTGTCCAGACCCGGAAACTGCTGGTCGGTTTGCAGCTCAGAGCGGGTCTGGTTGTCGTACAGCGTGAACGACCAGAAGGATTTCATCGGCACCTTCGGCGGCACATGCACCTTATAGGTCTTGCTGCCATCCAGAGGCGTGCTGGTGGAATCCATGTAGGCCACGGCGTAAATCGATCCCTTGCCATACGGCGCCTGGGTCATGGCCGGCGTGATGCCGGTGGCATAGAAGTGGAAGAACGCCCGGGCGTCCAGATAGCGGGCGTTGTTCTCGTCCAGGAACAGATAGCTGCCGCCGATAAAGGGCGTGGTCCAGACCCCTTCTCCGGGGTAGTAGTAGAACATGTCCTCCCGCGGGCGTGAGGCCAGCGCCCGGACCGTGACTGCAGCTACATCCGCCGCCTCGGCGAGAATTTTCTGCATGCGCTCATCGGGTTCAAAGGGCTGACCCTTTCGGATGCCAATGGATGCCAACTGGCCGAGAATTTCCGGATCCTGGCCTTCGCCGGGCTCGCGCTGGATGACCTGGTTGACTTCGTCGTAGAAGCGGGCATCCATGGCATGGATGGTGTTGAACGGCTTGCCCGATACGTTGATGAAGGTCATCTCCGGCGGGTTGTCTTTCTGCGCCAGCGGGTAGACGCGCAAGGTATCCTTGGTCGCTTTGACGGCCGGGGCGGTGCTGCCATCCACCTGGGCACCGCGCCAGATCACCCAGTTGCCGTAGGTCTGGGATTTCTCCACGAAATACCCGTCGGGAACATCACCTTCGTAGCTCGGCGGCAGGAACAGAAACTTGCCGCCCTTGTTTTTGTCCGGCCCGACCTGGCCGAAATCGGCGACATAGTGAAACCAGGCGTCGTCCACCAGACCGATCACGTCGGGCGGTGTCTCGATCACCATCGGCCCCTCCGTCAGATCGAGCCACAGCAGCATATAGATCGAGGTGGTATTCGGCGTCAAAAACAGCGTAGTCGAGTCCATCAGGTCTTCGAACAGCAGCGCGGTGGTGTTGGCCGGGCCCCACTTGAGTATCCCTTCACGCATGCCATGCATAGATGCGATCTGGATGCTGTTCAGGTAGGCCTGCACGGCCCGTTGGAAATCCAGGTTGTCGTAGACCTTCTGGGCGGTGGCCGCATCCGGCACCCCGTCGACCGAGGTCAGTGTGCCGAGGCGGGTCTCCAACTTGTCCGGCGTCGCGATCCCCGCAGGGACCTCGGTGGTCATCTTCATCTTTGGCGGTGCTCCCCAAACCACCGTGCCCATGCTGGCCGCTACGACGCCGGCAACAGCGAGAGATGTCAAGCGTCGCGTTTTCATGTGTGTTTCCTGTCTGTGTCTTTACTGGGGCCGGAGCGTGTGGCCGATCCGCGCTCCTGAAGTTTGGCTTCGATCGTATCCGGCGGCACCACCGCATCCATGCCGTACAAGGTCGAGATCCAGATTCTCGTGAGTGCCGCACACACGGCGTCGGGATCCCCACGGGGCCGCCGGCCGAACTGCTCGATCAGCAGCGACGCATCGAGGCGGTTCAGCGCAATGGCGACCGGGCGTGCGGGAAATCGGGGAATCAGACCCAACGCCTGCTGCTGTTCGATTCTTTGCGCCACCGCATCGTCGAAGCCGGCCAGGAAATCGGCCCATACCTGCTCGAGTCGCTCGTCGGAAGCGGCCGCGTCCGCGACGGCGCGCAGGATCGGGCCGCGGCGGTAGCAGACCGCGATCAAGCCCGACAGGGATTCGGTAAGCAGTGGGATCGGGTCGCCCTCGCCTTCCAGCCAGGGCCAGGCGACACCCATGATGTCGTCTCGCATGTCGTCGAGAAGCGTCTCCATCAGTTCGTGGAGATCGGTGAAGTACTGATAGAACGCGGGTCGACTCGAACCCGCGCGGGACATCACCTCCGAGACCGTGAGGTCACGGAACGGATGGGTCCAGAGAAACGCCAAGGCGCTGTCCATGATGGCCTGTAGCGTGCGTTCCGATTTTCTGGGAACCGCCACCCGATTCCGGTGTGCACGGCCCGATCGGCGCGGATCCGATATTTCTGACATGACGTCAGTATATATTGACGTTATGTCAGAAAAAAGACAAACCAATCGCGCTCAAGAGTCGAATTGAGGTAGGTCTGAACCCTGGGTGACCGGGAGTCTAGTAGATCAGAGGCGGCCTGGTCGAGTCGCTCGCCCGGTGGGCGAGCCTATGGAGTCACCTGGGAAACAGGAACTGTATGGTTCCGCCTATGCTCCAGTCCGGGGCGCCGTCCGGTTTGACCACGTTGGAGTAGGCCTCCACCCGTGCGTTCATTGCCTGGTCGCCGATCTTGAAAATCTTGCCTACACCCCCGCCCAGGGGCAGAGTCATTTTGTCGCCTGAGTCGATTTTCCAGTCCACGGTGATGACCGAGTCGCTGATCAAATACCACCCGTTGTTCAGGTTGTAGTTTACGAATGGCTCGATCAACGACTGATTTACACCACGCCGGTCGTCGTCACCGGCAAACGACCACAATTGACGAACCAGCATGCCGTAAGTCCCCCAGCTGGGCTGTACCAGACCGACTGCAGTCGGGCCGGCGCTCCATTTGCCCGATCCCAAACGATCGTCGGTGGCGGTAGGCAGGGTAACTGACCCACCGATGCCCCAGATCAACTTACCCTTGGTCTCCAGGGGATTGAAGAACAAAGAGTAATTGATGTCGCCCAGTCCAAAGGTTCGGCCGCTGTCGCTGGTATCGCCGATGCCCGGGTTGCCGGGCAAACCGGGCACGCCGCCGGGCGCATCCGCCAGAGGAGCAATGATGCGATTGACCAGGTTCCAGTCCCCCACGGTAACGGGGAGCACGGGTTGTATGTTCAGTACGTTGGCATCGCCGTTGTCCGCGCCGTTGTCGAATGTAAACTTGAACGGCAGGCTGTACATGGCGCTGATCGGATTCTGCGTGGCCGCCCGCAAGTCGCCGCCGGCCTCGCCCTGCGCCTGCACCAGCCCGCCCAGGGAAGTGAGGCCCAGACCCAAAACGGCAACGGTCAACCGGGATCGCCATTCGGGGAACTTGTACATTACGGCTCCAATGACCAGTGATGTATCCCCTCAAGCTATCGGTTGCGGCGCCTCATGGCAACCACCGCACAACGGCTTGTCAAAGGGACCGCAAGCGCGTTCCGTATCGCCACCGTTTTCTCTTGACCAGCCGCCACACTTTGGGCGTTCCCGATCCAACCGGAGATCAACCCTGCGAGCGCCCAGCGCATGAGCACCCATGGCAGACATGGCGACCCGGAAAACTGGCCCCGGCACTACACACCGGGATGACAGCTTCGAGCGCGCAATCGCCGCCATTGCCGGTCGTTTCCTCCAGGCGGACGGCAATGGGATGGACGCCGAAATCGAACGCGCCCTGTTACAGTCGAGAGATGGAAGACTGCAGCTGAGCGAGCAATCCGGCCCGACACGCTTGACGATACGAGCACGCTAACCCAGGTGGAGCGGGCTTATTTACCCAAGGTACTGGAACCGCCCGGCTGGCGCGTCCGCGGGCCTCGGGGTAGCGCCCCACTGCTGGGACTGAAGCCCTCCACCCTTGAGTCGCGCACAAGGATGCTGGGCATTCAGAGGCCTTCGCCCAAGGGTGTTTTGCCCTGAACTTGGGACATACCTGACGCGCGCAAAAATGGATCAAATTCAAGAGTCTGCTGGGAACCCAAACACAACACCGGCATCCGCTGCACGCCGTTCCCCTCCGTCGGAGAGCAACACAGGACCCCCTTTTGGGTCTGTGCCAGCTTCGGGTGGCGACCCCATCCAAAGCAAGCCCGTCAGGGATCGTCATTCCTTAAATCTGCTCACAGGTTCTGCTCACGATCCGCGCAAAACGGCGGTCCCCGCACCCTCAGTGTCCGCCGGAGCGGCCGGTGAATTCGTCCATACTTTTGCTGACGCCCAAGAAGTCCATGATCCAGTCGAACACGGGGACGGGCAGGACCCGACAGAGGAAGGCGGTGAGCACGAACTTTGGCATCACCAGGCGATGTTTCCCGTTAGCCACGGCACTGACGATCCTGGTGGCCACATACTCCGGCTTCAGGATCGGCAGCAGGAAGCCAAAGCGGGTTTTGACGCCCCTAAACATTCCGGTATCGATATAGAACGGGCAGACCACTGTGGTGTGAATGGGAAAGTGATTGCGCTTGAGCTCAACCCGCAGCGCGTCATCGAATCCGAATGCAGCGAATTTGCTCGCGCAGTAGTCGGTCATGCGGGCGGTGGCGCAGATCCCACCGGCCGACGAGACGGTGACGATGTGACCGTTCTTTCGTTCGATCATGCCGGGGAGGAAGGCCTTGCTCGTCCAGTACAAGGCGAGTGTGTTGACCTCAAACGTGCGGATGATCTGTTCTTCGGTCAGATCAAGGATGTTGCGGCCCGACACGATGCCAGCGTTGTTCACCAGAATATCGACCCGCTCGCACTCGGCCAACGTCTGGGCGGCGGTCTCCCGGATCGCTACCCTGCTGGAGAGGTCGCAGACATAAGTGTGGGCGGTCACGCCGGCGTCCTTGAGCAGCCTCCCGGTCTCCTCCAGTCCCTGCCGGTTGACGTCCCATAGGATCAAACGCGCGCCCTGCGCCCCCATCTTCTGCGCCATCAAACGCCCAATGCCGCTGGCGGCGCCCGTAAGCAAAACGTGCTTGCCGTGGTAGTAGCTCATCCAATCCTCCTGATTTCCCACAGGTAGGCCGCCACGGTATTGGGGGCGAACACGCCTTGGCAACGGGTCAAGCTGACTTGGGGCTTCGGTACCAGGGACGCAAGTCGAATGGGCATCGGCGCGATCCGGACTCGAGCCCGACTACGATTCGCTGTCAGTGCCGAAATAGTTGGAAACCAGCAGGGCTGCGTCGCCTTGCTTGATGTGGCCTCCTGCTTCGAGGGCCGTGCGAATCTGATCTCTGGCATGGGCCGTACTCTCGGTGTCATCAAACGAGTGGTGATCCGCGATGAACTCTAGGAACTGTCTCTGATAGTCGTTGATCTCGGCCGCTTCCATCGATTCGATCTGCTTGCGGACCTTTTCGGACAGGCCTTCGAATTGTTTGTCCCCGAACCAAAGATCGCGGTATTCCTCATAAGTCTCCCGATCGCCGGGGACCGGTAACGTCAGCGGTGCATCTGTTCGTACACTGTCCAGATAGTAGTCGGGTGCACCGAAATGACGCGCCGCCGCGTCGCGCTTGGTCAGGAACTCGGGAAGCCCAAAGATTTCCTTGACGGTTGCGGCAACGGAGGTGTGATCATATGTGGTGCTGTCGATCTTCCCTTGTTCCAGCCATGGGGACACCAGTACCGCCGGCACTCGAACACCGAGCCGGGTGAAGTCGAATGCAGGTGCGTCCGAGATCTTGCCATCGGGATTGACAACTTCGGCCGGCGGGGGGATGTGGTCGTAATTGCCGCCGTGTTCATCGTAGAGAACGACAAACAGACTCTTTTCCCAGTAGCGGCTGTTACGCAGCGCCTCGTAGATCGCGGCGATAAGATATTCGCCCAGGTCGATATCGAGGGTGCCCATGTACTCGGGATGCTGGTCGTTCCCGCCTTCCCTCTTCATGCTGAGGAAAATGGGCTCAATGAAGGAGTACGCTGGCAGCGCGCCATTCATCAAATCATTCTGCAAATCTTTGATGTCCCTGAAGTAGGGCTCTTTTCTATAGGGACCGGAATGCGGCTTTGGCTTCAATAAAAGGCTGAACTTTTCCAAAGCAAACCCGATGTTGGATGTCAGCTTCTCGCTCACATAGACCGACCATGGAATTCCCGCCTGCCGCAGGTGGTCGTAGATCAAAGGAACCGATTTGGGCAACCTTTTCTTGTTGTCGGCGATTCCGTCCGAGGTGGCGGCGTGCAGATAGTAACGGTTCGGCCAAGTGGGTCCGGGCACGGAAGAGAACCACCGATCGCACAGAACGAATTCCTCTGCCAGGGTACGCAGCACCGGTGTGCTCGCCGGCTCGTAGCAACCCATCAACGCCTTCCCCGCCTCCACCGGATCGATTTCTTGCTTGGTTCGTGAATCGGTCTGCTGTGCGAGGGTCTCGATGTAATCTTTCACGAATCCGTTCATCGGTGCCGGATTGGACCGGGGTCCTTCCTCAGACCCGAAGAGCTGAACCAGCGCGTTCTCTAGATAGTGTCCGGGTTCTGGTTGATCCCGTCGCTCGGGGTCGCGCTTTTTCCGGTGCACATAGATCTTGTCCGTGGAAGTGTCGGCGGGGTCCAGGTAGTTGAACTCCTCTCCTGTCAAACCGCTTCCCTTTTGCAGGTGATCCCAGTAGCCGCACAGATGGTCAAAGGAGCGATTCTCAAGCATTAGGACGATGACATGCTCGATGGGCGTGGTACTCATAAGCTTGAGAAACTCCTTCGACAAGCGTGATCGATTAACAGGCAATCCGACACGAGGCGAACCGAGGCAGGTTCAGAATTCAACACGCTAGTGTAGTGTCTCCCACACACTTAACACCTGCACTGGCCCTCCCGGTCCCTGACGGCGTTGCGGATCGTCGCAATAGCGCTGGCTATTCCTCCTCACCGCGCCTTGTCAGTAACCACGATGCCTAACCACAACCATCAAGGTATTTGAAAGACATTACACTAGGGAAGGCCTGATTTTTTTCTGGACGGAGCAGACTGGAGGGTGAAATGTGCAGATTCAAGGCGCAGATCGCTGGTAATAGTTATTCTATTACCAGCGATCTGCAACGATGAAGCGATGCATTTCAGTCCCAAGACACAAGTTTACGAATAGATCGCAGACTGCCTGGTATTCTTATCGAATTGCCGGGTCGGTGGCCATCGTAACAGACAATAGATGTCCCGGACTACGAGACAAGGCCCTTCAACTCCTGATACTGGGACTCCGTGAGAAGGGAATATCGTCCCGGTATCTGGTTATCCTCATCACCGTCGTCACTGACGATACAAATGGTCTGTCGGCCATCCACAATGGCAGGGCTGATTCCTTCTGGTTGGAGTTTGACACCGTCTTGTTCCAGGTCAAAACATGAAACTTGCACGCAACGCTCTTTGCCGTCCCAAAACCATAGAAGAAACTTGACTATGGAGGGAGTTGTCGTCAGGTCGCAGTCAAACTCCTCCTGCCCGGAGACAGTCTTGCCGCTCACTACCAGGTATCCTCCCAGGTCGGATATATAGGAGAGCGATCGAATTCCGCCGTTTTTAAGGTCCATCGGGACAGAATTGGCGAATACGCCATACTTGCCGGTTTCAGCGCCGTAAGCCCGTTCAAGACCGTATGTTCTGACCACCATAGCTTTACCGTCCACTACAGGGCTGCGCAGGCCGATCAGGAAGTCATCGTCCTGATTGGCAAAACCCTCGATATTAAACTCTTCATCGGCGAAATCCTCGTCCGCCAGCTGAGGATGTTTGGCCTGGAGGGCCTGCTTGACACGTTTCTTGAGGTGCTCGGCGCCCTCCGCATCCTGCAAATGGGTCACTCTGTCGCCACTGATCTGAAAGCGCGCGATCCGCCTGGCCGTGCTGTCATCATCATCGTCGTCCGCGCTGTGGGAGGAAATAACGTAGATCCAATCTCCCGAAAGGGCCACGCCTTCCAAGTCATCCAGCTCCGGACTCTCTGGAAAATTGAGCTTTCGTGAGTAAAGTTTTCCGTTTTCTCCTGACTCTGCGACAAACAATGCCTTTTTTGCATTGGTATCGTTGACGATAACAAAGCGGCCATCCGGAGGAGAAAGTTGAACGATTCCAGATGGTTCCGAAAGAAGATCGCTTTCGGTGCCGACGAACTGTGTAAATCTGATCTGTATCATCTCTCGACTCTCAATCTGTTAAGAAAACTGATCTATTTGCGCAGATCGCATTTTGGTCAACAAGGGCGCAGATACAAGACGCCCGTCCAGGCGACGTAACACGTCTAGGGCCAGGTCGGACAACGGCGCAGATGCGCCCTTGTGGGTGAAACCCTCGCGGGCCGCCGGGCCTTTGCTTGTCCATTTCCCCTTTGCGGGGCGCCGACACCCCCCGACCCCGCCTGGCTGGCCTTCCCTGCGCACGGTATCGACTGTTGGGGCAAATACGCCATGTGGATAAGGTGTAAGGCTGGCTCGCGGCTTCGGCGCCAACCACCGCCAGCTGCGAGTCTGTCGATCCCGTGCAGGGCGATCAGCAAGTCGACCACCTGGGCCAGCGGCCACCCGTGTACTGGCCACTTTCATCGCGTCAATGTACTCCTGCAGGGGCGCGTGCTGCCACGGCCGCTCGAAACGCAGCGATTTCTACCGGTTGTGATGCGCCGGGATCCAGCGGCATTTACCGCGTGTTCAAGGGTGGCCATGGCGCAGCACGAAGATGAAGGCTGACGGAGTCGGACCAAGGTAAGCCTCTGAGTGAACTCAGTCTACACCACAGAAACGGCATTCCAACGACCCTAGATTCGCAATTCCTGAACGCAAAATGAAGCCTCTAAGGCACCTGGAAGGGTTCTGTCGAAGGCCGAAGCTAATTGATTCATGGTGTTAGCTTGGTCCGACCCTGATCGAAACCCTGATCGAAGCGAAAATCCATCGGGGGCTAATCAAGTCAGATTATCGGGCGAGGCGAATAACCGAGCTACTTGACGAGCCGGTTATGATCAGTTGATCGCTATCCGTGGATTTACAGCCGAACAACGTCAAATCCGACAGACGCCCAGGGCTACCGACATCGCAGCGCGAACCGGCGTTGCGGTACCCACCATGAACTGATCAACGGTAGACTCTGGAAAATCCGGTCTGCATGCATCCCTGGGGGAACAGTGAACACCGAGGTGACTGTTTATGGGCGTTTCGCTCCTCACAGCTTGAGACTGTCATCCACAATGGCGACCGCTGCGCTGCTCGTATCGGGGTGTGCCAGCATCTGGAACGCAGGCGACCTTGCGGATTGGGTCCGGGACCGAGCGGTGGAACAGGGCTGCCAGCGCGAAAGCATCGAGTTGGATGACTGGTATAGCGAAACACCCGAGGGCAACGTCTGGCGTGGAACCTGTCGGGACGTTCAAGGCACTGCCATGCCGTTCGGGATCAATGTGGACGCTGTCTGGACGCCGTCAAAATCCACCTCCTGATATCTTGCCTGGCGCTGCGCCGGGATACAGTCAAACAGACCTTGGCGTTCGAACCATGTGGTTGAACGGCATCCGACCCGTCTGCATTTGCCTGATCATTGCCTGGCCCGCGTTCGCGCAGAACGTTACCGGGGACCTGCCAGCAACACCGAGCGGGGGCGGATACACCACCGTCGTTGTGACCAGGCTGGGCGGAGCCACGCCCGCAATTTTTTTCCGCGACGGCACCCCAATCGACGCCGACACCAGCGAGGCGGATCCGGGGGCGTTCAGCGCCACCCGTGAGAGCGATCTCAACACCATCCCTATCGGTGACGAACGTTACGAAACCCCGGACGCCGTCGTCCTGGGCGGCTGAACGAGGCGCCATACCCGCGTTAGCCCCCGCGCGGCATCGAAATTCCAGGCCCCAACGCCGGCGCATCAGCGGTCCACGCCGACGACCCCGGTCCCGTCGCCTGTACTTGCCTACCAGGCGATGGGAAACTGCGCCATATGCAACCCTCGGGCAGGCAATGAACGAATCGATCGACAAGGAAACCGGCGCCTCCGCCGAAGCCATCGAGCACCACTACGGCACCGGCAACGACTATTTCGCGCTTTGGCTGGACCGGAGCATGACCTATTCGTGTGCCCTGTGGAACGCGGACGACAGTGAGCAGACGCTGGACGACGCCCAGACGCGCAAGCTCGACTACCATATCGAGCAGGCCCACGCACAGGGTGCGGGCCGCGTCCTCGACATCGGCTGCGGTTGGGGCTCGACACTGTCGCGCCTGATCATGGATCACGGCGTGGAGTCGGCGGTGGGGCTGACATTGAGCGAAAGCCAGGCCGACTGGATCAACCGAACCAGGCCGGAGCCCCGAATCGACGTTCGCCTGCAGAGCTGGGAAGATCACGACCTGGGCGATGCCAGCTACGACGCGATCATCTCCATCGGTGCGTTCGAGCACTTTGCCCGGCTGGGCCTGAGCAGCGAGCAAAAGATTGCAATATATCGGAGGTTCTTCGGCCGCTGCCACGGCTGGCTGAAATCGCGTCGGTGGATGTCATTGCAAACGGTGGCCTACGGCAATTCGCTGCAGAAAGACTTCGACGGATTTATCGGCCAGCAGATCTTTCCGGAAACGGATACACCCCGGCTGTTCGAAATCGCCGCCGGTGCCGATCGACTGTTCGAAGTGGTGCGTCTACGCAATGACCGGGACGACTACCGGCGGACCTTGCGGGCCTGGTTTGCCAGATTGAAGAACCACCGGGCCGACGCCGTCGCCATCAAGGGCGAATCAGAGGTCAAGAAGTTCGAGCAGTATCTAAGGCTGATGGCCTATATGTTCGAAGTTGGTGGTCTCGACCTGCATCGCATCACCCTGCGCAAGATCGACAGCCCGAGATAGCGGCGGTCACGGATTGGACTGACCCGGATCAGCGGCGCGCCGCAAACTCATTCCGCGTTCGTTTTCTTCAACGCCGCTGCAATTCGGTCTGGCGTTACCGCTATCCTCTGCTGAAAGGGCAGTTCACCGCTGTTGTAGAGCCTGCGACAATAGAAGTGGCGTTTCTTGCCGCTGGTGGTGCGGGGGATGGTCCGTGCCCGGTGCAGCAATATACAGTCTATGAGCAGGGTTTCGCTGGGCAGATTGGCCAGGATCCGTTCAACCTGATCCTCGGCCAACTCGGCCTGTTTCTCGACCAGTACCACGATATCGCTTGCCGGGTTGTGGATGTCTGATTCGAACACCGCAACGTTGTCGTGGGAGACGCCGAACAGATCGGCCAGACGCTGCTCCAATGCGCTCACCAGAAAATTCTCGCCGCTGCGGATGATGACGTTCTTGATGCGCTCGATAATGAACAATTCGCCGTCCATGACCACGCCCAGGTCGCCGGTGGCGACGGTCCGGTCACGGAACCGATCCACCGGTTCCCCTTCATCCCCGACGTAGCCCAGCGCAACGGAGCCGCCGTTGATGACGATCTCGCCGGCATAACCGTCACCGGTCACGGGTGAGCCCTTGTCGTCGACCAACATCACCGCCATGTCGGCAATGGCCGTGCCGGCGGTGCATACGGCCACCGCCCCGGCTGGCACGCCGTCGTCCAGAGCATCAAAACGCCGCGTCTCGATGACTCGCACCGGCTGATTGAGGCCGATG
>Ga0316190_10000288_pt1 | contig 34157 bp, 45 predicted proteins | sample Eddworburrow2_MG_FD_204929 | JGI IMG/M metagenome (GOLD analysis project Ga0316190, IMG submission 204929) | Coastal sediment microbial communities from Maine, United States - Eddy worm burrow 2 | ecosystem: Environmental > Aquatic > Marine > Coastal > Sediment | place: USA: Maine | collected... | reverse complement strand
GAAAAAGTTTCTGACATTGTTATAATTGATTCAATTACCCATGTATGGCGGGATGCGCAAGATAGTTTTTTGAAACGTGTAAATGCTTCACGCCGTAAGAACAACCGGCCCCCGTTGAAGTCACTGGAGTTTCAACACTGGCGACCAATTAAAGCGGCATGGGCAGACTTTACTGATAGGTTCATGTCTTCTAAACTCCACGTTATTGTATGCGGACGTGCTGGTAGTATTTACGAATACCAGGAAAAAGACGACGGAAGCGGCAAGCGGGAGCTAATCAGCACCGGGCAGCGTATGGCCACTGAAAAGGAATTAGGATACGAACCCAGTCTGCTAGTAGAAATGATTGCAGACAGGCGCAACGGCAAAACCATCAACACTGCCATGATTCAAAAAGACCGCTCAGACAATATTAATGGGTGGGAAATTCAAATGCCAAAGTACCAGGATTTCTCAAAGCATTTTGAAGCCCTAAATTTTGGGGGCAAACACTTTGAAAGTATGGATTCAAAAGATAGCCAAGAAATGTTTAAAGACGCAGACGAAAGCGGTTTCGATGGTGAGCTAAAACAACGCGCCATATATTCAGAAGAAATTGCAGAATTGCTTAAAAAACATCACCCGGCCCAATCGGTTATAGACAAGCAGGCCCGCGCGGATCTTCTTGAGGAAATATTTAGCACGCGAAGCTGGACCGCTGTTGAAGGTATGCGAAGCAGCACGCTGAAAGATAAATTACTGGAACTACGGTTGAAGCTAGAACCGCCAGAAGAAGCAGAACAGGACATTAACCAATGAACGACATAAGCAAATACAGAATAAAGAAGGTCGGACCCGACCACACCCCAGAAGTAGTAATTAATGGTGTATGGTCGGGAATAAAGCTATTAAAACCAATTCTATTATGTGGGAGCCAGTATTCAGAAGAAAACGCGCGCTTAATAATAGAGCATCATAAAATGCAGAATTCAGAACCAGAATATATTTATATTGATTAACTATTTTTTAACCAAGCAGGGAGTAGCAAAAATGAAGTATATTTTAATAGCATTATCAGCAGCATTAATTATTTTTAGCAACGCATCAGCAGCAAATACTGAATACAAGATAACCCGTATTCAATACACTGCAAATGATGGGGTCCGTTATGATTCAGCCCGACGCAATGTATTTATAACGAATAGCCAGGTGAGGTTAAACGGATCATTATTCAGATTAAAAGCTGAAATTTCTAACACTAACTACTTAGGCGGTGATCGTGACGTATACGAACAGTATCAGATCAGCCATGTTGGTGGATCTGATTACAGATTAACGGATCCATCCGGCAACGTATCAAGCGCGGAAATTTTAAGATTGAACCCGCTGCGCATCTTGTTTGGGTCAGGTGTTCTTGTTGATCTGCGCCAAGTTTCTTATATAGGCTGGGACCGTAACCCCAACATAAGAACGATACAAACCATTGATGATGCAATCAATGATGTAATTGAAAATGAAACAGAAATAGGTTCATTAGGATTTTAATAGTTTTTAACCATTACGGAGCAACAAGAAATGAAGTATATTTTATTATCACTGTTATTATTTCCATTATCGGTTATGGCATACGGGAACAACGTTCAAGGTGGCAGCGGCGGGATTGCTAGTGCAAATAATCTTGTAAATCTTTCAAATTCTGCAAGTAATAGGGCGGTGTTAGAAGGACAGCAAGATCAAAGCCAGCGCATTTATGATGGTGGAACAACCGTTAATAACAATGCAGTACGGCAACATAGAAACAACCCTGGTATCTTTCTAGGAATGCCAAGCCCAACGGCAAATTGTATGGCTGTGGTTGGTGGTGGCGCTGTATTCTCAGGAATTGGTTTTACTGCTGCTGGTTCGCTAGCCAATGAAAATTGCGAAATTCAAGAAGCCGCCCGCAATATGCACTATATGGGCGATACTAAAACAGCAATGGAAATTGCCTGTTCGGGTAAACATGCAAAAAATACAAATCGTTGCATGGCTTTGAGAATTAACAACGCTCAGACAAAAAAACAAATGGGCGCACAATTGGCGATGATGGAAAGACAATTAGTTCAAACGCAAAAGATTATCGACAAAACTATTAAAGACGGGAATTATGTTCCTGAAGTAAGAACAAGCAGACCGCCGGCAAATGATTGGGGCGCAAACTACAAAGAATAGGCAGCAGCCTATGTAGCAGACGTAAAGTAAAATCTAGCAACAACCCCCTGGCCTTGATATAGCCAGGGGATCTACCAGGGGAACGATATGAACGACAAAACAGAAGAACGCGACGATTTACCAACCGAATACGACATAGGTTATGAACATGCTTCCGCTTTAATATTTGAATACGGTAACTTCATGGCATTTCAGGAACCATACCCCGAAATAGACCAGGACCAAATAGAATTCATGAAAGAATGCGGTATACACAATATTGATATTGATACTTACTGGAAAGGATTCAATTGCCGGGTAAATAAAGATGTTAATCACAAATGAATTACGGGCGCATGTGCTGGATATACGACGCCGCCAGCGTATGACATTGATACATGCCGGGTATATGCGTCTAGTGCCTGAAGGGATACTTAACCAAATTGAAGCGCTTCAAGTTAAAAAGGTAGGCGCTAAACGTGGCAACAGCACCGGGAAAAAAAGGGTTAGACTTACCCCTGATATGAAAAAAAGCGTAGAAGCTGTAGGTGTAATAATGATTTTAGAAGGCAGCACCCATTTAACAGTATATGAAAGACTTGTAGAACTAGGATTAATAGCAAACGAAGAAGGTACGGTAGTTGGTTATGTAACCATCAGCCGGTATTTAACGGATATGAAAAGAAGGTTAAGTATTGATGTTCGGCCCTTGTATCTTAAAGTGCGGGATAAAATGAAGGGTGGCATGAAAAACCCAGCAATAGCCAAAGCCCTTGGCATATCTGAACAAATGGTAAGAAGGGCAAAAAGCAAACTGCGCTGCGTTCAAAAGCGCCAACGACTAAACAGGGAAAATTATGAATGACGAAATCGAAACAGAAGAAATAGACTTAGAAACAAAGCCATACACAACAATAGCGGAAAAAAAATTTATTGATAGAATCGGCACAGGCTTTTGGTATACCTTTCCGAATAACAGCAAAAAAAATAGACCGGTAACGCGCCTTGAATTACTCAAGCGCTACATGGCAGCAATAAAAAAGCGCTTCAATTTTAATGATATTAATGAGCAGGTAGCTATGCAGTATTTGCACGAAGCAATTTTAAAAGAAAAACGTATCATAAATAACATTAGCGGGCAGGGTTAATTCTCCTTTGTGGGAACTTAGTTCCTTTCAGGGTTACTGGAAGTTGTTTGTAGCCTGGTAAGTGGGCGCTGACACGCCCGAACAAACCCGCCCTGTGCATTCGATACCCCCGCGTATTGTTTATGGTATCGGATAAGCATTAAAAACCTGAACCCTGGGTAAGCATATACAGGAAAAGGGCGGGGTCATTAACTTTAGAGGAAAAATTATGCATGACTATAAAGATAGACCAGGAATTTATGACAGGAAAATAGAAGGCAAGCCTTACCGTAGAAAAAGGAATGATTATGTTTTATGGTTTTTAACTGCCCTTGCGGTTACCGCCGTTATCAACGCAGTAATTGAAGTAATGAACACATGGTAAAAAAAAGCGCCCTGGTATGAACAGGACGCCAAAAGGTCCTACAAGGTAATCAAAATTTTATTATACAGGTAAAACGATGAACGAAATAACAGTGCCAGAAGTAAAGAAGAAAACGGCAAGCGAAAATCTAATCAACGCCGCTGATATTATATACAAGGCAAAAAAACAAATTGAAGATCAAAACACAGGCAATGAAATTCTGATAAAAGAATTACGCGAAATGGTCGAAGCCTTTAAACTATCTACTCAAGAATACCGCGTGTTATATGAACAAACAAAAACTGATTTGTACATGGCAAACGTTCGCGCAAATAATGCAACCACGTTTGCCATAATAGGCGTATTGTTTGGCTGTGTCTGCCTTGGATTCCTATTCTTACCTTAAATCATGAATACTAAAAAATGCTGTAAGTGCCATGAAGTTAATTTTGAAAATAAACTGATATGCTTAACTTGCTGGAGAATTTACAACGAAGAAGATCTTGTTAATAGACTTCATACACCTGAGAATGATTTATCTTTTATGGTTGAAAATGATGCGTGCCCCAATTGCCCCGATCAACAAAGCATGTGCGAATATTTAACTGAAAATGACATAGGTAAAAATACCTCAGAGATAATCAATAACCACAAGTGAACTTTTTGGCGCGGGATGCCTTGGTATTTTGTTTCTGCCTTAGATGTTAGGGTTAAATTCTTCTGAGTTTCGGTCCCTGTTTTCCGTCCAAGCAATTGCGCCAAACATGGAAAGCAGGCAAGCCGCCAACCTATCAGTAAAAACCATTCCGTTAACTGATAAATTAACTTCTAAAAACAATTCATCATAGTCCAGCCGTTCACCATGCTTATGATAATATTTATCAAACTTCCCGGTTTCTTGATTGTATGCCCATAAGTAGCCAAACCGATAGGCGAAGTCATGAACCAACCCGGCGACAAGTAAAAGTCCTACTGGCGACAAAGCAATACCGGCAAAAATAAACAACGCTGCAAATATCAATGCTAACTCAGTTGATAGACTCCACCCCAGCAGTACCAGCATCGCTACCAGGCCCGCTAAAAAGTACAAAGGCTTAGGTATGCTTGCACCATCAAAACGGAAGCCTTCAGGGACCATAATCAGCTTTCCGTTTGGAAGCATGTAATACCAGTTTTCTACCACGTCCCACTGTCTAATACTGGTTAACAACATTTTCATACGTTTGAAAAATCCCTTGCCCTTTGTCGGAATAATTACCGGCTGAAGTTTTGGCATTTTAAATTGATAGTCTACTTCATCAAACATTAATGTATTCCTATTTCAACGGCTGCAATGGTTGCGCCTAATGCCCAAAAAAACAGAAAGATAACCACGATAACGCCATAGGCCATTTTCTGGCGCATGTCTTTGAGTTCATCCCGTTGGCGTTTAATTTCGTTGTCCTTCACTTCTAATTGTGGCGCCATGTCTTTACATACCAGCGCATCTAAAAGTTTATGTATCCAGTTCATAATGTGTATACCAGGTAGCCAAATATGATAAAAAATGAAACAAGTGAAACGATTAACCATTGTAGGTTAAAATCTGCTTGGCTTTGCGCCCTCCATAGTGACTGATAAACATCCTGTAATTCCCTTGATACAGATAATCTTTTCTGTTCCAATTCATCAAGGTTCTTTGCATTCAATCGTTGCTGCAAAAGGTATTCCGTTTCTAGGTTAATTATCTGGTCCGCTATTACCCTGTCGCCGTGTTCCATCTTCTTCAACAAGCTGCGCATTGATGGTTCCATTATTTTCTTTTTCCTGTTTAATTACCTGTTCCGGTACAGCCAAGCCAATGCCGCCGCCTAAAATAATAACTCCCATAACATCCATTCCCGCAGTCATGTTTGCAATGATTGTTACGCCTAACGCCCCTACTAACTTGGTAAGGGATCTTGCAACAGCTTTTCCATCACCGAATAAATACATCCGTAAGCTGCCCCCGGTTTCTTTACTCCAGGCCCATTTTTGCCAATAAGCGTAGATCATCCCCAATATAGCGCTGGCGCATAAAAGTACCACCATATCAGGGATAGGAATATATGAAAGTAATTTTTCCATCAAGCTGATGCTTTATTAATTGACCTGTAAAATATTAATCGGGAAATTCAAATGTGTATTAGTCGAAAGCCCAAAAGGTCGACCGCCTGCTGCGCTGTCTGGAATCCCACCATAAATATTATTATCTGAATGGTAAGCAACTTCTAGCAATAGCAATGGATTATCAACCCCTTCTGTGTCAGTAGGACAGCCGTTAAGCTGTCGCTCCCATGTGCCGCCGCCCTGGTCGTCTGCTACAAAAACATTAGGCGCACCACCAAATGGAACAGCCGTTAAACCGCCTTCATCAGTGCCACTTGTGGCCCACACTGTATACAAACCGTTTGGTATCATATGCTTAAACCGAATCTTCACTGAAGCGTTACCATTCTTTTTGCACTTCAATTTCATAACGCCTTCAGCTTTTGACCACTCACCCAACGTAATAGGATTACCAGGCCAAGACCGGCTTAACTGATCGCGTGGTGTTTCAAATACGCCACTGGGATTTCCTAAATCAAAATCTGCGTTGATATACATTGGAATTTCACGTAGCGGGGTATTTTGTGGAAATACGTTTGGGAAGCCTGATAGAACAGTATCAACCTTATTTACTATCAAGGTATCGCCTGCCATGCCCTGCACTAAATCCAACGCGTTATCACTGCCGTCATCATTGAATGCACCGGACGAAATAACTGTTACCTGGTTCCAGGGTTCCGGAAAGGTGTATAGAATTTTATCTAAAAAGATATTGGCCCCGGTTGCGACGTGCCCCTGAATGCGCTCAACGTTTCGTTTACCGTGCGCGCTTGCAGTTGTAAAAAAGACTATTAACAGTATTAGAAGTATTGATTTTTTCATGTGGTCCTTTTGAATGGTTATAATGGTTATCTAGTTGCTGCCCGGACGAATAAACCAACCGCGATTCCCGCGTATTCGATTGCTTTTTCTGCAGCCTGTAAATACTTTTGCGACGTGATTGCATTGTTAAAGATTGCATCTATTTCCTTTGCATGTTCGTGCCATTCAAGAAAATTTCTTTGTTCCTCAACGCCGTATTCATCCCAGTTAGCAACTACGATTAAGTATACATCGTTGTAATTATCCTTTAATACATTAAAATCACCAATAAGCGTTAATTGATTATTTTTGAATGCTGACAGTGGGTTATCCCATTTATCTACAAAAGTATTATATCCAGCTATTGCATGGGTGAGGGTTAAAAGTTCATCGTCTGTAAGGTCTGCCGTTTTAATGTCTGATACTGGTTGGCCCGTATTCATGACAGCCGTTACATAAGCACCTTCAATTACCAGGCGTTTAGTATTGACACAGCCCCCTATGGCTAATCCAAGTAACAACACAAATACAATCAACTTCATCGCATCAGCCCCGCTAAATATCGCCCGCCGTTATACGTTAATGAATTCTGCCTGTTGTCGTATTGCTTCAGGCTCACATGAACCCAACCGGAATTGGGTTCCCCTAATCGGTAATGCTCCAAAATTATTTGGTCATACATTAAGGTTTCAGATATCCATGCCGCCAGGTCATAATTACTAACCCCAGGGACTTCGATATCAACGGCTTGGCCTTTGGTATGTTGTGAAGTGGGTTTGCTACCTATTGCCTTGTTTAATTCTTGGCATCTAAAGCCGCTATTGGGAGAAAAAGGGATTTTGTATTTTTTCCTCACCGGTTCAAGTATCGCCATGCAAACCAAAATTAAAGAATTAGTTTCATCTGCATTCGGGATATTTTTTATTCCAAGCCGGTCAGCCGTGGCTGACTTGGTAACTTCTTCTAAAGTAAAATGGTCTGTTAATTTGGTCAAGATAACTCCTTCCAAATGAAAGCCGCTATTGAACCCAGCGCCGCCAATACTGCTGTACTCCATAAAATAAACTTACCTGCACCTTTTGCATTGTCCTGGTATGCTATAACGCGGTCTATTTTCTTTTCTAAATCCGCATAGTGACCATCCCTACCCGATCTTTGCATCAGCAAGTCGTGGTCTGCCTTGCACGCTTTCTGTTGTTCTGCCATTCTTAAGCATGTTTGCTCCAGACGTAGAAACACTTCCCCCACTTCTGAAGGGGAAATATTGCAACAATCTGAAGTACGGCGCATACGTCTGCGCCGTTCTTCTTGTACCATAATTTAAGTACGGGTAATGGTTGAAGTAGTTTTGATTTCTGGGGTGATACCGTCACCTGTTGCAATGGTCGGTGATAATGCCCCCGAATCAATAATAACACCCGCGCCGGTTGATAGCGTACCCACCGCAGCATGTGTTGCCGTACCGCTACCGCCCGTACCTGCTGGGAATGAAATAGTAGCCGCCGGAGAAACACTGTTAGCTGTAATTGTCCAGCCGCCAGAAGTACGCGCAACAGCCACACGTGCATAGCTGGTATAAGTTACTTCACTTGTGCTTTGTGTTCCTGCGTTTGGGTCTGCTGTATGCAATGATACATACAGATTTGTTAATGGCGAAGTGCTGGCATTGTCTGCAATGTTTGCAATTGCCACCGCGTTATAAATTAAATCTAAAATGTCTTCCCTGAAAGCTGCGCCGATACTCATGGTATTAAATCTCCGTTATTTGAATCTGTGAACTGTGTAATTCATATGAAAAATTGATAATAGAAGGTGATTCCTTAAATCTTCCCAGTATTGTATATGATACAACACCTTCCGCGCTATTGTCGTTTTGATGCGCGCTTAGAAATACGGGGTCACTTGTGCCATTCCTGCGTGTAATTCCGTCTAAAACCTGTTTATCAGTTTGAGTAAGTGAACCTAAGTTGAAAGTAATTAATTTATTCTTGGTTCCCCTGTCTATGATTGGGTCGCCACCATCTGACCTAACGCTGCTTGTGTTGTCTTCTTGGCTGATCTGCGCACCAAAACTTGCGCCCCTTTCAGGCGTGAATGCATTACCTAAAACAACGTTACTTATTTCAATGTACCCGTCCGGGTTGCCCGCGCTAGTTACAATTAATTCTGCCTTTTCCAATGTTTGAGTAGCAAACAAAGTGGAAAAATAAGACCCGCCCCCGAAAGCGTAAGAAGTTAACCCGATTGTTGAAAAGCCTTTGGGTGCATCATAAGAAAAACTTACATCAAGCGCGCCGGTATCATAGACTGGTGAACCGTCACCGACTAAAGTATAAACTTTTAACTGGACAGTTGAACCCGCCATTAAATTACTAAAGCCGATCCCTAGCCCGCTGACAGTTTGACCGCTACCCCATGTAAAGGTAATTGTTTGCGCTGTGGTTGCTGTAGATCTCCATCCGCTACTTTTAAAATCATTCGCTATGTTGTTAACATCAAACCCGCTTGCCGTTGTGGTAGCAGATAATGATGCAGTCTGAACCGCATTTGCTGCAATAATAAACATGTCTGCCCCTGCTTGTGTGCGTGGCGTAATTAAACTACGTGTTAAAAAATTGAATGTGCTGGTTCCCGCTGCATTTAAATCTGCAAGCGTTTTACCCCTAAAGTCAGCAGAACCTACCCCCGCCGCGCTAAAGTCTGCCGCTGCTATGTGCTGGCTGTTAAGTGTCGCAACCCCGACACCATCAGCCGCAAGTGTTGTGCCTGGTACTGGCTCAAAGTTCGCAACGCCTACACCGGCCCCTGTCAAATCTGAAGCTGCCAAAATGCCAACGTCAAACAATGCTACACCCGCACCGCTTGCATCAAGTTCTGCTGCTGTCCTTGCTTGGAAGTCTGTCAGGCCAGCGCCAGCCGCCGCTAAATCGGTCTGCGCCGTTAACTCAACATTAAACGAAGCCGCGCCAGTGCCAGCCATTGAAAAAGTTGTGCCGTCAATATCGCCAACCAAAGCAGAACCGCCAACACCCGCCGCTGTTAAGTCTGATTGGTAACGTATGCCGAAATCTAAAGAAGCCGCACCTACACCGCTGGCTGTTAATTCTGTGGCTAGTAATTTATTGGATAAGCCTGTGAATACCCCGGCCCCTGTCGCGGCTAAATCGGTTGCATTCTTTGAGCTACCAGCAAAACTTGCGACGCCTGCACCTTCAGCCGTTAATAATGATTCTCCAAATCTTACCAATTCAGCAGGCCCAGCTAAAAGATCCAGCGCCCCGGTATTAGTTACGGTATGGTTCCCGGTTATGTCTTCAGCATCAGCAGCCACCAAATGGAATTCACGACTGCCCCACCATGAAAAACTGCTTAATGCCGTGCCTTGCGCAATGTCTGCAAGGTCTGAATCTGAAACGGCTGTACCTGGTATAAAAATGGCGTCCGAAACATCAACGTCAAGACTTGGAAATGAGGAAAGGTCAGTATTTACCCCGAACTTATAGCCCGTCCCTGAATCATAAGCAGCACTGATTGCAGTACCTGCTCCGGAATTGGAGACTGTACCGCTACCAAATGGAACAGACCGCAATGTGAAAGTGCCGCTATTCCTAACTATCGCAAGCAAATACCAGGTATCAGCAACAGCCGCGATACCTTCATCAGGTCCAAGATTGCTTATATCAACAACAAAAAAACCATTGTTAATATATAAGTTAAGCGTGTTAGCAGCTTGATACACGCCATTAATTAAAATATCTTGAACCGTTGTAACGTCTGCCGCCTTGATTGCAAGTAACCAGGACCAATCCGTATTGGGCAAGGTCATGCCAGCGGCATCAGGTATGCTTTGATATTTGCCAACGGCATACCGCGCCGCTAACATTTCCCCGGTTGCGTCACCTATAAAACTGGTAGCGCCCGCCCCGGCTGCTGTCCATTCTGAAGCGCCAAACCTTACCAATTCTGCGGGGTCGGATACTTCAGGCGGGGTTCCTGACTTGGTAATTAAATGCGTGTCTGTCTGGTCGTTTTCTGTGCTGGCTGTGCTAAAAATTCCGTGAAATTCACGGCTGGCCCACCATGACGTGCTATCCATTGCCGTACCCGTGGCAAGGTCTGAAAGGTCAGTAGTTGATAATGCAACGCCAGGTATAAAGATACCATCTGACACATCGCCTAAAAATGGATTTGCGCCGGTATCCTGCCGCCGTCCAAAATGAAAGCCGCCCGCTGTATTGAAAGATCCGGTAATAGCTACGCCAGCGCTTGAAGTAACTGAACTGCTACCCATTAAGCATTTATGAATAGTCAGGGTTCCGCTATCACGTTTAATCATGATAGCGACCCAATCACTTGCAGTAACAGTCAGGTCTTGATTTAAAGACCCACTGGCAATCTGTACCGCTATAGATCCACCGGTTATATAAAAATTGAAAGTGCTACCTGTTCCCCATACGCCGTTAGAAAAAATGTCTTGGCCGGTTGTGATATCTGAACCCGGCTGAATAACACCAAGCCACGTCCAATCCCCATCTGGCAGGGTCATGCCTGCGGTATCGGCTATGCTGTGATAATTCCCTGAACTATAAGTAACGGCCATTTATAAAGTTACCTTTATTGTGTCAGTGTTAAGGGTAAGGTCTACTGTGCTTGTATTTAAAGTTAAATCAATAGTTGCAGTGTTAAGCGTTAAGTCAATGCTGTTTACATGATAAAGAATCCCTGCACTTGCGAATAACGCAACCCCTACGCCTTCAGCCGTCCATACTGACCCGTCAGGTATACGCTCAAATGTTGCGCTACCTGTACCGGTTGCGGTAAATTCTGTCTGTACTGTTTTTTGTGTATCGAAAGAAGCCGCACCGGTTCCTGTCGCCGTTAAGCCTGCGCTTGCTAATGCTTGCGCGTTTACTGAAAAAACACCTACGCCCGCTGCGGTAAATACAGATTGTTCTGTGGCTAAATCAAACGTTGCAACGCCCGCCCCGCTAGCTGTTAAGTCTGAGTTAACAACGGCTGATCCTATCCAAGTAACAACGCCTTGGCCTGTTGCGGCCAAATCACTTGCGACGGTTTTCTGTGAACTAAACGAAGCTGTCGAACTGCCAACGGCATTAAGATCTGCTTTATTTATTGAAGCCGCTACAAAATTAAATGTGCCGATACCTTCAGCAGTCAGTGTTGCTTGACCTGCCAACGTGTCGAAGCTGGCGACCCCTGCGCCAGTTGCCGCCATGTCAGCTTGTGCTGTGGATTGCCCAGCAAATGAACCTGAACCAGCGCCCGCCGCGTTAAGATCCGCTGGTGCGCTCCCTGCTGATTCAAACGAACCAACACCGGCCCCGGTCATAGTTGCCGTAGCGGAAACTAAAGAACCACCAACAAGCGAAGCAGCACCGGCACCTGTTGCGTCTAAATCGGTTGCGCGTATACCAACGCCTACAAAAGAACCTACGCCCGCGCCTGTAGCCGTTAGAACGCCTTCTAAGCGTTTTTGACTATTAAACGATGCTGCGCCTGTTCCGGTTGCCGTTAAATCAGCCGGTAAACTGGCGCCACTTTCAAAAGATGCTGCCCCCGCACCTGTGGCTGTTAATTCAGTTTGCGCTAGTGGAGCGCCAATGAAGTTTAAGACTCCACTACCAACCGCGCTTAAATCTGCTTGTGCTGTTGCAGCACCGACCAATGCGGAGTCACCCGCGCCTGTTGCGGTAAGATCTGCGGATTTTACCGTCGCCCCAACGAACGAACCAACCCCAGCCCCTTCAGCCGTTAGGTCGGCTTGTTTTGCCGCATTACCTGCAAACGTGCCGACACCTGATCCTGTTGCAGTTAGAACTGTTAATAAATCTTTTTGGCTGGCAAACGTTCCGACCCCGGCACCTGTTGCTGTAAGGTCTGATTTTTTAGCAGTAACGCCAACAAAAGAACCGACGCCCGCCCCGGTAGCAGTCAGAACTGAAGCGCCGAATCTTACAAGATCAGTAGGGTCAGCAATGAATACGGGTGACCCTGTTTTTGTTATGGTATGGTTGCCGGTATGATCCGATTCACTTGATGCTGTTGAAAATATCCCGTGAAATTCCCGATCACTCCACCATGAGAAGCTATCCAAAGCAGTGCTATCTGCAAGGTCTTGTAAATCACTTGTGGATACGGCTACATCCGGTATCCAGATAGCATCTGACATGCTCCCTAAATACTGGTTAGCGTCCGTATCTTCACGCGTCCCAAAATGGAAAGCTAAACCATCTGATCCTGTACTAATGCTTTGACCTGCGCTGGATGTTAGGGTCGTGCTACCCATTGGCACAGAATGAATGCTAAGTGTACCGCTGTCGCGCTTTATTAATACTGCTATCCATGTGCTGGCTGATACCGATATATCTTGATTCAATGATCCGCCGTCAATCTGTACTGCTAATGTTCCGCCCCAAATATAAAAGTTAAAACTATTTGCGATTCCCCACTCACGATTCGAAATTATATCTTGCCCGGTCGTTACATCCGTCCCAGGTCTGATAATGGTAATCCAGGACCAATCCCCATTAGGTAATGACATTGCCGCATCGTCGGCTATGCTATGATAATTTCCTCCTGTACTGTAGGTTATAGCCATTAGCTATTTATTCTTCAAAGTCAAGAAATGAAGGGCAAGGCGTAAGCCTGGTTGTGTTATCTGACTGGTCCGTTAACATGATGGTAAGTGAATACCTGCCAGGGATAGTAATATCTGTTTCAGTCAGTATGAAAGACATAACGCTGCTAACGATTTGGACGCCGCTTGTGAGATATGTTTTTGTAACTGTAATTGTATCTGAAGGGTCAAAGGTCAGCGTAACGCTTAAATCTTTAACGTCTGCTAAAGCAAACCCGTCAAGTGTGCCAAATGCTATTGTATGATCTGATTCAATATAGTATTTTCCTGTGCAAGCCATAATATTTTCCATAAAAAAAGTGCGCAATATACGCACTTATTCTACCTGCTTGTTCAGGATTTATCTTTTTAAAATCACAGGCTTTGTGCAGCGTCATTAATAGCCCACCGCTTAAGCCTCAAGCCTTCAACCGAAAAGAAACAGGAAAAATCAATAGTTGACCCCGGTATATCTTCAGGATTCAGATTTGACATATTAACCATACCACTGATACGACTAACACATTTTGCACTATCAAACGGACCACTACCACCCGCGCAAGTATTATTACCTTTCTGATTTATGGAGGCGCCCGTTATGTGTGTGACATCCAAATCCCATGCTGTTTTTGTTGTAACAGTCGTTGGTTGCACCGAAATATTACCCGATACTGCAAGGGTCCACACATCACCATTTGGCGCGAAGAAGTCAAGAAATGTAAAGCCTGGATTGACTGACACCGCACCATCTTCAACCACGACACCGGATAAACAGTCATTGGCATATCCTACAAGTAAGCGACTTTTTTTGTCATACATCGGTATCCCACCAAAGCACCACGCCTCCACCCCTTCAAGCCCTGGCAAGTCTGTTCTAATATGGCCAAATCCTGTCCCGGCTATTTCTAGCTCCATGTTTTTCAGTTGCTTGTAATACTGCTTAAAAGCATTTTTTGATTCATCAGTAGCAGCGAATGAAACAAAACTGAAAGATACCAGTAATAAAAATGTAATAAATCTAATCATGTTTTACCTTTAATTTTAATAATAGTTTTTCTGTTGCTTCTTTGATTTCGGGAATATCCCGCGCACCTGTGATAGCCGCGTCTTCAAGGCTACCCCAAGTGAATACACCAAACCCCGACACAAAATCAGGATAAGTAGTAATAAGATTATCGTAAGCCTGAAGCTGATCCAAGATAGCCGCGTTATTTTGAAAAAATCCTTCGGCATGAAAAGCCCCAGGGACTAAAAATATTTTGGCCTTGCTTCCTGCTGCATATGCTTGGTTATATATTTCTGCAAGGTACATTATTTGCGGCAATTCTGGGACACCAAACCCACCGCAACCAGTAAATTCACCATAACAATCAAAACCGATATGGTCAGCATCAAAGAACATGGATAACTTGCCGTCTCCGCTTGTCATCTGGAAATACAATTCTGTAAATGCTTCAATATGCGCGAATTCAACGCCGTAAAAATCTTTTTTGATACGCTGCATTAGCAAAAGTATTTCGTCTGCGTCCTGCCCTGCTAAGCGCCCTTTCCATTGAATCTCATCAAACATAAACACAAGCCGCCCAATATGGCCCGAATCAGTAATAGCTTTTTTTATTGGTGCGGGGTCCTTGTAAATATACTGACCATCATTTAAATAAAATTGGTCTATGACCATGACAGGCGTTAACCGGTTATCTATCTCATCCAAATATAAAGTAATTTCGTTGTGATCCTGCGGGATAAAAGCAACGGAATTAGAAAACTCAACCACTTCGCCAACCTGCAAAACTGCTGTTATCAATGCACCTATAAGTATCTTCATGGCTAGACCCTCTTAATTAATGAGAGAGTATTGTATACCATTAAATGACTTTTTGTAAGTCTTTTATAGTTAGCCCCATTTCGTCAATTCTAGCGTTTGCTTGGTCTAGTTTATTAGATAGCTCTTGCACTGCCTTAGTTAATATTGACGTAAGACAACCAACCCCAAGCGACCCATCGGAGTTTTCTATGACAAGCCCATCGTCCAAATCTTTTACATTATCAAGCACTTCTTGAGCCACAAAATTATGAAATATGTTTTTTGTATTGCCTTGCTTCCACTTGTACGTTACCGGGCGAAGTTTGTTAATAAAATCAAGTCCCAGTTTTTCATCTTTTATGCTGGTTTTTAATCGACTATCAGAGACATTTTCAATAAAAATATTATTCCCTGACGCGCGTGTTTGCACCGTTGCCGCCAATGCGCCCTGGACAGTAAGCCCAAAGCCAAAACCTGACGCACTTGCTGTGCCCACGTCAGTAGAAAACCCACGACACCACCCGGAATCATCAACACCACCCAACGCACCTGAATTACTAGCATTGGTTGCGTTACTGCAATTTACCGCGTTTGCAACGGTTCCTGATACATTTGCCGCTGATACAAAATTAGCCGCGCCAGCAGTTAAGTTGTTTATTGTTTGAGTTTGTATGGTGATATTGCCTTGCAACAGGATATCCCCGAATGCTTCAAGTGCAGTAGCACCGCTGGAACCTGAGAAGCTACCGCCAACACTACCACCCCCGCTTCCTTGACCTAATATCGCTTCGGCGCCGCTTGAGTTGACAGCGTTGACACCCTTCCAAACGTAAATACCCCTTGCAGCGTTCCCGCTAGTATTAAATACCGCCGAATAATTAGACCCAGCTTGCGACGTTGAACCTGTAGCCCTAACTGTACCGGACGTGCTTATTGATCCACTTGTAACGGTTCCAAGATTTGTAGTTATGCTTGATAAAGTACCTACGTTTAATTCCGTAGTTGTTACGCTGTTTGATGCTATCTCACTGGAAGTGATTGTATTTGATGCTATCTCATTAGAAGTTATTGTGCCAGCCGCTAATTTTGAGGCAACTATGCTACCCGCACCTATCCTTGCCGCAAGCAATGTTCCCGTGGTTATGTTGCCAGCATTAAGACTTCCGATTGATGCGCCGTTAGTTATCTGCCCACCACCACCACCAAGCAAAGCACCTACACTTGACAGTGATAAACCAGAATTCCACACCCCGGAAGTAGCAACGCCGCCAATGGTTGTTCCATTGCCTACCGCACCAACGCCGTTAAATATATTATTAGCCCTTAAAGCGCCATTGTCTATTGTGGCTACCGGAGTAAAGTTTACGGTTCCGCTTACATTGCCGTTTACATCGCCGCCATAAGTCGCGTTAGATGGTATCGTATAGTTATCATTACGAACCGGGGCTGCTGCTAAAATAATATCCCTTGCGTTTGCAATTGCTGCCATTAGATCAAAATCTCCAAATCAACTATCAAGTTACCCCAGTTAATAGTAATAGCCGTCACAGTTGCATCAGTAGACGATAGATTAAATCTTGGATGCGTGATTGTAATGCCTTGATTCAATTCAAGTTCGCTTAATCTTGGCTTCCCCCTGAAGGCGTAAATAGTGCGCTGGGTCTTTTTGATATTTAAGCGCCTGGTAGCTTCCGCGCTGGCGTCGGCTTCTTCGATTAAGTACGTATCTACCTGTTCAGGTTCTCCGCTCAGCTTGTAAATAGTTTTTACGCTTGCGTCTTCCTGTTCTTCTGTAAACCACTCCCGCGCAAACATATCCTTATGTTCTGGCGGTATGCCAGTTTGTAAGTTTTTTTGTATCGTCCAATTTTTTGCATAACCTACTTTAACAGCCCCTTCAACGTTCGGCCTTTCAATGATAGTTATGGTTTTTGATACAATGTCATCCTTTGTTATGTCCATCACTGTTGAAGCGGGTGGTAATGAAATTTTCAATAACTGCAATAAGCCCGCACGACTCATAGACATTTGACCTCCTACGCTATCTGCAAGGTCGTTACATATCCTTAATACATTTTCTTTGCTGTTAATGTGGACCCCAAGTATTTGCGGGTTTGCTGCGTTAAATGTCGAAAAATTGGACGCGTCTATATCTCCCGAAGTAAAACGCGTGCTTGCTTCACCCCATGACGTAACAATATTTTCGATAATGTCAGCGGCAGTAGTGAGATATGTAGAAGGCCAATACCCTTGCGCTGAACATGTGACAGTACCCGCTGGCGTAGCATTGAGCGTAAATTTACCATTAGGCCAGTCAAGATTATAGGATACCGGCACGCCATTATCACGTACTTCGATAATATCCTCATTACTGCCGTCATGTACCTGATATTCTAAAGTGGCTGGATTAGTAAGCAATGGCGTTATGTTATGCACTTCACCAAAAGTTAACGGTACAATCTTATCTTTGTTTGGAGTGGTCCCGCCCAGCTTGTTATCTGTTATGGGATTGTTTAACTGTTCTAACTTATCCCGTACTTTTACGTTTAAGGTCCGGTTGCTTTTGCTATCAAGGTTTTCTGTTATGCCGTTAAAAATGGTTCTGAAGTCTGCCCTTAACCAAGTAACATCGCCAATATAAGCAGCTATAACCCGGTTGGTCCAAACGTAATCCAGATAATCATCTAGTGCGCCGTCGTTGTTCTCAAATTCAACATCGCCAAACGATATAGACCCGTCGCCTTCTAAAGATATTCTTTCAGTTATGTTTACCGAATTACCGATAACACGCGGTAAATAAACGCGGCTGGCCACTGTATCTTCATAGGTTTTTGATGAAAGGTAAAGTGTAGTTTCAACGCCTGAAATTCTAGCCACACATTCAACCAAGATGCAACGCACCGCTGAAGGATTATCTAACCAAGCTGTATATTCTGCGTTAGTTACTGTCATCGGATAGACGCCACTGTGCGCCGCTTGAAGTTCTCAAAATTTTGCATGTCTGCGTTCGCCTTGGATACCAGGCGGGCATTTTCGCGCTGTGCTTCGATGTTTGTATTTATCAATGCATTAGTCTGTGCGTTCTGCTCCCGTCTAAGCTGGCTTAATTCTTCACGCAACAATGATATTTCCCGCGTAGTGCTTGACGGCACAACCGCTTCGCCTTTGTGAAGCATGGCCAAACCTGTACGCGGTATAAAATCAGAACCCCTTTCAAATGCTGCCAGGTTATTTTCACGTAAGAAACTATTTATTTCATCTGCAGTAATGCCGGTAGTTTGCATCAACCTTTCGGAACTAATACCATTAGCAACAGCCCCCTGGTAAATCTCCATAGCAGTACGACCTGGCGCAAAAACATACCCGCGTATATCGTCATCTGATACTGACAAACCCTGGACAGCCCGGTTTATGTCTGTAATGCTCACGCCCGTAGCTGCGGCAAATTGCTCAGCGCTTACGCCGTTCTCAACCGCAAGATTTACAAGGTCTTGTATGCTGTTGTTAGGGTTATTATTGGCTGCTCTGATCTGCTCTGCTGTAATAGCAGGGTTACCCGGCCCCTGTAGCACCGCCCTGGTAAGTTCTAGCACCGCTCCTTCTACTGCTATCACACTGGCATCAACTACGCCCAGATTTGCGCTAACGCCTTGCACGCTGAAGTCTACACCGCCCAAACCGCTACCAACATTATTAAAGCCGGTATCTAGTCCTACATTAAGACCATTAACGCTGCTGTTAATGTTTGATAGCGCATCTTCTTCTGCTTCAAGCTGTTTTATAACGCGCTCTGTTGCATTTAGTTGACTCTGCGCTATATTTGCTTCATTGGTAGCTATATTGGCAGCGGACTCAAGAACATTTTTAACAAGATTGAAGTCACTTTGAAATACATCATTAGACGCATTGAATTTTTGCGATGCTTCCAAGAAGCTGCGCGATACATCAGGCAGCCGCGCCAATGCGTCTGCATCGCCTCCCTGCGCTAAGCCCCTTACTGAATTAAATAATTGTCTTGCGCTATCTAATTGCTGCTTAGGTGTTAATGGTGAAAGACTGCTTGTATCTAAAGTATCTCTGAACTGATCCAGATTAATAGCTAAATTTGAGAATTTATCCGCTACGCTTTTTAAAGCGCTTGCTTCTTGCCGGTACGAACTAATCAAATCCCGCCTAGAATTATCAGCCACCTTTGCTTCACGCTGCGCATTATTTCTCTGTGCAACTTGTGCTGGTGAACTTTCAAAAGCATCATTAGATACTTGGACCGCATTCGCCTGAGCGCCTGCTACACGCTCACGCAATCTTGCTATATTTTCACGTGCTGCCTGGTCTGATTCAGCGTTTGATATTGCTACCCTGCTTGATTGTATCGCGTTGCGCTGCGCTTCCGCTGCTGCTGCTGTTATATTCGCCGCTTGTGCATTCGCGTTTGCTGAGTTTATATTGGCATTCGCTGCTGCTGTGTTTGCGTTCGCTGCTGTTATTGAGCTATTGGCTAAATCAATATTGCTTCTTGCTAACGCTTCACCCGCATTTTTAACTGCAACAAAACTTGGTGCCAGTTGAAGCATGGCCGCTGCGGTTTCAACTGACACGCCGCCCGCTTCAAGTAAAGACTCTACAATGGCCCTGAATTCTTCTCTGGTTATATCTGCAGAAAAGCCCAGTTTTTTCATCTCAGCATCTAAAGAATCAAACGCTATTTTTAGCTGTTCTTCATCAGTTAAGAAATTTTGAACAAAAAACGATACTTCCTGGTTTAGTGCTTCAATACCGCCAGCCGCATCGACTAAAGCCGTCCTTTGTGCAAAAGTCAATTCCTGTAATGCATTTGCCGCAACATCGCTTGATACACCAAAAGCCACCATTGCAGCTTCTAATGTGTCGAATTCTAAAACAAGCCGCGCTACGGTATCTACGCCGCTTTCTGCGCCCCTTGAAAGGCTTTCTATTTCAGGGATTAAACGTTGCGCGAATTGATCTGAGATACCGCCTATTGCTTCAGCTATCTGCGCTTCGCTTAGTTCCTCCCCTTTAGCACTTGCTATGTCAAGTGTCGCACTAAATCTATCTATTCCAAAAGTAGACAGGTTCAAACTTTCCGCTGCGTTCCGCAATGTTGCATCCATGCCGACTATAGAACTATCCAATACACCACCAATTACCTGCGCGGTTTCGGCGGCATTTGCTGCCAGCCCTTGAAGTTCTGAAGCTATGCCACTTTCACGAATACCCTTGAATGCGTTTAGCAATTCGCCGGTATCGGTATCATTTAATATGTTGTCGGTTTTGTTGCTACGGAATGCACCGCCCTTAGAAACAGCCCTTATATTTGTTGCGCCTGTAAACCCTTGATTATCAAAGTCACCAAGCAGTCTGGTTTCTTGCGCCTTGAATGGCCCGCGCCCAAATAGGCTTGTAATAGCACCCGCAATAACACCACCCGCAGCGCCGCCAATGGCTGCGCCTGCTGGCCCGCCAAATAAGCCGCCAATGCCTGTTCCGATTCCTGAACCTATCGTACTGGTTAAAGATCCGCTGGCGCCGAATATTTCTTTATCGCCTGCAATGCCTTTGCCTATTCCTAGGCCAAGCGCCGCGCCTGCTATCCCTGGAAGGATGAACGATCCAAGCCCAACACCACCGCCGCCGCCAGACTGCAGCAAACCAGGTAAACTACCAAACACATTCCCAGCGCCGCCACTTATCCCTTGAGTAGCTGTACCGCCCCCTAAGATACCGGACAGCCCACCCGCACTTCCAAAACTGGAAAATAGCCCGCCACTAGCAGCACCGCCACCACCAAACGCACTTAATAGCCCGGATACGTTGCCGCCTCCAGTATTAAAGATTGCACCTAGCAAATCCGCTGCAAGTGCTTCTGAAGCCATGCGCTTTATGGCACTTGTGAACGTGTCAACTATTCCGTCCGTCCTGCCCTCAAACGCATCAAAAAAGATTGTGCCAAAGGCGCTTTGCATATCCCGCGCCGCTTGGATACTGAATTGGTCTAATTCTTCTTCCGTTTCTTCTGCCTTGTCGCCTACATCTTCTAAGCTGGCTTCGGCTTCTTTAACTGCTAAGCTGTAAACATTCCAATCAAGTTTGCCGGTTTTTAGTAAGTCGTTAAGGTCTTTAACTTCACGCGCCACCCGTTGTTCGGCAGTTTCTACACTGCGGGTAATGCGCTCAATTTCGGCCATTGTCTGCGCGCGTTCCCGTTCCTCATTCTTAAGGCGTTCTGTTTCTGCGCGTAGTTCTGCTTTTGCTTCTACCGATTCTTTTGTAACACTGGTACTTGTTTTTGTTACCTTGTTTATTGCGTCAAGTTCTTTCTGAAAAGACTTAAAAACCTTTTCGGATTTTTCGCCTTCTTCTTTGAGTTCTTCAGTCGCCCCGGCTAGTGCTTGTATCTCCCTGGTCTTGTCCGTAAATGCAAAGCCAGGTGTAGCAATTTCCAGAACGGTATTGAATGCATTACCTAAATCATCCCAAATGGAGTCTAAGGAAAAACTGAGTTCTGATAATTTTAATAGGTCTTCTGTTACTTGGGTAAGTGCTGGCGATACTGCGTTAAATAACGTTGTACCTAATGCCCCTGCGGTACGTCCCAGCTTATCCAAGTTATCATTGAATAATTCGGCTTGTGCTGCGGATTCAGCCGTTACAGGGTTTAGTTTCTTACCTTCTTCTATTAGCTGGCGCAGTCCTTCTTCGCCTTGTGCAAGCAATGGGGTTAGCTTGGCGTATTCATTCCCGAATAAAGACGTAACAACCACCGCCCGTTCCTGTTCGCTAACGTTTTCACGAATAGCACCGGCTAATTGTATGAATTGTTCGTCTGGGGTGGATTCTTTGAGTTTATCTAGGTCAAGACCAAGCGCACGGACAATGCGCCCGTATTTATCTGTACCGTCTGCGGATTCAAGAATGAGGCGCGAAAAGCGCCGCATTCCTTTTGCTACCTGGTCAAGATTGGTTCCGGATTGAGTTGCCGCAAAATCAAGGCCCGCCAGCGTTTCAACACCAACGCCGGTTGCCTGTGACATCTTAGCGATTGCATCTTGCGCCGCGCTTGCATTCTTAATAAGCGCAACAAATCCCGCTGCGGATACTGCGACGCCTAAAGTCCCTAAGTTACCGGCTAAGCTGCTAACACTGCTATTTAGACCGCCTAGACTTTTGTTAACCTTACCAAATGCTGACCCGGTAAAATCGCGGCCTACAATATCAATATTAGCTTTAGCCACTGGCTACCCCTTTTGCATCAGTATAGGTTTTTATTTGCTCAAGTGAGCGCATAACCTGTTCCGGTTTATCTACCCCTATATATTCAAATATCAACGGCATTGATAACCAGTCAATTTTGTTTCCCATCAGCCGCCAAACTTGCGCGGCCTGGTCGTTAATGGCGTTAAGTGTTTGAGGTTCTGCGCCTGGTATTTCTGACTTTAACTGTTCGTAGTCGTACCAGGCTGTGAGTTTTTTTGATTCTCCCCAATCTCAACCGCTGCTGTTTTTACTTCGTTTGCTAAATGTACCGCGATGCAATGCCATATCACCGGCATATCTGCGATAACAACATCAAACAATTCTTTATCAAAATTTACCTTGGCATTGCTGCCGCCTTTGATTATGTCCTTTTCGCGGACATTTTCCCAGCCGTCAACATACGCGCGGACCATTTCACACTCAGACGAATCTGATTTAAATAACTGTGTGAACTGCTCAACTGTTGGGCGGGTTCCCGTAAATGTCATCCCAGCAACTTTAACTGAAAATTTACGCCCCGCCCTTATCTTGTCGATTAATGAAGTCATAAAACCTTGTTAGTTATGATGCAAACCACTGTGGACGATTCCGCAGGGTTAGCGACACAGTACCGGTTGCAACTGCGCCTGCTGCGCCGTCAATACCAGCACCACCCGATACAAACGCATTCATTATACCAACATAACCATTTTTCAGGGTTACGACAAACACGCGCCGCAATTTATCATCTGAAGCAGCGGCCAAAACTGCTGACGTAGCGCTTAATGGGTCAGCGTTAACACTAAATGACCCTGTTGGCGCAGCATCCAAGCCCTGGATTTGTTGTTCCTCATTGTCTGAAACAGCGGTTACCGTAATACGGTTAGCAGTTTGATCTGGTAAAGATAAGTTGGTTACGTTATCAAACGACGCGCCCAAAGTAACTTCATTGGCTACACCACCTGAAGCCCAGGCCGTGTAGTTAGTGCTGTCTAAACCTTCACAGGTAAAGTCAACGGTTGTATTGACCGAACCAACCCGCACAACCTTATTATTAATTTGAGTCATCCCAACCACTCCGGAAATGACAACGATATCACCGACCGATAGCGCATGTGTAGCAGTCACAACCGCTTCACTTGCTTGGCTGATACCTGTAATTGTCAAGTCAGAACCTAAAGAGGTCTGTACTTGAATGGTAGTATCTGTAAGTAAAATAGGCATTTTCTTTCCTTATAAATTTGTTTCTGGATCTGATTTTGTAGTAAAAACAGTTACTTGATAAGATAATTTTAACGCGCCTTGCGGCTGCTCCCCTTCTGCTTCTAAATCTACTTCAACGTTGATCAATACTGATTCGCTTAAAATGGTTGCACTTTCACTGGCCATAGCTGCTTCAACTTCAACACCTATTGAATCCATGACGTCATCAATATCCGCTGTAGCTTGTGCCTTAATAATCAAGGTTAAAAGAACGTTACGCCGCAAAATATCGCCGGTTGTTTCGTGGTCGATTTCTTCTGAATCAACCGATACCAAAATACATGGCAGATCTTCATCAATTAAAGGATACAACCGGCTTTGAAAGACGTTTGAACCCGTTAAAGTAAGCCCGGTTAAAGCTGTCCCGGCCCGCTCCCTGATCTGTTGCCTAATATGCGTCATTTATTGCTTTTCCAATTGAACAGTAGTAAATCCAGTCTGGTCATCAGGTGGGATGTAGCGGATAGCGTAAGTTACTGAATCCCTTGTTAAAATCGTACCGCGCGGCCAATCTTCAATGTCTGTTGTAGCACATTTAAAAATTGGTGCTGTGGTTCCAATGTCATCAATGATTACGCCAGCCGCATCAAATATCCCGTTAACATCAACGCCACCGATATCTACGGATTCCGCAAAATCGGATAAAAAAGCGTCGATATCATCAAGTGCGCTGATTGTCATTAGTCAGTAATTGCTGATATTGCCAAAGGTGGAGCATAGCGTGAGCTGCGCAGCAAATACAACACTGAACCAACCGCATTAGCCATGCTTGCTACGTCAATCCGTACACAGTCAAAACCATTTGAAACATCAAGGTCTGCTGCTTGGATCTCAATAACATAGATCAGGTTTTTTGCGTCCGTCGTGTCAGTCGTAAAAGTATTGCTGGTCACAGCAGTTTCTACAAGCGTGTCGCTTGCCGCTGCGTCTTCGTTTGCCCACATTTTAGTAAAAGCCAAAGCCTTTTCACCGGTCCCATCAACAAGCGTTGCCTGTTTCAAGGTTACCGCGCCACCTGTAACTGTGGTTGCGTTATCAACCGCGATTAAAAACGCTACACGGTCAAAGTTTTTGAGACTGATATAATCGCCGTCGCCCGCCGTTGTTGCAAGCGCTGCGGGTGGACAGCCCATAACTACCTTATCTGAATCTAGTAATCTTAAAGATTGCATTTTGAATATTCCTTATAAAACAATGAATTATAAACCGACCGGATTACGCGCGGGTTGCCAATGTTACAAAGTGGCTGCGGGTAACACTTGAGTTTGGCGGGGTAACTGGTGCTTCTAGGATAGGCTGTGCATCAAGTCTAAAACGCAGCTTGAATGCTACTAAATCCTGGTCAAACCAAAGATCCATTGATTGGCTAAGCTGCATCCCGCCTGACTTAGTAATCGCCCGGAATCCGCCAAAGTTAACCAGCACCAAATCGCCAACAGTGCCCAATGTCTGACAGGCTTCAGTTTCGATAATAGGACGGCCAAGCAGCAAACCATTTGGCGCGGTCTGGAATCCCTGGGTAGGTGCAGTCCAGATTGGTTGGTCGCCAAGCGTCATTGTGTACAACTGGTTAAGTACGTCAGGATTGGCAAGCCAAGCAACGTTGCCTGGACCTTTTAACAAACGGCCAAGCATCTTAGCCACGTTTGCTGCTGTAACAGTAGCCGCTGTTTGGCTGGTAGTCTTTGCCTGAGATACAGTGCTTGGAGCATTCATAATACCCAAAGGCATACCAGCGCCGTTACCGTTCATGATTGAGTCTTGCACCTTCCAATCAATGGCGGTTCCCATATCGCGCGGTACTTCTACGCTCATTGCGCTGGAATCTTCTAGCAATTCTTCAGTAACAGGTACTAAAGCGGTCAGCTTGTGCAAGTCAAGTTGTGACTTTTTGTAAATTGGCTTGCTTTGCGTAAATTCGCTGGCTTCACCTTCCCAGTATGCTTGAACGCCCGTTGAACCCCAAGGCGTAGCTTCTGACTTAGGATAAGTCATTGAATTACCATCAATTGGAGTCGGCGAAATCAGACTTAGCAGACTGGTTTCCTCAAGTGCGATTCTTGCAATTTCGGTTGAGAATTCAGGCGGGATACTAAAGCCATTATCTGTTCCGGTTGCAATACTTGCCCAGGTGGATGCAGCAGCGCGAATGTGATCATGTTCTGGATATTCACGATTAATAGCCGCGCCACGTGTGAATTTTGCGAAGTCTCCAAAACTTTTAAAGCCGCATTTAGGATCTTTATCTGCGTTTTCTTCAACTTTAGCACCATCAAATGCTTTAGCTGTTGGTTCCGCTACTGGCTTTTTTTCCGCTTCACGGAGTTTACCTAACAAATCATTTTGAAACTTCTGAACGCTATCACCATCAGCAATTGCTTTCATTGCCAGATCTGCGCCGCCTGGATGGTCTTTACCGATTGTCATAATATCAGAAACACGCTTACGCTCAGCAGTTGCCGCGCGTTGTGCTGCTTCTTCACCGGCTTTCCGGATTTGATCTGTGTTATCTACTTCTTTGATTTCTTCTTTCATTTTTGGTTGCTCCTGAAAATTAATTGTTTCTATTGACGCGCTGCGCCCTATTCCCACCGAACTGTCAAGCGGTACGCTTACCAATGATACTTCCATCGGCTCCCAATTTGTGACGCGTACAACGTCAAGCCCGTCTATTCTTTGCTGATCCAAAATAGAATCATGCACCCGATACCCTACGCTTACATTCCTAACGATACCATCTTGCACTTTTTGAAATATTTCCTCATCAGCGGCGCTTTTTCCAAAACGCACAATTACCCGTCCCTTCCGGTCCGAATCAATGCTAACTGCCTCAATGATTCCAATTTGTGATTTGATGCTATTGTCATGGTCAATTAACAAGGGCGCTCCATTTTCAAAACGTCCTAGATTTACTGAACCTTCAGAATGGTCCAACACCTCAAAAAAACTATCACCAAAAAAAGAATGGCGCAACGCCGGTTCCTCACTTGAAAATGATAATTCAACGGTTCTTGCTTCTACGTTAATAGTCTTTTCATCAAACTGTACCGCCCGCTTTGCGTTTGTCCCTGGCTTAATGCATTTAATCGTCATCGTCTTTAACCTCATTTTCTGCCTGCTGTTCTTGCGGCACGTTAACTACTTCCAGCCCGTTATTAAAAGTTAATCCTTTGCTTTCTGCTAATTCCTTGAATTTTTTGATATCTTCTAACACTTCTTCCGCATCCATGCCCTGTTGTGCAAGAATCGCTGAAGGTGAACCCATGAGGGATTCAACGGATAATTTATTAGCCTGTGTATCTTTTAACGGGTCTACCCATTGCCAGCGCCGCCCTTGAAATTCATGTCTACTGAACTGTTCGCGCTTCGCTGCGGGTAGTGGCTTGCCATTTGAACCTACAATAGCTTGCTTTAAAAGCGCATTAGTTAGCCAGTTGTTAAAGATCCGCACTAAGCCGCAATCAATAAACCAACCCTGTAACACCTTCCATTGTTCCCGGTCTTCAAGCGTTCCCGCCCGGATACTAGAAAAATTAACGCCTTCAAGGTCATTTGCCAACGAATGGTAAGAAACATCAACGCCGCTTGATATATCCCGCTTGGCAGTCTTTACAAATGAATCATACATTTGATGCGGGTAATCTGGATCAAATGATTTAAAGTCGGTTCCTTCAGGCATCACCCCGAATTGTCCCGCGCTGGCTTCAGTGAATAATTCGCCCGTGTCTGGGTCTTCGCCGTCCGCCTGTTGTGTGCCGTCGCCGTCTGGCGTGGTAAAGAATCCCATTTTTGACGCACCAACCGCGCTTGCTATAATGGCCCATTCCTGATACTTCTTCAGGTGAAACATTTTAATCATAGCAGCGTGCATCCAGGGAAAACCCCTGATCTGTTCTGGATCTTCTGGTATAAACATGTGAATAATCTGCGCCGCGGGTATGGCCACATGATTACCTTCGGCACCTTTCTTTTTCAGAAAATAGTTTACCGGTCTGTTTGCGCCGTCAATCTCCACGCCCATAATGATTTCATTAATGTTTGTGTTTGGCGGTCTATTAAACTGCGTGTCCAATCGGTTAACATCAAGGAATTCAAGCTGATACCCATATTTTCCTACGCCTACATGCTCCCTTATAAGTATTTCACCGGTCTTTGCAGCGCATTTAATGGCCATACGTTCGCCCATTGCCCGCGATAACTTGCCGGTTATGTCATAATTTCCGCATTTTCCCCAGTCTTTAAACGCTGCTTCTATCGCTTTTATGGCTTCTTTATCCGGTTCTTCGTTGTTAATTAAGACTTTAGACTGAAAAGTAACAGCCGTTGAACCGATAACATTAGCCGCGCACAGCGATAAAAACCGCTTGGCGCTTGTGTCGTTCTTTGCCAACCCTTCGGACCTGGCCCGCAAGCCGTCAAGATCCCCTTTTAATTCTTCGTTGATACTTTTTGACACACGCGCCCATGAAGCAGTAACTTTCGTTATCTTTGCCGCTTCAAAACTGCGCCGCTTACTTCTGAATAGTTTTTTAATGTTTTCAAACATTTAGATTATTATGCTAATTTTGTTTTTCGGCTTGCCGCCTAGCAATACTGCTACCTCATTGTTTTCTGCTGCAACTTCCCGCTTCAAAACGTCCCTGAAGTCTGTAAACTCCTTGAAGTTTCTGAAGGAAATAGCTTTGTTATCAATGGTGTATGATTGTGTCCATGCCTTTGAACCCATTGTAACTAGGGCGTCATCCATTGCATCAAGTGCTTTTTTCGCCTTTGAACGGGTATCTGTTCCGCTTTTCTGTACCGCATAACCCGGCAATACTTGCGTATCACGCTGAAATATCGTTACCCGGTCTACACCGATAAGCGCACACGCGATAAAAATCACCTTACCCAAAGGAAAAGTGGCTGTTGTCGATGGTGCAAGTGATATGGAATAGTTGCTTCCGGAAGGGGTTGCAGTGAATTCAACGGTTTTATCTGGTCCTACAATGCTATATGATAGGCTCCAGCCGTCAACTATAGGATAGTCGGAATAACTTACCAACCATTGGTACGAATCCCCTGCACGAAAGAATACAGGTTCTTTTGTCAAGATTTCTAAGGCCATACTGTAAGTATATCAAACTACAAGGAAAATTTGCTATTGTCCTTGCGGCGCTTGATTTTTCTTACGTTCTTTTCTGGTTCTGCGTTCTGGTCGTAGACTTTTGGCTTTCTGTTCTGCCATTGGCGCTCAGTTAATTTATGCAGGCCCAGGTAATAAGCCGCTGCAAATCCATAAACCATCAGGTCTAAGGCTTCGTTTCTGTCGCCGTCTTTCAATCCCCATGATGACACCTTGCGCCCACGATATACACGCGTTGTTCTGTATTCTGCTGTGAGTTGTTTATAATAATCTTCTTCAAGATCCGCGCTGAAGTGGATAACTCCCCGCCCTTTTGTCTTTGAAAGCCTGGACATTATCAAATCTTTTGCGGTATCGGTTCCAAGCATCCAGATAGACAAACCTTTTTTTACATATTTTCCTGCCGCATTCACATCTACTTTAGTTTTTTTGCTCAATATCGGCTTGCTTGGCGTGTTCTCCCCTTTGATCGCGTAGATATGTCTAAACTGTTTCCCACGGCAAAAATCATAAATATCTTGCGTAAAGTGTCCACCGGAATCAATAAATGCAGCGGATACCGCCACAATCGCCCCTGATTCATGCGTGTACTTCGTTTTCAATACTTCGTCCAGCTTGTTGCGCGTGTCCATGTCGCCAGGTGAGCCAAAAATTACCCGGTAATCTATTACCCAGCACTCCATACCGACACCCCAAGCCACCGCTTTGTACTCAAACCTATCGTCTTGCGTGTCCACGGACGCCGTTACAACGTACCCGCCCGATGGTATGGTGTTCAACTTGTAGTCTTCTGCGCGTCGTTGTAGCGCTATTGCGCTGGTTTGTTCCTTTTTACGTTCCCAGCATCTTGCTAAGCGCGTGTTATAGAATACAATCATCCCTGTTTCGTCGCCTGCGTCCAGCTTTTCAACAGCTTGGTTGTATTCTTCTTTTAGTTCTGCCCATGAAGTCCAGCCGTATGGTAGAAACATCGCCGACGCCGTGAAGGAATACGTATCCCCTTCTTGGATCGGTTCAGACCATAGCCCATTCTTGAATAATTTGGGCTTGTCGGGTTCGTCATGCAGCCCGCCGCATTCAGTGCATGGATACTTGGAATCGTCCGTGAGCTGTTCAAAGATAAGATCTTGCGCTGCGCCGCAATGGATGCATTCCGCAAGTGCGTGCTGTTGCGTGCCAATTTTATATAACTCATTGATTTTACTTTCACCTTCGATTGTAGGCGATGAATAATAATAGGCTTTCTTGTTGTGCTTGAAGGTAGTTTGTCGTGCTTCAGCCAGTTTTATGGGGTCGCCTTCGTTGTTAACGTTAGCTTCTGCCCTGTCTACTTCATCAAAAGCTACACGTCTGGCCGGAACTTCAGACAAATTAGCGCTGGCGCCAGCCGTTGCAATAAATAAAGCCCCGCCTATGTATTCCTTTGTGTCTAAATTGTTCTGTTGTTCCCGGCTTTTTGGCTTGGCTACCCGTTCCCGCAACACGTCTACCGCGTCTATCGTCTTGTCAATACGTGCCGCTATGCGCTTGTGTAGCTTGCCGGTAGGCATAAGCCATAGAAAATTACTTGGCGATTGGTGAACGCTGGCTGCAAACCAGTTTAATGCTATCTGCGTTTTAAACATCTGTGACGCTACCTGGCACACTACCCGCTTGCATGGGTGACTATCTGACAGTGCAAGCATGATTGCCCTGGCGTGTGGCGTCCTGTTGGTTCTGTACTTCCCGTACTCATTAGAACCGGACGATTTAGGAATGATCATAAATTCATCACTCCACTTGTCCACTGTCATACTGGGATCCGGTTCTAGCGCTTCACTTATGACATTGACTAAAAAATTACAGTCTTGATGTAATCGCATTTACAATTCTACCGCCCCGGTAGTGTCCCTATGCCCCAGCACCGCCAAAGTAAGAATACCGCGCGGCCCTGCCCTTGTTACTGTTGTAATTGTCCCGCCAGTCTTAACGCCTGTTCTGGTCTGATTGTCCGCTTCCTGCAATTCCAAATCTTGATAAACAACATACTTATCATTCCAAGGTACGTTAATAGTCTTAACGCCTGTTCTTTTGTCTTTATCGCGCAGAAGATTTGCGTAAACTGTACGCTCTGTATTAACTTTCAATGCTTTCATATTTCTACCCCTTCCCGATCCAATAATGGAGTTGTCCATCTGATGAACCCTTCTATACCGGTTTCTACTTCTTCCATGTTTATATCGTCCGGGTTTCCAGTGTAAGGCATAAAAACAGCGTCCCTTTCTTCCCCGAATTCATCTTTGTACTTATACCCGCGCTTGTAATTGTGTACATTGTTCATAATTTACTCCAGATCTAGATTAGCCTTCTTCACTTCATCTGCTACCGATTGTAGAACATGCCGCAATTCATCATCAATTAATTTAATGCATTCTTCTGGTTCAGTGCATGTTGCTACTTCACCCGATAGCCTGCGCGGCACGACTGAAAGCGAATCACGCAAACTTCTGAATACTTCGTGTACCGTTCGACGGACCGCTTCTTTTGATACCAGGGAATCTTTCAATTCCTGTTGCTTGATTTCCGAAATGTTTGCTTCGGATGTTTCCCGCCTGGTACGCGCTGCCCAGTAATCAGGATCGGATGCAGAATTTTTCCGTTCTATTTTTGGTTCCGGGTTTTTTTCTGAAGCCTCCACCCGTTTTGCCAGCGGCACATAATCCCGGCTTACCAGATCATAGTCGACCATCTTAAATTTGTTCAAGACGAATACGCCAGCCTTTACCTTACGCCCAAAGAACTGCTTTGATACGCCCAGTCTACGTGCTGCTTCAGATTGTGATACCCAGTCAACCATGCCTTGTGTTCCATTCTTTAAGGACAATATCTAAAACTTTTTTTTCTACTTCATCCGTAAACTTATGTTCTACATTGTCATACTGTAACCGCTCATGGATATCAAGATAATCGCTTTTTTGTCTTGACATTGAAACGCAACAGTCTATTTCTATACATGCCCCTTCTGTGGATAGCTCCGGATCTTCCCCGCAAAAAGGACATGGTTTAAGTTCTATGTTATCTTTGTTTTCAGTTGTCATTTTAGTATGCTTTTTCGCGTCGCTTCGCCCCCGCATTTCTCAAGGACTTGGAAGGACCCGAACTTTTCAAAAAGTTTTTGAAAAAGTTTCAATCGTCCGGCCAATCATCGCTAACTTTATTTTGTTCGTTCATGTCTTTCCTTAATGGAATGGCACACCCTCCCGGTCTACATCACCCGGACCTGGTTCTACCGTGTGTGCTTCGTCTATCTCCCACCCGCAGTATGGACAATACTTGAAGCCGTTATCTTCTATTGTTCCTTCATCCAGAAAGAATCTATTATTGCATTCAGTGCTATATACCTGTGGTTCTTCTTCGTCATCACATCCCCAGATACAACTATGATGCGGCATTAGTTCTTCTTCACTTGCTTCAGCGTATATGCGCTCAACTTCCTGTCTGGCTAACGCTCCTTTGTCTGGGTCTTGTTTGCTTAAGATTTCCATTCCTTGACCCATTGTTGGATCGCCCCCCTTCTTTACCAATGCATCAAGGATTTCGTGTAGGTCTGCCATTGCTGCTTGTGTCTTCATGTACATATTATGCTTAGCTATTGCTATTAGTTCTTCTTCATCATCATCAGCCTGAAGTTTTGCATGTGCTTCTAATTCCTTTTCAACTAATACTGCTTTGTTTGGATCTTTAGAACGTAGCGTTTCTAATGCAGCCGTGCTTGACGCGTTGCCTGTTATTCTCACCTGTTCACACAATATCTGATCGTAATCAATCATAGCTATTTTTGTTTCACGATCCATGTTTTTGTTTACGCTTAATGTAAGTTCATCATTCATAATCATTCACTTTTCAATTGTCAAATCAGGTACGGTTATCAAATCATATTGGTATTCAATATGTCCCTTTAGTTGGTCTACTGTTAGCCCATGCTTTTCTGCTGCAAACGTGAACGCGTATGGCACATGCGTACCTTGCTCTATTAGCTCATCAAAATCATGTAGTGCCATGCGTATCTTGGTAGCTGTTACGTTGTCCATGCTGCGCCCTTCACTGGTCATAGCGTCGTCACTTCGTTTAGTCTTTGCTTGGTGTAGTAATCTATGTGCTGTTCCAAGTCTTCAGCAGGTAGGTTATATTCTGCTGCTGCTGTATCCAATGCCCTTGCATAGCAAAACCCTGCCCCTGTCAATTGATTGACACGATTCATAGCTGCATCTAGTTCTGCCTTGTATGTCTCCACCTTTCTTATTTCGGTCATTTCGTCCACCTCATTATATATGTTGTATGAATCATCCAGTACCAGCATATCATTACTGTATTCATGCGTGTGTACTGTTCCCACATTCCAATCGCCTGTGCGCTTCTTTCTGCCTAACAGGTCTTTAATGTCGATCATTAGAACCCCGTGTGCCTACTACAAACAGTAAAAGGTGGTGTATTTGCTAATTGTGCTGATAAGGAATTTACACTAAAAGTTCGTCTATCCTTCCAGTTTTGCGGACGTTCTACTATCTGCCATATGTGGTAGCTATTCTTTGTTAATTCGTCCCCATGTATGCGCTTATCACGGAATTGTATTAACCCGTCTAAGCTATCACTGTAATATTCATCAGGCTTAACGCGTCTATATTCGCCCGTTGTTTCGTAGATTCTATGTGTCTTTGCAAATTTTTCTATTACATGAAATTTCTTGTTGGTATAAGCGCCTAATTGCATAACCTTTTGTTCTGTAAGGTCATATATGAATTCCCCTAATCCCGCCGCCCTGTATCCTACATATGCATAGCCTTCCGGTAATGGTATTTCTATGGTCTTTTTCATGGTTTATTTCTCCTTTCCAAAGAAACGCAGTTATCAAATGTCAGTGTTGCGATTACTTCTTGATGTTCTGGCGTATCCCACATAAATTCAAATACTTTTTTGCTATGTACGATTGTTTGCGCCCTTTCCTGTTCTCCTAACGCCTGCCAGTGTTTAAGCCTTTCTGCGCTTGCAAGCATTTCTGTGGGGGTGTATATCTTGCCTACCTTAATTTCTTTGTCTTCTTCAAACATTACCTTCTACCTTCGTTAAATTTGCGTATAAAAAACTTTATCTCATTAGTGAAGATTTTTGGAAATTCTTTGTTTACTTCCGCAATAGTCGTTAAATTAACCTTTTTTGAGTTAAACATTTGAGCAACGCCGATACTTGATACCCCTACAATGCGTTCAGCGTGTTTTGTTCCTGCGTACTGCTTACGTTTGGCCCATACGGTATTCGGCAACCGCTTGAATACTAATACGTTGTTGCGGCCCTGTGCCACAAATGATCCAGGTATAGGCTTAAATCCTGTTGACCGCTTAACGTTAAACTGCAGATCCCGTAAAGTGCCAGATTTGCGCCGTTTCCTGGCTTGTGCAAGGCTAACCCGCGTTTCCATGAAATTACGCGCATTGAATGCCCTGAATCTG
>Ga0316190_10000287_pt1 | contig 34167 bp, 27 predicted proteins | sample Eddworburrow2_MG_FD_204929 | JGI IMG/M metagenome (GOLD analysis project Ga0316190, IMG submission 204929) | Coastal sediment microbial communities from Maine, United States - Eddy worm burrow 2 | ecosystem: Environmental > Aquatic > Marine > Coastal > Sediment | place: USA: Maine | collected... | reverse complement strand
CCGGATACGGGCGTCCTCGCCGGTCTATGGCGTGGCGGCGACCACGGCGACGAAACGCAGGACACCTACCGGACCGACCAGTGCCACGACATCACGGTGTTCCCGGAACGCAATATCGCGGCCGGCGCCTGCTCGGGCAACGGCATCCTCTTCGACATTTCCGACCCGCTGAAGCCGCAGCGGATCGACGAGGTTGTCGACCAGGGCTTCGCGTACTGGCACTCGGCGACATTCAACAACGACGGCACAAAGGTCATTTACACGGACGAATGGGGCGGCGGCGGACGGCCGCGTTGCCGCGCCTACGACCCGCTCGACTGGGGCGCCGACGCCATCTACGACATCGTCGACGGCCAGCTCGAGGCGCGCGGCTATTACAAGATGCCGGCCCCACAGGTGGACGAGGAGAATTGCGTCGCGCACAACGGCTCGATCATTCCGGTCCCGGGCCGCGACATCCTAGTCCAGGCCTGGTACCAGGGCGGAATCTCGGTCGTGGATTTCACCGATTCCGCGAATCCCGTCGAGATCGGCTTCTTCGACCGCGGGCCAATCGATGCCGAGGACATGATTCCCGGCGGTTTCTGGTCGGCTTACTGGTACAAGGGGCGGATCTACGGAACCGAGATCGTCCGCGGCCTGGACGTGCTGAAACTCGTCCCGGGTGAGTTCCTCTCTGCGAACGAGATCGCCGCCGCCACCATCGCCGACCAGGGTGAGGTTTTTAACCCGCAGCAGCAGTTTCGGGTGACCTGGCCGGCCGAGCCGGTCGTGGCCCGTGCCTATCTCGACCAGCTGGCGCGCGACGATGCGCTCGACGGTGACACCATGACGGCCGTGTCGCAGTCGCTGGACCGCGCCGAGGAACGCCTCGGCTCAGGTGCGCGGGACCGTGGATTGGCGAAAGAGCTCGAGCGCTCTGCAAAGCGCCTCGACAAAAAAACCGGCGACGCCAGTATCGCCGAACGCCAGGCACGGCTTGCTGAAACGTTGGGCGGTATCGCCGCGCGGCTGCGCTGAGTTCAGCCGCGGGGCTTTGCGACGATCGTGTGGCCGCGGTGCTCGGTGCGGTGGTCCACGGTGTAGGGCAATACCTCGAATATCTCGCCGGCTTCGTGTCGATGCTTCAGGTCTGTCCAGTATTCGGGCGTAAGCAAGTCGGCGTGATGCTCGAGGAATGCCTGCCTGGCATGCGGCTTGAAACCGAGGAAGTCGACGAACTGTTCGGGGAAAATATCGTGCGGCCCGACGTAAAACCAGGCGCCGGAACGCATCTCGTCGATGTCATCCCGCGGTTGCGGCATGCGCCGAAAATTGCAGTCGGTAACGAGGCACAGCTCGTCGTAGTCGTAGAAAATAACGCGCCCGTGGCGCGAGACCCCGAAGTTCTTTAGCAGCAGGTCGCCGGCGAAGATATTGCTGAGAGCGAGGTCCTTGATTGCCTGCCCGTATTCGATCGCGGCGGCTGCCGCCTGTACGTCGGTGGCGTCTTTGAGGTACAGGTCCAGCGGGATCATGCGGCGCTCGATGTAGGCGTGTTCCACGACAAGATCGTCATCTTCCACGCGGCAGGTCGAACCACACTCATCCAGCAGGTCGTGTAATAGCTCGGGATCGAATCGCCGGCGCGGAAATCGCAACTGTCGAAACTCCTGGGCATCGACCAGGCGCCCGGCGCGGTCACGCATGAAGACGAGCTTGTACTTTTCCATGACGTCGGCGCGGCTGCCGGTCTTGGGGTAGTCGAACCTGTCCCGGATGACTTTGAATACCACGTCGTAGGACGGCAGCGTAAAAACCTCCATGACCATGCCCTTGACACCGCGGGCCCTCACGAAAAGATCGTGGGAATTGCGCAGGTGCTCGAAGAACAGGCGATAGCGCTCCGTCTTTCCCTGCTTGGCGCGGCCGAGCACCGTGTAAATCTCGTCCATTGGTTTTCGCGGCACCAGCCGCTGCAGGAATCCGACGGTCGCGCCGACGTGTTCGAGGTCCACGTGAAAATACGACCGCGTGAATCCGAACAGCATGCTCACGTCATTGACGGAGAGGATCACCGCATCGGCGAAAATGCCGTCACCGGAGTTCCGGAAAGCGATGACCAGGGGCGATACCCAGTCATCACCGCCGATTCGCCCGACAATGAATGCCCGTGTTGCCCGATAGAAGATCGGCGTCAGCAGTTCCACCACCTCGAGGTCCTGCTGTGTGCTGTTCTCCCTGCAATAGGCGTCGATTTCCGCCGCCACGAAGCGGATCGTGCGTTCGCGGTCCCGGTAGGGGACGCCGAAGCTGAAGTCCGAGAGAACCTGGTCGATCAGGTATTGCAGCGCGCCGCGATTGAAGTAGGTGCGTACGTCTTTCTCGTCGAGCGGCTTCTCGTCGAGGATAACGTCCTCCGCGATGAACTCCAGCCGCGGATCGACGCCCACGGTGTTGAACAGGCGGCGCGAGATCGAGCTGAAGAACGTCTTGAAAAAGGCGTTGTCGGGGTATTCGCGGATGCGCTCCGCGTAACGCTCCTTGACGGTTATCCAGAACGCCTTGCCACTTTCCGACTCGTCGACGGTCGTGCCGAGCTCGGCGAGCGCGCGGCCGACCGCCTGGTCGTAGAGCTCGATGCGTGCGACGGCGTTCTTCCGGCCATCCTGCCAGTCACGCTCTTCGAAGCAATGCGCCGCCCGCTGCGTCAGCTCGCGGAAATCCGCGTTGTAGCGGAGAAACGCGTCGACGAGTTGCTCTGCAATCGCGTCGACTGCAGCGGGCGAGTGCGCCGGCTCATCCATGCCGAACGGCTTACATGTTCGAAATCAGCGCGTCGCCGAATTCGCTGCACTTGACCTTGGTCGCGCCTTCCATCAACCGGGCGAAGTCGTATGTCACGGTCTTTTTGCCGATGGTCGTGTCCATCGTCTCCAGCAGGATGTCCGCGGCTTCCGCCCATCCCATGTAGCGCAGCATCATCTCGCCGGAGAGAATGAGCGAGCCTGGGTTCACGACATCTTTATTCGCATACTTGGGCGCAGTGCCGTGCGTTGCCTCGAACACGGCGTGACCGGTCGTGTAGTTGACGTTGCCGCCGGGCGCAATGCCGATACCGCCCACCTGCGCAGCCAGCGCGTCGGACAGGTAGTCGCCATTGAGATTCATGGTTGCGATGACATCGAATTCCTTCGGCCGCGTCAGAACCTGCTGCAGCGTAATGTCCGCAATAGCATCCTTGACCAGGACTTTGCCGGCAGCGAGTGCAGCTTCCTGTTCCGCATTTGCCGCTTCCTGGCCTTTGTCGACCATCGTGCGATCGTATTGATCCCAGGTGTAGGTCTGGTCGGCGAATTCGCGCTCGGCAAGCTCGTAGCCCCAGTTGCGGAAGGCGCCTTCCGTGAACTTCATGATGTTGCCCTTGTGCACGAAGGTCAGGCTCTTGCGGCCGTTCGCGATGCAGTACTCCAGTGCCGAGCGGACCAGGCGTTCGGTGCCTTCCTGAGATATCGGTTTCAGGCCGACGCCGCAGCTTCCGGGGAAGCGGATCTTCTGGTATTCGGCCGGGAAATTCTCCTTGAGGAGCTCGAGGAATTTCGTATTCGCATCCGAGCCGCGCTCGAACTCGATGCCCGCGTAAATGTCCTCGGTGTTTTCGCGGAAGATCACCATGTCGACATTTTCCGGGTGGCGCACGGGCGACGGCACGCCGGTGAACCAGCGTACCGGGCGCAGGCAGACGTAGAGATCGAGCAGCTGGCGCAGCGCCACGTTCAGGGAACGGATGCCGCCGCCGATCGGCGTCGTCAGCGGGCCCTTGATGGACACGAGGTACTCGCGGCAGGCGGCGATCGTCTCGTCCGGCAGCCAGCTGCCGGCCAGGTCGAATGACTTCTGACCCGCGTAAACCTCCATCCAGTGAATCTTGCGTTTACCGCCGTACGCCTTTTCGACAGCTGCATCCAGGACGCGCACTGTCGCGCGCCAGATGTCCGGACCCGTGCCGTCGCCCTCGATAAAAGGCACGATCGGGTTGTCGGGGACATGCAGGTTGCCGTTGTCAATCGTGATGCTCGCACCGCCTTCGGGCGGTGTCGGTGCTGCGTCGGCCATAATTTGCTCCGCTTTTTCTGTTTATGTCGGGCCGCTCGGGAAGCGGCGGGGCGCATATTATGAGCGATTTGCCCGCCAGTCCCAAGGGAATTGCGGAAAATCACTATAAGCGGTACCGAAACTCGACGTACAGCTCGCGTCCGCGGCCCGGAAAGTAGCGATAGTTGCCGAACGCATAGTCGGCACGATCGGCAATGTCGGTATCGGCGAGATTGTCGAGGCGTGCCGCGATCGTGAGCTGCCGTGTTGCCTCGAAAGCGGCGCGCAGGTTCAGGATATCGTGACCGGGATAGTCGAACCGGTTCTCGGCATCGATGAAATAGCGCCCCATCGAAACCCACTGCAGCGCTGCCCGGAAACGTCCGCCGGGGTCATAGCCGAGTTCCGCGCTGCCCAGCCAGCGCGGCGCCGTATCGACGTCGCGGCCGGATACGAACGACTCGCCGCGCGCCGCAACCGTGTCGAAATCGTAGCGGTGACGGGCGTAGGTCGCATTGACGTCCAGGGTCCAGGCGGGTGCGAGTTGCCAGTCGACCGTGGCCTCGATGCCGTCATGGCGTGTGCGCCCGCCGTTCACGTTGAATCCCTGCGCATCGCGAAACACGCTGTCGCGCTTTCGCATGGCGAAGGCTGCAACGTCGATCGACACGGAGCGCCCGTCATGCCGCAGTCCCAGCTCCGCGCTGTCGATCTGCTCCGAGTCGAGATCCGCGACCTGCTGGCCGCTCTGCAACCGGTAAAGCTCCGTCATCTGCGGCGCCCGGAAGCCGCGGGCGGCGACCAGGTAGAGGGAGGTTGCCGGCGCGAGCCGGTAGTTCAGCGACGCCTTCGGGGCGAAATTGACGAAGCTGTCGGTCCGGTCGGCAGGGCGCGTGTACAGGCAGCCGCCGAAGCCGCAGGGAGTACCGTCGTCGCGAGTGTTGCCGTCCAGCATTCGATTGTCATAGTCATACCGCGTGTACTCGACGCGCAGCCCTATACCGAGCGCGAGCGTGTCGGTGAGCCCGATGTCGGCCTGGACATAGGGCGCAAGGCTCAGGCCGCCGACCTCGAAGTCGTAGTGCAGGCCTTCCGGCCGGGTCTCGACCAGGAAATCGGAGCCTTCCGCGGGCCCGAACTGGGTCTCGGTGAGCGCGACTTCGCTCCATTCGATATCCAGGCCGGCGACGGTGGTATGGCGATCGCCGGTGACGGTGAAAGCAGCCATCGCGCCGGCGCTGACATGGCTGTTCTCCTCGAGCGGCTGGCCGGGGAGAAAATGCTGCAGGAAGCGCATGTCCGAGTGGCGCAGGAAAGGCCGCACATCCACAGTGAGGCGTGACGTCGATCTCGACCAGATGCCGTATAGCCGCTGGCTCGATGCGTCACGGAAAGCCTCGGGGTTGGGATTGCTGCGGTTCAGCGCCGGGTCGAGGTAGGCATCTTCGCCGATGATGAAACCGGCCGTCTCCTGGTCGAGATCGGTGGCGGTAAAGGCCGAGCGCAATTCGCCGTCCAGGAATTCGTTCGTCGTGTTGAGGTGCAGCTTGAACTGGCGATAGCCGGAGTCGTCACGAAAGCCGCCGTCGTCGCTGAAGGTGATGCCGGCGAAATGCGGCGACCCGGGATCTGCCGGAACCTCGGCCTGCAGCCTCAGGAAGCGGTTGGCGCCGATTTCGACGATACCGTTCCCGGGAGCGCGGGCGCCCTGCCTGGGCATGAGGACGTTGATGATGCCGTGCAGGGCGTTCGAGCCGTACAGCGCGTTGCCGGGACCGCGAATCACCTCGATCGATTGCGCCTGCTCGGTGTCGATCTCGAACATCTGGTTGACGTTACAGAAACCGGCCGGCCGGATCGGAATGCCGTCCTCGAGAAACAGGAATCCGCCGCAGGAGCCGGCGCCGGTCAGCACCGGCGAGCGAATGGCGGTAAGGTGTTCCTGGCCGCTGCCGCGGCTGATCCAGACGCCCGCGACGCGGGTCAACAACTGATGAACGTGCTGGTGCCGGACGGCGTCGACGAGGTCGCCGTCCAGTTGCTGGATATTGCCGGCATACGCCAGTGCGGGTTGCTCGCGGCGCTGCCCGGTCACCACGATCTCGCTCAGGGTATCGTCCGCGGCAGCCGCGGGCGAGGCGCCGGGCGCCGCGAGCATTATAATCACAGCCAGTCGGATCGGAACGAGCAACGAGGGCCTCTGTCGATGAATCAAGTAATGCCGCAATGGCGGCTGGCGATCCTGTGTGCTGCGTTGACGTTCTCGGTGGCGGCCAACGCGGGGGACACGCTTCGGACAAATGATGTTACGTCATCTGACCGGCTGCGAGTAGGACTGGTACTTGGCGGGGGCGGTGCGCGCGGTGCCGCGCACATCGGCGTATTGCGCGAACTCGAGCGCATGCACATACCGATCGATGCAATCGCCGGAACGAGTATGGGGGCAATCGTCGGCGGCCTGTACGCGTCGGGCATGAACGCGGCGGAGCTCGAGCAACTGGTGGCGGAACTGGACTGGGCGGACGCGATGTCTGACCAGCCGAAGCGCAGCGACCTGAGATTCCGCCGCAAGCAGGATGCGAGGGACTACCCGATCGACCTGGACATCGGCCTCGAACGCGGCCGGCCCAACCTGCCCCTCGGCGTGGTGCAGGGCCAGAAGCTCGACCTCCTGCTGCGCAAACTGACGCTGCCGGTATCACACATCCGGGACTTCGACGATTTGCCGATACCGTTCCGCGCGATTGCCTCGGACATCGAGACGGGAGAGATGCACGTCATGGAGGGCGGCGATCTCGCGCTTGCGATTCGCGCCAGCATGTCCGTGCCTGCGGCGCTGGCACCCGTCAGGCTCGACGGGCATCTGCTGGTCGACGGCGGTCTCGTCGGTAACCTGCCCGTGGATATCGTCCGCGAGATGGGCGTCGACGTGGTGATCGCCGTCGACGTGGAGTTCCCGCTGTACGCGCCTGACGAACTGCAATCGGCGATCACCATCTCCGAGCAGATGCTGACGATCCTCATCCGCCGGGACACGCTGCGGCAGATCGAAAAACTCGGCGGCGACGATGTGCTGGTAACGCCGCAACTCGGCACTTTCGGCTCCGCCAACTTCGGCGAAATCCTGCAGGCGATAGAACCCGGGGCGGAGGCAGCGCGCAAGGAGGAAGCGCAGCTTCGCAAGCTCGCCCTCGACGAAGCGCGCTACAGCCAGTGGCAGGCGCAGAGGCATGCCCCGGAACCGCCTTACGATCGCCTCGCGTTCGTGCGCGTCGAACAGGACAGCCGACTGTCCGCCCAGGTTCTCGAGTCCCGGCTGGGTGTCGAGGCGGGGGATCCGATCGACGGCGATGTGCTCGCCGCCGAGGCTGCCCAGCTGCACGCGCTGGACGTGTTCGAAAAGGTGAGTTATCGCCTCGTGGAAGAGGGCGGCGCGACGGGCGTGGTGTTCGACGCCAGGGCGAAGTCCTGGGGTCCGGGTTTCCTGAACTTCGGTTTCACGCTCGCCGACGACTTCGAAGGCGCAACCAATTTCGATCTCCGCGCGCGGTTCACGCGGCCGGCCGTCAACCGCTACGCCGGCGAGTGGCGTGTCGACCTGCGGCTCGGCACCGAACCGCAGTTGTTTACCGAGTTCTACCAGCCCCTGCGCTCGGACTCGCGCCTTTTCGTCGCGCCCTACCTGGATTTCGACCAGTCGAATTTCAACGTGTTCGACGATCGCGACATCGTCGCGCGATTGCGCATCACCGAGGCGACCGCAGGTATCGATGCCGGCACCGAGATCGGCAATTTCGGTGAGTTCCGGCTGGGCGCCTTCCGTGGCGGCGGCGAGTCTCGGGTCACGATCGGCGATCCCGCCCTGCCGAGCCCGGACTTCGAGACGGGCGGACTGCGCGCGCTGCTGCGTTTCGATACGCTCGACAAGCCGTGGTTTCCGGGCAGTGGCGTGCGCGCCGATATCGAGTGGTGGCAGTCACACAAGTCACTGGGGGCGGACGATCGCTACGACCTCGTCGACCTGTCCGTGGAAGCCGTACGGTCCCGCGGCAAGTCGACGTTCGGTGTCGGCCTGGACTTCCAGACCACGCTGAGTTTCGACGGTGCCGTGCAGGACCTGTTCCGGCTCGGCGGGTTTCAGCGCCTGTCAGGCTACGAGCGTGGCGCGATCAGCGGCCCGCACGCCGCCGTCGCGAAACTGCTGTATTACCGCCGTATCGGCGAGTCGCCCGGCAGCTTGTTCGACGCACCGGTCTACCTTGGCGGGTCGCTCGAAGCCGGCAATGTGTGGGCAAGCAGAAGCGACATGTCGTTCGGCTCCTCGTCCATTCACGGCAGCCTGTTCGTCGGCATGGACAGCTACATCGGGCCGATGTTTTTCGCGATTGGCGCCGGCGAGGGTGGCCTGACCAATTTCTACCTGGTCATCGGGGCGCCGCCGCCCTAGGCTCGACCTAACGTTCGACTTTTTCGAGTACCTGCGCAGGCGAGTCGGTCTTGCGATAATAGCCATGGCGCCGGGCCATGGCTTCGTACGCCCGGTCTCTCTCGGACGCGGTCGCGTACCAGTGGCAACGCTCCCAGTCGTCGCCGATCACCGTGCGGAAAGTGTCGGTCGCCGGCAAAGTCACCCGGATGCCGAACCGGCGGTCGGCCCCGGCACTGCCGGGATCGACGAGATTGTGGCGGTGGCAATAGTCCATGCGCATCATGCCGGGTTCTGCAGAAGGCGCGAGTATACCCAAAGTGCTGCCCGAATCATTGCCGTTCGCCGCGGTCCGAGGCGCCCTCACGGTCGGCCCAGCCCAGCAGACGGCGCGTTATGAACAGGTAAGGCGGCTTTACGATCCGCATCCACAGTCGCGACGGCAATGATGGCGCCGCCAGGATTCGTCGTTGCCGCTCCGTCAGGTGCTCTGCGCAATAGGTGCGCTTGTGCTTCAGCACGTGTCGCAGGTCGTCGTAGCCCAGGATGCGGAACAGGCGCCCGCGGCCCGGGGAATGCCAGGCCATCTGGAAGTCGACGAGGGCGGGCTGGCCGCTGGCGGTGACCAGCATGTTGGGCTCCTTCGCAAGGTCGTTGTGCACGACATTGCGTGCATGCAACTGGCGCAGCAGTCGCAGCGCACGCCTGAAATAGGCCGGGTTCCGGGGCCTTGCGTGGTGCATCGGCCTGCCCTCGAGGTACTCGCGCGCCAGCCGGCCCCGGTGCGCACCGAGCAGGCCGGGCACGCCGTGCAGCCCGTCCAGGGCGGCCAGGGCCCTGGCCTCGCGGCGCATGAGGACCTGTGCGAGCCAGCGCACCGGCAGGGCAGCAGGCGCCGTGTCGCGCACGATCTGCCGGCTTCCCGCGCGGGTTTCCAGCCGGACTTCTCCAAACAGGTCCTTTTTAAGCAGCCGGGACTCAAGCATCATGGTTGTGGGCTGTGACGATAATCGCAGAGAATACCTCAGTACGGGATTACGGGATTCACAGTGAGCACCAGGACCGACGGGCAAAAGCCGCGCAAGGAAAAATCACGCGGAGATTCGAGCGGCGAATTTTTCAGCGTCGGTCCGCCGCTGCATGCCGTGCGCGCCGGTTACGTGCGCCGCGGGGCCGACGATCTGCTTTTCGACGCCATCCTCGCCGGCCGCTACGCGCACGTGAGCGCCCCGTGCCGCAGCGGCAAGACCAGCCTGGTTGCAGCCACCGCCGCTCGTCTGGAGGCAAAGGGATTCAGTGTTGCGATCCTCGACCTCGGTCAGATCGGCGAGCGTGACGCGGGCACGGATGCCGGCCGCTGGTATTACAGCGTCGCTTATCGAATCCTGCGGCAGCTCCGTATCCGTTTCGATCTGCAGTCGTGGTGGCAGGAAAAGTCGGTGCTGGGCAATTGCCAGCGCTTGCTCGAGTTCTATAACGAGATCGTGCTGCGTTTCGTCAAGGAACGTATCGTGATCTTTGTCGACGAGGTGCAGTGCATCGGCGACAACTCGTTCGGCACGGAGTTGCTGGCGAGCATTCGTTCCGCGCATAACGGACGCGCGATGGACCCGGAGTTCGCGCGCCTGACGTTTGTGCTGCTCGGCGAGTGCGATCCGGCCAGCCTGATCGATGAACCGGCGCTGTCGCCGTTCAACGTGACGCAGTCGATCCCGCTCGACGACTTCACGCGCGACGATCTCAACATTTTCGCGACGGAACTGAACCTGTCGGCAGAGCAGGCGCGGCAGGCCCTGGATCGAATTCACTACTGGACCAACGGGCAGCCCTATCTCACGCAGAAACTCGCACGTGCGGTATCGCGCGAGCAGATCGACGGTGACATCGATGCGCAGGTGGACGGCCTGGTCAGGCAGCAGTTCATGGGGCGCGCCGCCCTGCGCACCGAGCCTCACCTGAGTCACATTCACCGCGAAGTCATGCGCAATGGCAAGCAGAGCGAAGCGCTGCTGAACCTTTACGGCCGCTTGCGCAAGGGCGTGCCGGTCGACACCGACCAGGGCTCGCCGCTGCAGCGGCGTCTAATGGCCATCGGCCTGTTGACCGTCGACAGCGACGGCGACCTGCAGGTTCGGAATCGCATCTACCAGTCGGTATTCACCGCGAGGTGGGCGAACGAAAACCTGCCCACGCGTCTCAGGGCCCCGCTGATGGCGCTGGCGGCCATTTTCCTGGTGATCGCGGTTCCTTTCGTCTACACGCAGTGGCTGCCGCTGGTCTATGTGGGCACCCTGACCTCGCAGACGGCCGAACTCGAATCGGCGGAAACGGCATGGCGAAATCTGCGTTCCTTCCCCGGCCATGCGGGCACGGCGGACAACCTGTACCGGAATTTCCTGCAGTCGCGCGGCGCCCGGGCAGACGATATCGGCGTCGTCGAGGCGCTGGCCGGGTTGGCGGCGGAACTGCCGCAGCCGGGCCAGCTCCCGGATGAGCTACGTGCCGCGTACTGGGACAGGCAGGTACGGGCGGCGACTCGCAACGAACAGCGCGACCCGGCATTGATTGCCGCTCTCGAGTCGCTCGTTCTGTCCACGCCGCAGCGCCGCCATCGTGCTGCGATGCTCATACGCGACGACTACCCGCTGTTGATTGCCAGCTTGCCGGCGGCGGAAGCCGCGGGCGCGGTATTCGATCCGGGTAACAAGCTGCTGACGACAACGCAGGGCTCGAAAGTCCGGCAGTGGTCGCTGACCCCGCAAGGGCTGCAGCCCTCGGGAGAATGGACGATTACCGCGCTCGAGGTCCTGCCGCTCGTGCGGCGCGTGATCGTCGACCGTGACGGCACGGTAAACCGTGTGAGCCTGACGCTGAATATCACTCACCCGCGGCTGTCGGATCTCCGGGTCAAGATCATCGCCCCGTCGGGCCGCGCCGTGGAAGTCGAGACCGGGATCGATCGCGCGTCGAGCAGCGAGGACATACGGATACCTGCCAGCCAGCTGCAGGACCTGGTAGGGGAACCGATGAGCGGAACGTGGACGCTCTCGGTGCGCGACGAGGAGATTGGTGTTGCCGGCTACCTCGTCGGCTGGAACCTGACACTGAATTCGCAGGGCCTGGTCGAGGATTTCCAGCGCGGCCTGCACATTCCGGACCCGGCGGAACGCGACACCGACAATATCTGGATCGGCCCGGAGGGACGCTATGCCGTGGCCCGCGCCCTGCAGAGCGATAGCGCACGCGTCTGGGACCTTGCATTCGCGAAGCCGATCCGGGCCGTAGCCGTGAACCAGAACGAAAAAATCGTCGGGCTGGACAACGGCGCGCGCCGGATGGTGACGGCGACTGTCGAGTCGGTCAACGTCTGGGCCACCGCGACGGGGGACAGAATACAGACCATGAAAGTCGGGGCTGCAAGCCTTAACTCGCAGCTCACGGGGGACGGCCTGCACCTGTTCGCCGAGACCCGCAGCGACACCGACACGCGGCTGGAACTCTGGTCGCTGGAAACGGGGGACGTTCAGGGCCGGCTCGATATTGCCGGTACGCCCGCGCTCGTCGCGCTGGACGGGAGCGGCGCTCGCATTGCGGTTGCAGACTTCGACCAGGCCGTGCGCATCTGGGATTTTCAAAGCGGTGAAATGCTGGCGCAGATCGATCTGCCGCTGCAGCCGGGCGCGATCAGTCTCGACGCCGGGGGCAACGTGCTCGGCGTGATTTACGGCGATTCCGGGGCCTCCTTGTGGCGCGTCGAGCGGCCGGCACTGCCGTTGCTCGACGAGCGGGGCAATGGCCGCTGGCGGCTTGCCTTCTCGTCCTCCGGCGCGAGCGTGGTAATCGGCCGGCCGCGCAGCGGCTACCAGGTATATCGCACGGATGACGGTCAACAGGCGGGGCCGCTGCTGGGTTCGGGAGGCTCGGATGCGGTCAGCCATTTACTGGCCTTCAGCGCGGACGAGCGCGTATTGCTGACCGGCGGGCCCGACAGTGCGGTGAGATTCTGGCGTGTGCCGGCCGATATCGTGCCGGTGGCGGCCGCGAACACGGAGGCCAGTCATGCGGTCTGGAAGGCTGCGGGCAGCGCCGTCGTTGCGGCGACGCCCGATGCCGGCAACCTCGTGATCGGCGACGACGGCGGCCACGTCCACGTTTTGCCGGCGGACGTTTCTGCAGAGTCACTCGCCGCCGCGGCGGAAGAGGTGAGCTTCGTCGGCCACGATGCGGCGGTGCGAATGTTGCGCATCAGCGCCGACGGGCGGCTGGCGGCAAGTGCCGCGGCCGACGATACCGTGCGCGTCTGGGACCTTGCCGACGGCAGGCCGTTACCATTCATGACAGACATGCCGGGCGGTGCAGTTACGGCCCTCGAATTCTCACCGGACGCATCGACACTCGCGGCCGTCAATGCGACCCGGGTCGTGCTGCTCGACACCGGCAGCGGGGACGTGCTGGTCGAATTACCCCTTGGCGAGGTCCATGCCGGTGTTGCGTTTGCAGACGACGAAAACCTCTATCTCGGCAGCAGATCCGGGTCGCTGAGCGTTGTCTCGCGGAGCGCGTCGGGCGCCTGGATGCGGCAGCTGCGCTGGCAGGGCGCTTTCGCGATCAAGTGGTTGCGAGCCTCGCCGCGCGGCCGGCATCTCGTCCTGGTGGATCAGAACGATCTCGCGCAGCAGTTCGATCTCGAAGAGGGCCGTATCGGCGAACTCTCTGTCAGCCTTCCGGAGCACGTGGAGGATGTGGCCTTCAACCCGGTCGGTTCGCGGCTCTACATCCGGACGGCGCGCTGGATACACCGCGCAAGTTCGTCGACGAACGGTCTCATTTGGCTGGACGCGATATTCGGACCGCGGCCCGCGGATGGCGGCAGCATCGTCGTGAATACGTCGACGTCCGCTGGAAACGATATCAAGCTGCCCGTCATTCGCGCGGGCTCCGTGACCCTCGCGCAATTGCGTTTCGACTCGAGCGAAACACCCGCCCTGTTCGGCAATCGCGACGAACTCATCGAGGAGTGGCGCAAAAAGCTCGGGATGGTAACGGAAGGACGTTGGGGAACGGCCGTTACGGCAGCCGCAAGCGGCAACCCCGATGGCGCTGAGAAGCCCTGACGACGCTAGCGCCGATCGCCACGCAGCGTACGCACGAGAATTTCGAGGTTTGCCGCAGTCGCGTCGCCCGGCATTACCGGGTCGCCGACGATGACCGGCACCCTGGCGAAAAGCCGGCGCGGGAACTTGCGAATCCTGCCGCCATTGCTGCGGCTGAACCAGCTGCCCCACATGTTTTGCAACGCGACCGGTACGACCGGCACGGGCCGGTTCGCGATGACTCTCTCGATGCCAGGACGGAATCGCTGGATTTCGCCATCACCGGTGATCCCGCCTTCGGGGAATATGCAGACGATGTTTCCCGCAGCCAGCTCGGCATCGACCTTGTCGAACGCCTCGTTCATGAGCTGTTCGTCCTCTCTTGCGGAGGCGATCGGAATGGCTTTCGCGTGCTGAAACAGGAAGCGCAGCAGCGGCAGCTGGAAGATCCTGTAGTACATGACGAAGCGCATGGGCCGGCGCACGGATGCAAGCAGGACTATCGGATCCAGGTAGCTCACGTGGTTGCACACGACGACGGCGGGACCCTTGACCGGAATGTTCTCGATGCCGCGCGGCCGTACGCGATAGATGGTGTTGACGAGGATCCACGCCAGGAAGCGCATCAGGAATTCGGGCAGCAGTGTATAGATGTAGATCGCGACGACGGCGTTCAGCAGCGCGAGCACGATGAACAGCTCGGGTATGGAAAAGCCCGCGCCGAGGACGGCGATCGAAAGCAGCGACGCGACAACCATGAATACGGCGTTGATGATGTTGTTTGCGGCGATGATCCGCGACAGGTGTTTGCGTTCCGAGCGTTGCTGAATGAGGGCATACAGCGGGACGCTGTAAAAGCCGCCGAAAGCGCCGAGCAGCAGGATATCCGCCAGCACACGCAAACTGCCCGGACGGCTCATGAATTCGCCGATGGTCGTAACCGACGCCATGGCTGCGATCGGCTGCGCGAAATACAGGTCGATTGCAAACAGGCTGAGGCCGATCGAACCGAAAGGAACAAGTCCGAGTTCGATGCGGTGGCCGGACATGCGTTCGCACAGCAGTGAGCCGAGGCCAACGCCGATGGCGAACGATACCAGCAGCGCGGTCGTGATCGACTCATTGCCGTTCAGGATCACGAGCGTGTATGCCGGCAGCTGCAGCGTCATGGCCGAGCCGAAAAACCAGAACCAGGAGATGCCGAGTATGGCCAGGAAGACATCGCGCTTCTCGCGTGCGAAGCCAACGATGCGCCAGGTCTCCGACCAGGCGTTCCAGCTGATTGCGAGGTCCGGGTCGACGGCCCGCGTTTGCGGCACGCGCCGGCTTGCCAGGTAACCGACGAACGCAACGGCGACCAGGCTTGCGCCGAGCAGCGCCTGCGAGTTCGGGCTCACGGCGACGGTTGCGCCGCCCACGATGAGTCCGAGGATGATGGCAATGTAGGTGCCGGCTTCGACCAGGGCATTGCCGCCGACGAGTTCATCCGTGCCGAGGTGTTGCGGCAGGTACGCGTACTTGACCGGCCCGAACAGCGTCGACTGGCAACCCATGAGGAACAGTACCAGCAGCAGCGCAACATAGTTGCCCGAGGTGAACGCGATCGCCGCGATGATCATCAACGTGATCTCGAGCAGCTTGATGCGCCGCATGAGCATCGATTTCTCGTACTTGTCGGCGAGCTGCCCGGCGGTCGCCGAGAACAGGAAGAACGGCAGGATGAACAGCGCCCCGGCGACGTTTGCCAGTTCGCTGTGGTTCATCCCGGCCACGAGCACGCCCTGGAAGGTGACGAGGATCACCAGTCCGTTGCGGAAAATGTTGTCGTTGAGGGCGCCAAGGAATTGCGTGACGAAAAACGGGGCGAAACGGCGCTGACCGAGTAACCGGAACTGGTTCTGATCCGACACGTGACGTGATCCCGCTGCGATGACGGGCGTCACTATAGCATCGGCAAAAACTGCGAACTCGCACCGCCCATCCGCGTTGCGAGCGGTGCTAAGATTCCGGCTGTAGCAAGCTGAAATTTATACCAATTAGCCAATTAACCGGGTTTTGATGATGACACTGCGCGTGATAATCCTGATTGGCGGCCTCGCTCTGGCCGCCGGTTGCGCCAAGCCGCCGCCACCGCGGTCGGTCCAGGAGTTCGTGGACAATCCGCTCGTGCTGGAGGCGGTGCTGGTGCGCTGTTCCCGCAATCGGTCGGAAACGCGCTACGACGCCGAGTGCGTGAACGCCAGGGAGGCGAACAAGCTCATCGCGGCCAGGGAGGAGGCGGCACGGCGCGCCGAGTTCGAAGCCCAGTCCGAGCGCAAGCGGCAGGCATTGCGGCGCGCGCAGGAAGCGGCGGCCGAGGCGAGGCGCCGGTCGGCCGAGGCGGAGAGGCGGCGCAAAGAAGCCGAGTACCTTGCGCAGTTCGGTCAACTTCCGCCCGACAGCAGCCAGCAAACGGAACAGCCGGATACCGGCAATGTGCCGATCGCCGTCATCCCGGAGTCCGACAGGGAGAGTACGAATTCGGCCGGGGACGGTTACCGGCAGCCCCTGAGCGTGACGCCGTCCGGATCGAGCAATGCGCCTGCGGCCGAGACGGAACCGGAACCGGAACCCGAAACTGCCCGCAATCTCGACGAGATCCGGGAAGAACTGAAACGCCGTAACGAGGACTAGGGCGCCGGCCTCAGTAATTCGGGTCGAAGTAAGCTTCGCCGGAGTCGCCGCTGTCGCCCGATTCGCCGGGACCCGGCATACCGAACGTCTGCACGCTGGGCTCGGATTCACGGGCCGGGGCTGGCGACGGTAGCGCCTGCATTCCCGGCGCCTTCGCGAGACGCGTGGTCTGCGCCGTCAAGACCTGCACGAATCGATTCGCGATGTCGGGCGCAATATTCGGTGAGCTGGCAAAGATCTTTTCCGGCGTCATGGCCGGCGAGCTGTAGAACGCCGCATTTGCCCTGCGATCCATCGTGACGCCCGCCCCGGCGAACGAGACACCCGCAAAGATGCCGCGGGCCCGCGAGTAGGAGACGATCTCGGCCTGGAAACGAATGTCCGTCGCGCCTTCCACGCTACGGCCCACCGGCCCGGCGGCGATGGAAGCGTCCGCGCCGAGTGTCAGCTTGCCGCTGGCGATGTCATCCACGCCACGCCGGGTTTTGAATACCAGCACGACGTCGGTGCGCTGCACACCGGCCTGGAAGCCGAGGCTGCCGCCCGTCAGCGTGATGAACGCCGGATTGCTCCAGGAGCCATCGTCCTGCCGCACGACGACAATGCCCTTGCCGCGTCGTGCGCCGAGGCCGAAGCCGATCCGGACGACGCCCGGAACGACCGCAACGGCGTAAGCCCGCGCCAGCATGGCCGGAGGAATGCTTTGCTCCGGGATTCGCAGAAACTGGTCGAGCACGTCCGCCGAATCGGCGACGCGCTGTTCTTCTTTGCTGGCGGCCGCCGCCGGTAGTGCGAACAGCAATACGGCCACTGCCAGGCAAGCCTGAAGTTGTGTACTACGCATGATTTTCATCCCCGTGTAGGGACAGGCACGCCAGCGCCCGTTCCCTTGAGTGCCCAAAATCGCTCAAGGCCTTGATCATACGTCAATTCAGGCCGTTACTCACTCTCGTCGCGCCGTCCGGCGATCAGCGGTGGCAGCGGCACGTCGAGCGACGCGCACACCGTGCGTATCAGCTCTGTTTCGGCCGTCGTGACCCGGTTATCGTGCACGGCGACCGCGGTAACGGCTTTCAGGACCAGGCTCCGGGCCTTGCCGTTCAGCGCGGTCAGCAGGTCGAGACTGCGCTCCAGGGCACGCAGCGTGTAACGTTCCTTCGATTCGTATTGATGCTCTGCCGCCCATTTGCCGAGGTAGGCCTTGCCCGCTTCGAACGCCCGTTCGCTGCTGGCGGCATCCCGGTGGCCGTAGTCGGCGACCACGGTAAGCAGGTCGATGACGGCCTTGCGCAACTCGCGGCGGGCCTCGCGCCGCGGCCCGGGATACCCCGCGGGATTCGCCGCCTGGCCGAGGCTGATACGCAATACCCGGTAGAAGCAATACTCGTACAGGTCGACCTGGCCGTCGACGTCGATCAACCGGCCGGCAAGCTCCACGAGGTACTCGAGCTGCGCCGGCGGCCGCAGCTTGACGGCCGGAAACGCGATCTCGAGCAACGGCAGGCGGTGTTCGGCGTTCATCGACGTTACCCCGTCGTGAAGGCGGGTCACGATCCGTGCGCGTTCGGCACCGAGCTGTTCCTCGACGAACCGCAGTTGCCGACCCCGATGCGTGTCGCCCCTGTCGATGATCAATGCAATGACGAGCAGGTAGGCGAGTTCCACGGAATGCGCGGCATCGTAAAGCGTTGCCGGGATCGACCGCCTGAGCTGGCGGGCGTAGGCCACGTCCTCCGCGCCGGGATTGCCGGCGGCATCGGCCACCGAGTCCGGCAGGTCCGTCATCGATGCCGGCTGGCCAGGCGCTCCGCTTGCGGCCAGCGCGCTGGCAGCTTCGTCCGCCGTCCCCTCGCCCATGGAGACGGGCCTGACGTCGGGGTAGTCGGTCTCGCGGAAGGACGGGTCGAGCGCGCGGATGCGCTCGCCCAGCGGTGGGTGGGTCGCGAACAGGCCGGTAAAGCGGGCGCCGCTGCCGAACAGCATGTGGCTGATCTCCTCGGGATCCGCTGCCCTGATGTACGAGGCTTCCTTGTAGCCGCCGATCTTCTTCAGCGCGTTCGCGATGCCGTTCGTCTGCCGCGTAAACTGCACGGCGGACGCATCGGCGAGATATTCGCGCTGCCTCGATACGCCCGCCTTGATCAGACGGGCGAAAAATACGCCGATCCAGCCAAGAATCGCCACACCAAGGCCAATGAGCAGGACCACCGGCGCGCCCTTGCTGCGGCGGCTCGACATCAGCCGGCCGTGATAGCCGCCGCGCAAGACCATGCGGCCCATCAGGCCGAGCGCGAGGATGCCGAACAACACCCCCATCAGGCGGATGTTCAGGCGCATGTCGCCGTTCAGGATGTGGCTGAATTCATGCGCGATAACGCCTTGCAGTTCGTCGCGGTTCAGGAGCTCCAGCGTGCCGCGGGTCACGGCGACCGCGGCGTCGCCCGGCGCGTAGCCGGCAGCGAACGCGTTGATGCTGCTTTCCTCTTCGAGCACGTAGATCTCCGGAACCGGGACGCCCGAGGCGATGGCAATTTCCTCGACGACGTTCCGTAGCCGCCGCCGCAGCGGGTCCGTTACGTCGGCCGGGACCAGCGTGCCGCCCATCTGCCGGGCGACGCGCCCGCCACCCGCGGAAAGCACCGTGGTCTTGTAGAGGCTCGCGCCGATGATGAACAGCGCGGTAATTGCCGCCGTCGCGAGCAGCGGTCCCGGATAGGCTGCGAGAATTTGGCCGGGCGAATAGCGCTGGCCTTCCATGGATGTGCCGAACAGCGCGAACCCGACCACCATCGTCACGCCGAGCACGATGAGGGCCGTCGCAATAAAGTAAACCACGACCAGCCACCGCGTGGCCTTGCGTGCCCGATCCTGCGCGTCGAAAAAATTCAATGCCCGGGAGCGGCGTGTCAGGTGAAGGAAACGTCCGGCACGTCGCGCTTCTCGTCGGACTCGATCTCGAGGAAGCTCGCGAGTTCGAAGCGGAACATCCCGGCGACGATGTTATTGGGAAAGTTCTCGGCCGTGTTGTTGTAGCTCAGCACCGCATCGTTGAACGCCTGGCGAGCGAAGGCCACCTTGTTTTCGGTGCTCGCCAGTTCCTCCTGGAACTGCATCATGTTTTCATTCGCCTTCAGGTCGGGATATGCTTCCGACAATGCGAACAGGCGACCCAGCGCCGCGCCCAGCGCGCCTTCTGAGGCGCCGAGGTCCTTGATCGCTTCCGCGTTTGCGGGGTCGGCCTTGGCGGCCTGCAGGCTTTGCTGGGCAGCATTGCGGGCGTTGACGACCGCCTCCAGGGTCTCCCGTTCGTGCTTCATATAGCCTTTGACGGCTTCGACGAGGTTGGGAATCAGGTCGTAGCGGCGCGTCAACTGAACGTCGATTTGCGCAAACGCATTCCGCACGCGGTTGCGTTCGTTGATCAGGCGGTTGTAAATACTGATCGCCCACAACACGAACGCCGCGATAATGGCGAGGAAAATCAGGAATGAAGTCACCGTGCCGCTCCTATTCGAAAAACCCTGGCCGCAAGTCTAATGCGTGCGCGATCGCAAACCTAGGAATTGTGGCGATTTTTCTCGTTTCTGCCGCGGCCCGTGCCGAGTGGCACGCCGACGCGCGGCCGAAGATGGGGACCGAGGTCAGTGTCTACTTCTGGCACGAGGACGAGGCGGCGGGAAACGCGATCGTCGATGAGATTTTCACGGAGGTCGATCGCATCAATACGCTGATGAGCACCTACGTCGAGGACAGCCGGATTTCCGACATCAACCGGCGTGCGGCGGACGAACCGGTGATTGCCGGCGAGGAGCTGTTCCAGCTGATCCGGCGCTCGCTGGATATTTCCGTCCTGACGCACGGTGCCTTCGACATCACCTACGACAGCGTCGGCCAGCACTACGACTTCCGTGAACGGCGGCGTCCGGATGACGAGACCGTGGAGGCCGAACGCCGGCACATCGATTTCCGCTACGTGACGCTCGACCAGGGCAAGGGCACCGTGCATTTCGGGCAGCAGGGTGTGCGCATCAACCTGGGCGGAATAGCGAAAGGCTACGTCGTCGAACGCGGCGTCGACATCCTGCGCCGCCACGGGGTCGAGTACGGTGTGGTCACGGCGGGCGGCGACTCGCGGCTGCTGGGCGATCGGCGCGGCCGCCCGTGGATGATCGGTATTCGCGATCCGCGCAATGACGGCGAGGTGGCGATATCGGTGCCGCTGGAAGACGAGGCGATATCGACGTCCGGAGATTACGAACGCTATTTCGACGAAGACGGTACGCGCTATCACCACATCATCAAGCCGAGTTCCGGCCGGCCGGTCGAGGGCGTTCACAGTGCGACGGTGATCGGTCCCGATGCGGTGATGACCGATGCGCTGTCGACCTCCGTGTTCGTCATGGGCGTCGACGAAGGGCTCAAACTTATCGGCTGCCTGCCGGACTACGAAGCGATCGTCATCGACGCCGATGGCCAGATCTTCTACTCGCCCGGCCTGGCGGATCCCGGTTCGGCGGAGGCGGAGTCAGCGTTGCCGACGCCGCCGGCGGGGCGCTGCGCAGGGCAGCAGCCCTGGTAGCCCGTGCTGGCGCAAAAAAAAACACCCGGATGTCGCCGAAAGGCGACGACTTTTCACTTTAAATTCAGCCTGATACGCCTATCATAGGGTGTCCGTACAGAGACCTTGCAGGACTCCGGATACGGCCCCGCAGGAGGCGCGCCAGCGCGCCCGCTGCGGCGGGCACAGGCAGGCCGATCACGAACAAGGCGCCACTCGTCGGTTTCGGGCTCGATTCGAGCATTCGTCACTCCGCAAGCGGAGGCGATTATGTTCAGAGCATTCGAGTCAATTGTGACGATAATCACGGCCCTCGAAGGGCCTGGCTGTCACCATTCCGAATCGATCGATGGCGCGCGCCGGGCGCGGGCAAGCGAATGTGCGTGCTTGAAGAAAACATGGATGTAACTTGGCGGGTAATACAAGGAAAGAAATCATGAAGATCAGAAACTTGCTAGCAGGCGTCGTATTCAGCGTGTTTGCAGCCAGCAGCCTGGCCTCTTCCGGGCTGGCGGGCCAGCCGGCACCGGACTTTGCGCTGAAGAGCTCGTCCGGCCAGAACATGCGGCTCTCCGAGCACCGTGGCGACGTCGTCATGATCAATTTCTGGGCCACGTGGTGCGGTCCCTGCCGGCAGGAAATGCCGTTGCTCGACGAGCTTTATTCACGCTACCAGCGCGTTGGTTTCAACCTGCTGGGCGTCAACATCGACGACGATTCGAGCCGCGCGATGGAGATGATCAACGAACTCGGTGTGAGTTTCCCGGTGTTGTTCGACGCGACGAAGGAAGTCAGCCGTCTTTACCAGGTCGACGCCATGCCGGTTACGGTCATCGTGGATCGTGAAGGCAACGTTCGTCACGTACACCAGGGTTACAAGCCGGGCTACGAGCAGAAATACCTCGACCAGGTCCGTGCGCTGCTGCGCGAGTGATTCCGGGCGACCGGCAGGAGAGATAGGGTGACAAGAAAGCTACTGATGTGTCTCACGGCGAGCCTGGCGCTTGCTTTTGCCGTGCCGGCGCCGGCAGAAGAGTCGGTGTCGCCGGATGCGGAAGCCGCACGCAGCGCTTCGATGGCCGCCGACGCAGAGGATGCGGCATCGCGCGACCAGTTCCGGCAGCTCGACCAGGACGTGCAGTCCCTGAAGAAAGAGGTGCTGGATCTGAATCGCGACCTGTTCCTGCTGGAGGAGGAGCTCCTGTTTCCGGCAAATTCGCAGGTCGCGTTTTTCATTTCGATGGACGTCGGCGAGTACTTCAAGCTGGACTCCGTCAGTCTCAAGATCGACGGCAAGGAAGTCGCCAACTACCTGTACACGGACCGCGAAGCGGGATCGCTGCTGCGCGGCGGCGTGCACCGCGTGCACATGGCCAACCTGAAAGCCGGCGATCACGAGCTGGTTGCGATATTCACGGGCCAGGGGCCCCATTCGCGTGAGTACCGGCGCGGCGCTACGATGAATTTTTCGAAGGGCATCGGCGCCAAGTACGTGGAGCTCGAGATCACCGACCGGGTCAAAAAACAGCAGCCGGAATTCGTCATCAAGGAATGGGAGTGATTATTGATCACTCGCCACGCCATCGTCGTCTGTTTGTTGCTTGTCCTGGCGCCCATTGCGCCGGACGCGCCGGCGCTCGCCGGTAACGACGAGCCGGCGCCGATCGTCGTAGAGGAACCGCACTACGGCGAGGTCCTTTTCTACTTCTACCAGGAAGACTATTTCCCGGCCATCGTGCGCGTGCTGGCCGCAGAGGAGCAGGGCCAACTCGAGCGGCACGCGGCACAGGCCGAGTTGCTGAAGGGTGGCCTGTACCTCTCCTACGGACATCATCTCGAGGCGGCGGAGATTTTCGAACGCCTGCTGGCGGACAACGTCAATCCGGAGATTCGCGACCGGACCTGGTTCTTCCTTGCGAAAATCTGGCGCCAGCGCGGCTATCTGGACAAGGCGCAGCGCGCGCTCGACAACATCGGCGACGAGCTGCCCGAAGACATCCGGCGTGAGGCCAGGATGCTGCAGGCGCAGCTCCTGATCGACGGCGGCCAGTTCGACCGGGCGATCGCGCTGTTGCAGGACTGGCAAGGCAAAACCGAATGGTCGCGTTATGCGCAGTTCAACCTCGGTGTGGCGCTGGTGCGCAGCGGCCGCATCGACGAAGCAAAGAAAATCCTCGAGGAACTCGGCGACATCGACCCCTGGAACGAGGAGCTCACGTCGCTGCGCGACAAGGCGAACCTGGCGCTGGGATATGCGCTGCTGCAGTCGGGCCAGCCGTACGCGGCGAAGATGCCGCTGCAGCGCGTCCGTCTGGAAGGCCCGTTCTCCAACAAGGCCCTGCTCGGCGTCGGCTGGGCCGACGCGGAACTCGAGCGCTACCAGCGGGCGCTCGTGCCGTGGATGGAATTGCGAGGACGGGACCTCCTCGATCCGGCGGTGCAGGAATCCATGCTGGCGATTCCCTATGCCCTTGCCCAGCTCGATTCGATCAGCCAGGCCGCCGATCATTACGTGAACGCCGTCGAGGCGTTTTACGAAGAAGCCAACCGCATTGATCGTACGATCGTCCACATCGAGTCCGGCCGGTTTTTCGACGAGTTCATCGACGACGACCCGCTGGACAGCACCGGCTGGTACTGGCGGATGCAGTCGCTGCCCGAAGGTCCGCAGGCGCGTTACCTGTTTCATCTTCTCGCGACGCACGAATTCCAGGAAGGGCTCAAGAATTACCGTGACCTGAACTACCTCTGGAATAATCTCGATCGCTGGCAGCAGCGAGTCGAGGTCTATGCCAACATGCTGGAAACCAGGCGCCTCGCCTACGAGGAGCGCCTGCCGCGGGTCGAGGAAGCGCTGTCGCGCGCCGATATCGACGGCATGGTGCAGCGCAAGCTGGAATTCGACGCTTTGCTGAACGACATCGAGCAGAGCGGCGACTGGCTGGCGCTTGCCGACACGCGTGAATTCGAAATGTGGGGCGAGATCACGAGCCTCGAAAAGACGCCGGCCCTGAACGCCGACATTCCCGAGGCAGACGAAGTCCGCGACAAGATCCAGCTGCTGAAAGGCGTCCTGCAGTGGAGCCTGGAGAAAGACTTCAAGGAGCGCCTGTGGCACATCCGCAGGGACCTGCGCGAGACCGGCGAAGCACTCGTCGAGACGCAGCGGGCGCGCCGCCAGGTTGACGACTCGATGCAAAAGCAGCCGCTGGAGTTCCAGGCCTTCGACGCACGCGTGTACGGCCTCGAGCCGCGCATCGAAGTATTGAAAATGCGCGTCGGCGACGCGATGGCGGAGCAGCGTGCATTCCTGCAGGCGATCGCAGTCGGCGAGTTGCAGGCTCAGCAACGTCGCCTCGATACCTACACCGTGCAGGCCCGATTTGCGCTTGCCGCAATTTACGATCGTGCCGCGACGGTCACCGAGGTGACGGTCAAGTGATTCCGCACAAATCGACAGTTGCGATTGCCGGTGCGGTCCTGTTGTTTGCCCTTGCGGCACACGCGGACGTGAAAGAAGCGGATACGATTCAGAGCCTCGAGAAGGAGACGGTCGAAATCCGCCCGGGCAAGGTCATCATGAACAGCTCCGACCTCGCCCGCGACAACTACCGCGAATTCCTCGACCTGGTGGCGGACGATCCGTCGCTGAGCGCCGAGGCCATGCGCCGCCTCGGCGACCTGGAACTCGAAGCCAGCGAAGCTGCAGAGCTCGCCGATAACATCGAGGGACTGGGCGGCACGGGCTATGACAATGCGGTCAGCCTCTACCAGCGATTGCTCGAGGCTTACCCGAGCTACCGGCGCAACGACACCGTGCTGTACCAGCTCGCGCGCGCGTACGAGATCGGCGGGCGTACGGACGAAGCGCTCGAAGTGCTCGAGGAACTGGTGGCCAAGTATCCCGCGACGCCCATGATCGACGAGGTGCAGTTCCGCCGCGGTGAAATGCTGTTCCTGCGCAAGCGCTACAACCAGGCCGAGCAGGCCTACCAGGCAGTCGTCGAATTCGGCGACGAATCGCGTTTTTACGAGCAGTCCCTGTACAAGCTGGGCTGGTCGCAGTTCAAGCTGGCGTGGCACGAAGACAGCCTGGACCCGTTCCTCGAGCTGCTTGATCGCAAGCTCGCCGGCGTCGAACTGCAGGACGGTGAAGATCGCCTCGCAGCGCTCAGCCGCGCGGAGCAGGAGCTGGTCGAGGATACGTTCCGGGTCCTGTCGTTGAACTTCTCGTACATGTCCGGCGCCGAGAGTATCGACGAGTATTTCGCCAAACGGGGCCAACCCGAATACGCCTACGTTATCTACATGAATCTCGGCGATCTCTATCTCGACAAGGAACGCTACGTCGACGCGGCCGAGACCTACGGCGCTTTCGTCGACCAGGATCCTTTCCATCCGAAGGCGCCGCTGCTGCAGGTCGAGGTGGTCGAGGCCTACAAGCGCGGCGGATTCCCGAGCCTCGTGCTCGAGGGCAAGAAAGGCTTTGTCGAGCGCTACGGCATGGACGGGAACTTCTGGGTGCGGAATCCGCGCGAGCAGAACAATGCCGTTGCCGCCCACCTGAAGGCGAACCTGACCGACCTCGCGCAGTACTACCACGCCGAGGCGCAGAAGGACGGCAAGCGCAGCGACTACCAGGAAGCGGCGCGCTGGTATCGCAAGTACCTGGCGTATTTCCCGGGCGAAGAAGATACGGCGAACACCAATTTCCTGCTGGCGGAGATCCTGTTCGAGAGCCAGGACTTTGCGGAGGCAAAGACGGAGTACGAACGCACGGCATACGCGTATCCCATGCATGAAAAATCCGCCGAGGCCGGATACGCGGCGCTGCTTGCGTACCGCCAGCACGAGCAGTCCCTCGAGGGCGCCGAGAAAACGGCATGGCACCAGCAGTATCTCGACAGCGGACTGCGGTTCGCCGATACCTATCCCGAACATCCGGAGTCGGGCACGGTGCTGACGACCGTCGCCGAAGACCTCTTTGCCCAGAACCAGTTCGACCTGGCGATTGCCGTTGGCCAGGCCGTCATCGCAAAGCAGCCGCCGGTCGAGCCGCAGCTGGCGCGCACGGCATGGACCGTGGTCGCGCATTCGCAGTTCGACCTCGGAAATTACGCGGAGGCGGAAACGGCCTACTACAGCTTGCGGGGCCTGACACCCGTGGATGACGCGGAGGCGTCGGAAGAGGTCAGGGAACGCATCGCGTCGTCGATTTACAAGCAGGGCGAGCAGGCGAGGGACGCCGGCGACCTGGAGACCGCGGTCGCGCACTTCACCCGCCTCGGCCAGGCGGTGCCCGATTCGAATATTCGGGCAACCGCCGAATACGATGCCGCTGCCGCGCTGATCAACATGGCGGCCTGGGATCGTGCTGCCGGCATGCTCGAGCAGTACCGCACGAACTACCCGGACAGCGCATTCGCCGACGACATCGCGCAGAAGCTGGCCGTTACCTACATGGAAACGGGCAGGGCGACCCAGGCGGCCGCCGAGTTCGAGCGGATTGCCGTTGCAGAGAGCAGCAGCGACGATGTACGGCGGGAAGCGCTCTGGAAAGCGGCCGAACTTTACGAAGCGGGCGGCATCGTCGCGAGCGAGAAGCGCGTGCTCGAGGACATTGTCGCGCGTTACCCGGATCCTCTGTCGGAATCGATCGAGGCTCGCTTCCGGCTGCTGGAAATTGCCGAGACGCAGGGTAACAGCGCCGAGGTGACGGCACGGCTGAACGAGATCATCGATGTGGACGCGCGCGCTGGCGCAGAGCGAACCGATCGCACCCGCTTCCTTGCGGCGAAAGCGTCGGTACGTCTCGCCGAGCCGCTGCGCAAGCGATTCGAAGTGACGAAACTCAAGCAGCCGCTCGCGGAGAGCATGAAGCTCAAGCGCTCCCTGATGGAGGACGTCATCGAGGCGTATACCGACGCGGCCGACTACGGCGTGGCGGAAGTGACCACGGAGTCCACCTTCCGGCTGGCGCAGGTCTACGAGTCGTTCGCGGACGACGTGCTGGAATCCGAACGGCCGGGAGACCTGGATGCGGACGCGCTGGAACAATACGAGCTACTGCTCGAGGAACAGGTATTCCCGATCGAGGAGAAGGCGATCGAACTCTACAAGGCGAATACGGAACGGACATCCGATGGAATCTGGGACGAATGGGTAGAGCGGAGTTTCAACCGGCTGGCAGGCCTGCTGCCGGCGCGTTACGCGAAACTGGAGCGCGGCGAAGATGTTGTCACGGCACTTTACTGACCGGGTCGCGCTGCGGCTGATATTGCTCGGCCTCGTCCTGGCGGCTGCGGGCTGTGCGTCGACCGGGCCCCGTCCGGACGGGGCCGGACAGGCAGCGCCGGGTGATGCGAGAGCGGCCGAAGTGCCGCCGGAAGCGCTCACGATGTATGAGCAGGCGGTGGCCGTGATGGCGTCCGGCGACTATCTCGACGCCGAACTCCGTTTTAAGGAATTCCTGCTGCAATACCCGGGCTATCCCGGCGCACACGTCAATCTCGCCATCATCCACGTGAACAACGATAACGACGAGGATGCCAGGGCGGCTGTCGACGCGGCGCTCGCGATCGACCCGAATTACGCCCCCGCGCTGAACCAGCTGGGCATGCTACATCGCAGAAATGGCAATTTTCTGGAGGCAGAGGCCGCTTATTTGAAGGCCGTCACAGCCAGCCCGGACTACGCCTTGGCACACTACAACCTGGGTGTCCTCAACGAGCTCTACCTGCAGCGCCTGGATTCTGCATTGCAGCATTTCGAGCGCTACCAGGAGATCGTCGGGGATGACGAGCAGGTCGAAAAGTGGATTACCGACCTGCAGCGTCGCGTCGCAGCGTCACAGCGCACGGCGAACATGACGGAATGAAGCGTATGAGAGTTCGTGGCCGCAGACTGCTCGGTACCGGGATCGCCCTGGCCTCGTCGCTCGCGGCGTTCGCGGCGCTCGCGCAGGACACCGCCGACGATTTCGAGCCGGCCGTGGATACGTCGGCTGCATTCGACGAGGTTGACACGCTGGAGCCGGCCGTCGATACGTCGGCCGAACCCGCGGAGGCGGACGCCGACGCGGTCGTTGCGCAGGATGTCACGCGGCGCGAGTCGTCCGGCGGTGTGATGGACGAGATGACGCTGGGCCGTACGGAGATTACCGGCAACCAGGAACTTCCCAAGGTGCTGTACATCGTGCCCTGGCAGAAGGCGCAGCCGGGGGAACTGACGGGACGCCCGGTGAATACCCTGCTCGACGAGGTGCTGGCGCCTCTCGACAGGGATGAATTTACGCGACAGGTCGACTACTACGGCGACCTGTACGGCGAAGAAGAGTAGCGACGCGCCCCGGCGCGCGATTTGATCGAAGAGGAGCAAGCAAATGGGCACAATCGTGCGGTTTTTTCAGGATGGCGGTCCTTTCATGTACCCCATCCTGTTCGTATTGGCGTTCGGCGTTGCAATCGCCATCGAACGCTGGATGTATCTCACTATATCGGGCGCGAGCAATCGGGCTCTGTGGAAGAAGATCGTGCCGTTTCTCAAGGCCGGCAACTTCCAGGAAGCCGCCGCACACACGGCGAAGTCGAAGGCGGCGATCGGCTCGATACTGACCTACGGCCTTTACCGCGTGAAATCGGCGCGTCGCCGCGACGACATCGAGAAGGCGATGGAAGAAAGCCTGATGGAGGTCCTGCCGCGCCTCGAGAAGCGCACGCACTATCTCGCGACGCTCGCCAATATAGCCACGCTGCTGGGACTGCTCGGCACGATTATCGGCCTGATCCGGGCATTCACGGCGGTGTCGAACGCGAACCCGGCGGACAAGGCCGACCTGTTGTCAGCCAGCATCTCCGTCGCCATGAACACGACGGCATTCGGCCTGATGGTCGCGATTCCCTTGTTGCTCGTGCACGCGCTGCTGCAGACGAAGACCAACCAGCTTGTGGACAGCCTCGAAATGGCCAGCGTCAAATTCCTGAACGCGGTTACCGAAAGGCAGCTTAAAGGCGCCGGAGCGTAGTCATGATCCGAAGCCGCAAGAGCGGCCGTCGCAACGTAGAGACGGCGGAGCTCAACATCACGGCATTCATGAACCTGATGGTGATCCTGGTGCCTTTCCTGTTGATCACGGCGGTGTTCTCGCGATTGGCGGTTCTCGAACTGAACCTGCCAAGCTCCTCTACCGAGCCCGCCGAGCAACAGGACCAGGCGTTCCAGCTAGAGGTCATCATCAGGGCCGACAAGATCGAAGTTGGCGATCGCAACCAGGGTCTGCTCGGTGTCTATCCGAATACGGACGACGGTTACGACTACGAGGCGCTGAGCAGCAAGCTGTCCGAGCTCAAGAACCGCTATCCGTCGAAGACGGATGCATCGATTCTGCTGGAGCAGGACATTGAATACAACACGCTCGTCCAGGTGATGGATCGCGTGCGAATCGCGGAACGGATCGACGAAGCCGAACAGTCCGTGAAGCGCTTCGACCTGTTCCCGGACATTTCGATCGGCGATGCGCCGGTGACCGGTGGAGGCGCCTAGAGATGGTCAAGTCAGCCCGCGCCAAGCGGATGGAAAAACACCACAAGCGCCACGGGAAGAGCGTGGGGCTGAACCTCGTGTCCCTGATGGACATCTTCACGATTCTCGTTTTCTTCCTGCTCGTCAATTCGTCGGACGTGGAAACGCTGCCGAACGCCAAGGACCTGCAGCTGCCGGAGTCGATCGCCGAGGAGAAGGCGCGTGAAACCGTCGTCATCCTCATCGGCGAAGAAGACATCATCGTGCAGGGTACGCCGGTTGCGAAGATCGCCGACGTCATGGCGATCAAGGGCAACGACATCCCTGCGCTGCGCGAAGCGCTGCTGTCCCAGAACGACCGGGTGCTGCGCCGCGAGGCAAACGAAGACATCGCGAGCCGCGAGGTGACCATCATGGGTGACAAGGAAATTCCCTACCGGCTCCTCAAGAAGGTCATGGCGACCTGCACGCGGTCGGATTACGGACAGATTTCGCTCGCCGTCCTGCAGAAGAGCTCCGACAAGCTCGATGGCCTGCAGGCGGCACGCTGAGGGCGTCGCGCGCTACACGCGGAAAAGGATTAGGAGAAACGGCTTTGGATTTACCGTTTTACAGAGAGTACGAGCTGCCGTGGACAACGGGCACGGGCCAGGAAAAGCGATTCCGGCGCCTGCTCGGCATCACGTTCCTGGTTGCGTTCGTCCTCAGCGCCGTGTGGCCGTTCCTGCCGGCCCCGGAACCGGACCCGGACGAGGTTATCGAGATTCCGCCGCGTATTGCGCAGCTGATGCTCGAAGAAAAGCCCCTGCCGCCGCCACCGCCGCCCGAGCCCGAGCCGGAAGAACCCGAGCCCGAGGCAGAGCCGGAACCCGAGCAGGTTGCCGAGGCCGAGCCGGAGCCGGAACCCGAGCCGATCCCCGAGCCGCCGCCCGAGCCGCAGCCCACCCGTGAGGAAGTCGCGCGTGAAAGGGCACAGGCTGCGCTGATGCCGTTCGCCGAGGATCTCGCCGACCTCGTCGACAAGGACCTGGTGGAATCGGTCGACGACCGCCAGTTGACGGCGTCCGTGGGACAGGCGGAACGCAACGAGCGCTCCATGATCACGTCGAAGGCCGGCGCCGCGTCGGGCGGCATCAACACGGCAAGCATGAGCCGCAATACCGGCGGCTCCGGTATCGCCGCCCGTTCGACCACGAAGGTGGAAAGCCCCGTCGCCGGAATCGAACAGCAATCGGCCGGCGGTGCCCGGCGCACCGGCACCAGCGGCAAGGCATCCCGCTCACGCGAGGAAATCGAGCTCGTATTCGACAAGAACAAGGGCGCGATCTTTGCGCTCTACAATCGCGCGCTGCGGGCCGACCCGACGCTCGAGGGCAAGCTGGTTCTGCGGCTCACCATCGCGCCGACGGGCGAGGTGACGTTCTGCGAGGTCGTGTCCAGCGAACTCGGCGACCCGGATCTCGAACGCAAGCTGGTATTGCGCGTCAAGCAGTTCCGCTTCGAAGCCAGGGACGTCGAGCCGATTACCACGACCAAGCCGATCGATTTCTTCCCCGCCTGACCCGGCACTCTGGCCTGGAGTCCCGGGGTTTCGTATCCTCGGGGTCACCCCGGAAACAGCCAGGAAGAAGCCGTGTTACGAACACTGATCATTTGCCTGACCGCGTTGGCGGCCGCCGTGCCGGTGCGTGCCGACGTTTCGATCGAGCGTCTCATCGAGGATGCGGGCCTGGAGGAAGGCCCCGTTGCGAGCCGCGACCTGCCGGGCTGGAGGCCGCCGCAAAAGCTCGTCGTCAGGGATTCCGGAGAACTGGTCGCCGCGCTGCGCGAGGAATTCCCGGGCGTCGTATTCGTCGCGGCGCCGTCGGCCGAGGTCGCCAGTGCGGAAGCCTCCGATGCCGACGCGATCATCGGCTATTGCAGCGACGATGTCGTCGCCGGCGCCGACGAACTGGTATGGATCCAGATCTTCAGCGCCGGCGCCGAGCGCTGTCTCGCGGTCGACGACGTTGCAAGCGGCAGGATCCACCTCACGAACATGCAGAAGATGGCATCGCCCGTTATCGGCGAGCACGCCATTGCGATGATGCTGAGCCTGACGCGCGGCTTGACGCAGCAGGCCAAGGCGATGCCGGACGGAAACTGGAACCGGTCCATCGGCAACGAGATCGGCATGATGTCCGTCGACGGCAAAACGGCCCTGGTCGTCGGGCTCGGCGGGATCGGCCAGGCCGCCGCCAAGAGGGCTGCGGCGCTCGGCATGCGTGTCATCGCGACGCGCAACAGCTCGCGGTCGGGACCCGACTACGTCGACTACGTCGGCCTGTCGGACGAACTGTTCGAGCTGGCTGCGCAGGCGGACGTGGTCATCAACGCGCTGCCGCTGACGCCGGAGACCGAGGGCCTGTTCGACGAGGCATTCTTCGACGCGGCCAGGCCGGGCATCTTCTTCATTAACGTTGCTCGCGGCGCGAGCGTCGTGACCGACGATCTCGTCGCGGCGCTGGCCGACGGCCGTGTCGCCGGTGCGGGTCTCGACGTCACCGACCCCGAACCGCTGCCGGCGGACCACGCGCTGTGGCGTATGCCAAACGTCATTATCACGCCGCACATCGCGTGGTACGGCAACAACAGGGAGCGCCAGCTGACGCTTGCGCGCGAAAACATCCGGCGATTCATCGCGGGAGAGGCGCTGCTGAACGTCGTGGATCCCGAGCGCGGCTACTGATCGCGACTACTGCGCGCGAAGCCCGTTCACCGGCACAGCTTGCTGCGCTTGAGCTTGAGCTTGCGTAAGCGCGCTTCGAGCTTTTCTCCCTGTGACCGCGAGTAACCGGCGCGCATGCGCGACTCGATTTCCCGGATCGCCTGTTTCACCTCGTCGCACGCGAGATCGTCGCGATCGTGTTTTGCATTGCCTTGCACCGCCAGCAGGAGCAGGAGCAGCGCAAGCATCCACCGTCGTTCCATGTCGGGCTCCTCGTAACCGCTCCGGTTATACTTCGAAGACCCTCGGCCGTGCCGCCGCAGAAATCGTTCGTTTCAACGACAAACATGAGTAAACAGGACGCTCGCCGCGAAACCGCCGGCGTGGCGCAGGGCTTCCCGCCCATCGCGCGCCACGATGCGCGAGTGCTGATTCTCGGCAGCCTGCCGAGCGAGGCGTCGCTACGGGCAGGGGAATACTATGCGCATCCGCGCAACGCGTTTTGGGAGATCATGCAGGTCATCGCCGGCGCGGAGGGTGACTATGTTTCGCGCTGCCGTGCGATACAGGCGCGCGGCATCGCCGTCTGGGACGTCCTGTCGAGTTCCGTGCGGCCGGGCAGTCTCGACGCCGATATCGACATGACGACCGCGCTGCCCAACGATTTCCTGCGCTTCCTTGCCGCCCACGAGCATCTTCGTATCGTGTGTTTTAACGGCAGAAAAGCGCAGCAGATGTTCGAGCGCCGGGTTAAGCCTTCACTGCCCGAATCGGGTCTCGAGTTTGCGCTGCTGCCGTCAACGAGTCCCGCGCACGCCTCGCTGACGCTAGGGGAAAAGCTCGCAGCCTGGCGCGGCATAATCGAGCCCCACCTGGGGATAGGACGGCAGACAGGTCGCTGATTCGCAGGCAGTCCGCGCTGCAGGTCTCCGGAAGCGCCTGGTCAGAGCGCGCTGTCGCCGGTTTCGCCGGTGCGGATGCGCCAGACCTGGTCGAGCGGCGTGACGAATATCTTGCCGTCGCCGACCTTGCCGGTCTTGGCGCTGTCGATGATGGCCTCCACGGTGCGCTCCACCAGGTCGTCCGAAACGGCAACCTCGATCTTCGCTTTCGGCAGGAAATCGACGACGTATTCGGCACCCCGGTACAGCTCGGTGTGGCCGCGCTGGCGGCCGAAACCCTTGACCTCGCTGACCGTCATTCCCTGGATACCTACTTCGCTCAAGGCGTTACGCACGTCATCGAGGCGAAATGGCTTTACTATCGCGGTGACCAGTTTCATACAGTTTCTCTCTGCGCCGGGCTGCGCGCCTATGCTAGCAATACGATACGGCTAAGTGTACAACTGAAGGCAAGTAAATAGGTCCTCGTGAGGGGTTCATGCCGGCGGTCGTTGCGCTGTTCAAGGAACCAGAAGGCTTGCTCATGAACGGCGGCGCGCTGCTCTACGCCGTCACCGGCTATGTTGCCGGATTCGCCGGCCTGTTCGCCGAATCCTGGCTGGTGAATGCCGCGGCGACCCTGCTGCTGGCGCATGCAATGACCGTCGCCGCCTACCTGATCCACGAATGCGGCCACAATCTCGTGTTCAGGCACAGCCGTCACAATGCGGCACTCGGCCGGGCGCTGAGCTGGCTGTGCGGCGCGGCTTACGGCACGTACGAGGACATGCGCTACAAGCACTTCCGGCACCACGTCGACAACGACGACGTGGTCTGGTTCGAATCCGAGAAGTTCTTCGACAGGCACCCGCTGATCCTCCGGCTCGTGCGCGGTCTCGAATGGCTTTACATCCCCGCACACGACCTGGTCATGCACGTCGTGATGATGTTTACGTCGTTCATCATCCCGGAACGCCGGGACCAGCGCCGTCGCAACGTGGCCGTAATCGTGATTCGCGGCGGCATCTTCCTTGCCTTGCTGCTGCTCGTACCGAAGGTTGCGATTCTTTATGCGCTTGCCTACCTGCTCATGATGCACGTGCTGCGCTTCATGGACATGCTGCAGCATGATTACCCCGCCAACCCGACCCTGTTCGAGTACGCCAGGCCGCCGCACAAGGGCGACGCTGAATGGGAGCAGGCGCACACCTTCAGCAATCCGCTGTCGCTCGGGT
>Ga0316190_10000286_pt1 | contig 34294 bp, 29 predicted proteins | sample Eddworburrow2_MG_FD_204929 | JGI IMG/M metagenome (GOLD analysis project Ga0316190, IMG submission 204929) | Coastal sediment microbial communities from Maine, United States - Eddy worm burrow 2 | ecosystem: Environmental > Aquatic > Marine > Coastal > Sediment | place: USA: Maine | collected... | reverse complement strand
AAATTCTACATACTTGGAGCGGCCATCGAACCGCTCAGATCGACCCGGAAAAATGCAGGAAAATCAATGGCCACGAAATCCGGTTCTGACGTTTTGGCAAAGTAACCGAATTTACTCTGACAATGCCACTGTCACCTATGACCGACAATGCAAGACGCACCGGCGCGGCTCTTGAGGCGCACTAACGGCTGCTCCAGCACGGATGTGTTGCGACCAAACAACCCGTGCACTGTCTGATTTCATCGAAAGAGTCTGGTGATGGCACTTAGCGGACTCTTTGAGGGGGCTCGGCACACGTCCGCTATCGGGGGTCAAGCGGACACCCGCAATGGTTCAACTCATGCCTTTTTATGAGTACACGGCCTAGCTTTGCCATTGAAGACCCCCGAGGCAGCTACAGCGGAACTTGACCCAGCCGTCGCATGAATTACGACGGTTTTGACGCCCTTGATCGGATCTCGGCCGCGTGACTTGGAAGTCCGAAGTGCAGCTGGCTTAATGTCTGGAAACCACTCTTCATCGATCTTGGCGGTGCTCGGGCGTTTGCTTGTCGGCAGATCAAAGTAATAGCTTTTCGGGTCAGCCATCCTGATCTCCTTCCCCAAGGTGGCGCATTTGCACCGGTTGCCAAGTTGATCGGCAACCGTGCTGGGCGGGTTGCCAAAAGTGGGACACTCGTGTCAGAAAGCATAATAATCGTATGGGAAGGATGACTGTCCCACTTTTCGCTAAGTGATTGATTTAGCTGAATTGATGTAGTCCGCCCCTGGGCACCACGCCTTTTCTCGTGCTCTAATAGTGTGGAGGGGATGCGCGGGATTCGCTCCTACACCAGCCGCTGTCGTTGGTGGCCCGATCCGGGGGAAAGAACGATGTCTAAGAGGCTGGGCACTCTGCGGCCGGGGAGATTCTGCGCCTTATGACGGCGGGGTTTGGCCTTGAGAAAATCGGCTTGGTCGCTCTGCGATTTCCTCGCGCGACGTTGTTGCTGATCCTCGCGATTACGCTCCCCTTGGGCTACATCGCAACAAAGATCCAGTTTTCCAGCGATATCCGAGAGATTTTTCGCTCTGGGAGCCCCGAATACACCAGGTTCGAGTTGGTCGAGGCGCAGTACCCCGACAGCGGACAAGACGTTCTCTTGTTGGTGGACTCGGACAATCTCTTCACGGTTCAGAACCTTGAGGCCCTGCGAGACTTGCATCTTGAGTTGAGTTTCGTGGCCGGCGTTCGCGACGTGCTGTCGATGTTTTCCGCACGCCACCCCCCCGATGCCAGTGGAGGCGCTGAGCCGGTCTTTCCAGTGAAGATCAACCAGGAGACAATTCCGGAGATACGCGATGCGATCACGCAGCATCCGCTCGCGTCCGGAAAGCTGATTTCGAAAGACGCCCGGACCACGCTTTTTGTGATCGCCATTGATCCGCAGCCGGATATCGAAGACCTGAGTGAGGTCGCGGACGAGCTGCGCCGCATCATAGACGCCATGCTCAAGGGCACGGATATGAGGGTCCAGTTCTCGGGCGTTGCGTTCTTGCGCCTTGAGATCGTTTCATCGCTGATGCGGGATCAACAGACGTTTATAGGTGCGGGATTTCTCATTGTCCTGACCATCTCGTGGCTGTTTTTCCATCGTTTCTCGTATGTTTTTGTCGCCGCCTTTCCGGCCGCCATCGCCGTGACTTGGCTCGCGGGCGTGGTTGTTCTGCGCGGAACGAAGGTCGATGTCATGTCCGGCGTCGTGCCAGCGCTGGTGATTGTTCTCGTGGTCGCAAGTTCGCTTCATCTGCTGTTCAAGGTGAGGCGCGAGTTAGCCGGCGGCGCGGAGGTGCATGACGCAATTGAATCAGCAATCCATGAGATTGGTCCGGCCTGCGTTCTTGCCTCAATGACGACAGCCATCGCGCTTTTTTCCTTGACCCTCGTTCCGCACGAACTTGTGGCCAGTTTCGGCCTCACAGCCGCGATCGGTACGGCAATCGCATATCTCGTCACGATCACCGTGGTCCCATCGCTGGCGTATTTGATATTAGGGCGGGTGCGGTCTAAAGGACGGCTGGACGGCAATATAGATTTCGCCTTCGGCGCGGCAACCCGCGTCTGCAGGCGGTTGGGGCACTTCACGCTGAACAGGCCCCGCACCGTTCTTGCGTGCGGTCTGCTGCTGACCTTGGTGTCGAGTGTCCTCTACGCCTCAATCAGTCCCCGATACCAATACCGCGAATATCTGCCCGAACGCAGCCCGGCCCATCTGGCAATGAATGCTGTCGATCAGCGGCTCGCCGGTACAGAGACGATACTCGTCCATATTCAGTGGCCGCCAGATGAGCGTATCGAGAGGTCACAGAGTCTCGGCGTGGTGGAGACGGTGCACAAGAGGATGGAGGCTCTGCCCCTGATCCGAAGCGTGACTTCTTTCTTCGGCGTCCAAAGCTGGATTGCCAAAGGCCAACTCACGCAAGACAGATTCTTCCGCCTGCTCAAGGAAGCCGACACGCCTCTTATGACGCGCATCTTATCGTTCGATCACAATTCGGCGCTTGTCGTGGGCTATTTCCCGGGCACGGATGCCGCCGATCTCCTACCCGTCGTGGAGCGCCTTGAATCGCAGCTTGAGGCGCTGCGTGCCGAGCGGCCTGAACTGGTCTTCACCGTGACAAGCCTGTCGGTTCTGTCTGCGAAGGCGAGCTATGAAATGATCGCTCAGCTCAACCAGAGCCTGCTGTTGGCGATCGTGCTGAACATCATGCTTATTGGGCTTGTGTTCTGGTCGGTGCGGGCAGGGATTTACTGCATCTTGCCGAACATTCTCCCCATCGCCTTGGTGGGCGGGGTGCTCTATCTGAGCGGATTGGGATTGCAATTCACCAGCGTGGTCGCGTTCACGATCGGCTTCGGCATCGCAGTCGACAACACGATCCACATCCTCAACTATTACGGTCTGATGCGGTCCAAGGGCTACGAAGTCGTCCCGGCTTTGGAAGAAACCATTGCGACAATCGGGCCAGTTCTCGCGGTTGGCACAGTGGTGCTCATTTCCGGGTTCGGTGCGACGCTGCTTAGCGAGCTGCCAAATTTGCGCCTTTTCGGCCAAGTCGCGATCATGCTCCTTGCCACGGCCTTGCTCGCCAACCTGTTGATCCTTCCGGCAACGATTGCAATCGTGGAAGGTGGTCGGGTAAAGAAGAGCTGAGCGGGACGAGGCGAAGGGGCTTAACCTTCCATCTTGTCTTGCAGGCAGCAACTGGAGATCTCTCATGCAGGCGAAGATTGACCATTCGGGCAGCACGGCATCGGCACGGCATCGGCCAGGGCGAGGATCGGCAAAGTCCTATCGGCGGGCTCTGCTCGGACTTGCCGTCGTTGCACCCCTTTCGGCCTTCGGGCCGGCCAAGGCGCTTTCCGCAACAGCGCTTGCTGGAGACTGGAGCGGAGAGGGCTCGGTGAAGCAGTACGAAGGCCCGACCGAGAAAGTGCGTTGCCGTGTCAGCTATAAACAAGAAAGCGCCAAGGTCTATGGCGCTGTCGCCAAGTGTGTATCGACGTCAAAGCAGATGAACCAGACGGCGGAACTTCTGGAAGTCAAGTCAGGTGTCTATGTAGGCGAATTTGATATCCCCAAATTTGATGTCAGCGGACGGGTCCGAGTCGTTATTGAAGGTGAGACCCAAATTGTGAGCTTCAAGAGCCCGAGAGGCGAGGGCCAAGTCACGCTGACGAGGCGCTAGATTCAAAGGCTCTGCAACGAGCCCTCATGCGCTTTTATCACGAGTTTTGGTTTCTTTCGGGGAGTTCGCCGGCGAGGGACATCGTAAAGTACCCTGTCGTTTGGCGACGCGGGCGCCTGACGGGAGAGCGGGGAAAATAGTCATATGAGAGCATTGATCCCGCGCTGTACTGCTAGATTTTAATCCAGATCCACGTGAGGACATCCCATATCCCGGGTCCTGATCGACTAAGCCTCTTCTTTTTCATGAGCAAAGCGCTTCGATGCGCTTATTTTATGGGAAATTGCTAAGTCTCGCCACGTTCGGTTCGACATGAGATATTTCTTTTGCTCGGATCATTGTCAATCAAAGTCATTAACAAGGAAGCGTTGCGATGTCGCAATCATTGGAGGTTACGTCGCTCTTGGAGCGTTTCGACATCTCGCCGGAAGATCTTGCGTCGCTGAAAATGTGCGGTGAGGCCCTAACCTCAACCGGCAAGATAGACGACGTCATGGACCGTTTCTACGATTGGTTGGCCCGCCAGCCTGAGTTCTCAATCTTCTTCAACAGCCAAGAAACGATCGATCGTGTCAAAAGGCTCCAGACGGAGTCTTGGGTGGACTTCTTTAGCGGTGTCGTCGACCAAAAATACATCGATTACCGCGTCAAGATCGGCGATATCCACGCGCAGCGCGACCTCCCGAACTTGATCTACTTTGCTGCCATGTCGCAGCTTGAAGAGCTCTTCGCCGACGCCATCGTATCGTGCGACTTTTCTCCACACGACGCAGCAAAGGCTTTCAATGCCTTCAACAAGCTCGTGATGCTCGAGACGTTTGTGACGAGCGATCAGGTCGCCCAATTCGCGAGGCGTCGCGTGATCGAGAGCGGCAAGGCGATGCTCGAGATGTCAACGCCGGTCTCATCGATCTGGGATGGCATTCTCCTTCTGCCGCTGGTTGGTATCGTGGACTCCCAGCGCACGCAGGACATCATGGACAAGAGCTTGTCGCGGATTTCAGAGAGCCGTGCGCGCGTGTTCGTCATGGATATCAGCGGTGTCGTGACCGTCGATACTGCGGTGGCGAATAATTTCATCCGGATCACCCAGGCCACACGGTTGATGGGGTGCGATTGCATCATCTCGGGCATCTCACCAAACGTCGCCCGCACCTTAGTCGAGCTCGGCGCGAATGTGGGCGAGGTTCGAACCACGGCAACGTTGAGAGACGCTTTGCAGCTCGCGCTGGCGACAATTGAGCAGACGGGCAGGGGCACCGGCCGGGCTTAGGGTCCGGTCGTTTCGAAAGAGGTCGGCGTTCGGGCCGGAGGATTTCATGGGAGAAGGACGTCTGGCCATCACCCGGTTGGACCGGACTTTGGTTGCGACTATAGAGGGCTCCGTTGATGAGGGGGCACTCCGTGCAATGGTTGACACCTTGTCCGAGGCGCAAACGGGCCAGCAGGCGGACAGCGTTGTCTTCGAGGCGTCGGATTGCGAGGTTATGGATCTCGACGAGTTCGCGGCACTGCAGAGGGCCATCCGAGTGATCGAGTGGCTTGGCATGCGGGGTATCGTGGCTGGATTGCGGCCCGGAATCGTCGCCTACGTCGTTTCGAGCGGCGTGGAACTTGGCACAATGAGATCCGCGCTAGACTTGGAGCTCGCGTTGGAGGCGCTCAGCAAGGACCGAGATGAACGAGAACCGGAACCGGACCAAGAAGCCCGCTCAGACTCAGAGGCCGACTCAGCAATTGAGTTCGAACCGAAAGGTCCTGGGGCGGTTTGATATTCAGACGGAGGCTGATCTGCAAATTGCCGTGCTTCACGTCCGACGAAACGAACGGCTTGCGGAAGCGTTTCGGACCGCGGATGTGGCGATGCTCGCGACCGTCGCCTCGGAGTTGGGGCGCAATATTCTGAAATACGGCAATGCGAGAGGGTACCTCCTCGTGACATGGATTGAAGGCGCTCCGAACGATGACGATGGCATCGAGATCAAGGCGGTCGACTACGGACCAGGATTTATCGACAAGGAAAGGGCGCTGGACGACCATTTCTCGACATCCGGAACACTTGGCCTTGGTCTTCCCGGCGTCGCACGGATCATGGACGCGCTCGATATCCAATCCGAGCCGGGAGCGGGATCGGTCGTGACGTCAACAATGTGGGTCCAACAACGTGACAGAACGCATTGAGCTTGGTGCATATGTCCAGCCGCAGGACGGCGAGACCCTGTCCGGCGATGTCGTTCTGACCCAGCGGGAGCAGAACGGGGTCCTGGCTGCGGTTATCGACGTGCTTGGGCATGGATCGGAAGCTCATCATGTGGGTGTAAAATTGAGTGATGCGCTGTCGGGGTGGACGCGCACCACAACGTCGCCCGAACCGGAGGGTGCCATGACGGCGCTTCACGAGAGCGCCCGGGGAACCCGTGGTGCGGTTGCCGCTGTCGCATGGCTGAGTACCGCCTCGCTCGAGGGCTGGGTCGCAGGCGTCGGTAACGCGCGCTGCCGGGTCTTCGGCGAGGTGACCAGGACTTTGGAGTTTAGCGACGGCGTGCTCGGTCAAAGGGGTCGCTCACCCCGGCCGCAAGGTCTGAGCTTGAAGCCATCGGATGTTGTTTTGCTCTTCTCCGATGGTATTATGAGCCGTTTCGGACAGGAAGACTATCCAAGCCTCAGTCTCGATCCGGCATCCACAATCGCCCTCAATGTTGTGCGCCGGTTCGGCAAGGGGCTCGACGATGCATCCTGTGCGGTGATCCGATGCAAATGACGAAGATCGGTTCTCTTTCGCTCAAGGGCGAAGCTGCCATTCTGGCGCTGCGCCGGAAGCTATTCGCGGTCGCAACGACTCTGGGGATCGACCATGCCCACTGCGTACGTCTTGCCTCGGCGGTCTCCGATCATGCGAAGGCTTTGGCGAAGGCGGGTCTCGTCGAGGTCGATGTGGCGCTTGGCGGTTCGGGCGCCAACCAGGAACTCTGCGTGGCGCTTTCCGGTAGAGCACCGTGCGATAGCCGGTTCCTTGATGTGGGCTTTGCGCGTGTAGAGGCCTTGTTGAAAGACGACCGCCAAGGCTGGCGCGGGTATTGCCGCATCGGGCTGGACAGGGAGGCTAACGAGGCCGAACGGGCCAAGTGCCAGGCAATCATTGCTGAGCAGAGCGTCGATGAATTGATCGAAGCCTTGCAGGTGAGCAACGACGAGGCGCAGGCGGCTAAGGAGGTCGCCGAGGAGGCGACGCGGCTCAAGTCTGACTTTCTGGCCAATATGAGCCACGAAATCCGTACACCGATGAATGCCATTATCGGCCTGTCTCAGATTGCCTTGAAGTCGGAAATGCCGCCGCGTCAGCGCGACCATCTCGTCAAGATCAAGAATTCGGGGCAGCATCTGCTGGGCATCATCAACGACATTCTCGACTTCTCGAAAATCGAGGCGGGCAAGCTGTCCATTGAGAATATTCCCTTCGAATTGGACAGTGTTCTGGAGAATGTCGTCAATCTGGTCTCGCAGAAGGCCGTGGCGCAAAAACTTGAATTGATTTTGGACATTGATCCGAAGGTCTCCCCTGGGCTCGAAGGCGACCCATTGAGGCTGGGCCAGGTCCTGATCAATTTCTGCAACAATGCCGTCAAATTCACGGACGAGGGCGAGGTCGTCATTCGGGCCGAAGTCGTTGAGGACAGTGCCGATGCGCAGCTCTTGAAATTCTCGGTCAGCGACACCGGCATTGGGATGTCCGAGGCACAAATGTCCCGGCTCTTTCAGGCCTTCGAACAGGCGGATACCTCGACCACGCGAAAATACGGTGGCACAGGGCTGGGGCTTGCCATCTCCAAACGGCTGGCGGAGAGCATGGGTGGCCAGATCGGTGCGACGAGCGAACCTGGCCAAGGGAGCACTTTCTGGTTCACGTCGCGCTTGAAGAAAATCGCTACGCGGCGGCGGGTCTTGCGCAAAGACCTTCAAGGCACACGCGCCCTGGTCATCGACGACAATTCGTCCGCGCGGACCGTGCTGTCCGGTCTTCTCATAAGCATGTCGATGACAGCGGATGAGGCACCGTCTGGCAGTGACGGTATCGAGATGGTGCATCAGGCAGCGGCGCGGTCCGAACCCTACGATATTGTCTTTGTCGATTGGCAGATGCCGGGGCTGGACGGTATCGAAACGTCAAAGCAGATTCTGGCGTTGGAAAATGTCCGCTTGCCAAGTGTCGTCATGGTGACTGCCTATGGCCGCGAAGAGGTTCTCACAAACGCCACACAGTCAGGTGTGGAAAGTGTTCTCGTAAAACCGGTGACGTCCTCGACCCTTCTCGATACCACGCTCTCCGTACTCAAGCCTGATCAGGCCGACACCGACGTCGACGGCGCCGAGACTGGAGGCGAGGCGCTGCTTGATTTGGAGCACTTGCGCGGGGCTCGTGTGCTCTTGGTCGAGGACAACGAGATCAACCAGGAAGTTGCGCTCGGTCAACTCGAAGACGCAGACGTGGAGGTCGACATCGCTGAGAACGGCGAGATCGCTGTCAACATGGTCCGCGAGAAGAACTACGATATCGTCCTGATGGACATGCAAATGCCGGTCATGGACGGGATCGAGGCGACCCGCGCAATCCGTGCGGACCCCCGCTTCGAAAAACTACCGATCGTGGCGATGACCGCGAATGCCATGGCTGTCGATCGAGACAGATGTCTTGAGGCTGGAATGAACGATCACATCCCAAAGCCAATCGAACCAGCTCAGCTGTTTGGCACCCTCAGTCGCTGGATCGAGCGGCACGAATGAGAATTGAGGTTTGAACCGATGGAACTAATGAACGAAGTTCTTGAGGGCGCCAGAATCGATACGGCCGCCGGCTTGCGAATTGTTGGTGGCAAGGCCGACCGCTACGCACGGCTCCTTCAGAAATTTGCAGATCGCCAGGGTGATACTGTGAACGAGATCCGGGCCGCGCTCGCCGGGGGCGACACAGAGACCGCCGAACGGGCCGCGCACTCCCTCAAGGGCTCTGCGAGTACGCTTGGCGTTAATGGGCTGGCCGAAAGCGCGGCGGAGGCGGAAACCGCAATCCAGCAGGGGCAGGGTGTTGATGAGGCCCTTGACACCCTGTCCAAATCGCTGAGCGCCGTGGTGTTCGCTATTCAGGAGGCCATCACTGAGTAATGGCCACCGACAAGAAACTGGTTCTGATCGTCGATGACACACCGACCAACATTACGGTGGTCGCAGGCGTATTGAAGGATCACTGCCGCACGAAAGTCGCGACCAACGGAGAGAAGGCGCTCGCGATCGCGTCGGCTCCAGAAAGGCCGGACCTGGTTCTTCTCGATGTCATGATGCCGGGAATGGACGGCTATGAGGTCTGTCGCCGGCTGAAAGCCAATCCCGTGACAGCGGGAATTCCAGTCATTTTTCTCACGGCGAAGACCGACTCCGGCGATGAGGAACTCGGTTTCGAAGTTGGCGCGGTGGACTATATCCATAAGCCGTTTTCCGCGCCGGTCGTCCTCGCTCGCGTCAAGACACAGCTTGCTCTGCAACAGGCCTTGAGCGAGGCACAACAAGCGCAAGAGGAAGCCGACGAATTGCTTCACGCCTTGTTGCCGGAAAAGGCGGCGGATGAGATCCGGAACTTCGGTACCGTGATCCCCCGGCGCTACGAGAACGTCGCGGTTTTGTTCTGCGACGTGTCGAATTTCACTGCCTATTGCGATAAGCACGAGCCTGAAGACGTCATCTCACGACTGGACGCACTGTTTGTCATCTTTGAACGCATCGCCGCGAAGCACGGGCTGGAGAAGATCAAGACGATCGGAGACGGGTTTATGGGGGCTGCGGGCCTGCTGCAAGAGAACGACGACCCTATTGGTTCGGCAGTACGATGCGGACTTGAGATGGCCACGACCTTGATCGATGCGCAGCTGGATTGGGAGGTCCGCGTCGGTGTTCATGCGGGAGCCGTCATCGCAGGTGTCGTGGGGCAGGAGCGTTATCAGTTCGATATTTGGGGCGACACGGTCAACACGGCAGCCCGAATGATGGCGATGGGCTCGCCGGGCTCTGTTGCGACGACGGCGGAGGTTTGGAACGAGGTCAGTGCCGATTTTGAGGGCGACCCTCTCGGCGAGCTTGAGGTCAAGGGCAAAGGCCGAGTGTCCGTCTATAGTGTGCGTAAGAGCAAGTCGTGAGACGCGCGCTTCGAGCGAGTTGCAGCCCGCTCTTGCAAGCCCCGCGGCCACCGACATCTTAGACGGCGTTTCAGGCAGCGATCGTGCACCGATATAGCGCCTCGGTGATCACGATGCGTTCGTGGTGTCGAGGCCCTTCACTTTAAGCTTTGCCTGCCAGATCCGCGTATCGCCCAGAATGAACAACACGTCGTTCTTCGGACCGCCGAAAGTGAAATTGGCAACGCCTGGCGCGTAGATCTCGCCCAAAAGATCACCCTCAGGCGAGAATACCTGGACGCCGCTCGCCGAGGAGGTGTAGACGCGCCCCTTGGTATCGAGCTTGATCCCGTCCGGGCATCCGGGACTGATCACAGCGAAGAGCCGGTCATTTCGCAAGTGCCGTCCCTTGTGCACGTCGAAGGCGCGGATGTGGTGCGGCAGGTCCACGAAATATGTGCCCGGGGCCTGATTGGCGCCCGTGTCGGTGATGTAGAGCACGCTCTCATCGGGAGAGAAGGCAAGACCGTTCGGCTTATTGAATGAGTCCGCGACGACCGCAGTCTCGCCTTTCGCCGGATCGTGGCGGTAGACGAATGCGCCTAGCTCGGGATCGGGCTTAAAGCCCTGGAGCGCACCATAGTTGGGGTCGGTGAACCAAACGGTGCCGTCTGATTTCACCACGACATCGTTCGGTGAGTTTAAGGGGAGTCCCCGCCAATCATCGACGATCGTGTCAACCTCACGGGTCTTGAGAATCATACGGCTGACCCGCGCCCGCTCGCTCATGGTGCCTTGCTCGCAGATCACCAGCCGCCCTTGACGGTCGAAGCACATGCCGTTGGCCATGTTGGAGGGCTGGCGCACGTTTTCAACGCCGAGCGCTTTAAATGGAAATGTATTGCCGATCAACGGCACGCGCCTAATGGCGATGTTTTTCGGGCCCGACTCCGGAACGGTGGTGAAATAGAGCGCATGTTCCGAGGCCACATAGACTGGCCCCTCATGCGCGTTCGTCTCAATCAACACTGGCCGGTCGAATGCCTTGCCGAGCATCTTCTGAAAAGCGCTCGTGTACGATGCGGCAAAGTCACCCACGCCATGGGGCTCGACCCCTGCTTCGGCCTTTTGCATTCTGCCTCCTTCCGCGCCGGTGCGGCTCTTACGCCGCCTTAGACTCTTGCGCCGCCGCCTTAGAGAAGGGGCGCTATGATCTTGCTGACCGCGAGGCCGAGCGCTCGCTGACCCGCCGCATCCAAGTGGACGCCATCGGCGGTGCTGACTTTTACGGCTTCGGCCGCATCGAAAAACGCAGTGCCAAACCTGTCCGCCACGGAACGATACGCCGATGCCAGTCCGCGCGAATTTGTCTGGCCGCCTGAATACATAAGCGCCATCTCAGGGCTGAGCGAGCCAATCGGTGGTGGTGCGATCAAGACGATTTTGGGTGCCGCGCCGCCTGGACCTGCAAGACTCGCATGGACCGCGCGGATCAACGCTGTGCTGTTGATGGCGATCTTGCCTGCGCTTAGGCTATAAGATGGTGCACTATCGTTTGTTCCAAGCATGAAGACGACGACATCGAGCGGCGTGTGGGTTTCGAGCAGCGGTGGCAGCATGGTAAGCCCGTTGCGATTGGGGCGCGAGGGCTCCTCTGTCGCGATCGTGCGCCCGTTCAGACCTTCCTCGATCACGGTGGCGCGTCCTTGAAGCGCGCTCTCAAGCGCGCGAGGCCAGCGGTCTTCTGGAGGAAAGCGCGTCCCGTCCTCGGGGTTGAAGCCCCAGGTTAGAGAGTCGCCAAAGCACAGAATGCATTTCGTCACGAGAGGATATCTCCTTGGTCTGTCTTGGGAGCGTGGGCGGTATCATAGAGTCCTGAGGCGCTACTGTGTTGCGGGCGTCACGCGCCAAACAGTGTTTCCAACATCGTCGGCAACAAGAAGCGCACCGGACTGGTCCTCGGCGACTCCGACAGGCCGGCCATAGGCGCTGCCATCGTCACTGAGGAAGCCCGTCAGGATGTCTTCCGGTTTGCCTGTAGGGCGACCGCTCTGGAAGGGAACGAAGATCACTTTATAGCCGCTTTGCGGCCGCCGGTTCCAAGAGCCGTGCTGGCCGACAAAAGCGCCTCCTTGAAAGCGCGTCGGCAACAAATTGCCCTCATAGAACGCAAGCCCCAACGAGGCGGTGTGTGGCCCAAGAGCGTAGTCCGGCACAATCGCCGTCTTCACGAGGTCCGGCCGCTGCGGCTGGACACGCGCGTCCACATGGGTGCCGTAATAGCTGTAAGGCCAGCCGTAAAATCCATTGTCCTTCACCGTGGTCATGTAGTCGGGAACAAGGTCGCTGCCGAGTTCGTCGCGCTCATTGACCGTGGTCCAGAGCGCGCCGCTGTCTGGTTGGAAGGCGAGGCCGACCGGATTGCGCAAGCCGGAGGCGAAAATGCGAGATTGCTTGCTCGCAAGATCGATCTCATGGATGGCCGCTCGGCCTTCCTCGCTGTCAATGCCGCGCTCGCCAATATTGCTATTGGAGCCAACGGATGCGTAAAGCTTCGTACCGTCGGGGCCGGCAAGGATATTCTTCACCCAATGAATGTTGATGGAACCGGCGGGGAGGCTGACAACCGGTTCTCCCTTTTCAGTAATCTGTGTAGCGCCCTCCATATATGGAAAGCCCACGATCCCATCCGTATTCGCCACATAAAACGTATCGCCGATCAGCGCCATGCCGAAGGGCGAGTTGAGGCTTGAGACGAAGACGTTTCGCGTTTCGGCAATACCGTCGCCGTCCCCGTCCCGAAGCAGCGTGATGCGGTTCGGGCTCGAAACGCCCGCGCCAGCCCACCACATGCCGAGCTTCATCGCCCAGCCCATGATGCCATCGCTCAAGCCGGGCTGCGGTGGGGCCGCGGTCTCCGCCGCGAGCACGTCACCATTTGGCAGCAGGTACAGCATGCGCGGATGATCGAGCCCCGTGGCAAACGCTTTAACCGACAGGCCCTCAGCGGGTATGGGGGCGGCACCTTCTGGCCATCCTGTCGCCTCCGCGATCACAACGGTCGGAAAAAGGGTCTTCACGGGCGGCGGCAGGTCCGGATTGGGTCCCATCCCAGCCTCAACGGGCAAAGTCGCTTCCTCGCCGCAGCCCGAAAGAGCAAGGCAGAGGAGGGCGAGGAAAGATCCAACCAGGACGTGGCGTGACATGAAGTGCGCTCCTCAATGCGTGGTGATGCTGAAGGACTATCTGGCTCGGAATTGGGAGCCGAAGGTCAAAATGATGTGAGCAATCCCATAAGTCGTTGTGAAGCTGAGGGCTTTAGGTGGCTTTGCGAAGACATCGCGGAGTCTGACTGTCTGTGTTTGATCGGCTGAATGGGTTAGTGTTGCATCTCAATTGGCCCCGTTTGCGAATCGTCCATGATATCGGCGCGATGCCGGCCACCTCCTGAGATTTCAGAATGCAGCAGAGACACGATAGCGCCAAGGCTGAGGATGCGGAGCCGCAAGACGGTACGCCACGCGCAACGGGTACGTCCAAACCGCAAGAGCCTTCTGGAGATGCGCAAAAGCGCTCGCCATCCCGGTACGGTGGGCGGCTTCTCCTGATTACGCTAGCGGTTGTCGCTCTGGCTGCTCTCGCGTACCGGTACATGGTCGTGCCGCAAGGTACAGGCTCGGACCTCGCTCAAGCTGCGTCCCCACCGGCCCCGCTAGTCTCCGTCGCAAAGCCGTTGATAGAGACGCTGCGCGAGTGGAGCGATTTCACGGGCCAGTTCGAGGCCCAGGACTCGGTCGAGATCCGCGCGCGCGTCAGCGGTTATTTGGAATCGGTCAACTTCACGGACGGACAGCTCGTGCAGAAGGGCGACTTGTTGTTCGTCATCGAGCCACGACCGTTCGAAATTGCCCTGGACGCGGCCAAGGCTCAGCTCGCGCAAGCGGAGGCCGAGCTGGATTTGGCCAAGGTTCAGCTGGAACGCACAGCCGAGCTCCGCAAGAAGGACTTCGCATCCGCCCAGAGTTTCGATGAACGGGCGGCCAAGGTGAAAAGCGCAACCGCTGCCCGCGACAGCGCGCGCGCCGCCGTCGATCAGGCACAGCTTAATCTCGACTATACGCGCGTTCTTGCGCCCGTATCGGGCCGTGTGGGCCGTCATGAAGTAAGCATTGGCAATCTAGTCGTTGGCGGAACCGGCGAGACGACGCTACTCACGACAATTGTGTCCCTCGATCCGATCTGGCTGCGCTTCAATGTCAGCGAGGACGACGCCATGACCTATAAGCGCCTGGTCCAGAAGGGCGTGCTCGAGTCGGCGCGCACTGGCGGTATTTTGGTTCAGGGTCAACTCGTCGACGAGAAGGATTGGCCGCTTAAGGGCACAATCGATTTTGTCGATAATCAGTTCAGTCGGACGTCGGGCACCATCCGGCTACGCGCTTCTTTTCCCAATCCCGAATTCTTCATCACGCCAGGGCAGTTCGGACGCGTGCGCATGCCAATGTCCAAAAAAAAGCCAACCATGCTCGTGCCTGATGCGGCCGTGGTGACGGACCAGTCGACGAAGCTGCTCTTCGCCGTGTCGGAAGATGGGACGGTTGTCCCAAAGCCCGTCGAGCTCGGTCCCGCGGCTGACGATGGCCTGCGCATCGTGCGTAGCGGCATCACGCCGGACGATAACGTGATTGTCAGTGGGCTGTTGCGTGCACGGCCGGGACAGAAGGTCACGCCGGAGCCGACCGAGATCAAGCCACCGGCCAAGGAGACGACCGGTCAGCAATGAAGCTTTCTCACTTTTTCATCGACCGGCCGATCTTTGCTGCCGTCATCTCGATCATGATCACACTGATTGGTGGAGTGGCCTATTTCAGCCTGCCGGTCGCTCAGTACCCGGAGATCGCACCGCCCTCGATTCAGGTGACGGCGCAATACCCCGGCGCCTCTGCCGAGATTGTCGCCAACACTGTCGCCACGCCGATTGAGCAGGAAGTGAATGGCGTTGAAGACATGATCTACATGACGTCTCAGTCGACCGGGAATGGCGCTATGGCGCTCACGGTCACCTTCAAGCTCGGTACGGACCTCGATACGGCGCAAGTTCTTGTGCAGAACCGCGTGGCGATCGCAACGCCCAGATTGCCGGCGGAGGTGCGTGCACTTGGCGTCCAGGTCGTGAAGCAATCGTCCGCTCTCATGATGGTGATCCACTTGAGTTCACCCGACGATAGCCGCGATCTGCTCTACATCTCCAACTATGCAACGTTGCATGTGATCGATGTGCTGTCGCGCATTGACGGTGTCGGCAACGCAACGATTTTCGGCGCTCGCGACTACTCGATGCGTATCTGGCTCGATCCGGACGAACTCGCGGTTCGCAATCTCACCGCCGGCGACGTGCTCAACGCCCTGCGCGATCAAAACGTGGAGGTCGCAGCTGGTGTGATAAATCAGCCGCCGGTGCCGCAGCCAGGGGCTTTCCAGCTCAACGTCGAAACCCAAGGGCGGCTCACCACGCCGGAGGACTTCGGCAACATTATTGTCAAGTCGGAGGGCGGCGGACGCGTTGTTCGCTTGAGCGATGTGGCGCGGGTGGAACTCGGCGCGGCGGATTATAACCGCAACGGCTATCTCGATGGGCGTGTCGCCATCCCCATGGGCATCTTCCAGAGGCCCGGCTCGAACGCACTTGAGACCGCTGAGGAGGTCAAAGCCGCCATGGAGGAGCTCTCCAAGTCCTTCCCGAGCGGTTTGCGCTACGACATTGTCTATGACCCTACCGTGTTCATCTCCGATTCTATCGAAGAGGTGATAACAACGATGTTCGAGGCTGTGATTCTTGTAGTGCTCGTCATTGTCGTCTTTCTTCAGACTTGGCGGGCCTCGCTCATCCCCATTGTCGCGATCCCGATTTCGCTTGTGGGCACGTTCGCCGTCCTCGCCGCACTCGGCTACTCGCTCAATAATTTGTCGCTGTTCGGTCTCGTGCTCGCGATCGGTATTGTCGTGGACGATGCCATCGTGGTGGTGGAGAACGTGGAGCGGAATATCCGCGCAGGGCAATCTCCACGCGCGGCGGCCTACCGCACCATGGAAGAGGTTGGCACGGCGCTCATCGCCATGACGCTGGTAGTCTTGGCTGTGTTCATTCCGACCGTGTTTCTCAGTGGCATTCTCGGCCAGTTCTTTCGCCAGTTCGCGGTGACCATCGCCACCGCCACGCTGATCTCGCTCATTGTCTCGCTCACCTTGAGCCCCGCGCTTTGCGCGCTTCTGTTCAAGCCGCATGATGCGAACCAGGGAAAGAAGAACGTGATCGCGCGCGGGTTGGACCGCGCTTTTGGCTGGTTCAACGCAGGCTTCGATTGGGTGTCTACAAAATATGGCGCGCTCACGGGGCGCCTCTTGCGCATTTCCGGGACCATGCTCGCGGTCTATGCGGGTCTGATCGGGCTGACTGTGTATCAGTTTCGTGCCGCGCCCACGGGCTTTATCCCAGATCAAGATCTTGGCTATCTCATCAACATCATCCAGTTGCCGCCGGGAGCCTCTCTCTCGCGTACAAACGACGTCGCGCTGAATGTCACAAAGATCGTGCTCGACACGCCGGGGGTCGCCCATGCCGTGCCGATTGTCGGGCTGGACGGCGCGACATTTACGACTGCGCCGAATTCAGCGGTGGTGTTCACGCCGCTAGAGCCCTTTAAGGAGCGTGCACGAAAGGGCTTGAGCGCACAAGCAATCTCCGGGGCGCTCAACAAGAGCTATGGCAGCATCAAGGACGCGTTCGTCTTGAGCATTTCGCCGCCCCCTGTGCGCGGTATTGGCACCACGGGCGGCTTCAAGATGGAGGTGCAAGACACAAAGGGCGCACCGCTCTCCCAGCTTGAGGAGGTGGCACAGTCTCTCGTTGGCGCCGCCAATCAGGACCCGGGGCTTTCGCGCGTGTTCACAACCTTCAATACGCGCACGCCCAGTGTCTATGCGGACATCGACCGCGTGCGCGCCGAAATGCTTGGCGTGAATGCCAACGATATCTTTCAGACGCTGGAAGTCTATCTCGGCTCGCAATATGTGAACGACTTCAACTTCCTCGGCCGCACCTACCGCGTGACCGCACAGGCGGACGGAAAGTATCGGCAGGACCTACACGCCATATCGCAGTTCAAAGCGCGTAACGCGGAAGGTGAGATGGTGCCGCTCGGGTCCGTCGCGTCGTTCCGCGATATCACCGGCCCCTACCGCGTGGAGCACTTCAATCTTTATGCGGCCGCCGCGGTCCAAGGTGCGACCAAGCCCGGTTACTCTAGCGGCTATGGTCTTCAGGCCATGGAGAAGCTTGCTGCGGACCTCCTGCCCGATGGGTATTCCGCCCAATGGACTGAGCTTGCCTATCAGGAGAAGCAGGCTGGCGACACTGCGATTTTCGTCTTCGCGGCGGCGGTCGTGTTTGTATTTCTGCTGCTCGCCGCCCAGTACGAAAGCTGGGGGCTCCCGCTCGCCGTCATTCTGATCGTGCCGATGTGTCTGCTCGCGGCAGTGAGCGGACTTCTGCTGCGCGGCATGGATGTGAACATTCTGAGTCAAATTGGGTTCGTGGTCTTGATCGCCCTTGCCGCGAAGAACGCGATCCTCATTGTCGAATTCGCGCGCCAGAATGAAGAGCATGGCCAAGACCGCATTCAAGCCGTCATCGAGGCCGCGCGGGCGCGCTTGCGGCCAATCCTGATGACGGCACTGTCCTTCATACTCGGCGTCGTTCCGCTCGTCATTGCCACGGGCGCAGGTGCCGAGATGCGCCAATCCTTAGGGACAGCTGTGTTTTCGGGCATGCTCGGCGTCACCGCTTTCGGACTGATTTTCACGCCAATCTTCTATGCGCTGGTGCGGAAGTTCGCGGCTGTGCCAAAGGCTCATGCGCAAAAGAGTTCCACTCCGGCAGAATAGGTCCTGTCGTTTTTCGAGGGCTTTGAAGAGCACCAAGAAGCGGCGCCTCGCACTCGGTTGCCGCGATCTCACGAGTCCTCAAGTGGTGGTGGTGCCAGCTAAGGTTGCTCAAAAGTCCGGCGTCCGCGTAAGATGCCCAAAAGGTAATCCCAGGGTGGAAATCGGTATGAGGAGAGGGTGTTTGAGGGCTCTTAACTAGGACGGGCGGAATTGCCGCAGCACACAGACACATTGATGGCGGAGGAGACCCCAAAGGACCCCGCCGAGTATTATCTCAAGTTTTTCAATGAGATGCGCGATGCCGAAGGAGAGGTGCGCCCGGCGTACAGGGCTCTCGCCAAACTCCTCGACGATCTCTCCATTGAGTCGCTGGTCACAAAGCAGGAGACCGCTGACGCGCTTTTTCGGCGGTTGGGAATTACCTTTGCCGTCTACGGCGAGGGCGGTTCGACCGAGCGCTTAATCCCTTTCGATCTCATCCCGAGAATTCTCCACCAGTCCGAGTGGGACTTGGTGGAGCGTGGTTGCCTTCAGCGTGTGAGGGCGATCAACATGTTTCTCTATGACATCTATCACGACCAGGAGATTCTCAAGGCCGCGCTTATTCCACCCGAGCTGGTGCTCCTGAATTCCGCCTTCCGGCCTGAGATGTGCGGCGTCGATGTGCCGAATGACGTCTATGCCCATGTTTCGGGTGTCGATCTGGTCCGCACCGGGGAGCGGGACTTTTTCGTGCTGGAAGACAATGTCCGTACGCCCTCCGGCGTGTCCTACGTGCTGGAGAACCGCGAAATCATGATGCGGCTCTTTCCTGATGCCTTTAACGGGCAGAGGGTATCCCCGATCGGCAACTATCCGGAACGGCTGCTTGAGAACTTGCGCGCTGTCGCGCCCGGCGGGGCGGAAGATCCCGTCGTCGTTCTTCTCACACCGGGCCGCTACAACAGTGCCTATTTCGAACATGTCTTCCTTGCCGAGCAGATGGGCATCGAGCTTGTAGAAGGTCTCGATCTGTTCGTTCGCGACGGGTTCGTATGGATGCGCACGACCGAGGGTCCGGTTCGTGTCGACGTCATCTATCGCCGCCTGAACGATGACTATATGGACCCATTGGCCTTCTACCCGGAGTCCATGCTGGCTGTGCCGGGGTTGCTTTCGGTGGTGCGTTCAGGCCGCGTCGCCCTTGCCAATGCGCTTGGCACCGGCGTTGCCGACGACAAAGCCATGTATGTCTATGTCCCCCGCATGATCGAGTTTTATCTCGGTGAGCACGCGATCCTAAAGAACGTGCACACCTACACGCTGCGCGACCCCAAGCAGTGCCAGCATGTGCTCGCCAATATTGAGAACCTCGTTGTCAAAGAGGTGCAAGGTTCCGGCGGCTACGGTATGCTGATCGGACCGGCCTCCACGAAAGCCGAGCAGGAAGCCTATAAGGCGCGTGTGCTGGCAGATCCCGACAATTTTGTCGCCCAACCGACGCTGACCTTGTCCACCGCGCCAACATTGTGCAACGGCGCACTGGTGCCGCGCCATGTTGACTTGAGGCCCTTCGTGCTCTCAGGCAAAGAAACCTCGGTTATTCCAGGTGGATTGACGCGTGTTGCCTTACGCGAGAAATCCCTGGTCGTGAATTCGAGCCAAGGCGGCGGCACAAAAGACACCTGGGTCTTGGAGCGCGGATCATGCTGAGCCGGACGGCCGAGAATCTGTTCTGGATGGCGCGAAGCATGGAGCGTGCGGAGAACACGGCCCGTATGCTCGATGTGAATTTCCGCCTGTCTTTGTTGCCCTCGGCACTCGACCGAGAAGCGCAGTTCGAGCCGGTCCTGTCGATCGCCCCAGGCGATGGAACCTTTGATGAGCGCTATGGGGAACTCACCCAAGAGAGCATTATTCGTTACGTCGCGCTCGACCAAGAAAATGCGGGCTCGATCTATTCGCTCATCCGCAATGCCCGGGAGAATGCGCGCGCCCGGCGGGCATCGATCTCGAGCGAAGCCTGGGAGAGCCTGAACGCGACCTGGCTACACATGCAGAATCTCGACTTCGAGCAGGTCATGCGCTGGGGCTATCGCGACTTTTTCGACTGGGTCAAGGAGCGCTCTCATCTCTTTCGCGGCGTAATCTTCGGCACCATGCTGCACGACGATGGCTTTCGCTTTCTTCGCCTTGGGACATTTATTGAGCGTGCCGATAACACCGCTCGAATTCTCGATGTGAAATACCACGTGCTGTTGCCGGACTCCGAGGAGGTCGGCGGTTATGTGGATTACTACCAATGGGCCGCGCTACTGCGTTCCGTTGGCGCATTCCGCGCCTATCGGCGCGTGTATCACGACACGATCTATCCATGGCGCGTCGCTGAACTGCTGATCTTGCGCGAGGACATGCCGCGCTCGCTGCACCATTGCTACAAGGTCGCGATCTCGACCCTAGACGAGCTTGCTGGCAAGAAGCCGCTGGAGTGCTTGAGGATCGCAGGCCAGACTCATGCGCATCTATGCTATGGGCGCATCGATGGCGTGTTCGGCGAAGGGCTACACGAATATCTCACCGACTTTATCGAGACCAACAATGCGCTGGGCTCGCAGATTCAAGAGGATTTCTTGATGACGCCGATGGCGATGGCGGAGGCTGGTTGAGCCCATGTTGATCCGTGTCGAGCACTCCACATCCTACGAATATTCTGAGCCGCTTCTGGCGACGACGCAATATCTGCGCATGACGCCGCTGTCCGGGCGCACCCAAGCCGTGGAGAGCTGGGCGCTGACCTGCCCCGGCGCCACAATGAGCCCTTGGCAGGATCAATACGGCAATGCCTGCCATACGCTGACGGTGACCAAACCGGTTGAGACTCTCAATATCCGCGTCAGCGGGTTGGTGCGAACGAGAGACACCAACGGCGTCGTTGGCGTCGCGTCACCCGAAATGCCTGTGATGCTCTACTTGCGTGAGACAGCCCAGACCGTGATGTCGGAGGCGATCTGCGATTTTGCCAGCAAGTTCGAGGCGCCCCCCGAAAAGGACCGGATTGAGGTGCTCCATGAGATCATGCTCGGCGTTGCGGAGGCGGTGACCTACAGCCCCGGCCAAACGCATGTACACACGATCGGCGCCGAGGCGCTGGAGCAGGGCAGCGGCGTGTGTCAGGACCAAGCCCATGTCTTCTGCGCCGTGAGCCGCGCGCTTGGCATTCCGGCGCGATATGTCAGCGGTTATATGACCCATGGCCTTGGCCACGCGGCACACGCCGCCAGTCACGCCTGGGCTGAAGCCTTCGTTGACTCTCTCGGCTGGGTAGGGTTCGATCCCGCAAATCGCGCTTGCCCAGGCGAGTCGTACATCCGGACCGCCATTGGCCTCGATTATTCCGAAGCAGGTCCAGTGCGCGGCGTTCGGGCCGGGGGCGGCACTGAAACGATGAGTATCTGCGTCAGTTTCCCAAATCAGCAATAGAGAACGCAAAGGTGATGGTAGGTGACGTATTGCGTCGGCATTTTGCTTGATGAAGGGGTTGTTCTCGCCTCAGATTCACGGACCAATGCTGGCATCGACCGTGTCTCGACATTTCGGAAGATGTTCACCTTCGAGAAGCGCGACGATCGTTTCTTTACGATGCTCACCGCAGGGAATCTGTCACTCACGCAAGGCGTCATTAGCCTGCTTGGAGAGTGGCTCAACACCGAGGATCCCGACCAAGACTTGTTCGCGGTCGATTCGATGTTCGGTGCGGCCCGCGTCATCGGAAAGGCCTTGAGGCAAGTCCATAAGACCGACGCCGGCTATTTGCAGCAGCAAGACGTAGACTTTTCCGCCTCGTTCATTCTCGCGGGCCAAGTTCGGGGCGGCAAGCTGCGCCTGTTCCAGGTTTATGATGCGGGCAATTTTATTGAGGCCATGGGCGACACGACCTATTTCCAGATCGGCGAGGTCAAATACGGCAAGCCGATCCTCGACCGGATCATCCGGCGCGAGACAAGTTTGATAGACGCAGCCAAGTGCGCGCTCATCTCTTTCGATTCCACGATGCGTTCCAATGTTTCGGTCGGGCCGCCCATCGACTTGATGATCTACAAGCGCGATACCTTGGAGCCTGGTTTTACTATCAGGCTTGAAGAGGACGACCCGTATTGGCAGACGATTCGTGAGGGTTGGGGCGACGCGATCCACAAGGCCTTCGACAATATCGGTCAAGACCCCGGCTGGAAGATCTGACCAAGGGCGGCGTAGTGGGTCCCGTCACCGCCTAGGTCAAGACTTTTGCTCTGGTGGTCGGGACCGTTTATCCCGTTCTTGCCGTTGTCCGGGGAGCCGATGCTCATCGGCTTTGGTCCAGACAGACAGTTTCAGGGGCAGTTCACGCAGCTATAGGTCTTCTGGGCAGATGCCCCAGGGATGCGTCCACGGCGTATGGAGTTTTGTGTTTGTTGGCGGCGCATAAAGCGGAGGCCAGCTCGGGATCTATGAAGAAGGGCAAGAATGAGCCAGTCGAAGACACGGCGTCCGGCGGAAAAGGCCAGTGCCGCTCGGGGCGGAAAAACTTCCGCCTCTGTTCAGGCGGCCGATACCGGCGAGGGTGAAGGCCCTTGGCGCCGCCTCAAGTCCGAACTTGGGCTGATCGCCGGTGTCATCACTACCGCGCTTTTCTTCACCGTCGGCAAAGACTGGCTCGCGGATCTCACCAGTCTGCCCTGGCTGATATTGATGTTCGTCTGGCTGTTCGGGGTCATGATCTGGTGCGCCTTTGGCGTGGTGCGCCATGCGGATGCTTTGGCGGAGATTCTCGGCGAGCCCTACGGGACGCTCGTCCTCACAGTGGCTGTCGTCAGCATCGAGGTAACGATCCTCGCAACGATCATGCTTGGCCCCACGCCAAACCCCACGCTGCCGCGCGAGACCATGTTCGCCATTCTCATGATCGTGTTGAATGGAATGGTGGGCACAGTTTTGGCTGTGGGCGGGCTACGCTACGTCCAACAACAATATAGCCTGCAAGGGGCGCTGGCCTATCTTGCGGTCATCACCCCGCTCGCCTTCTTGGCCCTCGTTGTGCCGACCTTCACCCAATCTACGACAGGCCCGACGCTCACCACGCAGCAGGCCATTGTCTTCGGAACGCTCACGGCGCTGCTCTACGGTGCGTTTTTGATCATCCAAACGACGCGCCACCGTAGCTTCTTCATACAGCCGAAAAACAAGGCAAAGCAGAACGCGTTAGATGGGGACTTTCCGACGCCAGCCGGCCCCGAGCCGCACACCCATGGGCCGGTCTATTCGGGGCCGTATCATGCGGTCTTGCTGCTGGCCACTTTGTTGCCTGTGGTTCTCTTGTCGAAGCCTTTGGCAAAACTCCTCGACACTGGCGTTGCACAGTTGGGCCTACCTAACGCCCTTGGCGGTGTCGTGATCGCGATGCTGATTCTCTCGCCGGAATGGACGGCGGCGCTTCAAGCAGCGATGCGCGATCAACTGCAGCGCGCCGTCAATCTCAGCCTCGGCAGCGCGGTGTCCACAATCGGCCTCACCGTGCCGGTTATGTTGGCGATCAGCATTCTGACCGGAACGCCCCTCAATCTCGGCCTGAACGAGGTCGAGATCGTGCTCCTGGCAGTGACCTTGTTCGTTTGCCACATCACCTTCTCGGGGGCGCCGACGAACATTCTCTTAGGCTTGGTGCATCTCGTGCTGTTTGCAGCTTATGTGTTGTTGATCTTCAAACCCTGAGTAGCGCGCTGCATCCGTAGGCTGACGGTGGTTGCCTGTCTGCCGATGCATCCTATGGCAGCGCTTTTCAGGACTATTGGGAACTCACCCGTATCGGTTTTCGGCTGCGTCCGGTGCTGGCCTTAGGGCTTGAGGGCGGTGTGCTCGGCAACCAGGAATACGATGCAGGCCGCGGCGGTGCTTTTATGCGCGTCAAGTTCCGCGAGTTCGAGGCCACGGCGTCGGGTGGCTTCACAGGCGATTACCTCTTGAACGACCCAAGCGGCTATGTGGCGCTTGGCGCGTATCGACGGTTCTGAGCGATGGAGCCTGTGCGAAGCGAAACGCGTATCAATCCCCTGCTCCGAAGGGCAGATCGCAAATCCAAAGTGCACTGCCGGCCCCGCCCCGGCAGTGCTTTGAAAGTCAGCATGCCTTTGTGAAGCATGCCGTCTGGATCGCGCGTTTTGTGTAGAGAGTACCTGCAAACAGTCTTTCAACCGCATGCTCACTCCGCATGTCAGGATGCCATGAAGCCAACAGGCATCGCAATCATGTGTCGCTGCGCTATCCGCACTTTCTTCATCACTGTGGCCAAAGAAGCACCCGCGCCCTGAGTTGCCATTAGGGTGCGGCTTTTGCTGGCGTGTCCTTCGCCGCGTTCGCCTTGGCCTTTCTTTCTGCGGCGCGCGCAGCCTCCGCCGCGCGAACTTCAGCGGCCCAGGCCGCAAAGCGCTGGTTCAGTTCGATCCTGTCTTGCCCCCACCAAGCCTCGTCGAATCGCAACGCGTTTTGAAAGTTGGCTGTGGCTGTGGGCAGAAAACTCTGCATGTCGACCCCGATGACGGGATGTTTGCCAACCTGGGTGATTGCGGAGGCTCGCATCGGGCCATAAGCGGTCAGCCGTGCTTGGGCCGCAAGCTGCTTTGGCGACGTGGCAAAGCGGATGAAGCGCATGGCTTCGTCTTTGTTCTTTGAAGATTTGGGGATGGCCCAAGCATCGAGATCGTAGATCTGTCCATCCCATAAGATGCCGATGTTCCGGTCTCCAAGCGCTGCCCGAAAGAGCCGCCCGCTATAGCCCGCGGCCATTGCGGCTTTGCCCTCCACCAGCCACGTCATCGGTTGGTCGGTCTTGTCCCACAGAAGGACGTGGTCTTTGATCCTGTTCAGCGCTGCGAATGCGCGGTCCGCGCCTTCTGTCGTGCCGAGTTCGGTGTAGATGCTTGCGGGCGGAACACCATCGGCCAAGAGGGCAAGCTCAAGCGTGCGCTGGGGATTGTTGGGAAGGGCGCGCTTGCCTTTGAAAACTGCAGTGTCGAGCAACGCCTTGATCGTCGTGGGCTCGGCCGTCCGAAATGCCTTCCGGTTGTAGGCAAGGGCCGTTGACCAGGCCATGCTCGCGACACCGCATTTCGATACCGCGCCGGGAAAGAAGTCATCCTCGCCGTTGGTATTGGCGCCAGCCGTCAGCGCATCCGCATCGATCGGTGCGAGAAGACCGCTGTTACAGAGCGCGTCCAGCGCGGCCGCCGAAACGTCCACCACATCGACAGGCGTCTCGCTATTCTCGAGCAGGGCATCGAGCTTGGAACGGTTCCCGCCATAGATCTCCGTCGCGATGACCGTCCCGGTCTTCTTGGCGAAGGGCTCGAATACCGCAACCTCTTGCGCCCGACCATAGGCTCCACCCCAGGTGGCGACGTTCAAAGTCTCCTGGGCCCCGGCGGCATCGGTAAGGCTTAGCGCCAACGCGATGCCCAAGCTGGCGACAGTGCCGTGCGATCTCACGATGCGCTTTTGAGACTTAAGTCTGGCATGATGCATGAACACGAGGGGTGATTTTCGGTCGAGGTCGTTTCCATAAGGACTGTCAGCGCGGCGTACCCACAATGCTCTCCGAGTCTGTATTCGTCGATCCGGTTTCAGCGTTGGGACGGCTTACCCCTTCGATCAGCGGGGCCGAAAGGGTGCCGTTTACGGTGACACGCGGCCGATTCTTCATGACCAGCTTCGAGGTATCCGGCGGTGCCACAGAGTCGGCCATTAGAAGGTCCCAATCAAGGGTTTGCTGCGCAACGTCCAGTCCACCCGCTCCCGAAATGACACCTTTGCTGGTTTCCATTCGGCACGATTGGCACCACAGGTGCCCGGCGGAAAGACTGCAATCCGCATCAAGGGATGAAAAACCCGTGCCGGAGCCCTTCGTCCAGCTGTCTTGGCTCCAACCGGTCCCATCGCTGGAGGACTTGGGTGCAAGTGCCGCGAAGTCGATTGGAACAACCCCGTCGACCGCTGTGATTTTGATCGTGCCGGCAAGGCCGCGTATCAGTTCCTCGCGTGTTTTTCCGCCTGTCGAAACATCGGCTTTGAGTGTGCCAGACCCTTCAATGGGGACACCCAAGGAGAGGGCCTGAAGGCAGTCTTCAATCACGATGTTGGCAAGGCTGCCGTTGAGAGAGGCTTCGGTTCGAGGGCCTGAAAGATCGAGATAGAGCCTGCCCTCCGCTTCGCCCCCACAAACACTAATCCCGCCGATCTCGCTGGAGATTTTCCCGCCCTTGGCGTTGATCGTGAGGCCTCCATGGCCGAGCTCGAGCCCTTGCGCAAACACTTCGCCAGCCGACACGCGCAAATCCGCATCGAGATGTTTCAAGAGCACCCAGTCGAAGATAGGCTCCTGGTCCATGTCCGCACTAGGCAGGTAGGGGTCGAGGGTCAATTGATCGAACGCCAGCGTGCCTTCGACGCGAGGCCGGCTGTCAATTGACAGCGCAAACAGCCCAACGGCTTCGTTGCCGTCGAAACCGAATGTGCCGTCGTTGAATGTCAGCGTGGTGCCGCTCCAATGCACATCGCCCGAGGCATAGGCATTCTTCAAGCTCTCGCCATCGGGAAGTGGGCGGCCAATCCAAGTGAGGAACTGGCGCACATTCGGAGAGCGGGCTTCCAGGGTGCCGTCGCCCTCAAGTGTGCGGCCTTTACGCATCGTACCCGAAAACCGTGCGGTTAACGGAGCGGACGTAAACTTGAGTGATACAGGCGCCGTGCGTCCGGCCTCGGTTTTGACGATCCTTCCGCTATCGAACGAGAAATTCGCGGCCTCGCTCTTGAACACAAACGAACCCATGGCCTCTAGCGCACCGATCTGCCCGCGGGTGTTGAGCCTGACATCGAACTTGCGAAATAGCGGTTTGCCGTTTGCCGGCTGGATGGTGCCGTCTTGAATACGAATGGTCTCTATTGGCGCAGCGGCAAGAAACGAAAAGAGACGCGCCGGTACGGACACTTTTGGAGCGGTGTCGCTGACAGCTTCATTCAACGTCATGGTTGGCTGGTCGAGCCGCAGCGCGCTGAGCCTGATATTCCCCAGCAACAGATCGGGTAGGGCAAGCGAAATCTTGAAGTCCGGGGCCGTTATGATCTTGACCCCTGGTAGCTTGGTCGCGTCGGAAAGAACAAGGCCGCCGCGGACGGAGGGCGGAAAATAGCGCACGCGTAAGGGCTCCGACAGCGAGACGCTGCCCCCTGTCCATTCGGAGAGCGCGGCAGCCACCCGGTCGCGAAGGTCGGAGGGCGTCCCAAGGGGACGGAATAAAAAAAATGTGAGCCCCGCTGCGAAAATCGCAAGGAGAACGGCTAAAAGCCATTTCCGAGGAGCTTGGCTTGGCCTCATTCAGATCTTTCCATATTTCCGGCTGAGCGGCCGCCTTGCGCACATGGCAGGCTGTCTGCAAAGACGCGCCGCTGCACCCCTTTCGCAAGCCATCCGGCCCAGGCAACATTGTCTTGGGTTATCAGGAAATTCGCAACGCCAATTCGGGCCGCTTGTTGATCGATCCGCCGGAGCGGTCTGAAAATCCCGGCCGGCTCCGGGCAATAATCTCGTGTAGGAGGAGAACCGGCGCCAAGCTTACCAAGACGATTGTTAGCGCCGAGAGCCCAGCCTCCTCATAGCGGTAGAGCGAGGCCAAAGTGAAGACTTGGGTGGCCAACGTGTCGAAGTTAAAGGGCCGGAGCAGCAGCGTGGCGGGCAGCTCCTTCATGGAATCCACAAAGACGATCATCGCGGCTGCGCCTAGTGCGGGTCGCAGAAGCGGAAGCTGCACCCTCCACAGCATCTCGGTCACCGATGCGCCGAGCGTGCGTCCAGCAGCATCGATGTTTCTAGAGATCTTACTCAGCCCTGCCTCCACCGAGCCGAGTGAGGCTGCAAGAAAGCGGATCGTATAGGCGAGGACAATGGCAAAGGCTGTTCCCGAAAAGATCAACCCCGTGGATACGCCGAAGAGCGACCGCGCCGCCCCGTCGATCGTGTTGTCGAGACCGGCGAGTGGGATAAGAAGGCCGATGGCAAGCACGGTCCCCGGCACGGCGTAGCTGATAGCGGGCACAAAGCTTGCGATGTGGATGAGCCGCGAACGGGTCTGGCGGCGCCCATAAGCAAGGACGATGGCGAAAATGACGGCGAGCACCGATGCGGTAAGCGAAAGAGTCAGGCTGTGGAAAGCCGCTTGCCAGAATGAGGGCGAGAGGCCAGATGAGATATGCACGAGGGCGTTGCTCGCAAGGACATAGGTGGGCAGAACGAATCCGACGAGGACCGGCAGCGCGCAGCTCAGTGTCGCAAGGGCACCCTTGACGCCGCGAAGACTATCCTCGGGCAAGTCCCGGTATTTTCCGGTGGTGTGATGGAATTGCCGGCCGCGGCGCATGGCGCGCTCTAAGCCAAGAAGCCCGATGACAAAGAGCAGCATCACACCAGATATTTGGGCGGCGCCCGCGAGGCTGCCGCGATCGAGCCAGGTGTCGTAGACGGTAACGGTGAGCGTGCGGACGCCGAAGAACTCGACGGCACCGATATCGTTCAGGGTTTCCATGAGAGCGAGCGCCGTGCCGGCAGCAAGAGCAGGGCGGGCGAGTGGCAGCGCGATTTGCCAAAATGTCTCCGATGCGCTCCGCCCGAGCGTGCGGCTCGCTTCGATCACGCAAACCGATTGTGCAATGAAGCTCGCGCGCGCGGTGATGTAGACATAAGGGTAGAGAACCGCGCCCATGACGAAAATCGCGCCGCCGAGAGTGCGGATGTCCGGGAACCAATAGTCCCGTGCGCTGTGCCAGCCGAACAGAGTGCGCAAGCTCGTTTGGACGTTGCCCGAATAATCGAAAAGCTCGATGTAGCAAAAGGCAATGATGTATGTGGGCATCGCCAATGGCAGCAGCAGAAGCCATTGAAACAGACCCCGTCCCGGGAAGCGGTACATGGTGACAAGCCAAGCCGTGCCCGTTCCGATCACCAGGGCAATGGCCGCGACCCCGGCCATCAGGATAACCGTGCGCCGCACGGCACCGGGCAATACGTTCTCGATAAGATGAGGCCATGTATCGCCGCTCGACTGCAGAGCCATGACGGCAATGGCGATCAACGGTGCAACGGCAACGAGGGATAAGACAAACGCACCTGCGGACCAGATCAGGTTGCCGCTCTCAAAAGGCCGGGCAAGCCGCCTCTTAAGAGACGGCGCCTCCGATTTCAGGGCGTGTTTTGCTTTTTCCTCAGTGGCCAGCAGAGATCGAACCCCTGCGGGCATGGACATCGGATGCCACCAGAGCCGCCACAGTGGCCTGCGAAAGCCGGTAGTCCGCCTCTTGAAGAACATCGGCAAAGGCGTTGGCTGCATCGATGACGGGGTCGACCGAATCGGAGCCTGTTAGAGTCAGTGCACAAGCCTGCATAACGGGACAGCGGTGGTGCTGCGAGGCCGCGATCAGTGACATCGCCATGCACTCATCGGCGCAGAAGCATTTACTTTCGAACGGGTTGTACTCGATCTTGCGGGACGCTGCCGACCGCATGGTCCGCACCCAACACGCAAGCTCTGTGACGGCCCGTTTTGCCCGCGCCGGACCAAGCACGCGATTGTAAGCGTTCCAGCCATTTTCCCAGCAGGTGATATCGCCGGTGTCATAGCCGGCGAGCCAGCAGCGGAAGCCGACGCCGACAAGCCATTCTGGCCCAGAGCATGCAGCGATCAGGGTGCCCGACTCATCCTTGTTAATGTTTCTTGGTTGAATGCTCATTGTTATCCTCTATGAGCTTGGTCCCTCATCGAAGCCGACCTTGTCGACCAGTTCGCTAGCCGCTTTGCGTAATGCGGCGATGTCATCGAGCGGAATAGGATCCGCCTTCAACGTCCCCCAGGATTGAACAATCTCCGACGGTGAAACGCCCTCTTTGACGGGGTATTCGTTGTTCACGTCGGCGTACATTTCCTGTCCTTTGTCCGAGACGAGAAACTCGATAAGCCGGATCGCGTTGTCCTTGTTCGGCGCGTTTTTCGCCAGGATCGCGCCCGACACGTTGACATGGGTCCCGCGGCCGTCCGCGTTGGGGAACAGCATGTTCACGGAGTTGGCCCATTTCTTCTGCTCGGGATTCTTCTTGTCGGTCAGCATCGAGCCCATGTAATAGGTATTGCCGATCGCCAGGTCGCACTCGCCGGCATAGACGCCCTTGACCTGAAGCCGGTCATTGCCGGCGGGCCGACGTGCCAGGTTAGCCTTCACGCCGCGCAGCCAGTCTTCCGTCTTTTCGGGCCCGTGTTCGGCGAGCATGGAAGCAATGAGTGCAACGTTGTAAACGTGCTGGCCTGAGCGCACGCAAATCTTCCCGCGCCATTTGGGATCGGCCAGATCCTCATACGTGATGCTGTGCTGCTTCACACGATCCTTGGAGGCGTAGACCACGCGTGCGCGGCGGGTCAGGCCAATCCACTCGTCATTCTTGCCGCGATAGGCGGCCGGAACGGAGTCCTCGATTAAGTCCGAAGAGACGGGCTGGGTGATGCCTGAGGCCACGGCTTGGGTGAGATTGCCGATATTGGTCGTCAGCAGCACGTCGGCAGGGCTGTTGCGCCCCTCGGCCGCGATGCGCTCGATCAAGCCCTTGGAGGCGAAAATCACGTTGGTCTTGATTCCTGTCTCGTCGCTGAACTCTTTGAGCAGCGGTTCGATGAGATAGGGCTGGCGGTAAGAGTAAATGTTGACTTCGCCGGCCTTCTCGGCATCGGCAGAAGAAACCGCCAAAGCGGCAAGACCTATTGCAAGCGTGCCTGCGCACGCCAAAATCCAACGCATCAATACCCCCAATTGCCAGGGTTCAAGGCCCCAGTATCGGATTGTGGCGGGTGTCACCGTACAGTTTCGGCGACATGATTTATCACTTAAAGCCTGGGGGTGACGAGGGTGTCAACACGATTATATTGATAAAAATACACTTAGAAGCCTTCTAAGTTTATAAGCGAATTAGAGAGGTTCAAAGATTGCAGTATTGGGAAGTATTATTGATGAAACGCGTTCGTATTAAGCTGGCCAGAAAGGCTTGATAGTTATTGCTTTCGCAGGTGCGAAAGCAGCCGTGCCCAATGCCCCATGCTGACGAAGGGTGCTGTGGATTTCGCTACGACTGGAATAGGCGCTCCGCCGGGAAGATAACGTCGGCAGAGGTGCCGATCCCAGGCTCGCTTGAGAGTTCAAGCCGCGCGCGGATTGCATCTGTCAGGGCTTTGGTCAACGGCAGGCCGAGCCCCGTCCCGGATTGATGCCTCGGGGACGTATCGAGCTGGTGGAACGGCTGCATGGCATAGGCGATATCGCTTTTGCTCATCCCCACGCCGCTGTCGTGCACCCGCAAGCGCAGTTCGCCGTCTATGACAGTGCCCGATACGATGACTTGGCCGCCTTCATTGGTGAACTTGATGGCGTTGGTCAGAAGGTTGAGCATCACTTGCCGCAACCGCCGCGGGTCCGTCACGATCTGGGGCAGATCGTCCGCAAACGAAGACCGCAGGACGATGCGTGTTCGCTTGGCGAGTGGCTGCAGACTGGACACGCAGGCCTCGATCACTTCGGCAGCATCGACGGCGGTGAAATCGACGTCAAACTTGCCCGCCTCGATCTTGGAGATGTCGAGCAGGTCATTGAGAAGGCTGAGGGCATAAAGCCCGCTCTGATGGATGTCTTCTGCGTAGCCCTTGTAGCGGGCATTGCCGATCGAGCCGAAGCGCTCATGAAGCATCAGTTCCGCGAACCCGATGATCGAATTGAGCGGGGTGCGCACTTCGTGGCTGACCTTTGCGAGGAATTCGAGCTGCCGGGTCGCCGCTTCCAAATTTGGATTATTGCCCGATGCTTTATCTGGTGCGGATGCCGTCCGGGCCGGGCGCTCCACCAACTCAGGCGTCGTGTCCATCGTTGACGTGACGTCGGCGGGTTTCTTGCGATCGGGGACGGGCGTGACGGGAGGCACAAGCGTCGCTGTCAGAATAGAGGCTCTTACGACGGCCGGTTTTGCGCGCGATTCAGACTCTTGTTCGACCCAGTCCTGATTTTCCTGGCCCTGTACCGTCTGATCACTGGTCATCTCAGTTCGGTCAAGCTCATCCAGGTCTGTCTGTTCCAGGTCTGTCTGATCCAAGAGCCGCAAGAGCCGCAAGTCCGCGCCCGGATCGAGCATGGTCAGCGCGAATGCCACGTTGAGCCGCCGCCGGGAACGCGATAGGGCCTCGACGTCCTCGGTCACCCCCTCAGTGCCGCTCGGGCTGAGCGCCGCCAAGCCGCCCGGCAGGATCGCGTCGACGCCACCCGCCTCCATGAGATGAGCCGCGGAGCGATAGCCGAATGCATAGGCGAAGGCGCTGTTGATCATGATCAGCGCATCGTCCTTTAGAACACCAATCGCTGCGGGCATCGCCTCAAGCAGAGTCTCGATGCCCGATGGTGCGAGTTCAAGCGAAGGCGAGCCGGCCGCCTCAGCTGCGAGATGTCCGCGCGCTGTCTTAGTGCCATTCGACTGTTGATCGGGCTCCGGCGCAGCCGAAGCTGTGCTGGGACTTGGCAACACGCCGCCCTCGAGCGCGCGCGCGATATGCTCGAGCGCTTCCCGATCGCCGTCTTCGATACGCTTTTTCAGCCTGAGGTCGGTCATGATCCGCCCCACCGTCATACTCCAAGAGCAAGTGTTGCGCACGATGCGCGCAAGCTCGCTCGGCCACGTGATGCGCCCCTGGGGCGCCAACTCGACTCAGCTACTAAATTCAGGCGAATTCGATCTGATACGGCGTGCGAAAGCAAGATTTTCGTCCGGCACCGAAAAAAGGTCACGCCCCAAGACTCGGGCCTCTTGAATTGGCGCGGCGCACAAAATACAACGCAGCGCAACAAAGGCGGCGGCCGAGAGTTAAATCCGCATCCATTCCCTTACTGGCGAATTGTGGAAATCAACGGAGAGGTGCCACGATGACTGAAACTGCAAAATTGCCTCAGACTCCCAAAGCAGCCATGAAGCCAAAGACTCCCAAGGAAGTCATGGAGAAGGTGACGGAAACGCTGGAGACTGCCGCCAAGGATTTTGATGCGCTGAAATTCGATGCGGCTGTGCCCGAGAGTGTTCGGGCCATGGCGGAAAGCACCGTCAATCAGACCCGAGAAGCGTATGAACGCGGCAAGGATGCGCTTGACGACTCCATTGATGCGCTAGAGCGTTCCTTCGATGCGGCGGGCCAGGGCGCGACGGCGTTCAACCGCAAGCTCATCGATATTGCGCAACGGAACCTGAATTCCGGATTCGATCTTGCCAAAAGCATGGCCAACGCCAAGAACGTTGCTGAGATTGTCGAACTGCAAGCCGCGTTCATCCGCAACCAGTTCGATGTTTTCGCGAGCCAGGCCAGCGAGATACAGGCCCTAACCACCAAAATCGCGACCGACACATCCGAGCCGATCAAGAATCAGGTATCGAAGTCATTCGAGGCGGCGCGTAAGGCTTATTGAGGCTTCTCCGGCCCTGTCGCTTGGCCGTGAAACGGCTATGGTGCGGCCTACTAGTAAGACTAAGAATCTCGCATAGAGGCGATTATCGGCCGCGTTTTGAGTAAGAACTGCCAGGCCCGGGCCATTCCCGGGCCTTTTGTTTTTATGCCCTCTTGATTTTCCGGACCGGTCGTGAAATGCGCGCCTCCCGGCACGTTGTCAGGCCTAAGACCCGACCTCTCGCTTGCAACCTTTCGGGGCTACCCTTAGGGTCCCGGCGGATAAGCCCAAGGTCGCCGAAAGACTATATGTCATCAGGCTTGCCGGTAGGCACGGAGGGCTCGAAGGGGCTCTGGAGGCGCGCGGCGCGGACCTGGAAGGCCGTTATGCCGCTGTAGCTCAGTAGGTTAGAGCGCTTGATTGTGGATCAAGAGGTCACTGGTTCGAATCCAGTCAGCGGTACCAATCTTTTCAATAGGTTAGTGGATAATAATCCGCCCCCTTTTGGGGCTAAGGCAGCCCTTCAGGCAGCCAGCGGCGCTGTTGTGCCTGAAAAATTCCCCATCCATTTCGTAGTCGTCAGCGTGCGCGGGGGAAGTACATAGGTGCTTCCCATGAGGTCACGCCACTTCCCGGCTCTCTGGACGGTCGAGCGGACGCCAGGAGGGGTCAAGCAAGGCCAGCCACCAGAATCCCATCAGCACCGGGACTTTTTCTTGGAAGAGGTCAAGACCCAGACAATCCAAAGGAGCCGCTTGCCGCATCAGCAAAGCGGCGCGTAGACTGAAACCGCAATCAGCCAGATCCTCCATAAGCGATCAGTTCTCGTTGTGCCAAATTCTCTGAAGACGGACATACTCCGGATCCAGCCACTTATCGCGATCCACCAAAAATCAGAACGCACCGCCGTCCAAAGCAGAATGAAGAAGTGATCAGCCCCTT
>Ga0316190_10000285_pt1 | contig 34305 bp, 26 predicted proteins | sample Eddworburrow2_MG_FD_204929 | JGI IMG/M metagenome (GOLD analysis project Ga0316190, IMG submission 204929) | Coastal sediment microbial communities from Maine, United States - Eddy worm burrow 2 | ecosystem: Environmental > Aquatic > Marine > Coastal > Sediment | place: USA: Maine | collected... | reverse complement strand
GGGCCATCCGCGAAGCGATCGCGGCGTTGAGGGTGGCGTGGACCGAGGAGGAGTCCGCCTTCGACGGTGAGTTCTTCTCGTTCGAGTCGTCGTGGGTCTACCCCAAGCCGGTCCAGAAGCCACTCCCGGTCCTTTTTGGGGCGTCCGGAAAGCTTGGTGTGGCTCACACCATCGAGTGGTCCGACGGTTGGGCGCCGATCGACGTCGGTTTCCGCGACCTGGGTGTGGGTCTGGAGCGCTTCCGGACCCAGGCGGCCGACGCGGGCCGGGACCCGGCGTCGATTCCGATCACCATGTTCGCCTGGGGTCGACCCGACGCCGAGAAACTGAACCGCTACCGCGAGCTGGGCATCGACGAGGTGCTGTTGGGCACCGGCGGTTCGGTGGGCAAGGACATGGATTCGACCCTCCCCGTCCTCGACGAATGGGCCGCCCTGATCCCCGATCTGGCCTGAGCGCTTCAGTTCGAAAGGAAAGGGAACCTTTCGAACTGAGGTTCTACGTGATGCCGCCTACGGCGGCAGCTGTCTTGCTCAGCGACGACCGGCGAAGCCGGATCGTCACTGGTCGGGGGGCTCCGAAGAATCTCCGCCCCCCGAACCCCCCGCCGACTGCGCAACTACGTGACCGGTGCCAGGCACATGTCAGCATTGCTGGTGCCGGCCACCAAGCTTGGCGCAAATCAGGCCCGGCCGTAGGTGAGCTGGACATAGCCGTTGGGATAGCTGGTGGTGGATTGCAGGGCGAAGGAGATGTCGGCCTCGATCGGGCCGAACAGGGTGACGCCCTCGCCGATCAATCGGGGCACGACCGTCAGGGTCAGTTCGTCGACCAAGCCCGCGGCCAGGAACTGGTGAGCGAGCGCCCCGCCATCGACATAGACGCTGGTGGCGCCGGCGGCCTCGAGCTCGTCGAGCAGGTCTTGGGGGCTGCCCGCCACGGTGGTGACGAGGCTGCGTAGCGGCCCGGGTACGTCCAGAGGGCGATGGGTGGCGACGAAGATCGGGGTCTCGCCGTAGGGCCAATTGGCTCCGGTCGCGTCGGCGGGGACCGCGTCGATGACGAAGTCGAAGGTGGAGCGCCCCATCAGCATGGCGTCGACCCGCCCCAGCAGCGCCGAGAACCCCATGTCGTCGTCGAAGGGCTCGTCGGGTTCGAGAAAATCGACGGTGCCGTCGGCTCGGGCGATGAAGCCATCCAACGACACCCCGACGAAGATCACGACGTTCACGGGTGCAGCATAGATCCGGCTGCCAGACCCAGCCGTGTGCGGCTGCCAGACCCAGCCGTGTGCGGCTGCCAGACCCAGCCGTGTGCGGCTGCCAGACCCAGCCGTGTGCGGCTGCCAGACCCAGCCGTGTGCGGCTCAGCGTCCTCGATCAATCACCGATTCCGGCGGGATCGTCCAGGCGTGGCGGGCCTCGGGCCTGAGGGGAGCGATTCCATCGGTCGCCGACGCTGAGCAGCAGCTCGCCCCGTATCGAGGCCGGATCCCGGTGAACCCCGGGCGCGAAACGATTGTCGTCGGTGGCCCCGAAAAGGTGCGCGACGAGCTACAGGCCTTGGCGACCGGCCACGCCGCCGACGAGCTGATGTTGGTCACCATCACCCATGATCACGAGGACCGCGTCCGCTCCTACGAGCTGATCGCCGAAGCGTTCGACCTTCCGGTTCAGCGCTGAGCCTGGCTCTCGCCTGAGTGGGACTGGCCGGCGCGGGCCTGGCTGGCGTCTGCTTTCGCACTGAAGCACTCAGCTCAGTGGAGGTGTCCGGTGGCGAGCCAGTCGGCGGCGGTGTCGGCGTCGTAGCCGAGGTGCTCGGTCAGCACCTCCCACACGTGTTGGCCCATGGTCGGACCGGCGTGGGTGACCCGAGCGGGGGTGCGGTCCAGGTCGAAGCCGCGGCGTTCGGCCCACGAGTGGGGGTGGATCGGGTGATCGACCTGGGTGAAGAAGTCACGATGATTCAGCTGGGGCTCGACGAGGACATCGGGGGCGAACAGCACCTGGTGCGCAGGCACCCCCGCGGCTTGGAGTCGTGTCTCGAGCTCCGCCCCGTCCTGGCCCTCGGTCCACGCCGCCAGGAGCTGATCGAGCTCGTCGCGGCGGGCGAGCCGGTCGGCCAGGCCGAGCACGTCGAGGCCGCGCTGGTCACCATCTTCTTCGCTGAGGCCATCGTGGCCCTGACTGAGCAAGGTCGTGAGCGTCTTCCACTGGTCGTCGGTTTCGCAGGCGATGGCGATCCAGCGATCCTCTCCTTTGACCGGGTAGACCCCGTGGGGCGCCATGTTCAGGTCGTGGTTGCCCATACGCCCGCCCTCGCGGCCGTTGACCTCGTCGTCGAGAATCAAGGGCGTCAGCAGATGCATCGCCCCCTCCATCTGGGAGTAGTCGATGTGCTGGCCGGTTCCGGTACGCCGGCGATGGTCGAGCGCCGCCAGGATGAGCGCGGCCGTGAAGCGGGGCGACGAGTAGTCGGTGTACGCACCGAACGGCCCGGCTGGAGGACGGTCCGGCCAACCGGTGGTGGGATAGAAGCCCGCGACCGCCGCGCCGGTGGTGCCGAAGCCCGAGAGCGAGCTCAGTGGACCGCTCCGCCCGGGGAGGGTGCTCGAGACCACGATCAGCTCGGGGTTGAGCGTGCGGATCTCGGTCGGTCCAAGACCGAGGTCGTCCATCACCCCCACCGAGAACGAGTCGACGACGACATCGGCCCAACGGACCAGGTCGGCCACCAGCTCGCGTACCTCGGGGGCGCGGAGGTCGACCGCCATGCTCAGCTTTCCGGCGTTGGGTGAGTGCCAGGAGATCGAGTTCTCCAGACCGCCCGCCTCACCGAGAAACGGGCCTGCACCGCGCAGCACGTCGGGTTTGGTGTCCGATTCGATCCGGATGACGGTCGCGCCGAAGTCGGCCAGCAGTCGTGTGGCCTCGGGTGCGGCGATCGCCCAGCTGAAATCGAGGATGTGGACGCCGTCGAGAGGCGGGGCGCCGGTATCGATCGGCCCGGTATTGATCGTGCCAGTATTGATCGGATCGGGGAGGGGCTGTCGTTCGGGTGTCTCGGACCGGACCTGGTCGGTGTGCTCCCCGAGCCGTGGGGCCGAGCCCAGGGAGCGAAGAGGGGTGTCGGACACCACCGCGATCCTGCCGTTGTAACGGTGACCGTCGATCCGGTCCCAATAGCCGCGTTCGGCCAGGTGCTCGGATTCGAGCAGGTCTCGGGTGGTCGACACCGGAGCGATGAGCAGGCGCCGGGCGAGCGCTTCGGTGGTGAGCTCCTTTTTGGTGCGGGTGAGCAGAAAGGTGGCGAGCAGTTCGCTGCCGGTCCTGAAGTACTCCAGCGCGGCCGGGTCGGTGGTCAGGGCCAAGCCCATGCCGATCCAGTCGAGCTCGGTGTACTCCTTGGGGGCCATGCCCTCCGAATACATCCACTCGAACAGGCGGATGGTGTACGGCCCGAATATCGGTCCGAACAGGAAGGCGGCGGCGACGAACCCGTCCCGGCAGGGGTTCACGATCTGAAGGGTCAGCGGTCCGATCTGGATACCGCCCGCGACGCGGCTGGTGGGCTCCTGACCCGCGAGGGGATAGGTCATCATGTATTGGCTCGCGGAGACGTAGGCCGATTGGGCCGCGGCCGAAACGTGCTGGCCCCGTCCGGAACGGCTTCGCTCGGTGAGGGCGAGCAGCGATCCGCACAGGGCATCGAGCGCCGCGAAGTGCCAGGTCTGGGGAGTGCTGACCCGTACCGGTGGCCGGTCGTTGTCGCCGACGATGCTCATCGTGCCGGACGCGGCGACCACCGTCAGGTCGGTGGCTGACCAGTCGGCTTTGGGGCCTGTTTCACCGTAGGGCGTGATTGTCGCGGTGATGAGCGCGGGGTCCGCCGCTCTCAACGCGACGAGGTCGACGGGGTAGGCGCCGTTCTCGACGACGATGTCGGCTTCGGCGACGAGGTCGACGAGCTGGGCCGGGTCGTCGAGCACGACCGAACGTTTGCCACGGTTGTACGCCCAATGGGTGAGAGAGCCCTCGGGGTCTGGAAGGTCTTGGGCAAACGGAGCCAGGCGGCGTGCTCGTTGGCCTGTCGGCGGCTCGACGGCGATCACATCTGCACCCATCTGGGCCAACAGCAGACCGGCGACATTCCCTCGATCATCGGTGAGATCAATCACCCGATATGGCGACAGCATGCCCGTTGTTCTACTACCGCCCACTCATTGTTGCTGGTGGGTCGCGGTAGGCCCGCCGATCCATTGTCGTCAGATAGATTCGACTGGTGAAGGTGATCCGACTGCTGTGGCCATGGGTCAAGCCCTACCGGCGTTTTGCGGTAGTGGCTGTGCTGGGCGCGCTCGTGTCCGTCGGCATCAACCTGGCTATCCCCCTCCAGACGGCCAGGGTGATCGACGACGGAATCATCGCCGAGGACCGTGGCCTCGTGATCCGCACCGTGGTCATCATGATCGTGCTCATTCTGGCCGGTATGGCGGTGTCCGCGTTTTCGAGCGCCATGGCGGTCCGTATGGCGTTCAACACCATCACCGACCTGCGTCGAGACCTGTACTCCCACACCCAGCGTTTGTCGTACGCCAACCTGGATCGGTTGTCGTCCGGTGAGCTGCTCACCCGCTTGACGAGCGACATGACCAAGCTGCTGGCCGTGCTCACGATGGGGGTGTCGTTCCTGGCCCAGACGCCGGTGATGTTCATCGGCGCCATGGTGGCGATCATTGCGCTCGACGCCTCCTTGTCGATCGTGATCGCCGGGATGGTGCCGTTCATCGCGGTGGTGGTCTGGTACATGTTGACCCGCTCCGAGGCGCTGTACGACGCGGTGCAGAGCCGGCTCGACCGGCTCAACAATGTGTTGTCCGAGAACATCGCCGGTACCGAAGCCATCAAGGCCTTTGTGCGCCAGGACCATGAGGTCGAGCGGTTTGACCGGGTCGCCGACGATCTGGCCGACCGTTCCATCGTGGTCAACCAGCTCGTTGCATCCCTGATGCCCACCCTGATCGGTATCTCGAGCGTGGCGATCGCCGCGGTGCTCTGGTTCGGTGGCAACAATGTCATCGACGGCCGGCTCACGACCGGGAATCTGGTGGCGTTCATCTCCTATTTGGCGATGGTGGCGTTGCCGATGATGATCTTCGCGTTCATCCAGCCCATGCTTTCCGCGGCCGGAGCGTCCATGCGTCGGATCGACGAGGTGCTCAGCGAGGAGCCGGCGGTGCCGAGCGCCGATAGCGGTATCGACCTGGGCGACCAGGACGAGCCCGGCGATGTCCGGTTCGTCGGCGTTTCGTTCCGCTACTCCCGCGGCAATACCTCGCTCGACGGAGTCGACAATGTCTTGACCGGCATCGATCTGCATATCCGTCAGGGACGGACGGTCGCCATTCTCGGTGCGACCGGGTCGGGGAAGTCAACGCTGGTCAACCTCATCCCGCGTTTCTACGACGCCACGGAGGGAACGGTTCTGGTCGGCGGTGTCGATGTGCGGAACCTGACGAAGCGGTCGCTTCGTCGCAGTGTCGCCGTGGCCCTCCAGGAACCTCAACTGTTCCGCGGCTCGGTGACCGACAACCTCCGGTACGGCCGGTCGGACGCCACCGAGGAGGAACTCGTCGCCGCCGCGGTGGCCGCGCAGGCGGACGGCTTCATCCGCGACATGCCGGAGGGCTACGAGTCGATCATCGAGCAGGGTGGCTCCAACCTGTCCGGCGGTCAGCGTCAGCGCATTGCGATCGCCCGGACCCTTGTCGTGGACCCCGTGATCCTTGTGCTGGACGACTCGACGAGCGCGGTCGATCTCGACACGGAGTCACGCATCCAGGAGGCGTTGGCGACCCGGGGTGATCGCACCGTCGTGATCGTGGCCCAGCGGATCAGCACTGCGCTCGGTGCCGACGAGATCGTGGTGCTCGACGAGGGTCGGGTCATGGCTCACGGCACGCACGAGGAGCTTCTCGCCACCAGCGAAACCTACCAGGAGATCTTTCGGAGCCAGCTCGGGGAGCGCGTGCGATGACGGCGGTCCGCCGCGGGTACACCCCGCCCGAACCGGGGAGCTTTGGTCGGCCCCAAGATCGAGATGACCGCACCGGTGACTCCTTTCGGCGTCTGCTCGCCTATCTCGCACCTCATAGGGCGCCCCTCGTCGCCAGCGGTGCACTGATCGTCGTCTCGTCGTTGCTCAACCTGGTCGGCCCTTGGCTGCAAGGGGTCGCCATCGATGACTTCGTCGCCGAGGGCGACCGTGGTGGTCTGGCTCGGATCGTGGTGGTGCTGGCGCTGGCGTACGCGAGCGCCTGGGTCACCGCGGTGGTCTATGGGCGCGTGGTCGCTGCCGTGGCCCAGCGGGTGATGGCCAAGCTGCGCCAGGACCTGTTTGCGCACCTGCAGAAGCTGTCGATGAGGTTCTTTGACCGGAAGCGCACCGGTGACCTCATGAGCCGGGTGACCAACGACGTGGACGCCGTCGACCAGCTGCTCAGTCAGAACCTGATGAACGTGGTGGTCGCGCTGGTGCAGGTGGTCAGCCTGCTCATCATCATGAGCATCCTCGACTGGCGGCTCACGTTGGCGACACTGATTCCGATGCCGTTCGTCACGATGCTCGTGGGCCGGATCGGCAAGGTGTCGAGGCCGGCGTTCGCGGAGTTCCAGCGCAGCATCGGGGGAATCAACTCCGTGGCGCAGGAACGGTTGACGGGCCAGCGCACGGTGATTGCGCTCGACCGCCAGGACGAGGCCCGGGAGGAGTTTGCTGCGGCCAACGAGGCGAGCCGGGCCCGGGGGATCCGGGCGCAAACCCTCACGGTGATCATCATGCCGCTCGTGTTCGGCCTCGGGAACCTGAGCTCGGTGTCGGTCGTCGCGGTCGGCGCCTGGCTCGCGGTCACCGGAGACGGCCACGGTGTGACCATCGGGCTCATCGCCTCCTTCGTCACCTTCGCCAGTCGACTCGGCCAGCCGCTCGGCCGGGTGGCGAACACGGTGACGTCGGTGTTCTCCGCGCTCGCCGGCGCGAGCAGGGTGTTCGAGCTGCTCGACGAACACCCCGACCTGGTCGACGCCCCCAACGCAAGACCGCTCCCTGCGGTGGCGGGCCGGGTGGTGTTCGATCGGGTCGACTTCTCATACACCAAGGGACAACCGATCCTGTCCGACGTCAGTTTCGTGGCCGAGCCGGGTCAGATGATCGGTCTGGTCGGTCCCACCGGCGCGGGCAAGTCCACGATCATCAATGTGCTCAACCGCTTCTATGACATCGACTCCGGATCGGTGACGATCGACGGTCATGACATTCGGTCGGTGAGCCAGGACTCGCTTCGAGATCAGCTCGGCGTGGTGCTCCAGCGCACCTTCCTGTTCACCGACACGGTGCGCGAGAACATCCGTTTCGGTCGTCTGGAGGCCAACGACGACGAGGTGGAGGAGGCGGCGCGTCTCGCCAATGCCGACCACTTCATCCGGGCGCTCCCCAACGGGTATGAGACGGTGGTGTCCGAAGGCGGCACCAACCTGTCGCTCGGCCAGCGCCAACTGGTGGCCATCGCCCGGGCCATGGTCGCGGACCCCAAGTTGTTGGTGTTGGACGAGGCCACGAGCTCGGTCGACACCCGAACCGAACGCGATATCCAGGACGCGCTGCTCAATCTGATGGAAGGCCGCACGAGTTTCGTGATCGCCCATCGCCTGTCGACGGTCCGGCGCGCCGATCAGATCCTCGTCGTGCAGGGGGGCCAGATCACCGAGCGCGGCACCCATGAGGAGCTCCTCGAGCTCGGCGGCTTCTATCAGACGCTCTATGCCACCCAGTTCCGGGGCCGGTAACGTCGCTGAGGTTGTCCACGAGAAGGTGTAGCGATGAGTGACACGGTGACGGTGCTTGACGGGGTTCGGGTCGTGGAGTTGACGATGTGGATCGCCGGACCGTCGGCTGGAGGACTCATGGCCGACTGGGGCGCGGACGTCATCAAGATCGAGGCTCCCGGCGCGGGTGATCCCCAACGCAACATCTTGGGCGCGCTCGGCTACGGCGATCTACCCGTGCCCGGGTTCGCCATGGATAACCGGGGCAAGCGGTCGGTGGCGCTCGACCTGGCGACGGACGCGGGCAAAGAGGCGATGGAAGCGCTGCTCGCCAGCGCCGACATCTTCCTCACCAACATGCGGCCCCGCTCGCTCGAGACCCTCGGTCTCAGCCCCCAGCAGGTCCACGAGCGCCATCCGAGCGTCATCGTTTCCACCATCAGCGGGTACGGGCTGGAGGGGCCCGAGGCCTGGCGCCCGGGGTACGACATCGGCGCGTTCTGGGCCCGCACGGGAATCGCCCGCGACATCGTGCCCCGCGCCGAGGCCCCCATCGGGGTGAGGGGCGGCCTCGGGGACCACTTCACCGGCATGACCGCGGTGGCGGGCACCATGGCCGCACTCTATGAGCGGGCCAGCTCCGGCAAGGGTCGCATCGTCGAGTCGTCGTTGTTGCGTACCGGCGTCTGGGCCATCGGGCATCAGGTGGTGGTGCAACAGACCTTCGGCAAGCTCCAGTCGGCCCGACCGCGCGAGACCACGCCGACGCCGATGATCAACTGTTACGCGGCCGGTGACGGCAAATGGTTCTGGTTGATCGGCCTGGAGGCGGATCGGCACTTCCCGGGCCTCATCGCGGCGATGGAACGGCCGGATCTGGCCGCCGACGAGCGCTTTGTCACCGCGGCTGACCGCAAGACGAATGCCGAGGCCTTCATCTCGGCGCTCGACGACACCTTCGCCAGCCAACCGATGGCGCACTGGGCCGCCCGGTTCGATGAACACGACGTGTGGTGGGCCCCGGCCAACTCGATCGCCGAGGTCCTGGAAGACCCCCAGATCGAAGCGTCGGGAGCCTTCGTGCAGATCGAGGACGGCGAGGGGGGCAGCTATGACTCGGTCAACAGCCCTGTCACCTTTACCGATGAGCCCCTGCGCACGACCGCCAAATCGCCAGCGGTCGGGGAACACACCGACCAGGTGCTGTCCGAGCTCGGCTTCGACGTCTCCAAGCTGGGCTGACCCCACCCGCGCCGGACCAGGAGCACCAAACACCGGCCGGAAAACTCTGCAACACTGTGTTGCATGTCTTCTCCCGAGGTCGCCGCGGGGCATCCCAAGCGGTGGACCATCCTTGTCATTCTCAACCTGTCGTTGATCTTGATCGTGGCGAGCGTCAGCTCGCTGAATCTGGCTATCCCGTCGATTCAGCGGGCGCTGGACGCTTCCGCGTCACAGCTGGTGTGGATCAACGCCTCCTACGCGCTGGTGTTCGCCGGTCTGTTGCTTCCGGCCGGGGCGATCGGTGACCGGTACGGGCGCAAGCCGGCGCTCATCGCCGGCCTGACGGTGTTTCTGGCTTCGGCCGTCGCCGCCACCTTTGCCGGTGATCCCCGCCAGCTGGTCGTGCTTCGCGGCCTCATGGGTGTGGGCGCGGCGCTGACCATGCCGGCCACCCTGTCGATCATCACCGTGGTGTTCCCGCCCGAAGAACGGGCCAAGGCCATCGCCATCTGGTCGGGTTTCGCTGGAGCCGGCGGTGCGCTCGGCATCTTGGCCAGCGGGGTGTTGTTGGACGTGTTCTGGTGGGGATCGGTCTTCTTCATCAATGTGCCGATCGCGCTGCTCGCGTTGGCGCTCGTCGTGGCCGTGGTCCCCAACAGCCTCGACCCTGAAAAGCGACCCCTCGATCCGATCGGGAGCGCGTTGTCCATCGGTGGCCTGGTCACCCTGGTCTATGGCCTGATCCAGGGACCGGAGTTCGGTTGGACCGACCCGGTGGTCATCGGCGCATTCGTCGCGTCGGTGGTGTTCTTGGGGACCTGGGTGCGAGTCGAGCTCGCGCAACAGGACCCCATGCTCGACCCTCGCCTGTTCCGTATCGGCCGCTTCGGCATGGGCAGCTTCACCATCACGGTGTCTTTCCTGGTGATGTTCGGGATGTTCTTCGTACTCACCCAATACCTCCAGTTCACCCTGGGCTACACCCCGCTCCAAGCTGCGGTGAGGACGATCCCGTTCGCGCCCGCCATGATTCTCATCGCCCCGCGAGGCCCGGCGTTGGCCGCCAAGATCGGGGCGGGCAAGACCATGGCCCTTGGGATGCTGACCTCCGCGGTGGGGATCGCCAGCTTCGGATTGATGACCGCGGACACCTCGTACCCTCCGATCGGGGTGGCGATCGTGATCGCGGCGAGCGGCATGGCCTTGGTGTTTCCGACCGCCACCGAGTCGATCGTGTCCTCGCTGCCTCAGAACAAGGCCGGCGTGGCCTCGGCCATGAACGACACGACCCGAGAGGTAGGCGGCGCGATCGGTATCGCCCTTCTCGGCACCCTGTTGTCATCGGGCTATCGCTCTGGGCTGGGATCGGCCACCGACGGATTGCCGGCCTCGGCGGCGGCTGCTGCCGAAGACAATGTTGGTGCCGCCCTGACCATCGCGGCGGACGTCCCGGGTGGCGAGGCGCTTGCGGCGGCCGCTCGCGATGCCTTCGTCGATGGCATGCAGCTCGCGATGTGGACCGGTGCCGGGTTGATGGCCATCGGAGCTGTCTTGGTCTTCCGGTTCTTTCCCCGCCAAGCTCGGGAGCCGAGCACCGCTCGATCCGCCGACGTGTCGTGAGCGCTCCGCCCGGCGATCCCCGGGTGAGCCGGACTCGGGCCACCGTTCTGGGTGCTACGTCCAAGCTGTTGTTGGAGGTGGGCTGCGAGCGGATCACGATCGACGAGATCGCCGAGCGCAGCGGGGTTGCTCGCTCGACGATCTACCGCAACTGGGGGGACCGGTCGGCCCTGCTGATCGAGGCGGTCGAGCAACTGGCGGTCATGGCGGAACCGCCGGATACCGGATCGCTCCGGGGTGACCTGGAGATCATGGCCGAGCGGCTGGCCGGCCAGCTGGCCGAGGGTCCCCTTGGCCAGGTGCTGCCCTCGTTGGTCGGGGCGGCGTCTTTCGACGCCGGCCTGCGCGGCCGGTTGCGGGCACTGGCCGAGCATCGATTCGCGATCAGCCGCTCGGTGTTCGAGCGGGCGGTGGCGCGAGGCGAGATCGATGACACCGATGTCGGCGGGCGTCTCGAGCGCTTCATCGCCCCGTTCTTCACCCGTCATCTGCTCCACAATGGGCCGGTCGACGCCGCCTTCCGGGACGCCCAGGTCGAGGCTGCTCTCCGGTCCGCTATTTGCTCGGAGCCGACAGCCGGGCTCTGATGAGCCGATGGAGTTCGGATACCTCAGTCTCAATCATCTTGGCGGACGCCGACCGGCCGCGATGGCCCGCGAGTTGGAACAGAGGGGGTTCGATTCGTTCTGGGTGCCCGAGCACAGTCATATCCCGATCGATCTCGCCTCGGACTATCCGGGCGGAGATGAGCTGCCCAGCGGCTACTGGCACATGATGGATCCGTTCGTGTCGCTGGCCATGGCGGCCGAGGCGACCTCCACGATCAAGCTGGCGACCGGAATCAGCCTGGCCTTGGAGCACGAGGTGCTCGATCTGGCCAAGACGGTGGCCACCCTCGACGCCCTGTCCGAGGGTCGGGTGATCCTCGGCGTCGGCGTGGGGTGGAACGAACAGGAGCTGGCCAACGCCCGTCCCGATGTCCCGTTCAAGAAGCGGTTCTCGGCCATGCGTGACCGGGTGGCCGCGCTTCGGGCCGCATGGACCCAAGAGGAGGCGAGCTACGAGGGGACCTATGACCGGTTCTCGCCGTCGTGGGTCTACCCGAAGCCGGCGCAGGGTTCGGTACCGATCGCCATGGGTCAGGCCGGTCCGGTCGGTATCGAACATTCGGCGGAGTATGCCGACGAGTGGTGCCCGATCGACATCTCGCTGGTCGGGGTGAGTGGTGAGCAGTCCGTCGAAGGGGGCATAGCCCTGTTTCGTCGAATGGTGACCGAAAAGGGTCGCAACCCTGATGACATTCCCATCTCGTTGTTCACCTGGCGGCGACCCAAGCTCGAACGTATGGAGAACTACCAGAGCCTCGGCGTGGCGCGCGTCGTGCTCACGCCGCCGACGATGAGGGTGGAAGACCCCGATCGCTCGCTGGAGTTTCTCGACGAGTGCCAAGACGTCGTCTCCCGTTTCAAGCCCTGAGCCAGCTGATTCAGATCTGATTTCGTCACGATCGAAGCGAGCTCGATGATGCGCATCCAATTGATCGGTCACGCCTCGGTCCTGGTCTCGACCGGTGAGATCCGCCTGCTGAGCGACCCGTGGCTGTCGGGGCGGGCGTTTGCCGAGGGCTGGGAGCAGTCACCGCTCCCGTATTGGCGCCCCGAACAGCTCGACTGCACCCATCTGTGGATCTCCCATGAGCACCCCGATCATCTGTCCGTCGAGACATTGCGGGCCGTACCCGAGGCGAAGCGGCGGTCTATCCAGGTCGTGGTGCAACGCTCCCTCACCGGTGAGATGAGTCGATTCTTGCGCGAGCTCGGGTGGGGTTCGGTCATCGAGCTGGGTCATCGGGAGCGCCATGACCTCGGTGGGGGTGTCACGGTGCAGTTGCACCAGTTCGGTCTGGTCGACTCCTCGCTCACCGTTTCCCGCGATGCGGAAACGGTCGTCTTGTTGAACGACTGCAAGCCGACGCGGTGGGGCCTCCGGCGGCTACGCCAGGACGTCGGATCGGTCTCGGTGCTGTTCGACCAGTACTCGATAGCGGCATGGGCCGGTAACCCGGGCGACACCGACCGATACGCTACCCGCCGCAAGCTCGTTCTCGACCATCTCGCCCAACATGTCGAGATGCTCGATCCGGAACTGTTCGTTCCGTACGCCAGTTCGGTGAGGTTCTGCCAGCCCGACAATGTCCACATGAACGACGCGGTCGTCACCAGGGCGATGGTGGAGCAACGCCTGGGGGGTCGGAACCTCCTGTGGCTCGAACCAGGACAGGAGCTGGACCCCCGCGCCGATCCGCCCGTCGGGCTCCGGCCGGCCGCACCGACCGGGTCTGACGTTGGCACCGGTCAGGAACGCGACCAGGAACCTGACCAGCAACCCGCTGAGGAACGCGCTGAGCCAGGCCCCCCGATCATCGAGCTGGCGGAGCTCCGAGTGGATGAGCTGTTGGCCCGAACCCCCACCCTGTTGGCGCGACGGCTCCGTCCCCTCGGCTTCCGGTCCGCCGACGACTCCTTCCCGCCCTTTGTGTTCGACCCCCAGGACGCCTTGACGGCCGGGGCATCTGCGGACTGTGTCGTGGTGGTCGGGGGTGATGCCGCTCGTGCCGCACTGGGCTACCGATGGGGGTTGGAGACGCTCTCGATCTCGGGGCGGTTCCGGCTGGAGGGCGACGAGTCCATCTTCCAACAATGGAAGCAGCTGGCCGCGGGGGTTTCAGCCGGACTGGTCTGTCGCCCCATGCGCAACTGGTTGCTGGAGCCAGAACGGCGGGATTTCTTGAGGCGCCGGGGTTTCGATTTCGCCATGGAACTCGTGCGCAAGGTGCGCTGAGTTTGGCTTCAGGCCGGATCGGTTCGCTCGGCGACGCGGAAGGCGACATGGCGCCATCCGTTGGCCACGGCGATGAGGTCGAGCCTCAGCCCAGGGTGATCGGCCATGAACGCGCTCCAGGCCAGGTACTCGTGGTCGAGATCGCCGAACTCGTCGAAATACAGCAGATCACCCGGGGCCAGCCAGTCGCCGATCTGGTCGAGTACCACCTTCGTGGAGGAGTACAGATCGCAGTCGATGTTGACGATGAGCGAGCCTGACTCGGGTTTCGAGAACTTCGGAACCGTGTCGTCGAACCAGCCGATCACGAAACGGACCCGGGGATCGTGGATCGTCGGGGGTGACCCGTCCAGATCGAAGTGGCCGGCAGGGTTATCGGCGTTCCAGGTCTGGGGCAGACCTTCGAAGGAGTCGAAGCCGACGAGCCGGTGGTTCGGTCCCGTCAGATGGGTCGACCACCATTGCAGCGAGCGCCCCTGGTAGACGCCGAACTCCAAATAGTTGTAGAGCCGCCCCGGTTCGAGGTGTTCGGCCATATGAGCGAACACGGCTTCGACACTGGACAGTTGCGGCACGCGGCCATAGGAGCGTTCGAGCCGGCCGAGCGATGCGAGGTCGAGTACCTGGGCCAGCCCGCGAATTCGGTACAGGTATCCGGAGCCGGCCGCAACGGTTCGAGCGATGCTGTATCGAATCGAGCGCACGCGGTCGCTGGCCATTGCGGCATGGTAGGTGCAGTTTGGACACCGCGCCGCCGCTCGGTGGTCACGAAAGGTCGATACCTTGAGCGGACATGCATCAATCGGCCCAACGCAGCTCATGACCAACCAACCGGAAATGGTCGGTCGGGTCCTCGGTACCGATGACGCCACTCCGCTCGAGTTCTGGGTCGCGGTGGCCGAAGGCCACCATCTTCAGCTCGATGACGTCGTGTCATTGGACCGGATCCTGTCGACCGGGGAGAAGGTGACCCTGCACGGCATCGTCGGTCAGATGAGGGCCCGCCACGAGGGAGCCCGATTCGACAGCGATGTCTTTCTCATCGCGGACGGGATTCTCCCCGCCGAGGTCAGCGAAGCCGCGCAGGTGCAGCTGACCAGGGTGGTCCCTGAGACCTTCGTCCCGCCGCTGCCCGGTACTGCGGTGCGCCGTGCCGTTGAGGCCGAACGGGACGAGGCGCTCGATTTCGACACCGTTGAGCGGCGACTCCCGGCCGGATTGAGCCGTGACAATGACCCGATCTATCTCGACCTGGATTTCATCGACGGGACCAAGGGCGCCCACATCAACATCAGTGGCATTTCGGGGGTGGCGACCAAGACCAGCTATGCGACCTTCCTGCTCTACTCCTTGTTCACCAGCGGCGTCCTGGGTCCGAAGGCCACTAACACCAAAGCGCTGATCTTCAACGTCAAGGGCGAGGACCTGCTGTTTCTCGACCACCCGAACCGCCACCTCGACGACACCCAACGGGAGCGCTACCACCATCTGGGTCTCGACCCGGCCCCGTTTCGCAGTGTGGGAATCCTGGCCCCGCCCCGGCGCAACGATGCCAACGCCACGCCCGACACCGGCGCTCGTCACCTCGGGGTCCGCCCCTACTTCTGGACGATCGCCAGTTTCTGCGCGGACGGTCTGTTGCCGTTCCTGTTCGCCGACGCCGAGGATGAACGCCAGCAGTACACGATCGTGGTGAGCTCGGTGGCGGCCCAGCTGATGCGGTACGCACGAGAAGGTGATACCAGCGACGGCGCGGTGCGTATCGACGGACGCACCATCCGCACGTTCGCCCAGCTCATCGAGACGATCGAGGAGAAGCTGATCCCCGAGGATCCCGACGATCACCCCGATCCCCGGTGGAGTGGCCGCGCGGTGGGGGCCGGCACGATCAACGCGTTCATCCGGCGGCTCGCCGCCGCTAGACGCCACCTCGAGCACCTGATCCGGGCCGATGTCGACGATGCCCCGGCCCACGCGCTGGATCTGGATCGAGATCAGCTGACCGTGGTCGACATCCACCAGCTCCACGATCGGGCCAAACGTTTTGTCGTTGGGGTGGTGCTCCGCCAGGCGTTCGAGCTCAAGGAGGCGTCGGGGACCGCCGAGCCGTTGCAGTTCATCGTGCTCGACGAGCTCAACAAGTATGCGCCCCGCGAAGGCTCGAGCCCGATCACCGAGATCCTGCTCGACGTGGCCGAACGCGGGCGAAGCTTGGGCATCATTCTCATCGGCGCGGAACAGACCGCCAGCGAGGTGGAACGTCGCATCGTGGCCAACAGCGCTATCCGGGTGGTCGGGCGTCTCGACACGGCCGAGGCGGGGCGTGACCAGTACGGCTTTCTGCCCGGCGCGCAACGCCAACGGGCCACGATCCTCAAACCCGGGTCGATGTACGTGAGCCAACCCCGGCTCCCCGTGCCGTTGCTGGTCGAGTTCCCGTTCCCGGCGTGGGCCACCCGTTCGGCCGAGGCCGACCTGGGGTTGTCCCCCGCTGTGCCCCAGGTGGGTGACCCTGCCGCCGCGGATCTGGGTGGGCCCGCGCTCGACCCGTTCCACGGGCTCGACGCGTGAAGCTGCTCCACACCAGCGACTGGCATGTGGGCAAGACGGTTCGTGGCAACGGTCGCGCCGACGAACATGTGGCGGTGCTCGCCGAGATCGTCGGGGTCGCGACCAGCCATGAGGTGGATCTGATCCTCGTCGCCGGCGACCTCTTCGATTCCGCCGCACCTTCCGCCGAGGCGGAGCGCATCGTCTACCACGCCCTGTTGGCCTTGGCGGGTACCGGCGCGGAGCTGGCGATCATCTCCGGCAACCATGACAACGCGCGGCGGTTGGAGGCGCTGACCCCGGTGTTTGAGGCGGCCGGCGACATCCATCTGGTGACCCGGCCCGTCGCGGCCGATCGGGGAGGGGTCCGGCGCTTGACGATGCGTTCGGGCGAGCAGGTCAACTTGGCGATGCTGCCGTTCGTGTCGAAGCGGGGGATCGTGCGGGCCGCCGACCTGTTGACCAAGGCGGCTTACGAGCTGGCTCAGGAGTACGCAGCCCGGGTGGGAAGCGTGATCAGCATGTTGGCCGGCTCGTTCCATGCCGATGCGGTGAACGTTTTGATGGCCCATACCTTCGTGCACGGCGGACAACTCGGGGGAGGAGAGCGGATGGCCCATTTCGTCGAGGACTACGCCATCAGCGCTCAGAGTTTGCCGGTCGACGCGGGGTACGTGGCGCTCGGCCATGTGCACCGGCCCCAGAAGATCGCCGCCGGTGCGCCCGTGCACTATTGCGGGTCGCCTCTCCAGATGGATTTTGGTGAGCAGTCGCAGACCAAACAGGTGAACATCGTGGAGCTTGAGCCCGGTATCCCCGCCACAGTGACGGCGGTGAAGCTGACCTCGGGCCGGCCGCTGCACACCGTGCGCGGTTCACTCGAAGAGCTCCGTGCCGCGGCCGACGAGTCGTGGCTCGTCGATGCTTGGGTGCAGGCGGTCATCACCGACGACGCCCGCGCCGGGCTGGCCGATGATGTCCGGGCGGTGCTCGGTGAGCGGGTAGTCGATGTGCGCCTGGAGCGGACCGGTCGACCCCGCGGGGGCGCGCCGACCGCGGACCTGCGGATCGGGCGCCGCCCCCAGGACCTGTTCTCGGAGTATCTCGACCGCCAGGGCCTGGCCGATGAACGGGTTGACCGGGCGTTTGCCGACTTGCTCGATCGCGAGCTGTCACCAGGCGACCTGGCCGATGACTGAATTCTCACCTGACCTGGTGGTACCTGGCGGGCCGACACGATGAGCCGAAGAGACACCATGGTCGATCTGATCCGTCTCCCTCGCCGGGAGCGGGCACCGATCGTTGCGGTTCTGCGGCGGATCGGGTTTGCGGTCGCGCTGGTGCTGTTCATCGCGTGCGTGGTGCGGCTGGGCCGCGATGGCTATGTCGATGTCACCGGTGACGAGATCACCTTCGCCGACGCGGTTTACTACGCGTCGGTGACCGTCACCACGACCGGTTACGGCGACATCACCGCGGTGAGCGACGGCACGCGGCTGGCGACGACCCTGTTGATCACCCCGGTTCGGATCCTGTTCCTGATCCTCGTCGTGGGGACGACGGTCGAGGTGCTCACCGAACAGTCGCGTGCGCTGCTGTTGACGAGGCGATGGAGGCAACGGGTGAAAGACCACTACCTGATCTGTGGATTTGGTGCGACCGGCGCCAGCGCCGCGTCGGACCTGATCCGGCGGGGTGTGCATCCCGATCACATCACCGCGGTGGACATCGACCCGGAGGCGATCGCCGAGGCCGGGGCGATGGGTCTCACCGCGGTCCAGGGCGACGCCACGCGCCGAGCCGTGCTCGAACAGGCCGCGATCGACCGGGCGCAGGCGGTGATAATCGCCACCAACCGCGATGACACGGCGGTGCTCGTGGTGCTGACGGCGCGTGAGCTCAACCCCGGCGCTCACATCGTGGCGAGTGGCCGGGAGCAGGAGAACCTCCACCTCCTGCGAAACGGGGGTGCCGACGAGGTGATCGACACCACCGCGACGGTGGGCCAGATGCTCGGGCTGGGCACCTACGCTCCGGGCGCGGTCGGGGTGCTCGGCGACATTCTCTACGCGGGTGCGGGCCTCGAGGTGATCGAGATCGACCCCCACCTGGTCGGCGACCGGCCGAGCGTGCCTCCGGAGGTGATCCTCGTCGCCATCATCCGCGATGGGCATCGGGTTCCCCTCGCCGATGTCGATCTGAGCCGAATCCGCGCCGACGACCGCCTCGTCGTGTTGCAGGAGGGCAGCCCGTCCGACCAGCCCGCCGCCCGATGACCCGACCACTCCCAATCATGATCGTCATCGAGGTGAAAGACCCTGAATCGGGTGAAAGACCGCGATCCAGCTGAGCTCACCGACGCTTGACCGGCCCCGATGGTCATGATTGGGTAATGGAAGATCTACGGCTGAGGAGGGGAGCCATGAGACGGCTGCGGCCTGCGTCGCGTCTTCTGGCCACGGGGCGATTCGTTGGAGCCGGAGCCGCGATACTGATCGGCGTCTTTCTGCCGGTCATCGGCACCGTGATTGGCCTTGGCATCCTCTGGAAGATCGGAGCACGGGCAAAGGTTCTCGTAGTGGCCGCGCTGTTCATGATATTCATGGCGTTTCTTCCCCTCCTCGCCTACTTCACTTACGTAAATGACCCGGTGCTTTGTGTGAGCGAGTTTGACCCGGTATCTGGGAACCTCGTCGATGAGGAGAGCTGCACTTCAGATGCGCTCTCCGGGTCAACCGACCGTTCGTTTGCCGCAATGTATGTCGCCGCTTTGGCGACCGGAACGACAACGCTGGCCGCGTGGATCGCGATGGGAGCGACGAGAGCACGAACGCATCGTTGAGATGTGAAGGGGCGCTGTCGTCCTGGCGTCCGGCGAGTCGACGTGCGCCCTATCGTGGAGCCCGGGGAACAGCGGAGGTCGCTATCGGTTCGCCATACAGGAGGATCGATGTTCGACTTGACGAGGATCCGGGTTCGGTGGGCGCGCCGCCAGGGCGACGACGGCACCGGCGTTTCCGACCGCCGCCTGTCCGGTCTCGGCCTGTCCGATCTCGGGCTGTCCGATGGCTGAGGGCCCGCGATCGTCGCCGTCCGACCAGGTGGGCCGATGAGACCGATCCGGCTGACGATGAAGGGGTTCGGGACCTTTCGAGAGCTGACCGAGATCGACTTCAGCGATCTCGAGCTGGTGGCACTGGTGGGCAACACCGGTTCGGGCAAGTCCACGGTCATCGACGCCATGACCTTCGCGCTCTACGGGCGGGTCGCCCGGCTCGAAGACGCCCGGCTCGTGGCTCCGGTCATCAACTCGCTGGCGCCCGAAGCCCAGGTATCGCTCGACTTCGAGGTGGACGCCAAGCGCTACACCGCGGTCCGGATCACCCGCCGCACGCCGAAAGGGGCCACCACCAAAGAGGCGCGGCTGGAACAGGGTGAGCAGGTTCTGGCGGACCGGGCGGGCGACATGGGCCCGATCGTCGAACAGCTTCTCGGTCTGGACTTCGATCGGTTCACGAAGATCGTCGTGCTGCCCCAGGGAAAGTTCGCCACCTTCTTGCACGAGAGCGGCTCGGACCGCCAGAAGCTGTTGCGGGAGCTTCTCGACCTCGGGATCTATCAACGTCTTGGTCAGCAGGCCCGCCAGATCGCCGGCGAGGCCGAAGTCAAGCTCGAAGCGTTGCGCCCAATGCTCGCCGAATACGGAGTGTCCGACGCCGAGCTGGCCCGGATCACGGACCGGGTCCAACACCTGGCCGCACTGCGCGACACGGTCGAAGCAGATGTCCGGGCCTGGGCCGAGGAGCAACGGAACCTGGAGTCCCGCCAGGCCGAGCTGGAGGAGCTGAGCCGATGGGTGGCAGCCGTGTCAGAGGTGGTGGTCCCCGAGCACGCGGCCCGACTCGGCGGGGAACTCACGGCCGCCGAGGATGCGGCGCACGGCGCCGTCGCTCGCGCCAAGGAGGCCGACCTCGACGCGGCGGCCGCGGACCGGGCGGGGGCCGCGGGTCCGAACGCCGAACTGTGCCAGAGCCTTCTCCATGACCACGCCCGGGCCGCCGAGCTTGTGGTGCGGCTGGCGGACGGCGAGCGTCAGGCTGCCGAGGCCGAGATCGTCTACCAGCAGGCACAGGAACGTCTCGACACGGTCGAGCAGATGGTCGCTGAGGCCGACCGACGGGGTGGCGAAGCCCGCGGCCGGGAGGACGACGCCCGCCGAGCACTGGCCGAGGGGCCGGAACGGGGAGAGCTGAGTTCGGCCCGAGCCAAGCACGCCGAGCTGGAAGGACTGGGTCGCCAGGTCGCCGAGCTCACGTCGCAGGAGGGTGCGGCGGCCGAGCGGGCATCGAAAGCGGATCGGGACCACACCGCGGCGAGAAGCAGGCGGGCCGACGCCGAGGCGACCGTTCGAGGGTTGGAGTCGACCCGAACGGCAGAAGCGTTGACCGCCATGTTGACGGTGGGGGATCAGTGCCCGGTGTGTCGGCAGATCGTCGATCAGCTCCCGGACCACGATGTCGGCGAGGAGCTGAAGGCCGCGGCTTGTGAGGTGACCGAGGCTCGACGGGCGGAGAGCGTCGCTGAGGCCCAGCGCGATGAGCTCCGGCGCTTCCATCAGCAGCTGGTTGCGGAGCTCGACCTCGCGGTGACGACTCGGGATCGCCTACTGGTGCAGGTGGCGGATCTGCCCTCCGGGCCCGAGCTGGACGTGTTGGAAGAACGGGCTGAACGGCTCGGGGCCGAACTGGCTGAGGCCATCGCACAGCGCGAGGCTGCCGATCGGGACGCGGCTGAGCTGCGCGAGCGCGAGGACATCGCCACGGTCCGGAGCCGGCATCGTCAGGCCGACAACGACCGGGTGGCGCTCAGGTCCGCCCGCGAGCGTGATCGGCAACAACACGAGGAGCTGGTCGCCCGGTTGGAGTCCGAACCGGCACCGATCGAACTACGTCAGATGATCGACCGGGCCGAGATCCTGGCCGAAGAGCAGGCCAGAGCCGCGGCCGCTGTGATTCGGGCGGAGGCGGAGGTGGACCAGGCGAGCGCCGCTCTCACCGAGCTTCGACGCCAGGAGTCCGTGGCCCGGGCCGAGCTCGGCCGGGCCCGGGATCGGCTGGCGGGGCTGGAACCGCCGGCGTTGACCAACCGATCCCTGACCGAAGACTGGGCCACGCTGGCCGAGTGGGCCAAGGTCCAGAACGACGAACTCGCGGGCCGCCGTCGACAGGTGACCGAATCGGTGGATCTGGTGCGAGGCCGCATCGTGGACATCGAGCGCCGAACCCGGAGGCGGTGTGAGGCCCACCTGGAGCCGGTGTCCGAGTCGGCCCCTGGGGTCGACGGGTCAACGGCCGACATGAGCGGGTTGCGCGATCAGGTCCGTGAGGCGGGGGCGACCGCGGAGGCCGACCTGCGCCAGGCCGTTCGCCAACGCGAACAGCTGGCCAAGGCCCGCCAGGAGGTGGACGTGCTGGAGGAGTCCAGACAGGTGCACGGCGAGTTGGGCCGCCATCTCCGCAGTGACGGGTTCGAACGCTGGCTGATGGGCGAGGTGATCGAGGCCTTGGTGGCGCGGGCGGGAGCACGACTCTACGAGCTGTCGGGTGGGCAGTACTCGCTGACCGCGCAGGACACCGACTTCAAGGTCATCGACCACCGCAACGGTGACGAGTTGCGCGATCCCAGAACCTTGTCCGGGGGTGAGACGTTCCTGGCCTCCTTGTCCCTGGCGTTGGGGTTGGCCGACTCGCTGGCCGAGATGGCACCGGAGGGAAGCGCCAAGCTGGAGTCGCTGTTCCTCGACGAGGGCTTCGGCACCCTTGACCCGGAGCTGCTCGATGTTGTGGCCGGCGCCATCGAGGAATTGGGGGCCAGCGGGCGAATGGTCGGCGTCGTCACCCACATCAGGGAGCTGGGCGACCGGATGCCGGTGCGATTCGAGGTTACCAAGGGGGCCGGCACCTCGACGGTGGAACGGGTCGAGTCGTGAGGTACGCGGTCGAGAGCTGGGCGCCCGAGTACGGCATCGCGGCCGATCCCGATCAGATGGAGACCGCGACCGAACCGGCCGTGATCGACGTGGAGTATCCCGCCGATCAGTGGAGGCCGCTTACCCCGGCACCCGACGAGGGCCCATCAAAGGTCGTCTTCGTGGACGGGGTGCGCCGGATCGATGCTCGGGTGTGGATCGCTGACGGCGAGCTCGCTCGCCAGGGGGTGTGTGCCAGCGTCGCCGCGGGGGCGGTCACCTGTACTACGAATCACGCGACGCTCACCACCGCCTCGGTGTCCCGGGGCGTGTTCGCCGCCGCGAGCGATGCGGCCGACGATATCGAGACCCGCTATGGGGATTACCGCTTCGTGGCCTGTACCGGAGACGCGCCCGAGGACTTCTATCTCGGTATTCACCAGAGGATGACCGACCTCGAAAAAGGTCTGGTCGTCGGCGACGATGCCGACCTGGTGGTCTTCGACGGACCGCTGCGCGGCCGTGCCGATCCGCGGGCGGTCGGCTATGTCAAGACCCAGCATGTCCAGTATCTGCCCGACGAGCTCCAAGGTTTGCTGGGGCGCCTCGACGCCGGGCAGCGCACGCCGATCTTCGCCCTGTCGAGCTGGGGCATGACCCTGTACAGCTGGTATCTCCGCCTACCGGTGGCGCCCAGCCATGCGCTGGCTGGGATCGTTCGGTGCGAGGTGCCCGCCGTCGCCTCCGTGGCCGACACCATCGCGGCCGCGGACCGGTTGACCGCCCTGTTGCCCCGCTACGCCAGCGAACCCCACAAGGACGGTCGCGCCCCCCAGAACCTGTACCCCATCGCCGGTCTCGAGCGAGAGCTACGCCGCCGCCTCGGCGACCAGTATCTGCTCGAACGAGCCCTGCGACTCGCCGCCCTCAACTGACCGGCCAGGCCGAAGGAGAACGCGACCGTGTGAGCTGAACGCCTACAGGTGGGCTACCCGAGGCATGACCTCGTTGGCCATCAACTCCATCGAGCGATACCAGGCGTCGGAGTCATCCACATAGTCGAAGCAGAACAGCAGCAGATGTCCGAAGCCGCCGACCTCAGCGTTGATGTTCTCGATCTTTTCGACCACGGTGTCGGGGCTACCGACCAGCCAGTTGTGTTCGGCGCAGTACTCGACGGTGACATCCTCGTTCGGCGTCGAGGGATCGGCCTTCAAGTAGTCCGTGAATTCGAAGGCCTCGAGTAGCGGCAGGAAATACTCGTTCATCATCCGGCCCATCATCCCGTTGACCGAGTGTTCCCAGGCTTCCTCGTCGGTATCGGCAACGAAGATCTCGCGGACCATCCGCCAATCAGAACGGTTGACCGTACGGCCGGCGCGGGCCGCGCCGACCTCGACCGAATCCCAATGGCTTTTCACATAGGCAGGATTGAGGTTGAGGCTCATTGGTATCCAGCCGTTCTCTCCGGCCAGTTCCAAGGTTGGAGAGGGCGACGAGAGGCCAGCCACTCCAATGGGAGGATGCGGTTGTTGAAGCGGCTTGATGTGGTGTTGAAGGAGGGGCGCGATGGGCTGAGGGATTGCCGCTTTCCAGTACTTGCCCTCGTAGCTCCACCCTGGCTCCTGAGACCACATGTTCAGGATGATCTCGATCGACTCTTTGGTCATCTCACGGTTTTCGCCGTTCATGCCATCGACGCCGAACATCTCCCAGTCGGTGGGCGAGCCCGACGCGGCAAAACCAAAGTTGAGGCGCCCATCGGAGATGTGGTCGAGCATCGCAATCCGGTTGGCCAGCTCTGCCGGGTGATGGTAGGGAAGACAGAAGCCTCCCGGTCCGATCCGTATGTTCTCGGTTTGACGGAGGCCTTCGACCACGAGCAAATCGGGCGACGGATGCGGCTCCCACACCATGGCGTGGTGTTCGCCAATCCAGAATTCTTCGAAGCCGAGTTGGTCGGCCTTGATGATGTTCTGGAGGTCCCACTCATGGCCGTCTTTCAGGCTCCGCTCCGGCGGGTGACTTGGCATCGTAAATGCGCCGAGCTTCATGTGACTCATCCCCTTTGCTAACCATGATCCGCCCAGACCTTGGCATACCGCGGTCGGGTGCGCCAGCCTTGTGGCCGCTCAGACGCGTGGCGCCGCTTCGTGTCGGGTTGGGGTTTGGCTTGGGATGGCAGCGGGTGCTCCGGGCGACCGAGCCGTGCCACCTCGACGGCGGCGTCGGCCCTGGATGGGCCCGGTTCTGTCGAGTGGGATGGAGCGCTACCGGGTTGCGGTCATCGGGTTTTCGGTGGGTGTGGTGGGGTTCCCAAAGTGGGGCCCTCACCGTTCGGTGTCGGTACCGTCGGGGTCATGGTGGTGAGGTGGGGCGGGCATCGGCGCCGCGGTGGGGGGCATCCAATTGCCGGTCGGCCGACCCCACACCCCGTCCCACGACGACGTGGAGCCCTCCATGCGCCGGCCCCTGTTGTGGATCACCGACGATCCGGTGGCCGACCCCAAAGCTCTACTTCTCGGGCTGATCGAGGCCTTTCCCGAGACGGGCCTGTGGCCCCTCATTGAGCAGACCTATGACTACGCGGGAAGCGGGTACGACCCGCGGCCGCCCTCTTGGGCCGGCGAGAGTGTGTTTGGCCGGCCTGATCCCGACACTCTCGGGACCTCGGCAGATGATGCGGAAGCGATCCTCGCAGTGCTCTGGAGCTATGGGATCGATGTCGACTCTTTGACTGAGGAGGGAACAGAGCATGGCGAGTGGGTACGTGCCCGCTATGAGCCATTCGGCGTCGAGTTTCCCGGGCTGGCGCCGGAGGGGACCGACGAGATCGGCATCCGTGAGTGTCTGGAGCGAGCGCCCGTGCCGGAGGCTCGGTATCTGTCGGGTCGTCTGGCATTGGTACCCGTCGCCAGCCCGGCCGAAGTGCCCGGCCATATCGGCTGGAGCGGAGCAACGAACTATGGCCGGTCGCCCCGAGAGTATGAGACCGTCCTGTCGAGCTGGTTGGAGCGCTACCGGGTTGCGGTCATCGGGATCGCTGGTGAGACATTGATGTTCATCTCCTGTCGTCCACCGACGGGGGAGGCGGTTGATCGGGGTGTGCCTTCTCGGGGTGTGCCTTCTCGGAGTGTGCCTTCTCGGAGTGTGCTGGTGACGTCGGCGACGGGGTACCGACGCCTGTTGCCGGCGGGTGATGCCGGGTCGGTCCATCTCGCCGTCGGCTACGGCGGCGAGCCGTTGGGCCGGGGCCATGGGGGTCCCGCTCGTCTGGTGGTGCCCGGCCGGCGCGGGCCGTGGTGGGTGAAGTGGGTGACCGAGATCGAGCTCGACGACCGGCCGTGGTGGCTCCAACCGCCCTTCCCGCTCACCTGATAGTTCCCAAAATTGGTGCCATGCTCGCGGGTATGGAATTCGGAGTGTTGGCGTTCCCCCAGGAAGAGACGATGTTGCCCGCCGAGTTGGCGGTAGCGGTGGAGGAACGGGGCTTCGAGTCGCTCTGGTTCCCCGAGCACAGCCATCTGCCGTTGGACTCGAGCCGGTGGCCGGGTGGCGCGGTGATCCCCGATGGCTACGCCAAGACGCTCGACCAGTTCGTGGCCTTGACCGCCGCCGCGGCCGTCACCGAGCGAGTGAAGCTGGGCACCGGGATCTGTCTCGTGCCCCAGCATCATCCGGCCTGGTTCGCCAAGCGGGTGGCCACCCTCGACGTGTTGTCCGGGGGCCGGGTGCTGTTGGGCATCGGGTTCGGTTGGAATCCGGCCGAGCTGGCCGATCATGGCGTCGCGTACGCCGATCGGCGGGACGTGACCCGCGAGACCATCCTGGCGGCGAAAGCGCTGTGGACCGAGGATGTGGCCAGCTTTGATGGTGAGCACGTGTCGCTGAGTCCGTCCCAGGCGTGGCCCAAGCCGGTGCAGAAGCCTCATCCTCCGATCATCATCGGGGCCGGAGGCGGGCCGAAGTTGTATGCCGCGGTGGCGGAGTACGCCGATGGGTGGGGCCCGTTGCGGGGCCGTGATGATATCGATAACCATCTCGGGCCCGTGCGCGAGTCGTGGGCGGCGGCCGGCCGCGATCCCGACCTGCTCGATATCACGGTGTTCTCCGCGCCGACCGATATCGACGAGTTGAAGGTGCTCGCCGACGCCGGCGTGACTCGCGCCGTGTTCAACGCCCCGGTGGCCGGCCCTGACAAGGTGCTCCGCTCCCTCGATCGTTCTGCGGACTTGGCCCGCAGCCTCTGACGGTGGACTTGGCCCGCAGCCTCTGACGGTGGACTTGGCCCGCAGCCTCTGACGGTGGACTTGGCCCGCAGCCTCTGACCGCGGACCCGATCACGGCAGATTCAACAACGTCACTTGGGGCCTTGGTGACCGGTCCGCTCGTGATGGGTGGGGCCGGTACGATCGGAGTATGGCGCTCGACCGAATCACCGTGGACCCGGGCCGTATGGGCGGTAAGCCGTGCATTCGTGGAACTCGGGCCACCGTAGGGATGTCCTTGGCCAACTGGCGGCCGGCCAGACGGTCGACGAAGTAATCGAGGCGTACCCTTACATCGACCACGACGACGTTCTTGCCGCCCTGGAGTATGCATCTGCGCTGGCCAGCGAGCGTGAGGTTGTTGTGACCCGGCCCGGGTGAGAGTCCTGCTGATTGAGGATCTGAGGGCTGGTGCGATTGTCTCGCTCAGCCCGAAGCGGCTCGCTATCCGAAGCCTTCCGATCAGGTAGGACTTCTCGCTGACCAGGCTGAGATGTGTCGTCGGAGGCCATCTTTTCGGTGCCAACTGGTTCGGTACCTCATGAGAGTCACCGAGGTCCGTGCATCCGGCGAAAGCGGGGGCCCAAAGCCGGTTCAGCAGCCACATCGGCCCGCAGCCGGTGATTGCGACTCTGACCTGGGGCGGAGGCCCCCCAGGGTGCCATCAGTCTGGGAGATTTTGTCGATCGTTGATGGCGATGAAGCCCACGCGTGGTCGAGTTGTGGTGCTTTCGTCCTGGGTGTTCCTGTGGCTTCACTGCAAATCCCTGCCGCGGCCGTCAAGTCGCATTGTTGAGGAGTCGATACACAATTGCGGCGGCAGTACTGACCAACTCCTGAGCTTCCCAACCTGTCGCCGACGCTCCGATATGCATCCAGTCAATGGATGGTGGGCCGCGACGCGGACAGTTTTATGTCTCGATACTTTCTCTTTCGACTTCGATGGCAAGGACGGCGGATAGACCAATGGATCATTACATCGAGCAATATTTTCGAACAATAAACGCGGGCATTTGGCCATACGTGGCCAGTGCTATCGCGGTGTACGCGATCTACATGCTGGCCAGTTTCTCATCACCGAAGTCTCGCGGGGCGGAGGCTCGCGACGGGAGCGAAGAACCCACCGTGTCGATCCTGATCCCCTCGTTCAACGAGGAGGAAGGGCTGCCCAGCCTGGTCGATTCCGTCGCTCGCCAGACGTACGGTCCAGTCGAGTTGGTCATCGCCGATGACGGCTCGACCGATGACTCCTTCGCGGTGCTGTCCAGCCTCGTGCCGTTGTCACGCTCCGAGGTACTTCCGGAGAGCCGTGTCGCCCTCAAGGGCGAGGTGAACGAGGTATGGCGGGGCGAAACCGGGCATGTCCAACTCACCGTCGTGAGGAAGAACAACGCCAAGAGTCGAGCCGATGCCCTCAACGCGGCCTTCAGCTACGCCACCGGCGATCTCTGTTTCTCGACGGACGCGGATTCGATCCTCGACCCGCACACGGTGGAGAGGCTGGTCGCTTCGGTCACGGCCGAGGAGCTGGGGGCCGGAGGGTCCCTCATGGCGCTGAACGGCTGTGAGTACCGCGACGGGGCCATTTTCGACTTCCGGCTCCCGTCCAAGTGGGTTGAACGCTTCCAAGCGGTGGAGTACATGCGAGCCTTCTGGGTCGGGCGGAGGGCCTGGCGGGCGCTCCAAATCCAGCCCAACGTGTCCGGCGCCTCCAACATGTGGCGAGCGGCTGACCTCGACGCCATAGGCGGCTGGAACCCCGACACGCACGGTGAAGACCAGGACGTCGCGATGCGGATGATGGCTCGTCGCGGGCCCCGCAAGGAGCGGGCGAATGACGCGGGATCGTCACCGTGGAGGGTCGAATACGATGATCGGGCCACGATCTGGACCGAGGTGCCGGGGAGCTGGAAGGTGTTGGCCCGCCAGCGCATGCGCTGGTCTCGTGGGGCGGTCGACGCCTGCTGGCTGAACCGGAGATTGGCCTTCAACCGAAGTACCGGCCGTTTCGGGTCCGTCACGTTCCCCCTGTTCATGCTGTTCGAACTGGCGGCCCCCTTCGCCGAATTGCTGGGTCTGCTGTCCTTTGCGGCCGGCTGGTACTCGGGGGTCATGGACCGCTCGCTGGCGCTCACCTACATCGCGGTCCTCTACACCTTGTCGGTGGGAATGACCTGGGTGGGTGTGGCCCGGTTTGTACGGTCCGAGCCTCGGGCCAGGCACTGGCGGACCGTCGCCGGGGCCCTTGTCGTGGCGGCGCTCGAGCCCCTGATCTATCGACCGGCTCATCTCTGGCCCCGACTGGTGGGCAGCTATCAGTACCTGGCGGGGACCGGGTCGTGGGGCGAGATGGTGAGACAACAGCGCGAGGGTTCAACGCTGAGGGCTCAGCTCGCGGCGTCGGCGAGCGCGCTGAACGTCCGCCGGCTTCCGTTCAACGCGCTCGATGAGGATCTCGCTCTGTCCGGCGACATGGAACTGGAGGCGCCGCGGGTTTGGTCGCGGTCCTGACGCTCGGCTCGAAGTCTCAGCGAATGACCTCGGCGGCACGGAGCTTGTCGATCCGTTCTGGGCTCATCCCGAGGACGGATGCCAACACTTCGTCGGTGTGCTCGGCGAAGGTCGGGGCGGGGCGATGAATGCTCGAGGGTGTCTCGGAGAACCGGGCTGGAGGTTTCACCTGCCGGATCCGGCCCGCCGTCGGGTGCTCGGTCTCGACGATGATGCCCCGATGTTGGACATGAGGATCGTTGATCATCTGGTCACGACTGTTGACCGGCGCCACCGGGACGTCGGCCTCGTCCATCAGCGCGACGAGGTCGGCGGTGGAGTAGCGCCGGGTTTCGGCTTGGAGCTCGGCGTTCACGGCGTCCCCGTAGAGCACCCTGCCCTGAAGGTCGGCGAAGCGGGGGTCGTTGGCGAGGTCCTCCCGGCCGAGGGCTCGACACATGCCCGACCAGTGGGCTTGGGTCGCCACCGGGTACACCATCGCCCAGCCGTCGCTGGTCTCGTACAGCTCGTAGATGTCGCTCAGGTCGGGCATGTCGGTCTCATGATCGAGGTAGGTGTAGTTCCACATCGCCTCGGGCCACAGAAAATGGATGGCGACGTCCATCATCGCCAGCTCGATGTGTTGGCCCCCGGCGCCATTGGCTCGGGCCACCAGTGCGGCGCACACATTCTGCGCCACGCTCAGCGACGTGATCTTGTCGCACACCGCCGTCGCCACCAGTTTGGGCACCCCTGCTTTGTCGGCTTGCACCATGGGATAGGCGGCCACCGACTGGATGATCGGATCGAACGCCGGTCGATGGGAGTAGGGGCCGTCAGCCCCGAAACCGGAGATCGAACACATGACCAGCTCGGGGTTCACCGCCGACAACACGTCCCATCCGAGGCCGAGCCGTTCCATGGCGCCCGGGCGGAAATTCTGGACCAGCACGTCCGCCGCCCGCACGAGGTCCAACAACAGCTCGGTGCCCTCGGGTTGTTTGAGGTCGATGGCGATCGATCGCTTATTGCGGTTCTGGGCGGCGAACAGGGCGGATATGCCTTCGGTGCCCCCGGCCAATGGACCGGCCCCGCGGATCAGCTCGGGCGATTGGGCCTGTTCCACCATGATCACGTCGGCGCCCTGATCGGCGAGCATCGCCGTGCCGAACGGACCGGAAATCACCGCCGACAGGTCGATCACTCGGGTACCGCTGAGCGGTCCCGTCGTAGTCTCGACCCCCAGTCGGGCAGCCGAGTAGTCGGCGTTGGCCTGGTCGCCCATATGATTTTCCCCCTTGGCCGCGGCCAATGATCTGACGCGGTCCGTGCAGACTACCCACACCCCCGGCCCGCCCGCTGGGCCATTGCCGTGGCGGTTATCGGTGAGTGGTCACCACTCGAGGTCCGGGTCGGCGGCCTCGACGATCCGATAGCTGTAGCCCTGCTCGGTCAGAAACCGTTGGCGGTTTCGGGCGAAGCGGGCTTCGTCGGTGTCGTGGGCGACGATCGAATAGAAGTGGGCCTGGCCGCCGTCGGCCTTGGGGCGCAGCACCCGACCGAGCCGTTGTGCCTCTTCCTGGCGGCTGCCGAACTGGCCCGAGAGTTGGACCGCGACCGCCACCTCGGGCAGGTCGATCGAGTAGTTGGCGATCTTCGACACGACCAGCACCGGGATCTCGCCATCGCGGAACTGCTGGTAGACCCGGTCTCTGGTCCTCTGCGCCGTTCGACCCGTCAACACGGGGGCATCGAGGCGTTTGGCGACGGCCTGGACCTGCTCGACGAACTGGCCGATCACCAGAACCTGCTCGCCATGATGGTGGGCGAGGATCCGGTCCAGGGCCGGGAGCTTCTCGACGGCGGTGGCCGCGACCCGATGACGGGACCGGGGCTCGGTCATGGCATAGGCCATCCGGTGCTCATCGCTCAGCGCCACCCTGACCTCGGTGCACACCGCGGGGGCGATCCAACCGAGGGCTTCCAGCTCGGTCCACGGAGCGTCATACCGTTTCGGGCCGATGAGGCTGAACACATCGGCTTCCCGGCCATCCTCACGCACGAGGGTCGCGGTCAACCCGAGCCGACGAATGGCCTGAATGCGTGCCGTGGCTCGAAACACCGGAGCGGGGAGCATGTGGACCTCGTCGTAGATGATCAGCCCCCACTCCTGATCGTCGAAGAGCCGCAGGTGGGGATACCGGTCGAGGAAGTCGCCTTCCTTGTCGACATTCGTATCGGCCCAGGTCAAGACCTGGTAGGTGACCACGGTGACCGCCCGCATCTCCTTGCGGTGGCCCGACCATTCACCCACCTGATCCTCGGTGAGGGTCGTCTTGTCGAGGATCTCGGCGATCCACTGGCGCGCGGCCGACGTCGACGTGCACACGATGAGCGTGTTGGCGCCAGTGGTGACCATGGCCCCCAGACCAATGATCGTCTTGCCGGCCCCGCAGGGCAGGGTGAGCACTCCGTTGCCGCCCGCGGTCGAGCCTTCAAGCCACCACGCGCCGAGGGATTCGGCCTGGTAGGACCGCAGATCCACCGACATCTCGACCCCGGCCAGTTCGGTCCCTTCGTCGTAACCGGCCTCGTCGGCCACGGGCCAGCCGAGCGTGAGCAGGCTCTGTTTGATCGCGCCCCGGTCACCGAGGCGGACCGCAAAACGATTGCCGTCGAGCCGCTCACCGAGCAGAGCCGCGATATCGCGCGAGCGGGAGACCTCCTCGAGCAGCTCGGGTGCGGCCACCAGGGCCAGGCCGGTGGTGTCGAGGTCCCGGACCAGACGGATACGGCCGTAGCGGCCCATCTGGTCACGAACCTCGGTCATCACCACATCGGGCACGGGATACTTCGCGAAGTCGTTGAGCACCCCGACCGCATGGTCCGGGCTCACCCCGGCCACCGCCGCGTTCCACAACGACAAGGGGCTGATGCGATAGGTGTGCACATGCTCGGGGGCTTTTTCCAGCTCGGCGAACCGGGCCAGCTCCGCGCGGGCATCGCCCGCGCGCGGCGCGGCGGTTTCGAGCAGCACGGTCAGGTCGCTCTGCACGATGAGCGGATTATCGGGCGCCGGCATCCTTGCCAGAGTAGGCGCCCTGCGCCCAGGTGCCGGACCCGCGGGTCGTTCAGTCGGCGCTGACGTCCGAGCCCAGCTCGCCCAACCGGCGAGGGTCGAGGGCCAGGGGTTCGGTCACCCGGAGCCGACCCGCCGGGTCGCGTAGTCCCTCGGCCTGGCTCTCGAGCCGCTGGGCCTGATCGTGGTAGTACGCATTGTTGGTTCGGGCGGCGAGCTTGCGGGTCATCTCCGCTCTCTGCTCGATCGCTTCCGCGTCCTCGCTGCTCCGACGACGCGACGGGCCCGAACCGCCCTCACCCACCAGTTCGGGATGCAGGCCCCGGCGGTCGAGAGCGGTGCGCACCTTCGCCGGCGTGAGCGTGGAGATCGCCACGGTCGGGGCGACCTGGTGGAGCTTGGCCGACTTGATGGACATGGCTGTCGCCATGTCGATGGGGTCGGCGGTGACCACCACCGTTGTCGCCGGGTGCACCTTCACCCGGCCCACCCGCTGGGCGCTGTCGCGTATCAGCTGACCAACCGTCTGGGGGATAGGCACAGAGCTCAGCTCGTCGAGAAACGACTCGATCTCATCCGGCTCCGTGCCGGCCTGAATCGACCGGGTGATCAGTGCCTCGTCGAGCCGATACGTGAGCGCGCCGGTGTCGCTCTCCAGGACGGCGAACTGGCTGAGGCGTTGGGCCATGGTCGGGTCGAGATCCGGCGGGGCCACCACGGTCAGGTCGGCCTGGATGATGGCCGCGCTCGCCCCACCGCTCAGTGCATCGGCGGCCTCGCCAGGATCGGAAAGGGTCAGCCGGGCGAGCGCGGTGAGACGCACCGGTCCGTCCGAAGGCACCAAGCCGAGCACTCGGAGATCGTTGATGCTCTGATGGATGGCACCAGCGTGGCCGACCGGGTCATAGCGGGTGTGCATCCAGTGGCCGACCTCGTCCGCCTCGACCCACGCCCGATCGAGGGGCAGCTCCAGCAATTCCCACAACAGCAGATGCCGGTTCGCCATGAGCAGGCCGTCGCCGGCATTGTCGGGCGGATTGGTCCACGAGCGCACCAACACCAGCCACTGCTCGGCCGCGCTCAACGCGTTCCACGCTTCGATGGCGTCGGGATCGACCATCCACACCTGGTCGACCGTCCGGTTACGTCCTCGCCCGCTCGTCGAGACGGTATTGGCCAACAACAAACCGGTGTCGAGCAGGAGGCGGGAAATGACCTCGATGACGGCCTCGTCGGTGCCGAGAGCCTTGGCCGCGGCTCGAATCTCGGTCTTGGCCAGACGGTGCTCGCCGTTCTTGAGCACCTTGGGCGGCGTGAGCTCCCACCGGGTCAACCCCGAAGCCATCAGAGGCACGATCGCGGGCAGCCTCGGCTCCTGCCCGGTGACGGTCACCGTGGCCGGGGCGGGGTGAGAGGCCCACACGGGGAAGAACGGCCGCTCCAACAAGGGCCACGCCTCGATCCAGATCCACAGCTCAGCCGACCACGGTTCGACGCCGACGAGCCCATGATGGGTCAGTTGCCAGAGCGATGACCTGGGTTCGTGAGCCTGACGGCCATAGGAATTGGACCTCACCTCCGCCAGACTGAGCTCATGGCGATCCAGACCGACGTCGCCGGCCTCCACCGGGGTGACACCACCTTTGTCGGCGATGCGAAACAACAAGCGCCGGGCGTCCACCGACAACCCATCGAGGACGGCGGCGATTTGATCCGGCGTCGCGAACAGCTCGGCGATCTGGTCGAGCTTTTCCTGTTTCCGGTTCGCGGGCTGAAGTTTCAGCGTTCTGACGATCCTGGTCAACGCCTCGGAGGTGATGGTCGACTTGTCGTACAAGGACCGTACATCGGGGCGTTCGGACCAACGCTCGAGCTGTGGATTGGCCACGATGGCATCGTCGGGTCCGACCCGGGATATCAGCCCCGCGTCGCAGAGCCGCGCCAGTGCTGGCGTCAGCTCGGTCGGGTCCGCCCCGGCCGCTTCGATGGCCAAGCGGTCCGGGCTGAGACGACCCCCGACCATGGCGACGAGGGCCAGGATCTGGCGCCCCAACGTTCCCGCTGAATCGCGCGCCGCCAACAGCCCGGTCTCCGACCCCCGGATGGCCCTCAGACGTTCCCTGGCCCCCGAGGACTTGGACTGGAACTCCAGGGGCCCCAGCCCGTAAGCCGTGATGGCCGCCAACGGCACGGCCCGGGCGTAGCGAATCATGTCCTCGTCTGTCACCACCCTTCCATCATCGCCCATCCCGGGCAGGCGGGCATCGCCCATCGCGGGCAGGCGGGCATCGCCCATCGCGGGCAGGCGGGCATCGCCGACACAGGACCCGATGGGTGCGAGCGTCTACGGTGACGCCATGGGTGCACAACTTGCGAAAGACTCGATCGACCTCGGCATTGTCATCACCGACAGCGAGGCATCTCTAGGCTTTTACCGGGACC
>Ga0316190_10000284_pt1 | contig 34410 bp, 35 predicted proteins | sample Eddworburrow2_MG_FD_204929 | JGI IMG/M metagenome (GOLD analysis project Ga0316190, IMG submission 204929) | Coastal sediment microbial communities from Maine, United States - Eddy worm burrow 2 | ecosystem: Environmental > Aquatic > Marine > Coastal > Sediment | place: USA: Maine | collected... | reverse complement strand
TGGCTCAACAATCGGGCTGAGAATTCACACCAGCCGTTCCGACGACGAGAACGAGCGATGGCGAAGTTCAGGGGCGAGAAGACCCTTCAGAAGTTTGCCGCTGCCCACGCATCAATCCACAACCACTTCAACCTCGGCCGTCACCTCAACCCCCGCGACATCTTCAAACAGAACCGCGCTGCCGCATTCGCGGAATGGCGTCAACTCGCGGCGTGAGAGTCTTGACCGCCTCCGATCAGCCAGCTCACGCCCAGTTAATCTGACAACGCCGCGCGGCGCAGTTGTTACCTGAGGTGTTACCTTAGCCTTTGAGTGCGCAAGGGCCGGAAACGTAACCTATTGAAATAGTGGTGCCCAGGGGCGGATTCGAACCACCGACACGCGGATTTTCAGTCCGCTGCTCTACCAACTGAGCTACCTGGGCATGCCTGACGGCAGATTAGAGCGTGACGGGCATCAATGAGCCGAGGTCACGCGCAAGGCCCTGGCTTATAGGCAATCGGCCCGTCTGTGTCGAGGCCACTATTCGATACGTCGCATCTCAAATTGGCGGCACGGTATTACTTAGCCTCCCAGTCGTACGGAGCATCCTGCAATGCCTCTCCGGCCTCCTCTGCCGGACTGCCGGGAAACGCATAGCCGCCCTTGAGCCAACGTCCAAGATCGATTTCGGCGCAGCGCTTGGAGCAGAACGGACGACGCTCCTTGATTGCCGGTTTGCGGCAGATCGGGCAGCGCGCAATGCCACTCTCCGCGCCTTGCTTGCCGGCGTCCGTGCTCACTCCGTCACCACCTCGGCCTTCGCGAGCCATAACAGGGCGACTGGGTAGCCCTCACCGGCCAAAAGGCTCACCACCTCGGTTAGCGGCAGGCCTACGACATTCGTATAGGAACCCACAAGCTTCACCACGAACGCGCCGGCGATACCTTGAATCGCATAACCGCCCGCCTTGCCGCGCCATTCACCGCTGGCAAGATAGGCGCCGATCTCTTGGTCCGAAACATTTCGAAAGCGGACGCGCGTTTCGACGACGCGTTCGCGCCAGCGTCCCTCGGGCGTCACGACGCAGACTGCTGTGTAGACGCGATGGGCCCGGCCGCGCAGGAGCCGCAACATATCGGCCGCCTCTTGCTCAAGCTCGGCCTTGCCAAGCACCCGGCGCCCGACCGCAACGACCGTGTCCGCGGCGAGCAGGAAGGATTTAGCCAGTTCCGGTTCGGTTTTGACGATCTTGAGCGCAGCTTCTGCCTTGGCCTTGGCCAGCCGGCGCACAATTTGGCGGGGCACCTCACCCTTGGAGACGCTTTCATCGACCGATGAGGGACGCAGAGCGTCCGGTGCGATCCCGGCCTGTTCGAGAAGTTGGAGGCGGCGCGGCGATGCAGACGCCAGGACGAGCTTCGGCCGGAAGCTCGAGCTAGGCTTAGGCGCACGGCGGCGCGGCGGCCGCTTGGGCGCCTTCGCCTTACCCGTGGCCGCAAGAGCAGGCTCGGCTGACGCGGGTTTGCTCCGCGTCAGCCCGAGCTTGCTACTTAAACCGGTAAGTGATCCGACCTTTAGTGAGATCATAAGGGGTCATCTCGACCAAAACTTTGTCACCAGCAAGGACCCTAATCCGGTTCTTGCGCATCCGTCCCGCCGTATGGGCGATGATCTCGTGTTCGTTCTCAAGTTTCACCCGAAAAGTGGCGTTCGGGAGCAGTTCTGTGACCACCCCCGGAAATTCGAGCATTTCTTCCTTCGCCATAAGGCTCCTTCCGCATCTGCCGGTTGCCGCGGAGAATGGTCGCGTGGACCGCCAAAATCAAGCGCATTCAAGCCAACCCGTCGCAGGGTGGACAATTCAACAAGCCCTCAAGCAGGCCAGAGGCCGGTAGGGCGGATTAAACGAGGCCCTCAAGTAGCGCAGAGCGCGGGTGGCAAACTAATCCCGTGCTAGGTTGCTTGTGTAGGCTGCTTGTGAACGGGACACATCGAGGAGAGTGAACCATGCTGTTCATTTGCTATACCACCATCGAGCCGGACGCGCGCGATGAGACCATGGCGCGCTTCATGGAGCACGGCGTTGTGGAGCCCGCGGGCGCGAAACTGCAAGGGGCCTGGGTCTCAGTCGCGCAGCAAGAAGCCTGGTGCGTCCTTGAGGCCGACAGCGCAGAGGCGATCATGGCTCCGTTCGACGCCTGGGGAACTGACCTCAATTTGCACCAAATCACGCCGGTGTTGGATTTCGCCGGTCTCAAGAGCTTCCTGGAAGCCAAGGATTAGAGGCTCGCGCGGTTTGGCAAGCGTCTTGTGCACGGCCTAGCGCTTGGCTGGCGCCGATCTGTTGGGCTGGGCGCCATTGGCGGCCTCATTCGAGGCGCGGACAAGGGAGGCAGGCACCGGACCGTCCCAAGGCCTTTGAGACTCCTGGCCGTCTTCGGCACGATGCGGGTCTTGGGCGTTATGTGCCTCATGCGCGATCTCGCGGAGCGTCCCATCGAAGCGCTCAAGATTGCCAACGATCCCTGTGGCAAGTTCGACATAGTGCTGATGTACCAAGAGCAGCCGCCGGCGCAGATCGTTGTTAATCGCCCGATATGCGGCCGTCTCTTGTTCCTGCGCGACGAGCTGGGTCCGCAGACCGTTCCGCTCGGCGACCAGTTTTTGAATCGCCGCCGCACCGGCAATCGCGGCGCTCTCGACCGCTTGATCGGTCGAAAAATCCACGGACTGGTTGTTGTGCTGCGCCCGGTGCACGGACCCGCCATTGGCTCTTTGGACGTCGTTCATCTTTCGATCCACTCATTGCCTCGGAACGAGAAAAACGGTCCGCGCGCCAAGCCGTTCCACCACGCATGCAAAAGAATCTCGGGAGACGGCAGAGGGCCTAGACGCCGCCTGCGCCAAGCGGGGCAAATTCCGCCTTGATTTTGGCGAAGAGACGGTCGCGAACGTCGCGGTAGGCAACGAGAATCTGTTCACGGGCCCCCGTGGCCAGGGTGGGATCTGGGGCAGGCCAATAGTCCACCTCGATCGCGTAGCCTTGGGCGAGTGCCAGCGCCTTGTGCTGGGCCTCGGGCGACAGGGTGATAATCCGGTCGAAGCTGAGATCGTGCAGATCGTCCCATCCGCGAGGCACATGATCCGAAATATCGATCCCAATCTCGTCCATTGCAGCGATGGCGAATGGGTCGGGCTCACCGGGACGCACGCCTGCGGATTCCACATAGATGCGCCGATCGGCAAGATGGCGGAGTAAGGCGGCGGCCATGGGCGAGCGAACCGCGTTGCGAGCACAAGCGAAGAGCACAGCGCCAGGCAGATCGCCGTTTGCCCGCACCGTCGATCAGGCCTTCCAGTGCAGCGCGCAAAGAAGCGTGAACAAGCGCCGGGCCGTGGCGATGTCGACGGCGACTTTGCCCTTGAGCCGCTCCATCAGAAGGTGGCTGCCCTCATCGTGCAGGCCGCGCCGTCCCATATCGATCGCCTCGATCTTGGAGGCTGGCTGTGTCTTGATCGCCGCATAGTAGCTATCGCAAATCAGGAAATAGTCTTTGATGATGCGGCGAAACGGCGAGAGCGACAGCATGACCTGCTGGAGCGGCACCCCGCTCTCGTCGGAGATGGCGAAGACGAGCCTGTTGTCGGCGAGCGACAGATGCAGCGCGTAGGGGCCCTCCTGACCCTCGCCTTCAAGCGCGAAATTGTTCTTCTCGATCAGATCGAAAATGGCGACCTCGCGCTCGTGCTCGACCTCGGGATTGTCGCGGCCGAGCGAGGCCTCATCGAGGGTCACGGCAATCAGCCGCGTGCGTGCGGAAAGGGTGCTGTCGTTGTCCGTGTCACTCATAGCTAGTCCGGCAGGTTGAGCCTGATGCCGACAGACCGGCGATGCGCGTCCAGCCCTTCGGCGCGGGCAAGAGTCATGGCAGCGGGGCCGAGCAACTTGAGACTGTCTGCATCGAGCTTCAGAAGCGAGGTGCGCTTCATGAAATCGAGCACACCGAGCCCCGATGCAAAGCGAGCGCTCCGCGCGGTCGGCAGCACGTGGTTGGTCCCAGCCACATAGTCGCCGATAACCTCGGGCGTATATCGGCCAACGAAGATCGCGCCCGCATCCCGGATCTTTGCCGCCAGATCGTCGGCGTTTTCGGTGGCGATCTCCAAGTGCTCTGGCGCAAGGCGGTCCGAAAGAGCGGGCGCCTCATCAAGTGTGTCCACCAAGATGACTGCGCCAAAATCGTTCCAGCTCGCGCGCGCGGTCTTGGCACGCGGCAGCGTCTTCAGTTGTGATTCCACCGCTTCAACGACCGCGTCCGCAAAACCCGCATCGTCGGTGATGAGGATCGACTGCGCCGCCTCATCATGCTCAGCCTGTGCCAGCAAATCGCTCGCGATCCAGGCCGGATCGTTTTCGTTATCGGCGATGACAACGACCTCGGAGGGTCCGGCCACCATGTCGATGCCGACCTGGCCGAATACTTGCCTCTTGGCGGCGGCGACATAGGCATTCCCTGGCCCGACAATCTTGGCCACGGGCGCGATGGTCTCGGTTCCATAGGCCAGCGCGGCAACCGCCTGGGCCCCGCCCACCCGGTAAATCTCGTCAACGCCTGAGAGCCGCGCTGCGACAAGTACGAGCGGGTTCAGTTCACCGCCAGGGGTGGGCACGACCATGATGAGCCGCTCAACGCCAGCCACTTTCGCCGGGATTGCATTCATCAGGACAGAGCTTGGATAGCTTGCCGTTCCGCCGGGCACATAGAGGCCTGCCGATGCAACCGCCGTCCACCGCTGGCCGAGCTCAACGCCAGCCGCGTCAATATAGGATTCGCTCGTGGGACGGTGGCGACGGTGGTGGTCGAGGATGCGTTCGTGGGCAAGCTCAAGCGCCGCCACGGTCTCATCATCCACCTCGGAGTGCGCCGCATCGATCTGCGCGTCCGTGACTGCAATGCCAGTCGAGCTCAAATCGAGCCGGTCGAATTGTTGGGTGAAGTCGATCAGCGCCGCATCGCCGCGCGCACGTACATCCGCGATGATCTTGGCCACTGCATCGTTCACGTCGGCGGAGGATTCCCGCTTCATGCCGAGCAGCGCCTCAAAGCGTGCCGCGAAGGTCCCGTCGCGCGTATCGAGGGTTTGAACCATGACTCTTCCCTAGGCGCCTGAGGCCTTCGGCCCTTTGGTGCCCGCGTCTTTCGGCCCTTTTTCGCCAGCCCCAAGCTCATCCCCGCTCGGGTGTTCCGGCTTGTTGCGGGTCTGCCAAACCTCGCCAAGATCGCGCAATTCCGCCTCGATACACTCGACTTCGAGCTGCACCGTGACGCCGCCGGAGAAGAAGAGAACGACGTTGCCGCCAGGCGCTTCATTCTCATCGAAAGCGATCGCGAGCAATGATAGAACGCGATCCTTTTCCTTGGGCTTGAGGTCCTTATGCTGCGCGCGAAGCACCCGGTCGAAGCGCAGCGCCGTGCGGCGGCGGCGATAGCGATCGCCGTCGGTCCCGGCGGTCACCCAATCGAAGCGGTTCACAACGGCGGCAAAGCGCTTTTGCGATGGCAGGTAGGCCATATCGCCGACGCGCACGACCGCATCTTGGACTTGAGACGATATGACCTGAAGGTCTTCCTCGTCGAGAGCGAGCAGCTTAAGCGTGGTCATTGGAAAGAATCACCGAAAACAAGATGCCTCATGAGCTTGGAGGTAACACGCTTTCGGACTGGGCCGAAAGCCATGGCGCATATACGAGCCTAGCCCGAAACCCTGTCAATCTGCGCCCCGCATTTGCGCAGCTTCTCCTCGAGCCGGTCGAATCCGCGATCCAGATGGTACACGCGCCCAATTGTAGTCTCCCCTTGGGCGGCGAGCCCCGCAATGATGAGAGACACCGATGCACGCAGATCCGTGGCCATGACGGGGGCGCCGCGCAAACCGTTCACGCCATGAACAAGTGCGGTGTCCCCTTGCAGATCGATGCGGGCGCCGAGCCGTGCCAGCTCTTGCACATGCATGAAGCGGTTCTCAAAAATCGTCTCGCGCACTTCGGACACCCCGCGCGCGGTACACATCAGCGCCATGAGCTGAGCCTGCAGATCGGTGGGAAAGCCTGGGAAGGGCTGCGTCTCGACATTGATCGCATCGAGGCCATGGCCGTTTCGCACCACGCGAAGGCCGCCGGGCTCCTCGTAGACATCGACGCCCGTGGTGCGCAAGGTCTCCAGCGCCTCGTGCAGGAGTTCTGCGCGCGCGCCTTTTAAGAAGACATCTCCGCCCGTGATGGCGGCGGCCATGGCATAGGTCCCGGTCTCGATACGATCGGGCAGCACGTCGTGCTCGGCGCCATGGAGGGAGGGCACACCTTGAATGTGGAGCGTGGAAGAGCCGATGCCTTCAATCTTCGCGCCCATTTGCACGAGACATGTGGCGAGATCGCCAACCTCGGGCTCGCGGGCAGCATTGACGATCTCGGTCTCGCCTTTGGCGAGCACGGCTGCCATTAACGCATTGTGGGTCGCGCCCACCGACACCATGCCAAGGTCGATCCGGTTGCCGACAAGGCCTTTGGGCGCCTTAGCGATCACATAACCGGCGTCGAGTTCGATCTGGGCGCCAAGTGCCTCAAGGGCGAGAAGATGCAAATCCACAGGCCGCGTGCCAATGGCGCAGCCGCCAGGTAGCGACACGCGCGCCTCGCCGCAGCGCGCAATCAGTGGCGCCAGCACCCAAAAGCTTGCCCGCATGCGCGCGACCATCTCATAGGGCGCGGTCGTGTCGACAATCTCCGCCGCTGTCAGCCTATGGGTCTGGCCGTCGCTTGTGCTTTGGCCCGCGCGTTTTCCCGCAATGGTAATATCTACGCCGTGATTTCCCAGAATCCGCCCGAGCAACGCCACATCGGCAAGCCGGGGCATGCCATGCAGCGTCAGCGTCTCAGGGGTGAGAAGACTAGCGATCATCAAGGGCAGCGCCGCGTTCTTGGCACCGCTGATCGGTATGGTGCCCACAAGACGCTCGCCGCCGACAATGCGGATACGATCCATGATGACCTGCTCCCTCACGCGTGGCCTTCTGGCCGCCGCGTCTCGTTACGCCCCTGCCGCCCTACTGAGCGGGGGATCAGTCTACTCTTTCCACTTTAGCCCTGTCCCCCCTCTTTCGGGGGCAGGGACGCGGATTTGCGCAAGCGCACTTTCTCTTTTCTCTTAAATAGGTTAGAGCGCAGCGCCTGGGCGAGCCGGTCGTCACGCGCATCCGCGCTTGTCGCCCTTTCGGGTTTCCCCTCGCGGTCACGCTTCTTGCCCATCTCAACACCCGCTCACGCGCCTTGGACCCCGCGCCTTGTAACCTATTGAACGGAAGACCGTAAGGGTCGGGGCAATCCTTGCGTCCCCAAGCCCGCTATGGCAATTTGCGCGCCGCACGCAAAGAGACGTCCGCGATTTTTCTGCATTCGCCGTCTTGTGCCGGCCCACCGATCAACGAGAGATCCATAGGTCAACAAGCCGCCGTAGCTCAGTGGTAGAGCGCGTCATTGGTAATGACGAGGTCGACAGTTCGATCCTGTCCGGCGGCACCAGTTTTCAGACTATGAGACCGTAAGAAACCCCATGGGGCACGTCACATCGAAAACCTGCAACTCGATCATGCGCGTTAGAGCAGCGCGCATCCTGGCTGCGGTCTTGTTGATGGGCGCTGTCGGTTCGGTCGCCAGTCCCGCTTTTGCGAAGAAGCAAAAATCAAGCGAGACCACCAAGGTCCAGAAGACAGCCAAGGCTCAGAATGCCACAAAGTGCATGCGTGGACCGGTGCCCCCCTTCATGCGCAATCCCCGCTTCATGAATCGTGGGTTCGTCAAGAATAGGTGCAAGAAACAACGCTGAGATCGGTCGGAATTCAGCCCCTAGCCGTCGTTGCCTGGACGGGGGCACGGCATCTCCGTTGGTCCTATCTTCGCCCTTCTATTCAGGACACTGACTATCGGCGCTCCGGGCAAAAACAACATCGATTTCGCGCAAGAAGCCCATTTGGTCGGTCCATCCCGGCCAAAGCAGGATCGGCTCAAGGCCCAACGTGCGCATGAAGTCGATCATATCGGACAGGTCCGACTGACCCTCGTAACTCGCCCGGCACTGCAGCTCCAATTGCACCGCGTCAATGCGATCAAGAACGTCAACTGCGCCCTCCAGGACAGACCGTTCGAAGCCCTGAGCGTCGATCATGAGAAAGAGGCGCTTCGCGCTCGTCAATTCCGGTACCAGGGTGTCGAGCCGGCGCATCGGCGTGGTCTCTTGACCGACAAACGTAATGCCCGGCTCGGCCTCGGTCGCCCAATCCCCGACCGGCAGGAAAGAGCTGCTATAAGAGTTGCCTGAAATGTTGATGGTGTCTTCGCCGTCCGCCGCGCCAAGTCCGCATCGATAGCAGGACCAGCGCTCGTCCCCCGAGCATGCCTTCTCGAGCTCGGCAAAGGCATCCGTTAACGGCTTAAACGAGATGATTTCGCCGCCAAAGCCAGAGGCCCGCAGGGCCCAGCCATGCTGACCGGTGCTGGCGCCCACATCTAAGGCGAGATCGATGCCGCGCCGATTCAAGTGCTCGTGCAGCCGACTGAAAGGCCGCATGGCCTTTATACGACCGAGCTCTTCTGTTACCGAGCGCAGCTTCTGCTTGCTCGTGTTACGCTTCTCCGCCAAGGCATATTCGGTGCGCACCGACTTCAAGGTCTCGCGCGATTTGCGCAGGTCTTCAAGCGCGGCGCGCAGCTTCACTTTCAGCTTGTTGCGCTCATCGTGAAGTCGCCGAATAGCCGGAATACTCCGCGCTAGGTCTATCCAGTCCAATGCCCAATCCCCTCCAGAACAACCTACCGTCGAATACGCCCCTGACCGTCACATAGCCTTCGCTGCCGCCGCCGCGTCGGTTTGGCCCGACGTGCAATTGTCGCCGCAAAGACCATTGAAAGTTCGGCGAGACATCCAATGTATTCATTCACCGGGGACGTCGATCGCGGAGGTAGTCGAGATGACGAGCGATAAGTCCCAATACCGTGGCTACGAAATTCGGCTGCGGCAGGAATGATCAAATTGGTGTGCCAGCATTCACCCAATCCGTGACGATGTGCCCATGCTGGCGCTTTCGCCTTTGCACACACTCTCGTTCAGTCCCGAATAGGCTCTGACTGCAGCCAAGCACAAGATCGACGAGAACTTGGGCACCGCGCCCGAACGGCATGTCGCCTAGCGGCAGCGGCGTTTGCCGCGCCGACGGACCTATTTGCTGAGCAAGACGTAGGCCGCGTAGCACAGGGTCAGCGCGAGCAAAGGCCGAAGCAGCCAATCGGGCGCGACGCCGGCAAGACGCGTGCCCAGCAAAATGCCTGGGATCGAGCCACACAGCAGCGCTGCAAGAATGCCGAAGTCCACATGGCCGAGCCCGAGATGGCCCGCGCCCGCGACAAGGGTGAGCGGCACCGCATGGGCGATGTCGGAGCCGACAATGCGCTTTGCAGGCAAAGCGGGAAACAGCATGGCGAGCACCACAACGCCGATCGCACCGGCGCCAACGGAGGTGAGTGTCACAAGGAACCCAAGCGCAACTCCGAAAATGACGATCGCAACGACGCGCTCGGGCTGTTTCTCCTCCATGCTGCTCGCCGCGTGCTTCTTCATCATGATGGGATAAAGCACGAGAGCAAGAGCACTCACCGGAAGTGCAAAGGCCAGCCCATAGCGAATCCACTCCGCCATGGCCGCCGTGTCCAAGGGCACATAAGCGATGATCGCCAGCAGAAGGATCGAGGCCGGCAACGAGCCCATCGCGAGTCGGACCACGATCGGCCAGTCGACATTCTCTGCAAGGTGATGGCGCCACCCGCCAACGGTCTTGGTGACAGCCGCATAGAGGAGATCGGTGCCCACCGCGACAGAGGGCGGCACGCCAAAACTTGAGATGAGCAGAGGTGTCATGAGCGCACCGCCGCCCACGCCCGTCAGTCCAACCAAAAAACCGACGCCAAAACCGGCGCCAGTCAAAGGCAGCAGGGCGATAGCCCCACCGAGATCAATCATTAATGTAAGCCTCCCCCGACGTTACCGGCGCGATCGAAACCATAACAGCTTTGCGGCCATTATCAGTCCGTCTCAATCAGGACCGGAACACCCGCGGACCGTAGCAGAATTGCTACCTCCTGGGCACGTCGCTCATACTCGGCCTTATCTTCCCGGGAATTGCCGAGATCGGCGCATAGTCCGGACAACCGCGACCGGTCGAGAACAAGAACATTATCGTCAACGGCGGCTGCACCCTTCTGTACCCAGGTGATGACGCCGCCCGCCACAGTTGCCCCGTCGATCGCATTGACGAGGACGAAATTGCCGGTCAGCGGCAAATCGCCGAAGAGATCGAGTGACGTGGAGCGGCCAAGCAGAATACGGCAATCGGCAATATCGTTCATGCCACAATCGTGCGCCTTGGTGGAAGCCAGGGTCTCAAAGTCGACTTGGGCCGAAACGCTCATGGATGTCACCGGACTCAGGTCCGTGGCGGTACGCAGCAAATAACCTGCCTCCGGATCGAACGGTGTCTCGGACAGCCAGACGAGACGCGCCTCGATCACGTCGGCATTGACGGGCCGGCGCTGCGTTTCCGACAGCACGGCGCCGCGAGAAATGTCGAGGTCGGTGTCGAGGACAAGCGTGACCGCATCGCCGCCCGAGGCGCTCTCCAAATCACCACTCATCGTCGAAATGCGCTGCAAGGTCGCACCAAGGCCGCTGCGCGCATCCACCACACGGTCGCCCACGCGGATTGTGCCGGAGGTCACCGTGCCTGCATACCCGCGAAAATCATTCGCCGCCCGCAGCACAAGCTGCACCGGCATGCGGAAGGGCGCATCCTCGGCCTGCGTCTTCGGATCAACGCTTTCCAGATAGTGGAGGAGCGTCGGTCCCTCGTACCAGGGCATCTCGACGGAGCGCGCGACCACGTTTGCGCCGGTCAGCGCGGCAACGGGGATCGCGGTGATTTCGTCGAACTCAAAATTGCCTGCAAGGGCCCGGAAGTCGGCCTCGATGGCGCGGTAGCGTTCCATGGACCAGTCGGTCTGATCCATCTTGTTGACTGCAAGAAGGACCTTCTTGATGCCGACAAGATTGCAGATCGCCGCGTGGCGTCGCGTCTGCCGCTTGACGCCATGGCGCGCATCCACCAGCAAGATAGCAACGTCGGCGTGAGACGCGCCGGTTGCCATGTTGCGTGTGTATTGCTCGTGCCCGGGCGAATCGATGATGACAAAACGGCGGCGTTCCGTTTCGAAATAGCGCCAAGCGATGTCGATGGTGATGCCCTGCTCGCGCTCGGCCACAAGGCCGTCGAGCAACAACGAAAAGTCGATGCGCTCCCCGTTCACGGCACGAGCATGCGAGGCGTGCATGACGGCCGCGCGCTGGTCCTCCGTGACGCCCGCCGCGTCCCAGAGAAGACGGCCGATCAGTGTCGACTTGCCGTCGTCGACCGAGCCGCAGGTCAGAAGACGGACCATACCTTCCGAGGTTGTCTTGGACTGAACCTCTGCCTGCAAGGATGGGTTTTCGGAAAGCACTGCCAAGTTCACTAGAAATACCCCTCGCGCTTCTTCATCTCCATTGCACCATCTTGATCGTGGTCGATAAGACGGCCTGCCCGCTCCGACACGCGCGCACCTAACGTCTCCGCCACGACGGCGTCTAGGTCGGTCGCCTCAGATTCGATTGCGGCGGTCAGCGGATAGCAGCCCAACGTGCGGAAGCGAATCTTGCGCATTTGCGGCACTTCTCCAGGAATAAGTGGCATACGCTCGTCGTCGACCATGAGAATCTGGCCGTCACGCTCGACCGTGGGGCGCTCTTTCGCAAAATAGAGCGGCACCACATCGAGATTCTCCAACGTGATGTAGCGCCAGACATCGGCCTCGGTCCAGTTGGAGAGAGGAAAGACTCGCACGGTCTCATCCTTACCGAGGCGTCCGTTCAGGAGCTGCCACATCTCGGGCCGCTGCAAACGCGGGTCCCAAGTGTGGCCGCCCGCGCGGAAGGAAAACACGCGCTCCTTGGCGCGCGAGGCTTCCTCGTCGCGCCGGGCGCCGCCGAAGGCCGCATCGAAACCGCCCGCATCCAGCGCCTGACGCAGCGCCTGGGTCTTCATGATGTCCGTATAAACAGACGGCGGCTGGTCGAAGGGATTGATGTTTCGGGCAAGTCCGTCGTGATTGGTATGCGAAATCAGGTCGAGGCCCATTTCCGAGACAGTGCGGTCACGGAACGCGATCATGTCGCGGAACTTCCAGGTCGTGTTCACGTGCAGCAGCGGAAATGGCAGCTTGGCCGGCCAGAAGGCCTTCCGCGCCAAATGCAACAGAACCGTGGAATCCTTGCCGATCGAATAGAGCAAAACCGGCGTACGGAACTGTGCGGCCGCCTCACGGAAAATATGGATGCTCTCGGCTTCGAGGAGCTTGAGATGCGAAGTTAGTACGGTCATGCCGCCTTCTCCTTTTGCACGGCGGCGACTTCAGTGCGCTCGGCGGGTTCAGCAACGTGCAAGCCGCACTCCTTCTTGTCTTCAGACTCCCACCACCAACGGCCCGCACGTGAGTCTTCGCCAGGCTCAATGGCACGCGTACAAGGGGCGCACCCGATCGAGCCGAAGCCCTGCGCATGGAGCGGATTGACCGGGATATTGTTGGCCTCGATATAGACCATCAGCGTCTCTTCGGACCAATCCGCAACCGGGTTCACCTTGATGAGGCCGCGGTCCGCATCCCACTCCGCGAGCGACACGTCGGCACGGGCTTGCGACTGATCGCGACGCAAGCCCGTGATCCAGCCCTGCGCACCTTCGAGAGCCCGGTTCAAGGGACGGACCTTACGAACTTCGCAGCAGCTCTTCCGATTCTCGACCGATTGGCGGAAACCATAGACGCCGTCGCGGGATACAAGCTCCTCGACCTCTTGCGCGTCGGGCGCCACGAGGCGGATCGGGATGCGAAAGCGCAGCTCGGATAGTTCGACTGTTTCAAGCACTTCCGGAAAAAGCCGGCCCGTGTCGAGCGTGAAGACATCGACCTCGGCGGCGGACTTCGTGACACCAGAGCTCGTAACACCCGATTTGGCGATCGCCTGCAAAATGGCCTGATCTTCGAGCCCAAGGCTCGAGGAGAACGCGATACGGCCTTCGATGTGTTCAGCAACTAGCGCGATACGCTCGACAAGATCGTCAGTCCCCGCGAGCGCTCGGTTCAGCTCAGCGGCGGCCTTGACCGAGGCGTTCCAGCGCAGAGCACGCGGGTTGCGCGCGGCGGGCTGATAATTGTGGCGGATCATGTCCAATGACATTTTCCAGGTCTCGGCCGCCTCCGGATCGGCGATCTCAGCCGTATCAAAACCCGAACGCAGCAAGAATTGTGCATGATCGGGAATAAGCGAACCGATCGCACGAATCTCGCCGGTAAAACCGTGGCGGTCGCGCAAGAGGCGCGCCAGACTGAAGCCACGGCCATCGACGAAGCTCGGGAAGAGAATATCGATGGGACCGGCATTGCCGCCCGCCGCCGAAGCCAATACCTCATGATCCGCGGAAGGCGCCAGCACTGTCTCGGCCGCATCCGGATCGGCGATGACTGCCCCGGTTGTCAGATCAACGAGCATCATAGAGAGCCTCCTTGAAGGGCGCGACGCCAACGCGGCGCCAGGTCTCGAGGAAGCTCTCTCCCTCATGACGATTTGCAATGTAGGTATCGACAATCGTGTCGATGACATCCGGCACCTTTTCCGCGCGGAAGCCTGGGCCGACGATCGTTCCGACCGCAGCATCGTCCTTCGGGCTACCGCCAAGCGTGATTTGGTAGAGCTCGGTGCCTTTCTTATCGACGCCGAGAATGCCGATATTGCCCGCGTGGTGATGCCCGCAAGCATTGATGCAGCCGGACATATTGAGCCGCAGCTTGCCGATCAGGTCTTGACGCGCCGGGTCCTCGAACCGCTTGGCAATTTCCTTCGCAATTGGGATCGAGCGGGCATTGGCGAGATTGCAATAGTCGAGACCCGGGCAGCAGATCATGTCGCCCAAAAGCTCGTTGTTCCCGGTCGCTATCCCGGTATCCACCAACGCGTCATAGAGCGCGACGATGTCGGCCCGTACCACATGGGGCAGCACCAGATTTTGCGTATAGTTGACGCGGACTTCATCGTGACCGAAACGCTCGGCGAGATCGGCGATGACATCCATTGTGTCTGACGAGGCATCGCCCGGTGTCCGCCCTGGCTCCTTGAGCGATATCACGACCGAGGCGTAACCCGGGACGCGATGGGTGAGCACGTTGTTGCGATACCAGTTGGCAAAAGCCGGGTCGCTCTCGCGGCGCGCGGCCAAAGCTTCGTCGCGGGCGTCTCGCTCCGGCAGTTCAGGCGGCGTGAAATAGGACTCGATGCGATGGCGCTCGTCGTCAGGAAGATCGATTGCCGCCTTGTAGGTTGCCTCCCAATCCGCCTCCACGGCCTCGCGGAATTTCTCAAGACCGAGCTCATTGACGAGAATCTTGATGCGGGCCTTGTAGAGATTGTCCCGGCGCCCAAGCAGGTTGTACACACGCAAGATCGACTCGACGTAGGACAGAATATGTTCCTTCGGCAGGAACTCGCGGATCACCTGACCGACATAGGGCGTACGGCCCATCCCGCCACCAACGAGCACACGGAACCCGTTCTCACCATCCGGTCCGCGCACGATCCGCAGACCAATGTCATGAAAGGCTGTTGCAGCCCGGTCTTCCACGGCGCCCGAAACGGCAATCTTGAACTTGCGCGGCAGCCAGTTGAACTCAGGATGGAGTGTCGACCACTGACGCAAGATCTCGCACCAAGGGCGCGGGTCTTCCAACTCGTCGACTGCGGCAGCCGCATAAGGGTCTGAGGTGACGTTGCGCACGCAATTGCCGCTTGTCTGGATGCAGTGCATCTCGACTTCGGCAAGGGCTGCAAGCACGTCAGGAATGTCCACGAGCCGCACCCAGTTGAACTGCAGGTTCTGGCGGGTGGTGAAATGGCCGTAGCCGCGATCCCATTTACGGCCAATCAAGGCGAGCTGACGCAATTGGCGCGGCGACAGCACGCCATAAGGAATGGCGACGCGCAGCATATAGGCGTGAAGCTGCAAATACAGGCCGTTCCGCAAGCGCAAAGGACGGAACTCTTCTTCCGTCAGCGCACCCGACAAGCGGCGCTCAACCTGATCGCGAAACTCTGAGACGCGCTCTTTTACGAACGCGTGGTCAAACTCATCATAGCGGTACATCGTACCAGTCCTTTGTTAGCGTCGTGCGATGGGACGCGCGAATGCGCTCTCGCACGGAAATGGGGTCGACGCTGCCGTCGTCTTTCACCTCGACGGGCATGGCGTAAACACTGATGACGAATTGGTTGCGGACGGAGACCTCAGCTTTCGCCTCAAGCGCCTCGATCTCGTCCTTGGTTTCGGCGCGAGCGGCGTCGGCGATGTCCTCCGTCCACCCCCCGCTTGAGGTGAGGTAGAAGACGATTCCATCGGTCAAGCGGTTTGCGGTCACGACACTAGGCATTGAAGTTTGCAACCCTTTTGCTGGCGAGGATGGTCTCAACAGTGCCGGCGGCCGGAAGTCCTGCGACTTCGCCGAATATCAGGACGGCCGGACTGGCGAGCCCGAGGCTGTCCGGGTTTTCCGCAAGCGCCGAAATCGTGGTGGCAATCCGCCGCTCGTTCTCGCGGCTTGCATTCTCCACAGCAATCACCGGCAGGCCGGCGCGAAAGCCGGCTTCAAGAAGGCGCTGCGCAATCACAGCTCCGGTCGTCACGCCCATATAGACAACCAGCGTGTTGTTGCCGGAGGAGAGTGCGGTGAGATCGAGGTGCTCGAACCGCGGCGCCTTGCCGCCCGCTTCGTGGCCGGAAATGAACGTCACGGTGTGGGACACATCGCGGTGGGTGAGCGGGATCTGCACGCTGGCGGCGGCGGCGGCACCAGCGGTCACACCGGGAATGACCTCAATCACAATGTTTTCCGCCCGCAGCGCATCAAGTTCCTCCCCACCACGACCAAAGATAAATGGGTCGCCCCCCTTCAGCCGCACCACAGTCTGCCCAGCCTTCGCCCGCTCGATCAGGAGAGAATTGATCTTTCCCTGGGGCACACTGTGGGCGCCCTTGGCTTTGCCAACCGGGATCAGGTCCGCCTCGCGGCGGGCATAATCGAGTACGCCTGCACCGACGAGCTGGTCATAAAACACAACGTCTGCCGCTTTCAGGGCGCGGACCGCTTTCATGGTGAGAAGCTCAGGGTCGCCGGGCCCCGCTCCGACCAGAAGGACGCGGCCTTGGCCAGACAGAGTTCCCGCTTCGCTCTCCACCGCCGCGCGATCGATTGTCTCGTCGATCAGCTTGCGCGCCTTCGCCTCATCATCGTGAAACAGGGCATTGGCGGCTGGGCCGTCGAATACAGCGTCCCAAAAGCGGCGACGCGCGCTTCCCTCCGGCAGCGCCTCAGCGACTCGCGCCCGAAACGTCTTGGCGAGCTTGGCCAGATCGCCAAGCCGAGGATGCAATTCGCGCTCCAGGCGGGCGCGCAAGTGCTGCGCCAAAACCGGAGCGGCGCCCGATGTTCCGATGGCCACTGTCACTTCGCCGCGGTCGACAATCGCAGGAAGCGCGAATGAGCAGAGCTTTGGACGATCGGGAACATTGACCGGAACGCCGAGCGCGCGGGCCATGGCCGAAATACGCGCATCTTCGTCGTCGTCCTCTGTGGCGGAGATAACAAGCGGCCGGCCGCGAATCTGATCGAGGCCTGGCGATGGCTCGATCAGATGAACCTTCCCCTGCCCTGCAAAATTCGCAAGCTCCGGCACGAGCGCGCCTGCCGCGACCTCGACGACATCCGCGCGCATCAGCAGAAGCCGAGCCTTGATGGCCGCAAGCTCCCCACCGCCCACGACGAGCGGCGGCCTGCCTCCGAATCTCACAAAGATCGGAAAGGTCCGCATCAGCCAGCCGTCCCGGTCGCTTTGGGCTTGTCGGTGGCCTCGGCAAGGCTCTCGGGCGCCAGCTCGACCTCCAGCCCGTCGAGTTGCGGTGTCATGATCAGCTGGCAAGACAGCCGGGAGTTGCTGTCTACCTGAAACGCGCCGTCCAGCATTTCAGTTTCTTCGTCCGTAGGTGACTGAAGCTTGTCAATCCAGTTGTCTGCAACCCAGACATGGCACGTCGCGCACGCGCACGCTCCACCGCATTCCGCTTTGATTGGCAGACCCCAGTCGCGGATCACCTCCATCACGCGCCAGCCCTCAAGGGCCTCGAGGCGATGCGTAGAGCCATCCGGAAGGCGCACACTAATGAACATATCTAGGCAAGCTCCGCACGTCGTCGGGACTGGATCGAACGACCCGTGCACGCGGCAATTGCTGCCCTGGCAAGCCGGCTCGTCCCCGAGAGTAGGCATTCTCAAAGAGTTGGCCGCGCATGCAAGTTGCACCAGCGAGACTTTTTCCAATCGCCATGTCGTAATTCCTAAAACGCCCGTCCGATGCGACCGCCGCGTTTCCAAACGTCTCAAGGTTATAGGAGTGGCCCGCGAGCGGCGGCTTCGGTTCCAGATATAGCGCGAGGTATTGAAAAATCATTCTTTATAAAAAGTCTATATGTGAGGTTTAGTGTAATATTGTTCCTATAATGGAAATTTTGTCGAATATTTTTTCATACGCCGCCTCTCGGGCACGTCGTTTCTCTCGTACCTCCCTCTTTCGGAAAACTGTTTTTTCCAGCAACTGTTTTGTGGAATCTCCTCCTGGCACTGGAGCAGAAGGCCTCGACTACTGGTTGATCTACGTGTTTTGCGCCACAGCGCCCTATCTCGCGTTGTGATTCTGGGGGGAACAATGAGGCGACATCGTTCGCGTGTTCACGGGGATTCATCTACGGTGAACGGGTTGTCCAAGCCGTTCACTAAGGCGCGAGGCGCTCTGCTGCTGGGCACCGCCGGTATTTCCAGCATTACGGGCGGCAATAATAGCGATATCCGGATCACCAATACGGGTGATCTATCGACCACCGGCTTCACGACCATCGGTATCTATGGGATCCTAATTGGCCGCCGCAGCGATCTGGAGATCACGAATAGCGGCACCATCAATACAGCCGGCCTGAATGCCGACGGGTTTTTTGGCGTCACCACGGGTCGCAACAGCGATATCAAGGTGACCAATGACGGGGACATCAACACGCTTGGCATCGACGCTGAAGGTATGACCCTCCTCACATACGGTCCTAGCTCATCAATCGCTGCGGACAATAGCGCGGCAATCAATACGCTCGGAGCATATGCCGAGGGTATCAACGCGGTGACCTCCGGCCGGAACGGCGATATCTCGATCGTCAATAGCGGCGACATTAATACTCTCGGTCTACTTTCCAATGGCATCACCGCGGTGACCGCCGGCCCGTACGCCGGTATCTCAATCGTCAATAGCGACAACATCAGAGCGCGCGGCGCCTTTGCCAACGGCATTTATGCGACGACGGTCGCCCGAAACACCGCGGTGACTATCGAGAGTTCAGGGTCCGTGAGGGCTGAGGGCCCGCTGGGCATCGGCATTAACGCGGCAACGTTTAGGCGTTCGTCTCCAATCACGATCAACAATTCGGCAGACATCTCCGCTGGGACGGGACTTACGATCGATACGGAGGGTGCCAATTCCTTCATCCACAACTCGGGACTGATCACCGGCTTTGTCGACCTGACGCCCAGCGCCGACATTTTCACAAACCTCAATGGCGCCGAATTCAACGCGAGCAATACCAGCCGGTTTCGACGTGGTGGCGATGACCTCTTTATCAACCATGCCGGCGGCACAGTGCGGACCGCCAGCGCTTTCAATGCCAGCGAAGACACGAGGTTCACTGGTCTTGAGCGGTTCGAGAATAAAGGGCTCATCACCATGGTGGATGGGCGGATCGGCGACCGCTTCACCATTTCGAACACGCCCGGCGGTACCGATACGTTTTTTGAGGGCTCCGGCCAGTCTACCTTGGCTGTCGATACGTTTCTTGGCGGGCCCGGATCCAAGTCCGATACTCTCGTGATCCAGGGCAGCGCCTCGGGACGCAACTGCCTTGACCTCAACAACGTCAATCCCGGGCCGGGCCAGCTCAACCGAGAGGGCATTCCGGTGGCGTTTGTCGATGGCACCGTGAAGGCGAGCAACCCTTACCTCGACAAACCGATCGACATCGGCTTGTTAAAGTATGAACTTTTCTTTGTTCCTACGGGTAGCGGTCGTTTCGAGTTGCGCAGTCATGCAGGCGGCGGAGCTCACGTCCTGCCTCAGATTGTGACGGCCTCGCACCAGACGTTCCACAACACGTCGGAAACCTGGTTCGACCGAAGCACGGATTTGCGCGTGCTTCTGGCGCGCGGCTCTGTCTGTGAGGATACGGCCAAGCCCGCAGAGCTCGTACGATGTCAGGAGCTCTTCAACCTCACGCCTGGGGTTTGGGCACGCGTTGCGGGTAGTTGGCTCGATTTCGATGGCAATGCCACAACAAAGGCAAACGGCAGAACCTACCGCTACGATCTCGGCCGGAACCTCACGACCTGGCAGATAGAGTCCGGTTTGGATTTCGGCACAGAAGCCGTTCTTGCCCCGGACGATATCCTGGTTCTCGGCGTCCTCGGCGGCGCAGTCGAGTCCAACCTCGATTACAATGCGCTCGCGCGGTCCTATGATCTCAGCAGCCTTGAGGCAGGCGCCTACGCCACCTATCTACGCGGCGGTTTCTTCCTCGACACCCTGTTCAAGGCCTTCTTCGGTACATTAGTGTTTGGACGCGGCCATTGAATTCCCCGAAATCCTGGATACCCAGACGTACGGCCTGCGCGTCGATAGCGGCTATCGCTTCGGCGGCTTGCAGAACGGTCCCTTTTTTGAGTCTCTGGCCACAATTGCCGTCTCTTGGACACATATCGATGACTTCTCGCGCGGCGGCAACAGTATCGACTTCAGCGACGACGAGCCGGTGCGTGGACGCCTCGGCATACGACTTGGAACGAGTGCGCAAATTTGGGAAGGCACTACATTCGAGCCGTTCGTGACGGGTAGCCTGTGGGGCCTGCCGTCCGACGATCATCGTGCAACACTCACCTCAACAAACACACAGCTCATCTTTACCGACCAGCCAGACGATGTTTGGGGCGAAGTCTCCGGCGGCATAAACTTTTTCAATCCTGAGGCACGAACCGCGCTGTTCGCCAAGGTGGACTATATCTTCGCTGACGACACGGAAGGTGTCCTGGGCCGGGCGGGTATGCGCTACAACTGGTAGTGCATCGAATATCGCGCGAGCTGCCGCGGGTCCTGCTCAGTGCAGCTCAAGCACGCAAGCACGCAAGCACGCAAGCACGCAAGCACGCAAGCGGTGCACATCCCTTGCGGCACCTCTTCTCCGACAAAGTTTCGCATCACTCTCCCCAAGGGTGGTTTGCACAGCCCGGCCTAACTGCTAACTGCTTGTTCTGGCCCTAGCGCCAGCGGGCTTCGGCGAGATCCGAACCATATCGGGGTAAGAAGACGTGACAGCGCAAGAGACTGAGCAAAGCGCAAAGCTAGACGTCGATATCGAAAATGCCGCACGTGACCGCCATCAGCTGCGGACCTTGGCGGTGGCGATTACCACCATTTCGGTTGTGCTCTGCGCAGTTACCGCGATCATCATTTATGTGATCGCGCTGAACCAGCTTTGGTTTCTCAACTTTCCGCTCGGCTTCTACCTTCTTGCGCAGGGGCTCTTGTTCTTCGTAGTGTTCATTACGTTCTGGTATGTGCGCGTACAGGAACGGATCGACCACACGCGGAGCATGAACGAGGAGATCGCATAGGCGATGGTCCTTCAGTCACGCCAGCGCACACCGAACCCTCATCTCGGCGCGTATTACGGAATCGTGGCGAGCACCTTCATCTCGCTCGTAATCCTGCTCGCTATGGCGGAACAGCTCGGCTGGCGCAACGACTCGGTTGCACGGCTCATGATTTTAGTGCCCCTCTTTTTGTATTTTGCCATCGCCGTTGCCGCACGCACGCTCAATGTCGAGGACTTCTTCGTGTCCGGGCGCCGCGTGCCTCAGGTCTATAACGCTTTCCTACTGGCCGCGATCACTGTCGGTGGTACAGGCTTCTTTGCCTATACGGGGGCCCTGTTCTTCGTCGGATTCGACGGGCTTGCCATCGGACTTGGCTGGACATGCGGCCTCTTATTGGCCGCCGTTCTGTTCATCCCCTATCTGCGGCGGGCCGGTGCCTACACATTGCCGGCCTTTCTTGGCCAGCGCTTCCGGTCACGCGCAACGCGCATGATGGCAAGTGCCATGCAGGTCGTACCGACCATGCTTCTGCTTGCCGCCGAAGTGAAGATTGCCGCGACCGTTTTGGCGCTATTCCTGCCTGGTCCCTATTGGCTGACCTTGCTGATCGTGATCCTGTTCGTCGCGGCCACAGGCATACTTGGCGGCGTCCGTGCGCTCACATGGTCCGGCAGCGCGCAGTTCATCTCGGGCGCCATTGGTCTGGCGATCCCCCTGATTGTCATCGCCGGTCTCCTCACCAACCTACCTGCGCCGCAGTTCACCTATGGCGAGATGCTCAATTCACTACAGAACGCAGAAACGGCCGCTGGCGTGGTTCCTGTGGAGCCCGGCGCGCTGTCCGCCCTTCCAGGCAATGCGCCCGTCGCCGCGCTCAAGCCATTCCTTCAGACCTTCGGAGCAATCACAGAGTCTGGCTTCTTTGCGTTGTTCTTCTGTTTTGCGCTTGGAACCGCGGCACTCCCAAGCTTGCTCTCACGGAGTGGTGTGACGGCTTCGGTCGCCGATCAGCGCCGCTCTACTGCCTGGGCGCTTCTGCTTGTCGCCCTCTTCGCCATGACGGCTCCTGCGCTCGTGGTGTTCGCCAAGGCCCTCATGTTTGGAGATGTGACTCTCATCCGAACCCAAGGACTCCCGGCCTGGCTGTCCGGCTTGAGCGAACTCCAGCTCTTGAAGGCCGGTGATCTCAACGGAGATGGAACGATTGGCGCGAGCGAAATGCTCCTTGGGCGTGATGGGCTCGCACTCGCCTTGCCAATATTGGCGGCCGTCCCCCACATCCTCACCGTGCTGATCGGGGCAGCGGGTCTTGCGATTGCCTTGGCTGCAGCCGGCTCCCACCTTTTCACGCTTGGCGCCAGTCTCGCGGACGACATCTACAGATCGCTCGACCGCCAGCCGATCGTGCTGCCGCGTCTGATGGTCGCTTGGGCCGCTATTGCCGCTTGCGGCCTTCTGATGGCGATCTATCTGCTAATCGCCGAGGTGGATGCCTTGGCCTACGCCGTCACGGCCTTCGCATTCGCTGCGGCAACCTTCTTTCCGATTCTGCTTCTGTCCATATGGTGGCCACGCTGCACCGTTTGGGGGGCGCTTGCGAGCCTCATGACCGGGTTCGCCGTTATGGTGCTCGGTGTCACCCTGGGCGGAGTTTTCGGTATCGCTGGGAATGCAGCAAGCACGGCAATGGTCAGTCTCTTCGCGGTGGTGCTTGGGCTTGGAGCCGGCGTCGGCGCCAGTCTTTATGGGGCTAGGCCCACTGCCGCCGACATCGATTTTTACGAAGCGATGCGACGACCCGACGGTGAGACACTCTTCGATCAGGCGGAAGCGCGCGCAGCCACTGCCGCGGCGCGGCGCAACGCGGACTAACCCTACCCATCCACGGAACCCACTCATCCCATAGACACCCCCGCCTCAAAACCCACGCTTCCCGCTCTATCCGGAGATCGTGCCCTTCCGCACCGGCCGTTTGCCGGTCTCAGGTGGGCACGAACTCTACTACGAGGAATGCGGGTCTCCGGTCGGCAAGCCTATCGTCATGCTTCACGGCGGGCTAGGCGGTGGCATCAGCCCCATCATGCGCCGCGTCCATGATCCACGTCTCTATCGCATCGTTCTGTTCGACCAGCGCGGCTGTGGCCAGTCGACCCCCCCATGCCTCGCTTGAGAACAACACCACCTGGGGCCTCGTCGCCGACATTGAGACTTTGCGCCATCATCTCGGCATTGAGACTTGGCAAGTCTTCGGCGGCTCATGGGGGTCATCACCTGCCCTAGCGTATGCGCAGACATACCCTGAACTCGTGCGCGAACTGATCCTGCGCGGCATCTTCATGATGCGCCGCGCCGAGCTCGATTGGTTCTACTCCGAAGGTTGCAGCTGGCTGTTCCCGAAGGCCTATGCCGACTTTGCTGGCGTCATTCCAGAAGCGGAGCGACACGATATCATCGCGGCTTACTATAAGCGCCTCACAGGCATCGACCCGGTCGTGAGGCTCGAGGCCGCGCGAGCATGGAGCGCCTGGGAGGGACGCACACTGTCTCTCCTGCCTGACTTTGACCGGGAGCGGCACTTTTCAGCCGATCACTCCGCGCTCGCGTTTGCGCGCATCGAGTGCCACTACTTCGCCCAACGCGGGTTTCTTGAACACGACGACCAACTCTTACGGAATGCGGATCGCTTAGGAGACATTCCAGGGGTGATCGTGCATGGCCGCTACGATGTGGTCACCCCGGTCAAGAATGCCTTCGATCTTGCCCCTGCATAGCCGCTTGCCGAGCTGCAGGTGGCCCCCGATGCAGGGCATGCCATGACGGAACCAGGAAATGTGCACGCTTTGATTGCCGCAACGCGCATGTACGCCACGAACTGATTAGACGACCGCCACCCGGCCAATATAGCTCGAGACCACGCTGCGCCGATGGGGCGCGGTCCGGTGCTCGAGATAGAGGCCCTGCCAGGTGCCAAGCGTCATCGCACCATTGCGGACGGGAATTGATAGACTCACCGAGGTCAGCATCGCCTTGATGTGGCTCGGCATGTCATCCGGCCCTTCCTCGTCATGAACGTAGTCCCGGTCCTCAGGGGCCAAATTTCCAGTGCATCGAGCAGATCGAGCCGCACATTCGGGTCCGCGTTCTCCTGAATGGTGAGCGACGCAGACGTATGCGCCACGAAGACCGTGACAAGCCCGCCGTCGGCGCCGATACCCTGCAGCCATTCGGTGGCGGCGCGCGTGATCTCGACAAAGCCCTTGCCGCGCGTCGGTGCGGACAGGACGTGGCTCGCCTCTACCAGACCGGCCACACTGTCATCCCCTCTAATGATCCAGTTTGAAGGCCCTGACTGTCCCGATATCGGGCAATCCTTAAGAGAAAATTTACCGTGCCTTGACACCGTCAGTGAGACCGCGTCGTCGGCCTCGTTGCGGATACGCCATCCCCGCTTGGGGCGCGAGAGGAAGCGGCGTCAACTCCATGAGGAATGGTATGGCTTCAAAAGCAGGTTGGCAAACCACGGCTGGTTTCGGGGGGCATGGCGCCTGCCCGGGCGAGCACTCGCAAGACCAATCGCTGAACCAACCCTTGAACCGGAACTTGGAGCAGAACTTGAAGCGGGATTTCGACCGGGATCTCAATCCGGGCTCCGCCGCGTATCACTCAATGGATCAGCGTACGGTCGAATCCCTGCTCCGGCGGCTGGTGGAACGGGTCGAGGAGAGCGAACACCTCTATTGCGCGGCCCTCGATGAACTCCACACGAGGCTCGATCGACTGACGCACACGACGGACGCCGCACGGCAGACGGTTGCGCCCGAGGATGCCGAAACATTCGACCGCGTGCATACACAAGTCAGCAATCTGGCCCGGCGGCTTGAAGACGAGACCTCCACGCCACTCGATGATTTTGACCGCCTCGGCAGAACCTTGACGGGCGGCCTGCGCGGTGCCGTTGAGGACAGTGTCCCCGCCCATTCTGGCGAAGACCCGCTTCGCAGCCACCCCGCTGTCAACAATTGGTTTGGTACCGCACCGGAACCGAGCCCGTTCGCACGGTCTGTCACGGCAGCGCGCTCACGGACCCAGCCCGAACCGGACCCCGGCGTCACAGGCCACGGCCAAACGTCGCCCCGGCGCGCACAAGGCACGCAGCAACAGGCTTTCGACAATCGTCTCGTAGAGATGGCCGATAGGCTTGAACGCTCGATCGGCGCGGCCATGCCGAGCAGTATGATCGAGGCCTTGAATGCACGTCTTGAGGAGGTCGGCACTCAGATTGCCCAGTCGCTCGACACCGCGCCGAGCCGTACGGCCCTTGAGCTCGTCGAGAAGCAGGTCTCTGATATGGGACAACAGCTTAGCCGTGCCGAGGAGCAACTCGGCAGGCTTGGCGGCGTTGAGGAGCGCTTGCTCACACTGCTCGCACGCTTGGATGAGCAGGATGAGCGGCCGAACCCCTCAGGGCTCGATCCTGCGCAGCTACAGGAGATCGCCGCCAAGGCTGCTGTAGAAGCGGCGCGGCTCGTGGCCGACGACTCCAAGAAGACGACCGAACGCCTTGAGGCGATGCAGCGCGAGCTGAACTCTGTGAGCGATACGAGCCAAAAGTCGGATGAAAAGCTGGCGGGCAAACTGCAGTCGGTACACGAATCTCTGAATCAGCTCGTGCAGCTGGTGGAACGTGGGAGCGCCGCACCGGGTCCTTTTGACGCCCCGGCACGTTCCATGCCGTCGCCCTGCGCAACAATGCGCGCCCCGGCAGCGGCAGAGCCCCTCCGGGATGAGCCGTCTCGGACCAAGCCGGCGCAATCGCGCCCTTCAGCACCGGACGCGAGAAGGCGCGAGCCTGTTGGCTCCAAACCCCCCGGGCCCAAACCTGCTGGTTCCAAGCCCGCTGGTTCCAAGCCCGCTGGCAGCAACGCGCGCAGTCCTAAACCAGAGGCACCGCGCTTGCCCAACATGCAGGGTGCTGCCGCCAAACCAGACACGAGGCAGCCCAGCCCAACGCGGCCCCGCTCGCAAAGACGGAGCCCCCACGAGGCTGAGATGCACGTGAAGGAGACGTTGCGGAGCCGGCTAGGCACAAGCCGCCCCGATAGCCAGCCTCGTGACATCCCGGTGTCATTCGACCGCGAAAGTCCCGCCAGTTTTCGTGAAAAGGCCTTCGATCTTGATGAAGACCTACTCAACGTGGCGCCCGACGACATGGTCGCCGCCGCCCGCCGCGCAGCACAGGCTGCGGCCGCCCAAGCCGAGGCCCGTGGGAATCGTCTCTCGCGACGGCGTCTTGCAGAGAACAGTCCTCTGGACGAGCAACCTGAGAACGGGCGACGGTCCCTTTTGATCATTTCGGCGGCCATCCTGCTCGTGATCAGCGCCCTTCTTCTGTATGGGCGGCTTGGCTCTAAATTGGACGCGCAAGTGGGCTCAGGGAGCGCCAATCAAACCCTCGCACCAACCGGAGAAACCAATCCGTCCGCCGCAGGCGCACCCAGCCAAGCCGCGGACGACGGCGCAGCACCAGTGCCCGGCGGAGAACGGTCCGGATCGTTCATGATCCTTCCCGATCCACGCATCGCGCCAGGCTCCGTTTTCGTTCCCTTGAAGGAGCGGGTCGGTCAAGTTGGCCAAAGCACCCCGGGCGTGACCGACATCCCCAAATCCGCCCCTCGACCCATGCCAGCGAGCGAGCTCACCCCAGAAACGCAGCTCGTCGCCCTGAAGCCCGAAGGGAGCGCCGCCCTGCCCGATGGCGTGATCTTCTCCATCGAGGAACCAGTCTCGGCACCGCAAGCCGCAATGGCCGAGAAGCTGACGGTGACGCCTGTGAAGGGCCCGATGCCACCTGAGGCGCTTGGCCCTCTGCCCTTACGGAAAGCCGCGTCCGATGGCGATGCCATCGCGCAGTACACGATCGCAATCCGCTATATCACCGGGAGTGTGGGTACGGACGATCCTAAGACGGGTGCCGAATGGCTAGAGCGCGCGGCGCGAGCCGGTCTTGCGCCTGCCCAGTACCTTCTCGGCGCCATGTATGAGCGCGGAATTGGGGCCACGGCCAATATCGACACTGCGAGAAACTGGTACGTGGCGGCCGCGGAACAGGGCAACGTCAAGGCCATGCACAACCTCGCCGCCAGCGTAAGGGGCCAAACCGGCAGCACGCCCAATTACGAACTTGCCGCCAAATGGTTTGGCGCGGCGGCGGCCCGGGATCTCGTCGACAGCCAGTTCAATCTCGGCGTCCTTGCCGAGCACGGCCTTGGCCAGTCGAAAGACCTTGCCGAAGCCTATAAGTGGTTCTCGCTTGCTGCTGCCAACGGTAACAAGGCTGCGAAGAGCCACCGCGATTTGATCCGTGCACAACTCGCGCCGAAAACGCTGGTGGCTGCGGAAACGAAGATCAAGACTTGGACGGCCGAACCTGTTTCGCCGGAGGCCAACGATGTTCGCAAGCCGACCGGCGGGAGGACCGGCGCCGGATCGGAGGCCAACGGCGCGGTGCCCCAAGCCGCCCCTGCTTAGTATGCCGCCCCTGCTTAGCTCTCTGAGCTCAAGGCCCTGGCAGGGTCGCAGCCTCAAACGGCGGGGCAGCGCGCACAAGGGCAACGATGCCGAAGGATTCACACTTCCGCCCGAAATTCGAGAAGAATTTGTCTGAAAGCTATGTAACGCATTGACAGGTTCGCGCGCGACGAACAGGTTGCAAAAGCGCTCGTTTTCTCAACGACCTGGCCGATGTTTCAGATTTATCTGCCCATTGCCGAAATCTCAGTGAACCTCGTGGTGATGCTGGGTCTCGGCGCGGCAGTTGGCTTTCTCTCAGGCATGTTCGGCGTCGGCGGCGGTTTCCTGCTGACCCCCTTCTTGATGCTGTCAGGCATCCCACCGGCAATCGCCGTGGCCACAGGCGCCAATCAGATCGTGGGCACCTCGGTCTCGGGCACGCTCGCCCAATGGCGGCGCGGCAATGTAGACCTGCATATGGGCGCCGTGCTGATCGCCGGCGGCGTGGCCGGCGCTCTGATCGGCGTGCTTCTTCTCAAATATCTCCGCGAACTTGGCCAAGCGGGGCTGTTTATCTCGCTCACTTACGTCGTTTTCCTCGGCGGGATCGGTGCGCTCATGCTGTGGGAAAGCGTGAACGCAATCCGGCGCCAGCGAGCCGGGAAAAGCGTCTCCGCGCGGAAGTCCGGTCAGCACAACTGGATTCATGGCCTGCCGTTCAAAATGCGGTTTCCACGATCGCGGCTGTATATCAGCGCCATTCCCCCTCTCGTGATTGGTGGCGTCGTCGGCTTGCTCGCCTCATTCCTTGGCGTAGGCGGCGGGTTTATCATGGTCCCTGCGATGATCTACATCCTGCGGATGCCGACCAATATCGTCGTTGGCACATCGATCTTTCAGATCATCTTCGTAACCGCCGTGGTGACGCTGCTCCATGCCACGCTGAACCACACGCTTGATATCGTGCTGGCCTTGCTGCTCGTGATCGGCGGCGTGATCGGTGGTCAGTTCGGCGTGCGCGCAGGACAGAGGCTTCGCGGCGAACAGCTTCGCGCGCTGCTGTCACTGATGGTCCTGGGCGTCGCGGCACGCATTCTGATCGACCTGCTGGTCAAACCATCGGATCTCTACAGTCTTGTTCCAATGGTGGGCGGATCATGAGCACCGCGATCGTCCGCCCCTTCCTGCTTCTTCCGCTGCTGCTTCTGCCGCTGCTCGTTGGCACGGCTGCGTCCGCACCGGATGCTTTGCCGCCGCCGCCCATGGTTAAGCCCGGGACGGGCCAGGAAACCGTTCAGGCGGATATCTCGACACGTGAAATCGCCATCCAGTCCAATTTCACGGGCGTTGAGATCCTGATCTTCGGCAGTATCGATTTCAGCGACTCGCGCACGCCGACCGGCGGCACTTACGACGTTATCACTGTGGTGCGCGGCCCGAATGAGCCTTTAGTGCTGCGCAAGAAGACCCGAGTGGCCGGCATTTGGGTGAACGGCCCCGCCAATACCTATGACGATGTCCCGAGTTTCTATGCGGTTCTGTCCTCGCGTCCCGTACGCGCAATCGCATCGGACAAGGCCTTGCGCAGCCTCGGGATCGGGCTATCGGACATCGATTTGGGCCGGGATACGGCGGGCAGTCCGCAGGAGCAATCCTTCCATTCGGCCGTGATCCGGCTGATGGAGGGTAAGAAGCTCTTTCAGGAGGACTACGACGGCGTGGTGTTCATCGGCCGCAGCCTGTTCCGGGCAACGGTCGCGCTGCCGGTCAACGTCGCCACGGGCCGCTACTTGGTAGATGTATACCTATTCCGCGATGGGGAACTTGCAAGCAGGAGCCAGGGATCGCTTGAGGTGACCAAGGCTGGCATGGAAGCTCTGATCCACACGCTCGCCTTTCAGAATCCGTTCTTGTACGGCCTACTTGGCATCGCGATCGCGATGCTAGCAGGGTTACTCGGATGGTTCGCGTTCCGCCGCGACTAGCGCGCTCAGTCTGGAAGAAGCAGGCTGCCCAGTACCGGATAGACGGCGTGCCGTCCCATCATCCAAGCCTCCAGCTCATGCCAGCGAAACAACGGCTGAAAGGCCTCATGCAAAACGTTGAGCCCGCCGGTATAGGCGCCGAAGGCCGGCATCACCAGACGGCTGCCATCGTTCGCGAAACAGCGCCTCCGCACCACCGTGCCGCGCCGGGAGATGCGCGCGATTGGATGCAGATGACCGACGATCTCAGGGCCTGCCGCATCCTCGGATGGCTCATGACGGAGCACGACACCCCTGATCGTCAGGGTGGCGCAGACGGTGCCGCCAATGCTTGAGGGCAGAAGCGGATCGTGGTTGCCACAGATCCAGAACCAGTCGCGCCCCTCTTGTTGTGACTTGAGGAGCGCAAAGTCGTCCTCGACAAGGTTGTCCGCGCATTCGCTACGATGAAAGCTGTCGCCAAGCGCAACGACGCGCGCCGGATCAACCGCCTCGATGATCTTGCCAAGCCGGGACAGCGTTGCGCGCGTATCGTAGGGCGGCAGCAACATGCCGCGCGCTGCATAGGCGGCTCCCTTCTCCAAATGGAGATCGGCGACGAGAAGCGTATCTTCCGCCTCCCAGTAGAGCGCACCAGCGACCAGCGGCCGTAGTGTGTGGTCTCCAACGGAAAGATGCGAGCGAAGCGTAGGTGCAGTCTCCGGCATCAGATCGACCTTAGCGCGCAGCATGTTCCCCCCCAGGGTCGCCAAGGGCTTCTTCTCCCAAGCATTCGGGATTCAAGCCTTCATCGTTCAAGCCCTCAGCCTTCATGGCCTCGGCGATGAGTTCTCCGGCAGTTTCACGCAACAGGGCATCGCCAGCATCGCCAGGAACAGTTTCACGCCCGATCTCGAGCATGACTGGTACAGCCAATGGCGAAACGTGGCTCAGCGTACTATGCCTGATTCGTCCCCCGATTCGCTTCAAGAATTGTCCCAGCCGCTGGAGATCGATGAGGCCGGTTGCGGCATCCGCGAAAGCCGCACGCAATAACACATGACCGGGCTCGTGCTGGCGCAGGACGTCGTAGATGAGATCGGAGGAAGCCGTCATCTGACGTCCGGTCTTTTCTTGACCCGGATGGCGGCGCTCGATCAGGCCGGAAATGATCGCGCAAACCCGGAACGAGCGCTTCATCAGATTGGACTCAGCAAGCCAGGCATCCAGATCGTCGCCCAGCATGTCCTCGTCGAAGAGTTCCTTGAGGTTCAGGCGGCTGTCTCGGATCATCGCACTCATATCGTTGAGGCCCCAAACCGCGAGCGCATATTCGTTCGCAACAAAGCCGAGCGGGCTGGCGCGCGTGCGTTCCAAACGGCGCGTCAGCAACATGCCAAGGCTTTGATGGGCGAGCCGTCCCTCGAAAGGATAGCAGACGAGGTAGTGCCGCTGCCCGCGCGGGAAGGTCTCGATCAGCATCTCACGTGCGGATGGCACGACCGAAAACGCAGCCTGTAATTTCAGCCAATCGGAGACCTGATCAGGTAATTTTCCCCAGTCGCCTTCCGCTAGCATCGCCCGCACGCGTTCGGCGAGATATGTGGAGAGCGGAAACTTGCCGCCCTCATAGGAGGGGGCCTTAGCGTCGGCATCATGGGCGCGCGTGACGATGGCATCCATATCGCGCAAACCCTGGAACCGAAGCACCTCGCCAGCGAAAACGAACGTATCGCCAGGTGTGAGCTGCTGGATGAAATATTCCTCGACCTCGCCCAGCACGCGCCCGCTAACGGCCACCCCTGTCGGCTTGAGCGCGCCGCCTTTTAGGCGAGCAAGGCGAACGCGCAGCATCGGCGCCTCGACAATCGTGCCGACATTGAGACGGTATTGTTGTGCGTAGCGCGGATGAGCCAGGCGATAAGTGCCCTCCTTGGTCCGCCTAAGTTTCGCATAGCGGTCGTAGCTCGCGAGCGCGTACCCGCCTGTCGCCACGAACGCGGCGACCTGATCGAAGATCTCGCGGGAGAGGTCGGAATAGGGGGCGGCGCTCGTTACTTCTCGAAAGAGCACATCGGACTCAAAAGGCGCTGCGCAAGCCATGCCGAGAATGTGCTGGGCAAGGACATCGAGCGCGCCGGGCCGCGTGGGCGGAGTGTCTTGCTGGCCCTCGCTGGCGGCTTCGAGCGCGGCTTGACACTCCATGACCTCGAAGCGATTCGCCGGCACAAGCAGCGCCTTGCTGGGCTCATCGAGCCTATGATTGGCGCGTCCGACGCGCTGGGTAAGACGGCTGGAACCTTTGGGTGCACCGACATTGACGACAAGATCCACATCGCCCCAGTCGATACCCAAATCAAGCGTCGAGGTGCAGACCACCGCACGAAGCTTGCTTGACACCATGGCCGCTTCCACCTTGCGGCGCTGACCGACATCGAGCGAGCCGTGATGCAGTGCGATCGGCAAATTTTCGTCGTTGCAGCGCCATAGCTCGTGAAACAGCATCTCGGCCTGCGAGCGCGTATTCACGAATATGAGCGACAAATTGTGCGCCTTGAGGGCCTCGTAGATTTCCGGAAGCGCATAGCGTGCTAAGTGCCCAGCCCACGGAATCTCAGCATTGGACTTCAAGATCACGATGTCGGCCTGTGCACCGCCAGAGGCGGTAATGATTTCGGCCAAGCGCGTTGCGGGCGCGGCCTCTCCGGAGGCCTCGGTCTGCGGCACGAGGTACGCCGATAGCTCGAAGGGCCGAGCGACCGTGGCGGAAAGGCCAATCGCCGTGAGGCTTGGCGCGAGGGTCCGAAGCCGTGCCAGGTCCAGCGCGAGAAGATCGCCGCGCTTGCTGGAGCTGAGCGCATGGAGTTCGTCGAGGATCACGCATTTGAGCCCGCCGAAGAGGTGGGCGGCGTCTTTGTGGGAGAGCATTAGTGCAATCTGCTCTGGCGTGGTCAGCAAGATGTCGGGGGGGAGAATGCGCTGGCGAGCGCGGCGCGATTGCGGCGTATCGCCGGTCCGGGTCTCCAGGTGAATGGCAAGCCCCATCTCGGCAATGGGCTCTGTGAGATTGCGCGCGATGTCAGTGGCGAGCGCCTTCAGTGGCGACACATAGAGCGTGTGAATGCCGCTCTTGGATGGTTCGGCGAGCGGCCGCGCTGAAAGGTCGATCAAGCTCGGAAGAAACCCGGCCAAGGTCTTGCCGCCGCCTGTCGGTGCGATCAGGAGCGTATCGCGCCCTTCCCCCACCTTGTCGAGCAGGGCCCGTTGATGGGCGCGCGGCTGCCAGCCACGCGCGGCGAACCAGCCAGCGAAGGGCTCCGGCAATCGCTCCGATGCGGGGGCGCTGGCAGGCGCGACTTGCACGGTGCTCCCTCGCCCGGCCCGCCGGCCTCGGACATGATCGTTCTCTTTCGGATCTCCCACCGTCCCGATCTTGGCTCCCTTGAGTTTCGGCGTCTTGAACGTCGGCGTCTTGATCTACAGCGTCTGGCGCACCAACTGTGATACAGTTTCTAGCGAAAGCCCACGATGCGGAGGCATGGGAGTACATGGAACGGTTCTTTGGCGGCAATCCGGCGCTCGTCTTTGCCCGGCTCGCGATCCTATCCTTAATCATCGGTGTCGTCCTCGCGGCGCTGGGCTTCAGCCCTTATGACCTCGTCCAAACCGTGCGCGATCTCATTCAGCGCGTTTACGACATGGGCTTTGCGACCATCGAGAAGGGCTTCCGCTACTTCCTGCTTGGTGCGGTGATCGTGTTCCCGATCTGGCTCGTGGTGCGCGCTTTCAAGGTGTTCGGCCGGGACGAAGAAGACACAGCTATGATGGAAATGCGCGCGCCCGAACGTGAGGCGCCTGGGGCTAAAGAATCGCCAAAACCGTCTCCGGCGGGCGGCCAATAGCAGCCTTCGCCCCCGAGATCACAATGGGCCGCTCGATCAGAACCGGGTTTTCGACCATCAGCCGAATGAGTTCGTCGTCGGTCACCTCCCGGTCTTTCAAACCAAGTTCGGCGTAACGCGCTTCGCCTTTGCGCACGATATCGTGGGCCTTAAGACCGAGCTTTTTCAGAATGCTCTTGAGTTCGGCTGCGCTCGGCGGCGTCTTCTGATAGTCGACAATTTTCGGTGCAACACCGTTGTCCTCAAGCAAGGCCAAGGTCTGGCACGACTTCGAACAGCTGAGATTGTGATAGATGGTCACTGCTTTTGGCATTTGCATAAATCCTCTAAATTGTTTTAATTCAGGTAGTTAACTGTCAATTGACGCTTGTCCTTTTCTCAAAAGGTAACTCTCTAGGTAACATCAGACTGAAGAGGTATATGATGTCGCGCTGGCCCCGATATGTCCGTCTACTCGGGAGACGCCCGATCAGCCGATCTGAGCCGCTCACTTTAGCGATAGCCTGGCGCGGCTGATCTTTATCAACGCGCGGTCGGTCGCGGAAGCCGAGCGTGTGATGAAAGACTCGAGTTGTAGGAGCGTGTTCCGACCATGTACGGCATGGGAAAGATGAAGGCGCTGGCCATTTTGAACTATGTCGTAGTGCTGGCCGTCTTTCTTGTGCTCGCCCCGCAGCCGGCACATGCCCTGGACCGCGATGAGGCAGCAAGGCTCAATCAACAAGCGCTCGAACTTGCAAAAAAAAGGACCAATATGCTGAAGCCGAAAAAGTTATTAGGCGAGCGCTAGCAATAAACAAGGAGGCATTTGGTCCGGAGCATGGCCTGACAGAACACGCCGTAGCCGCGTCCTTGATCGGCCGACGTACAGAGAGCGCTCCTAACGTGTTTGCTGCATGATGGTCTTAGTAGACTTATCTACCGGGTAATGAGCCACGAGGCACCCACGGGGGCCTAGCCCATAAGAACCCTATTCAGGCCCTCCGCGTGAGTCGTATAATGTCGCCTAAAATGCGAAGCCTGAAGCTAGATCCGTGTTATTGCCAACGCCAATAGGAACACCGCTATGAAACATCTCTTCTTAATCTGCGCATTGCTGCTCGCCTCGCTAGTCGCCGCGTGCGATCAAGC
>Ga0316190_10000283_pt1 | contig 34412 bp, 27 predicted proteins | sample Eddworburrow2_MG_FD_204929 | JGI IMG/M metagenome (GOLD analysis project Ga0316190, IMG submission 204929) | Coastal sediment microbial communities from Maine, United States - Eddy worm burrow 2 | ecosystem: Environmental > Aquatic > Marine > Coastal > Sediment | place: USA: Maine | collected... | reverse complement strand
CGGCTCGGATCCGGCTTCGCCGCGCTGCGCTGCGCTGCGCCGCGCTGCGCTGGCAGAGGAGGTGGCCGGTCGGGCTAAGATGGCGAACGTGCAACTCGTAGCCGCGCTCACCCAACACGTAGTACTCATTACGTAGCGCACGCGATTTCATACTCCCGTGCGCCCGACCTCCCGAGATGGGAGGTCGTTGCAGTTTTGAGTGTCCTTGTAGTTTTGAATGTCCTTGTAGTTTTGAGTGGTCGAGCGACGCGGTCGCCGCAATGACCGAGTCCCCAGCAACTGAGAGACCCAATCATGAAGATGAATGGTGGCCAAGCGCTGATCAAGAGCCTCGAGATGGCGGGCGTCGACGTGATGTTCGGCCTGCCCGGTGGCGCCATCCTCCCGGTATACGACCCGATCATCGATTCGTCGATTCGTCACATCCTGGTTCGCCACGAACAGGGCGCCGGGCATATGGCGCAGGGGTATGCCCACGCCACCGGCCGCCCCGGCGTGGCCATCGTGACGTCGGGCCCGGCCGCCACCAACATCGTGACCCCCCTGGCCGATGCCTATTTGGACTCGGTACCGATGGTGGTCATCACCGGTCAGGTGCCCTACTCGGCCATCGGCACCGACGCTTTCCAGGAGGCGGACACGACCGGCATCACGATGGGCGTGACCAAGCACAACTATCTGGTTTCGGAGGCTCAGGACATTCCGCGCGTGATCGCGGAGGCCTTCCACATCGCTACGACCGGGCGTCCGGGTCCCGTGCTGGTCGACATTCCCAAAGACATCGTCGACCCCGCCAATCCCCGGTCGGCGGTGAATTGGGCGTGGCCGGTCGAGATGGACCTGCCCGGATACCATCCTCAAACCAAAGGTGACCCCGCGCTGATTCGCGAGGCGGCGGCGCTGATCAGCTCGGCCCGCAAGCCGGTGATCTACGCGGGCGGCGGGATACTCAAGGCTCGGGCGGCCGAGGCGCTGGCCGAGCTGGTCGACCTGGTCGAGATCCCGGTGGTGACCACCCTGATGGGCCGTGGTGCGTTTCCCGACGATCATCCGCTCGCACTCGGCATGCCCGGCATGCACGGTAACTACACGGCCGTCACGGCGATGCAAGGGGCCGACCTGCTGATCGCGCTGGGCAGCCGGTTCGACGATCGGGTCACCGGTCGTCTCGACGGGTTCGCTCCCGATGCGAAGATCGTGCACGTCGACATCGATCCGGCCGAGTTGGGCAAGGTCCGTCGGCCCGATGTCGGCATCACCGGTGACGCTCGTCTGGTGATCACCGAGCTGATCACCGCACTCCGGGACCTTGGCGGGCGCTCCGCCCAAGCCGACCGCACCGCGTGGCGCTCGACGATCAGCGGCTGGCAGGAGAAGTACCCCCTCACCTATGAGCCCTCCGACCCGGCTGACCCCTTCGTCAAGCCCCAGTACGTGCTCGAAACCTTGCGCGATTCCTCGCCCGACGACACGATTGTGTGCTCGGGCGTCGGGCAACATCAGATGTGGACCAGCCAGTACTGGCGGTTTCGTCACCCGTACACCTGGGTGAACTCCGGGGGCCTCGGCACCATGGGTTTCTCGATCCCGGCCGCGATCGGGGCCAAGGTCGGCATGCCCGATCGGACGGTCTGGGCCGTCGATGGCGACGGCTGTTTCCAGATGACCGCCCAGGAGCTGGTCACCGCGACCGTGGAAAAGGTGCCGATCAAGGTGGCCCTGCTGAACAACTCCTACCTAGGCATGGTGCGTCAGTGGCAGGAAATGTTCTACGAAGAGCGATACTCCGAGACCGCCCAGTCGAGGGACTATCCCGACTATGTGAAGTGGGCCGAGTCCATGGGCTGTGAAGCGATCCGGGTGGAGTCGCCCGAAGAGGTCCAGCCTGCTATCGACAAGGCCAACGAGATCAACGACCGGTCGGTCGTCGTGGAGTTCAAAACCCCCGACACCGAGAAGGTGTATCCAATGGTTCCGGCCGGGTTGACCAATAGCGATGTGTTGGTCGATCCGAGCCAGGCCGCCCAACTCGACTTGGATCGGAAGGGGACCCAGTCATGAGCGATGCTGCCCAACGTCGTACCCTCGTGGTGCTCGTGGAGAACAAGGCCGGGGTGTTGGCCCGGGTATCGAGTCTGTTCGCCCGGCGGAACTACAACATCACCTCGCTGGCAGTGGCTCCCACCGACGACGAGCGGTTCAGCCGGATCACGATCGTGGTCAATGTCCGGGACACCCCCATCGACCAGATCACCAAACAGCTGTTCAAGCTGATCAACGTGGTGCAGATCGATGCATTGGAGCCGGGCGAGTCCATCGAACGAGAGATGCTGATGGCGACGGTCACCGCCGATTCGGTCGGTCGCGGCCAGATCGTCGAGCTGGCCAACATCTTCGGCGGCGACGTTCTGAACGTCGGGGCCACCGAGCTGATGGTCGGGCTGGCCGGCGTACCGTCCAAGCTCGATGACTTCGAAGACCTGCTCCGGCCCTACGGTATCGTCGCCCTCCAGCGCACCGGGCGAGTGGCCCTGCCCAAGGTGAGCCGTACCGATACGTCGCGGCTCGAAGCCGTGTCCTGAACCGAAACCTGCTCACCGGGTCCGCTCACGCGGCCCTGGTGTCTCGCCGCCCGATCCAAAGTATTCACGCTCACACGCACATCGTCCGGAAGCCACCTCGGTCTGACCGGCACCCAAACCCAGGAGTTCAAGCCCCATGGCCAACGTGTACTACGAAGCCGACGCCGATCGGTCTCTGCTCGCCAACCGAAAGGTCGCAGTTCTCGGCTACGGCTCTCAAGGCCACGCTCATGCCTTGAACCTGCGCGATTCCGGAATCGACGTCCGAGTCGGGTTGCGCGAAGGGTCGTCCTCGGCGGACAAAGCCGCCTCCGAAGGGCTTCGAGTCCTGCCGATCGGTGAGGCGGTGGCCGAGGCTGACGTCATCATGGTGTTGGTGCCCGACACCGAACAGGGCGACATCTACGCCGCTGATATCGAGCCCAACCTCAGCGAGGGTGACGCCTTGCTCTTCGCTCATGGGTTCAACATCCGCTTCGGTCAGATCAAGCCGCCGGCCAACATCGATGTGGCCATGGTCGCTCCCAAGGGGCCGGGACACCTGGTCCGACGCACCTACGAGGAGGGTGGCGGTGTGCCGTGTCTCATCGCGGTGAGCCAGGACACCACCGGTACGGCCAAGGGCCTTTCGATGGCCTACGCCGACGGTATCGGGGGGACCCGGGCCGGCGTGCTCGAAACCACGTTCGAAGAAGAGACAGAGACCGACCTGTTCGGTGAGCAGGTCGTGTTGTGCGGAGGCTTGACCGAGCTGGTCCGCGCCGGATTCGAGACCCTGGTCGATGCGGGATATCAGCCCGAGTCCGCCTACTTCGAGTGCCTCCACGAGCTGAAGCTCATCGTGGACCTGATGTACGAACAGGGCATCACGGGGATGCGATACTCGATCAGTGACACCGCGGAGTACGGCGATATGAGCCGTGGTCCCAAGGTCATCGATGAGAACGTGCGGGCCACGATGAAACAGATTCTCACCGATATCCAGGACGGCTCGTTCGCCGAGGAGTGGATGAAGGAGGCGAAGTCGGGTCGGGCCAACTTCCTCGCGATGGAAAAGGCGGGCCAGGAGCACCAGATCGAGACCGTCGGCGAAGAACTGAGGGGCATGATGCCCTGGATCGCCGCCGGCAAGACCAAGGTGCAAGAGGCCTCTGGCGGTCAAGGTCTCGAGTAGGGCGCTCGGCGGGCCGCTACGGAACGGCGCATGGTTCGGCTCGGATGGGGTGAACGGGAGCGAATGCCACAATCTTGACTAGTTCAGTCAGAATTGGTCTAGGCTCTGGCGCTTCCTTCCCTTCCAGCCACCGGAGCAGCGCGCATGTCCAACGATTCCTGGGGTTTCGAGACCCGTCAGATCCACGCCGGTCAGGAACCGGACCCCACCACGGGTGCTCGGGTAGTGCCGATCTATCAGACCACGGCGTTCTCGTTCCGTGATTCGGCGCACGGAGCCGCCTTGTTCGCCCTCGAGGAACTGGGAAACATCTATACGCGGATCATGAATCCGACCCAGCAGGTGTTCGAGTTGCGTCTGGCCGCGCTCGAGGGTGGGCCCGAGACGGTGCCCCCGGGTCTCCCCGGGGCGTTGGCTGTCAGTTCCGGCCAGCAGGCCGAGTCGCTCGCCATTTTCAATCTGTGCGAGGCCGGTGACCATATCGTGTCGTCGTCCTCGCTGTATGGCGGAACCTACAACCTGTTCCACTACACCCTCCCGAAACTGGGGATCACCGTGGATTTCGTCGACAACATCGACGACATCGGGGAGTGGGAAGCAAAGATCACCGCCAATACCAAGCTGTGTTACGGCGAGACCATCGGTAACCCGGCCAACGACATCTTTCCCATCTCTGAGGTGGCCGAGGTGGCCAATGCCAAAGGGGTGCCGCTGATGATCGACAACACGGTCGCGTCGCCGTATCTGTGTAGCCCGATCGAGCATGGGGCCAACATCGTGGTGCATTCGGCCACGAAGTTCATCGGTGGTCATGGCACGTCGATCGGCGGGGTGATCATCGACGGTGGGAACTTCGACTATGGCGCGTCGGGACGTTTCCCCGGACTGACCAGCCCCGATCCTAGCTATCACGGGCTCAACTATTGGGAAGCGTTGGGGCCAGGGGCATTCATCGTCAAGGCTCGGCTCCAGATGTTGCGCGATCTCGGGGGCTCGATGTCACCGTTCAACGCCTTCCAGTTCATCCAGGGCCTGGAAACTCTGAGTCTGCGCATGGAACGGCACGTGGCCAACGCCATGGTGGTGGCCGAATTCCTCGAAGGTCACGATGAGGTCGAGTCGGTGCAATACGCCGGCCTGAAGTCCAGTGCGTGGTATGACCGCCATCAGGTTTTGTGCCCCAAGGGCGCGGGTTCGGTTCCGGCGTTCGTGATCAAGGGTGGCGCCGACGCCGGCCGGCGATTCACCGACGCATTGGAACTGCATTCCAATCTGGCCAACATCGGCGATGTACGAAGCCTCGTCATTCACCCGGCCAGCACCACCCACAGCCAGCTCTCGGCTGAGGAACAACTCACGACCGGGGTTTCGCCCGGACTGATCCGACTGTCCGTCGGTCTCGAATCGATCGACGACATCATCTCTGACCTCGAGGCCGGTTTCCGGGCGGCCACGGGGTGAGCCTGGGTCCCGCCGGAGGGTGAGCCTGGGTGCTTTCTGGATCTGAAGGTCTAGGTCAATGTTCCCAGTGTCGGCGTGAACCTTATGCATTACGGATGTTGTCCGATGGGTTTGACGGGTCTCCGGTCGAGTTGAACGGCAGGGGGCTCATCACCCGATCGTTGACAGAAAGACCCCCGTGGTGCGTCCTCGTCATTCCGCCATCGCCGTGCTCGCCCTCCTGTTCCTGGTCCTTGGGGCCTTGCCCGCCTACGGGCAGGTGAATTCCGATTTTGGGTCCGCGGGCCGCTATGACGAACCGTCGGTCGAGAAAGCGGATTCGGCCATCCTCTCCGACGGGACGATCGTTCTCGTCGGCCGCTCGACCGCCAGCGAGCCGGCCACCGAGGTCCGTTTTACACGACTGAATCCTGATGGTTCTCCGGTGGAAGGCTTTGGCGAGGCCGGCAGTGTGCTCACCGAGCTCGCCGTGCCGGCGGGGAGCCATGATCAGATCTTCGGTCCGCTCGACGTCGACGAGCATGAGGGGTCGGTGGTCGGGACGTTCGCCACCGATATCGGCACTCTGGTCGCCCGGTTCGGGGTCGATGGCGCGGTCGAGGCCCAGTCCGTCGACACTCATTGCGGGAATCCGCTCGCCAGCACCACTTCCAATGGATCGGTCTATGTCGTGTCGTTCCCCCGCGGGCCGGAGTTCGACACGTGTCCCGGTTCCACGGTCCGCAAATACTCGGTCGCCGATGCCGCCAAGGACGAAGGCTGGGGCAATCAGGGCGCCGCCGGATTTACGACCTCGGGCGCACACTTCGATGAGAAGGTCTTTCCCAGCGAGATCGCGGCGGACTCCAAAGGCCGAGTGCTGGTGGCCGGCGGGCGCGGGGTCGGCGGCCCGGATCGCCCGGCGCTCGTTCGTATCGGTGCCGATGGGACGAGTGACGCGGCATTCGACAGTGACGGTGCGGACGGCCACGACGGCTATGTCAGCTTTGACCATCCCGGGGTGTTTGCCTTCCTGCCCACGTTCGCCGGTGGGTCGCTGGGCAGCTTCACTCAGAGCCATCACACCAAGATGGCGCTCGATGTGGCCGTCGATGCTCTGGATCGGCCCCTCGTGGTCGGAACGATCTGCCCCTCGGCCGATGCGAGCTCGAACTGCACCGGCCAGACCAGTGTGTGGGTGGCGAGGCTGACCACCTCCGGTGCACTGGACCGGGATTTCGGGACCGACGGTCTGGCCATCTTCGATCCGAGCGACGACGATGACTATGGCCTGGGCGTGGCCGTCGACTCGCTCAACCGGGTGTTCGTGACGGGGTTCAGCCGAACGGGTAGTGATTCCGCCACGGTGTTCGCGGCACTGCTCAACTCGTCGGGTCGGCTGGTGTCCGAGTTCGGCGACGGTGGGGTGCAGATTGGAGGATTCGCCACGACGGACACCGAGTCCGCCCAAGCGGTTGACATCACCCTCGATGGGCACTCCCAGGCCTATGTCGGCATCACTCGGGTCGATCGTGGGGCGTTCGGGGCCAGCGTCGTCGCCTATGACCTCCCCGCGCCGTCGAGCCGATTCCGATGCACCGTCGCACCTCGCCGGAACCGCTGAGGTTGTTCACACCTCAGGGCTTCGAGGCGTTGGCCGAGCGTTCGACGGGTCTCTGCGGACGCCAGCGACCATCTCCGGGCGACGATCACTCCGGTCGGCGACTCCCCGACCTCGGGCCCTCCGACCTCGGGCCCTCCGACCTCGGGTACGTAGTCGAGACGTGTCTGCTCATCGGGGGGTCTGCTCGCCGAATATTTGGCCTGCTTGCCAACGAAAGTTCGGCATGGCTGTCAGTGATGGTTCGGTCTGGTCGGCGCGGGTAACCGAAGATGGCCGGATCGGGCTAAGGTCAGAGCTATGTTGAGTGAAGGCACCGCAGCACCCCCATTTTCGCTGCCCGATCAGGACGGCAATACCGTCTCGCTGAGTGATCTCGGCGAGAAATGGGTCGCCCTGTGGTGGTACCCCAAAGCATCGACCCCCGGTTGAACGGTTGAAGGACAGGGGTTCCGTGATCGAGCCTCAGACTTCGCCGCAGCCAATGCGGAAATCGTTGGTATCTCTTTCGATACCCCGGCCGACCAGAAGGCATTCGCGGAGGCCGAGAGCTTCCCGTACCGTCTTCTCTCCGACGCTGACAAGTCCATCGGGGCAGCATACGACGCCCAGCGCGAAGAGGGTGAGCCCTACTTCGAGCACGGCATTCCCCGGCGCATCAGCTATCTGATCGCCCCGGGTGGGACTATCGCCAAGGCCTACTCCCTCGGTCCTGACGATGACCTCAGTGCCCACGCGGCACAGATGCTGAGCGACATCTCCGCCGGCTGACGAAGCCCCGGGCCGAAAGGTCTGCTTTCGGCCCGGTGCCCAGCAATCACGAACGAGCACGAACGGCGCACCGCCCTGTAGGAAGGTGCGCCGTTCACGCGTCGATCAGACGGCCTGGGGGATCCGCAGGACCTGGCCGACATAGATCTTGTCGGGATCGCTGAGCATGGGCTTGTTCGCTTCGAAGATGGCGGGATACTTGTTGGCCGAGCCGTAATGCTTCTTGGCGATGGCTGAAAGGGTGTCGCCCTTGACCACCGTGTGGAAGGTCTGGGCCGCAGCCTGCAGCATCCGGAGATGTAGGCGGTGCCGTTGTCGAAACGGACGTCCAAACCCTTGACATCGAAACCCATCTTCTTCACATGAGTCTCGAGCTCTGAAGACTTCTTGGCCTCCGCTCGTCGTTCCTTGGCGGCCGCTACCCTCGCCGCCTTGGCCTTTTCGGTCGCCGCGTCGGCCGCTTCTTCCTGTTTGATCTCTGAAGTGCTCTTGCCAATTCCGACCTTGGCGCCTGCATCACGGACAAAATCGAATGTAGCTATTTAGCCTTGGGGTAATTCGCGACACACACGACCTACTCACCCAACTCTTCACCACCGGCCCTGGCCCATCCCACACACAGCGTGACCGAAACTACCGCGACGCTGAGTAGTTACAATCGAATACACCCATAGTTATTCCTTCGCTTTCGGCGACTGTCGAACCCGGTCTGACTCCGGGTGGAGGCTACCGCCCGATCAGGAGTCGCGAACGGTCTGCCAAGTTCGTGCCAGGTATCCGTAGATCGGCGGCCTCAGCGAAGAGCTTGAACAATATGATCGATGCCCGCAGTAAGGGCCCGAACATCATCAGGGTCGATGGCGGGGTACAGCGCGATGCGTAGCTGATTGCGGCCCAGCTTGCGATAGGACTCGGTGTCGAGCACGCCGTTTTCACGCAGCACGCTCGAGATGGTCGCCGCGTCGATCGTGTCGTCGATGTCGATGGTCGCCACGACATGGCTGCGCTGTTCTGGCGCAATGACGAACGGGGTGGCGAACTCCGATCGTTCGGCCCAGGAGTAGATGGCTTCGGCCGATTCATCACATCTCGACGCGGCCCACTCCAGCCCTCCGTTTCCGTTGATCCAGTCCACCTGGTGGGCGGCGAGGAATATCGTAGCCAACGCCGGTGTGTTGTAGGTCTGGTCCTTACGGGAGTTGTCCAGGGCAATGCGCAGGTCCAGTGAAGGCGGGATCCAACGGTCCGACGCCGCCAGCCGTTCGATTCGCTCGATGGCGGCGGGGGAGCAGGTAGCCAGCCAGAGGCCACCGTCGGAGGCCAGCCCTTTCTGGGGCGCGAAGTAGTACACATCGCTTTCCGCGGCATCGAATCGCAGTCCACCAGCGCCGGACGTGGCATCGACGAGGACGAGTCCGTCGGGTGCGGGTCGGCGCAGGCTCATCGAAACCCCCGTCGACGTCTCGTTGTGGGTGAGGGCATAGGCGTCGATGTCGGCGTCGGCGACCGGCGTGGGATGGGTCCCCGGCTCGGACTCGATAACCATGGGGGCCTCGAGGAACGGTGCGGCGCCGACGGCCGCGGCAAATTTTGAGGAAAACTCGCCAAAGCTCAGATGCTGAGAGCGGCGTTCGATCAACCCGAAGACCGCCGCATCCCAAAATGCGGTCGTGCCGCCGTTGCCGAGCAGCACCTCGTACCCGTCGGGCAGAGCGAACAACTCGGCCAAGCCGTTGCGAAGCGCGGCGACCGCAAACTTCACGGTCATCTGTCGATGGCTGGTCCCGAGGAACGTCGGAGCCGCCTCGGCGAGCGCCGCGACGGCTTCAGGTCGAACTTTGGACGGTCCCGATCCGAAGCGGCCATCGGCGGGTAACAGGTCGGGTGGTAAGAGAATCGAGGAGGTCACCAACGAATTGTGCCCGACGAATGAGCCGACCATGTCAGAATCTGTGAGTGACCGCGAAACGAGTGTCCCGTCGTATTGGTGCCATCAGTCCATCCGCGACCCTCGCCGTCGATGCCAAGGCGAAGGCGCTCAAAGCCGCAGGTGAACCGGTGATCGGATTCGGGGCCGGTGAACCGGACTTCCCGACCCCAGCCGCCATCGTTGAGGCCGCGGTCCTGGCGTGTCGGAATCCGGCCAACCATAAGTACACCCCGGCCGGGGGCCTGCCCGAGCTGAAAGAGGCGGTCGCGGTCAAGACCAAGCGCGATTCCGGCTACGAGGTCGGTGCCGGCCAGGTGTTGATCACCAACGGCGGCAAGCATGCGGTGTACAACACCTTCGCCACGATCACGGACCCGGGTGACGAGATACTCCTGCCGGCTCCGTATTGGACGACGTACCCCGAGTCGATCGTGCTCGCCGGTGGCGTTCCCGTCGTATTGCCCACCGATGAGCACAGTGGGTTTCGGGTGACGGTCGATCAACTCGAGGCGGCCAGAACCCCGAAGACCAGATCTCTGTTGTTCGTGTCGCCGTCCAACCCGACCGGCGCGGTCTATTCGCGCGAGGAGATCGAAGCGATTGGTCGCTGGGCGGTCGAGCACGATATTTGGGTTGTGACCGACGAGATCTACGAACACCTGACCTATGACGACAACGAGTTCCATTCGATGCCGACCCTGGTGCCCGAATTGGCCGACCAGTGCGTGGTGTTGAACGGGGTGGCCAAGACCTACGCCATGACCGGCTGGCGGGTCGGCTGGATGCTCGGCCCCTCCGATGTCATCAAGGCGGCGACGAACCTCCAGAGTCACGCCACGTCGAACGTGGCCAACGTGTCCCAGCGCGCCGCCCTCGCCGCGGTGTCGGGTGACCTCGCGGCGGTGGTCGAGATGCGCAACGCATTCGACCGGCGCCGCCGAACGATCACGACCATGTTGAACAGCATCGACGGGGTCTCCGCCCTCGATCCTGAGGGGGCGTTCTACGCCTATCCGTCATTCGCCGGTGTGCTCGGTCGTGAGATCGCGGGCCGGAAACCGGCCACGAGCCTCGAGCTTGCCGATCTCATCCTCGAGGAAGCAAAGGTCGCCATCGTGCCGGGGGAAGCCTTCGGGTCGCCCGGCTACGCCCGTCTTTCGTTCGCGCTCGGTGACGATGACCTGGTCGAAGGGGTCACCCGTATCGGCGATCTGTTGAACCGAGGATGAACACGGCCACGGTCGCCCCTTACGGGTCCTGGGAATCACCGATCACCCCGGAGGTGATCGTTGCGGATGCCGCCGCGCTGATCGATGTCATCGTCGACGGTTCGGTCGTGTGGTGGGCCGAGCTTCGCCCCCAGGAGGGAGGGCGGGTGGCCCTGGTGCGTCGCGACGCCGACGGAAACACCGTCGAGCCGCTCCCCGACGAGTTTTCCGTACGCACCCGGGTCCACGAGTACGGCGGTGCGGGCTGGTGGGTCCAAGACGACACCGTCTGGTTCACCAACTGGGGTGACCAACGCCTGTGGCGGCTGGACCCTGACCGTAACCCTGTGCCCGTCACCCCGGAGCCGGACCAACCGGGGGGAGCCCGGTACGCCGATATGCGTCTCACGGTCGATGGGCGCTTCGTGCTCGCGGTCCGTGAGCTTCACGGGGACGGCGCCGAGGCCCGCAACGAGATCGTGGCCATTCCGACGAGCGGTGACGGTTCGGTCACCGTTCTGGCCACCGGTGCGGACTTTGTGGCGGCCCCGCGCCCGAGCCCGGATGGTCGTCAGCTGTGTTGGCTCCAATGGGATCACCCGAACATGCCCTGGGACGGCACGGAATTGTGGGTGGGGTCACTCGACACGTCGAGCACCGTTCCCGTGGTGAGCGGCGCTCGTCGGGTGGTCGGTGACCAGAACGAGTCCATCGTGCAGCCCGAGTGGGACCCCGCCGGTCGGCTTCACTTCGTGTCCGATCGCGGTAACTGGTGGAACGTTCACCGGTTCGAGACCCTCGATTCCCCGGTTGGTGAGCCGGTGAACCTGACCCCGGTCGACCACGACATCGGCCTGCCGGCCTGGGTTTTTGGGCAGTCCCGCTATGGCTTTACCCCCCATGGTCAGCTGGTGTGTACCTGGTCGGAGGCCGGTGTGGCCGTGCTGGCGACGGTGAGTGGTGAGGGGTTGGTCCCCGAGCTGACCCCGAACTCGTCATTGGGTTCGATTCGAGTGGTCGGCGCAAGCGTGTATGCCATCGGCACCTCGTCACACTCCGAGCCCTCGGTGCAGCGTATGAAGATCGGCGCTCAGGGCCCCGGTTCACCGGCGCAGCCGACCATCTTGCGCCCACCCCGCCTCCTCGACCTCCCGGTCGATCTGGTGTCGGCCGCGCAACCGGTGGAGTTCCCCACCGAGTCCGATCTGACCGCGCATGCCTATTACTACGCCCCAACCAATCCAGGGTTCGTCGCCCCCGAGGGTGAATTGCCGCCCTTGTTGGTGTTCATCCACGGAGGGCCGACATCCTCGACCAGCTCCGCGTTCAGCCTGGCCATCCAGTTCTGGACCAGCCGTGGTTTCGCCGTGGTCGACGTCGACTACGGCGGCAGCAGCGGTCACGGCCGGGCCTACCGCGAGCGGTTGAACGGCAACTGGGGGCTGACCGATGTTGCCGACTGTGTGAACTCGGCTCGATGGCTGGCCGAACGTGGGGTCGTGGACCCCGAACGTCTGGCTATCCGAGGAGGCAGCGCCGGAGGCTTCACCACCCTCGCGGCGTTGACGTTCACGGACGTGTTCTCCGCCGGTGCCAGCCACTACGGGGTGGCCGATCTGGCCGCCTTGGCCCGCGACACCCACAAGTTCGAGTCTCGGTATCTCGATGGGTTGGTAGGCCCGTGGCCCGAGGCGGAGCAGATCTATCAAGAGCGGTCACCCATCCATCACACCGACCGGCTGGAGCGACCGTTGATCCTGCTACAGGGCCTCGAGGACGAGATTGTTCCGCCATCGCAGGCCGAAATGATGGTCGATGCCCTCCGTGAGAAAGGGATTCCGTATGCGTACGTTGCGTTCAAAGGCGAACAGCACGGATTCCGTAAGGCCGAGAACATCATCCGGGCTCTCATGGCCGAGCTGTACTTCTACAGCCGGGTCTTTGGCTTCGAGGTGACCGGGAAGATCGATCCGGTGGAGATCCAGAACCTGGAGGAGCGCCCGATACGGTGAGACCCATGGTTTTGACCGGGCTGGAATCGCACACCATCCAAGCCACCGATCCGGTGGTTGCCGCCGAGTATCCAACGAGCGACCATGCCCGTCAGGCGGCAAGCCGGCTCGTCAGTGAGCGGATCTGGGCCGAGATCCAGGAGCCGGCGGACACCCCCGATCCGACCGCGTCAGGCTGGTGGGGTGTCGTCGTCCAGCAGGGTGACCTATACGCCGCCCGGGTGATGTTGCACCTCATGCACGACGTCGATACCGGTCAGGAGCGTGCCATCAAGCGCATGCCCAAGTCGTGGTGGTCCTCGAACAACTATTTGCGACTGGCGGCCGCGGTCGGGCTCATCGCCATGGTGACCCCCGCGGCCATTCTGGTTCTCATGGCGTTGGAGCTCATCGACCCGATCTTCTAGAGGGTCAGCCGGCCAGACGGTCATAGAGTTCACGCGCCGCAGCCAGGCCGGACCTGAACGCCCCTTCGACCTTCGGTCCGTCGAAGGCATCGCCGGCCAACAACAGGGGCGCCTCGCCGTCCACGGCCACCGCGCAAGCCTGTGGCCACACCTCAACCGGCCCGGCATAGTTCCATTTGTGTAGCCGTGCTCCGAGGACGGGCGAGTCGCCCAGCCAGGCGCACCCGGCTTCGATGAGATCGCTCAGTACCGCCTCATCCCGGTCCTCCCACCGGTCCCGGGCGAGGTCGTGATCGCTGTGAAGCGTGACCGCCGTCGTGGACGAGATCCCTTTCAGCCGGTTGTCGGCCACGAACGTGAACGCGCCATCATCCAGCTGCCGGCCGCCTGGACGGGGTAGCGCAGAGGGCCCGTCGAGCACGACGAGGGCCGCCAAGGTGGGCTGGTACGCGATGTCATGAAGACCGCTCATGGTGGCATCGACCCCTGCGGCGCCGGCATCGAGCAAGGCCAGGGTCTGGGGCACCGGGGGTGTGGCGATGAGCGCCGACGCGTCGAGCGAGCCCCCGTCCCAGGTCACCGACCAGCCCGAGTCGGTCCGACCGAGCGCCGTCGCCTGTACGCCGGTGCGGATATCGAGACCTGCACTCAGGTGCTGAGCCAACGCGCTCATCCCACCGGTGGTGGCGAACCTCGGGTAACCATCGGGCGGGTCATCGAAACCGTCACACCACTCGAAGATGAGGTCGGCCTCGATCAGAGGTTCAACGAACGAACGAAAGTCTTCACCCCGGACGGTGAAGAACTGGGCTCCGTCGTCGAGCGTGGCATCGCCGATCTGGGTGGTGGCCAGACGCCCTCCGACGGATCCGCCTTGCTCGATGACCACGACCTGATGCCCGCTGGCGGCGAGATTCCGGGCGGCCACCAGGCCCGAGAGCCCTGCTCCGAGCACCACAACGGGAGGCGACGAACGATTTGGTGAGACCATCCTCCCGACGTTAATCACGCTCGGCCAGTCGCGCCCCTGCGGGCTCGGAAGCTTGCCGCACGTTCACCAAGACCGTCGCCGAACAACCGCCTGAGCGCTGGTCCCGGCCGGCGAAAGAGGGATAGGCCAACCCGTCTCGAACCGCCGCAAACCTCGTGAACTGACGGGGTGTCAAGGGCATTAGACTGCGACGGCCAACCGATGGAGTAAGACGACCGACCGGAGATGGCCAGAAGATGGCCGCGCGTCGTCCGTGAGGCCATGTTCCCGACCGTGCTGATGCGGTCGTGACGACATGGCACGCGCCGAGGCGGGTCGCAGACAACGGATCGGGTTTTTCCCGGAGGATGTATTACCGATGGCCAGAGTTCTGGTAACTGAGAAGATCGCGGAGAGCGGGCTGGACCGACTCCGAGAGGCCGGTCACGACGTCGATGTCCAACTTGGCCCGAGCCCCGAGGAGTTGCTGACGCTCGTGCCAGGGGCGCAAGCGTTGATCATTCGCTCCGCCACCACGGTCAACGCCGAGGTACTCGCCGCGGGTCGAGACCTTGTCGTGGTGGGGCGAGCAGGGATCGGCCTCGACAATGTCGACACCGACTCGGCGACCGCCCAGGGGGTGATGGTGGTCAACGCGCCCCAGTCCAACATCCTCTCCGCTGCCGAGCACACGATGGCCATGTTGTTGGCCCAGGCCCGCAACATCCCCCAGGCCCACAGTGCTTTGGTCGACGGACGCTGGGAACGATCCCAGTGGACCGGTGTGGAGCTCGCCGACAAGACGTTGGGCATCATCGGACTGGGTCGCATCGGCGCGCTGGTCGCCCAGCGGGCCGCCGCGTTCGGGATGAGGTTGACGGGGTACGACCCGTTCGTGACCGAAGAGCGGGCCCGCCAGATCTCGGTCGATCTCCTGGAACTGGATGAGCTCCTCGCCACCAGCGACTTCGTGACAATCCATGTAGCCCGGACACCCGAGACCATCGGGCTGCTCGACAAGGATCGCCTCGCCAAGGCCAAGCGCGGCCTGAGGATCGTGAACGTCGCCCGAGGCGGCATTGTGGACGAGCACGCGCTCGCCGACGCCATTCGCGGCGGGCACATAGGTGGCGCGGCACTCGATGTGTTCGACGCGGAACCCACGACCTCCTCACCGCTCTTTGAGCTCGACAGTGTGGTGGTCACCCCTCATCTCGGCGCCAGCACCCACGAGGCCCAGGACAAGGCCGGGACAACCATCGCCGAGCAGGTCGGCCTGGCCCTGTCGAACGAGTTCGTCCCGTTCGCGGTCAACGTCCACGCGGCAGAAGCCTCAGAAACGGTCCGACCGTTCCTCGCGTTGGGTGAACGGCTCGGCGGGCTGTTCGCCGCACTCAACCAGGGTCTTTCCCGCCAGCTCGACCTGGAATTTCAGGGTCAGATCGCCGACTACGACACCCGTATTCTCACGCTCTCGATCCTCAAAGGGCTCTTCGGACGGGTCAGCGATGTGCCGGTGACCTACGTCAATGTGCCTGCCATGGCCGAGCAGCGGGGCATCGAGATCCGGGAGTCGAAGACCGCGACCGCCCAGGACTATGTAAACCTGGTTACGATCCGCAGCGAGGGCCACATCATCGCCGGCACGCTCGTGGGACTACGGGCCGAGCAACGGATCGTCCTGATCGACGATCACACCCTCGATGTGCCGCCGGCTCACAACATGCTCGTCGTCCGCAACGCCAACACCCCGGGCATGATCGGCACCGTGGGCAGGATCCTCGGTGAGTCAGGAATCAACATCGACGACATGAACGTCGGCCAAGATCAGCAGGGCTCGCCGGCGATCATGGTGTTGGCCACCAGTCATCCCGTCGATGACGAGGTGGTCGACCGACTGGCCGGAGAAGACGGCATCATCTCGGTCGAGATCTTGGCCCGATAGGGGATTCTGGCCCGACCGTGATCCGCGACAACGGCACCCCGCCGCGACGGTTTCCCGTCGTGGCGCGGTTTTACGCGGGTCCTGCTGTGGTCGAGGCGGCTCAGCGCGAGAGCTGGGGCATGAATGCGGGGCGGCGGGCCTCGAACGATTCGATGTCGTGGACCTGGAGCAGCGACAGGGCGATGTCGTCGAGCCCGTTGAGGAAGCGTTCCTGAACCGAAGGGTCCATGGGAAACGGGGCTTCGATCCCGAGGGCAGGCACGGAAACGGTCAGTCGCTCGACGTCGATCGTCAACTCCAGCGAAGGGTCTTCGTCGATGGCGGCGAGGAGCGAGTCCACGAGAGATTGGTCGAGCTGAGCGGCCACCAGACCATTCTTGGTCGAGTTGTTGGCGAAGATCGGCCCGAAGCGGGGGGAGATCACCGCGGCAAACCCGTAGTCCATGATGGCCCAGACCGCGTGTTCTCTCGACGAGCCCGTACCGAAATTGGGGCCGGCGACCAGCACGGTCGCCCCGGCAAAGCGCTCATCGTTCAATACGAAAGCACGGTCGTCCCGCCACTCGCTGAACAATCCTTTGCCGAACCCCGTTCGTTCGACCCGCTTGAGCCAATCCGAAGGGATGATCTGGTCGGTATCGACGTCGGACCGAGTCAAAGGAACTGCGGTTCCCTGGATCACACGGACAGCTTGCACGTTGGTTCTCCTTCTCGACGGGCGTTTGGCTCGACGGGCGTTTGGCTCGACGGGCGTTTGGCTCGACGGGCGTTTGGCTCGACGGGCGTTTGGCTCGACGGGCGTTTGGCTCGACGGGCGTTTGGCTCGGCTCAGGTCGTCGGGCTTGGCAGGTCTTCGGGTACCGCGAAGTGGCCGGCGATGGCGCTGGCGGCGGCCACCTCAGGCGAGACGAGATGGGTTCGGCCCCCTCGTCCCTGGCGGCCTTCGAAGTTGCGATTGCTCGTCGAGGCGCACCGCTCACCGGGCTGGAGCTTGTCGGGATTCATGGCGAGACACATCGAACATCCCGGCTCGCGCCAGTCGAACCCGGCCTCGATGAAGACCTGGTCGAGCCCTTCGGCCAGGGCTTGCGCCTTGACTGCGAACGATCCGGGCACGACCAGAGTGCGCATTCCGCTCGCCACCTGCCGACCCTGCGCCACCCCCGCGGCGGCGCGCAGGTCCTCGATCCGGCTGTTGGTGCACGAACCGATGAACACGGTGTCGACCGGGACCGCCTTGATCGGGGTGCCGGGTTGCAGGCCCATGTACTCCAACGCCCGGGTCGCCGATTCCCGGGCGGCGGGATCAGAAAACGACTCGGGATCCGGAATGGCGTCGTCGATCGACGCGACCTGGGCCGGGTTGGTACCCCACGACACATGGCGCCCGATCGTGGCCGCGTCGAGATCGATCGACTTGTCGAACTGAGCGTCGTCATCGGTGACCAGCGTCGACCAGTAGGCGACCGCCGCGTCCCAATCAGCGCCCTTCGGCGCGTGTTCGCGGCCGCGGAGATAGTCGAACGTGACCTGGTCGGGGGCGACCAAACCGGCCTTCGCTCCGGCCTCGATCGACATGTTGCACAGGGTCATTCGGCCCTCCATCGACAACGAGCGGATCGCCGACCCGCGGTACTCGATGATCGAGCCGATCCCACCCCCGGTTCCGATGGTGCCGATGATGGCCAAGATGATGTCTTTGGCGGTGGTGCCGGCCGGAAGCTCGCCCTCGACATTGATCGCCATCGTGTCGAGTTTCGGTTGGGGCAGGGTCTGGGTGGCGAGAACATGTTCGACCTCGCTGGTCCCGATCCCAAAGGCCAGCGCTCCGAACGCGCCATGGGTCGAGGTGTGGCTGTCGCCGCACACCACGGTCATGCCCGGCTGGGTGAGACCCTGTTCGGGGCCGATGACGTGGACGATGCCCTGGCCGGGCTCGCCGAGCCGATGATGGGTGATGTTGAACTCGTCGCAATTCTGGCCGAGTACCTCGATCTGTTTGGCGGAGATCGGATCGGGGTTCGGCTTATCGATATCGATGGTCGGCGTGTTGTGATCCTCGGTCGCGACCGTGAGGTCGGGCCGACGCACCGGCCGGCCGTTCATGCGCAGCCCGTCGAAGGCCTGGGGTGAGGTCACCTCATGGATCAGATGCAGATCGACATAGAGGAGATCGGGCTCATCCTCGGTGCTCTGGACGACATGGTCGTCCCAGATCTTCTCGCTCAACGTGCGTGGACGATCGGTCACGCTTGACCTCCGGTCATTTCTGGACGACTGCAAACTACTGCATGGCCGCCGCGCTGCTGTGCGGCTCGGTGCCGGGGCGCTAGGCGATATGGGTGACGGTCACCTTGAGGACCCCACCCGGCGCCTGGTAATCGACGGTCTCGCCCACCGACGCGCCAAGCAGTGCGATGCCCAGCGGCGAACCGGGTGAGATCACCTCGAGGCCCTGGTGGGTTTCTTCGATCGAGCCGATCAGGTAAGTCTCGACCGAGTCATCGCCTTCATAGCGAATGCCGAGGACACAGCCGATGGTCACCGAGTCGCCACCGCCCGCCGAGTCCTCGACGATGATGGCGTTCTCGATCATGTTCTCGAGGTGCATGATCCGCCCCTCCATCTTCCCCTGTTCCTCCTTGGCGGCGTGATAGTCGCCATTCTCGGACAGGTCACCCAGCTCACGAGCTGTTTCAATCTTGCGCGCTATATCGATCCGGCCTCGGGTGGTGAGGTCGTCATATTCGGCTTTGAGCCTGTCGAAGGCCGGCTGGGAGAGATCATGCGTTGCAGCCACGGTAGGGATCGTAGTGTGCAGCCCGCCCCCAGGGAATGGCCATCACTATCCGTGATGTCGATCTATGGCGCCGCGCCCTGCGTTCTGCTGGTTTCGGGGCCGAGATCCTGGTCCGATAAGTTGACGGCGCCGTGGCCCTGGTCGACACTTGTGCGGATGAGCGCCAATACTGTGTCGCCGGGACCCGGAGGGGTCATTCGCTAGCGCACACTCGACCTCGGGTGTGCGCTTCGGGCCGTGCATCTCGGTGGACGGCTTCGGCGTTCGGGCTATTCGGGCGTTCCAAAGTACGTAGGCGTCACCAGCTTGGTGGTCATCTCCCCGGGTCGATGCTCGGACCAGGGATCGATCAACCCAGCCAGGGGCACCTCACAACCCCGTCAGGTGGACGATGTCCGCCCGTCATGTCATGAGTGACCACCCACCACACGAGGATCGAATCGTGGCCAACAAGCATCGAATAGGAATCGTCGGAGGCGACGGCATCGGGCCCGATGTCATTGCCGAGGGGTTGAAGGTGATCGCGGCCACCGGTGTCGAACTGGACAGGGTGGACTACGACCTCGGCGGCAGTCGGTATCTCAAAGATGGCGAGATCCTGCCCGATGGGGTCATCGACGAGTGGCGCACTCTCGACGCTCTCTATCTCGGCGCGGTCGGCACCCCCGAGGTGCCACCCGGGGTCATCGAGCGCGGCTTGTTGCTGAGGATGCGGTTCGAGCTCGACCTGTACATCAACCAGCGTCCGTTCATCGATCCTGACAACGACATCGACATGATCGTGATCCGCGAGAACACCGAAGGTACCTACGCGGGCGAGGGCGGCTTCTTGCGCAAAGGCACCCCGCATGAGATCGCGACCCAGGGGTCGGTCAACACGCGGCTCGGCGTGGAGCGAGCGATTCGCTACGCCTTCGAGCTCGCGGCCACGCGGCCGGCCAAACATCTAACGCTCGTGCACAAGACGAACGTGCTCACCTTCTCCGGGGATCTGTGGGAGCGGACGTTCAACGAGGTGCGAGTCGACTACCCGAACATCGACACCGCCTACAACCATGTGGACGCCGCGAGCATCTACTTCGTCGAGAACCCGCAACGGTACGACGTCATTGTGACGGACAACCTTTTCGGCGACATCCTCACCGATCTCGGTGGTGCTGTTTCCGGTGGAATAGGGTTCGCCAGCTCGGCCAATCTCAATCCTGGTGGCGTCTCGATGTTCGAGCCGGTGCACGGCTCTGCCCCCGACATCGCGGGGCAGAACAAGGCCAACCCCGTCGCGGCGATCTTGTCGGGAGCCATGATGCTCGACTTCCTGGGCGAATCCGAAGCGGCAGAACGTATCCGCAAGGCCAGCGCCGATCCGCAGACCTATTCCGGTTCGACCACCGAGATCGGCGATCAGATCGCCTCGCGGGTCTGAAGCACCCGCGCTTCCACCCATATTTCGTAGCCAAACAACGCCAGAGCAGGTCTGCGTACGGCCGGTCTGCGTCACTACTGCGGGTCCGTCCCGAGGGGAGATGAGCACATGCCAATCGAACAGGCCAGCAAGATCTGGATGGATGGCGAGTTCGTGGACTGGGCCGACGCCAAGGTGCACGTGCTCACCCACACCCTGCACTACGGCAACGGCGTGTTCGAAGGCATCCGGGCTTACGAGACCGCGCGAGGGCCGGCCGTGTTCCGGTTGACCCCCCATATCGAGCGATTGTTCCGCAGCGCCAAGATCCTGGCCATCGACGTGCCCTATGAGCCCGAAGAGCTCATCGAGGCCTGCAAGGAGGCCGTGAGGATCAACGAGCTGCCGGCCTGCTATATCCGCCCGCTCGTGTATCTCGGATACGGGGAGATGGGTCTCAACCCGCTGCCCTCAGAGGTCAACGTGGCGATCGCCGTGTGGCCCTGGGGGGCCTACCTGGGCGAGGAGAGCCTCGTCCACGGGGTCCGGATGATGATCAGCTCGTGGCAGCGACACGACCCGAATGCCATGCCCCCCGCCGCGAAGGGGGTCGGGTTGTACATCAACAGCCAGATGGCCAAGGTGCAGGCGGTCAAAGCCGGTTACGACGAAGCGATCCTGCTGTCACCGCAGGGGTATGTGAGCGAGTGCACCGGAGAGAACATTTTCATGGTGAGTGGCGGCCGGATCATCACTCCGCCGGCGAGCGCTGGGGCCCTCGAAGGAATCACCCAGGATTCGGTGTTCGCCATCGCTCGTGAGATGGGCGTGGACATCGAGTTCGGGAACATCTTGCGCAGCGATCTCTACACCGCCGATGAGGCGTTCCTCTCGGGCACCGCGGCGGAGATCGTCCCGATCCGTTCGGTCGACGATCGCGAGATCGGCGATCGGGGTCCCATCACCAAGGGGATCCAGGAGGTCTATGCGGAGGCCGTCCGTGGCGAGGTCGAAAAGTTCTCCGACTGGAACGAGTACGTGTGATGGCCGACGCACAACCCGTTTCCTCCTTCGATCGTTCACCGGTCCGGGATTCGTCCTGGCCCGACGCATGTGAGATTTTCGACACGACGTTGAGAGACGGGACCCAGTTCGAGGGCATCTCGGTCACGGTGGAAGACAAGCTGAAGGTCGCCGAGCGCCTCGACTATCTCGGCGTCGATTGGATCGAGGCGGGGTGGCCAGGCGCGAACCCCAAGGACGTGGAGCTCTTTGCTCGGGCCCGCACGGAGCTCGACTTCTCGACGAGCACGTTGGTCGCCTTTGGCTCGACCCGGCGCCCCGCGGGCAAGGTCGACGACGACCCCACCCTGCGAAACCTGGTGGAGGCCGGGACCTCGACGGTCTGCATCGTCGGGAAGGCCTGGGACTATCACGTCACCGAGGCGCTGGGCACCGCGCTCGACGAGGGCGTGGCGATGGTGCGCGAGTCGGTTGAATACCTGACCGGTCAGGGGCTGGCGGTTTTCTTCGACGCCGAACACTGCTTCGACGGCTACAAGCGTAATCCGGAGTTCACGCTGAGAGTGCTCGAGGCCGCGGCCATGGCCGGCGCTGACTGTCTGGTGATGTGTGACACCAACGGCGGATCATTGCCCCACGAGGTGGAGCGGATCGTGCGCGAGGTGAAGGCCCACTTCGGGGGCGTGCAGATCGGGATCCACACCCAGAACGACGCGGCGTGTGCCGTGCCCAACGCACTGGCTGGCGTTCGAGCCGGAGCGACCCAGCTTCAGGGGACCATAAACGGATACGGCGAACGGACCGGCAACGCGGACCTGACGTCGTGTATCCCGAACCTCAGTCTCAAGATGGGCATTCGGACCTTGCCCGACGGCCACATGTCACGGCTCAGCGAGGTCAGCCACCATGTCGCCGAGATCGTGAACATGCCACTGCAGCATCAGCAGCCGTATGTCGGTTCCTCCGCGTTCGCGCACAAGGCCGGCCTGCACACCTCCGCCATCGCCAAACGCCCGGACAGCTACGAGCACATCGATCCCTCGGCGGTCGGCAACGGAACCCGCTTTCTGGTCTCTGACCTGTCGGGGCGGGCCACGATCGAGTTGAAGGCCAAGGAACTCGGCATCGACCTTGACGGTGCCCAGATGCGAGCGATGCTCGCCGCGTTGAAAGACCTCGAGAACGAGGGTTACCACTTCGAGGCGGCCGACGCGAGCCTCGAACTGCTCATGCGCCAGTACACCGGTTGGGAACAGGACTACTTCGCGCTGGAGTCGTTCCGGGCGCTGGTCGATCATCGGGCCGGGAGCGGAGCCCGGGCATGGAACGGGGTCGACGCCGACGTGCTCACCGAGGCGACGGTGAAGCTACGGGTCAACGATGAACGCATTCTCGCCATCGGAGAGGGAAACGGCCCGGTCAATGCCCTGGACAGTGCGGTCCGAACCGCTCTGTCGGACCGGTATCCGGCCCTGGATCGCATCCATCTCGTTGACTACAAGGTGCGGGTGCTCGACACCGCCAAGGGCACCGGCGCCAACACCCGGGTTCTGTTGGAGTCGACGGACGGCGATCGGACGTGGACGACCATGGGCGTGTCCGACAATGTCATCGAGGCGAGCTGGCATGCGCTGGCCGACTCGATCGTTTACGGCCTGTTGCATGCCGAAGTCTGAACGCCGGGTGGGTCCTCGTCCCCGCCCCATTCGAGAGGATAGGTTCATCGTCGATGGCTGCGCCTGAGTTCGTCCCAGTCCCGGTGACCCTCCGGGACCCCTCGTACACCTCACCGCCGAGTCGGACAGGGAAATCGCGATCCGAGCGGCCCGGTTCGATCGACGAATCCGGCCAACCGTCGGGGAGCCAGCTCGGGCACCAGGGGCCCGACCAGGGGTATGTGTTCAAACTGGCCCGACTATTCGGGGGGAAACTCCAGCTGGCCGACGGTGAACACGAGGCGGACGCCATCGCCGGTGGCCGAGCGATCGCCCTGAAACGGGCATCACAGTTCGGCCGGGCTCCGGTCGTGCACGACCTCGAGGCCGCGTTCACTATCTGGGGCTTTCTCGACGAGAACCCGCCCGAGGAGCTGGTGACCTTGAGGCGTTCGGTGTTCGAGGCCATCGAGAACGAACACCATTACTCCGAACGTCGAGCGGTCGTGGATTCGGTCCGTTCGGAGGCGCTGGCCGGCTCGACGAGCCAGGTCCGCGCCGCGTACGAGGCGAACTGGCGCGATCAGATCGACACCGAGGTCTTCGCTCACCACGCCTGAGCGACCGGGCCGGCCTGCGGCTCCACCGCGGTGGGGTCTGGGGCGGGTACCTTCGAAGGGTGACTCACCGCGTTCGTTTCGCTCCGTCCCCGACCGGATTTCTGCATGTCGGAAGCGCCAGAACGGCCCTGTTCAACTGGATCTATGCCCGCAGTGTGGGTGGAACATTCGTGTTGCGGATCGAGGACACGGACGAACAGCGGTCGTCCCAGGACCTGATCGACAGCATCCTCCGCTCACTCGAATGGCTGGGCATCGACTGGGACGAAGGGCCGTACCGCCAGTCCGAGCGCCGAGACCGCCACAGGAGCGCCATCGAGTCGCTGCTCGAGTCAGGTCAGGCCTACGAGGAGGAGGGCGCGGTGCGCTTTCGTACGCCGAGCGACGGCGTAACGGTCATCGATGACGTCGTGCGCGGTCGTGTGGAGTGGGCCAATGCCGAGCTGGGCGACCCGGTCATTCGCCGCAGCGATGGTTCGCCGATGTTCGTACTGGCCAACGCGGTCGACGACGTCGACATGGGGATCACCCACGCCATACGCGGTGAGGATCTGTTGAACACGGTGCCGATCGTGGTCTTGCTGATGAGGGCGCTGAACGCGGAGACGGAGGTGACCTACGCCCATCTCCCCTTGCTGGTCAACGAGCAACGAAAGAAACTGTCGAAGCGGCGCGACGATGTGGCGCTGGAGGACTACCGGGATCGCGGCTTTCTTCCCGAGGCGTTCGCCAACTATCTGGCCACCCTGGGTTGGGGTACCGCTGATGAGACCGAGATCCGGCCGATGAGCGAGATCATCGAGCGCTTTCGCCTCGGGGACGTGAACAAGTCGGCTGCCTTCTTCGACGTGAAGAAGCTGACCGCGTTCAACGCCGAATACGTACGCGCGCTCGGCGTCACCGAGTTCGTTGCTGCCGCCCAGCCATGGCTGACCGCCGACCCACCATGGTCGCCTGAGCACTACTCACCCGATGCCTTCGAGGCCATGGTTCCCGCCATTCAGGAGCGGGTTCGGACCATGGACGAGGTGCCCGCGCTGGTCGACTGGTTGTTCACCGAGGACCCGGTCATCGACGAGAGCTCGTGGGAGAAGGCGATGATCAAGGGTCCTGACGCCGCGGCGATCCTCGACGACACGCTCGATGCCTACCGGGACCTCGAATGGTCCCGCGATGAACTGCATGCCACCCTGCTCGCGGTGGGAGAGAAGCGAGGTCTCAAGCTCGGCAAGACACAGGCGCCGGTGCGGGTGGCGGTGACCGGACGGTCCGTCGGCCCGCCCCTGTTCGAGTCCCTCGTGGTGCTCGGGCGAGACGAGACGCTGCGCCGGATGAGATCGGCCAGATCGAAACTCTGAGCGGCGGCATGATGACCGATGAACGACCCAGGCGAGCACTCGGATCGAAGAGGGCGTCGAAGGTGGCGGCCTCGCTCCTAGCGCTGCTCGTCATCTATGTGGGCGCTACCTTCCTGCAGGTCTGGTCAGGTTCCAAACGCGACGACGCCGGACCGGCTGATGCCGCGATCGTGCTCGGTGCCGCCCAGTACGACGGTCGACCTTCACCGGTGCTTGGAGCCCGCCTCGACCGGGCATTTGAACTCCATGACGCCGGTCTCGTGTCGGTGATTATCGTGACCGGTGGTCGCCAACAGGGCGACCGTACAACCGAAGCGAAGAGCAGCTATGACTACCTGCGCGTGGCCGGCGTCCCCGATGAGAGCCTGCTTCTCGAAGTCGATGGTCGAAGCACCTGGGAGTCGTTGGCCGCGTCGACCCGTATCGTGCGCAATCGGGGCTTGTCAGACGTCCTTCTCGTCTCGGACCCCTATCACACCAAACGGCTGGAAGGCATTGCCGGCGAACTGGGACTGGAGGCCAAGGTGGCGCCGACCGACGGTCCGGTCATGTTTCGCAACCTGGTTCGCGAGACCGCCGCCGTGAGTGTTGGTCGCCTGGTCGGCTACCGGAGGCTAAGGCGGTTGTCGGGGGATTAGTGTCCTGACACAGAAGTCATGCTTCGAATTCGCCGGGCCTCGACGCCCCGCTCACAACCACGGTGAGCTGGGCTCCTGCGTCCTAGCGACGAACGCCGATCCCGCGCCAACTTCATAAACGAACCTCTGTGTCAGAACACTAGCTAGCTAGCTTGAGCGGGATCCGAAGGGTGGGCTCGACCAGCACCCGATCCCGCCGCGCACTCTGAGGACCAGTTCCTCCGAGCACTCCGTTTCAAGCCGCCGGCCGCCCAGCTAGCCTCGACCGAGCGATTCTGGCTTCCCTCGCCGGCGTAGACAAACCTTTCCCCGACGATCTCGAGCAGCCATCAACGTGTCTGACCAACAACCACGACTCCTCATCTTCCAGCTCGGTTCCAACAACTGGCAATCGGGACAGGAATTCGCTCCGGGCAGTGGAATCCTCCACGAGCAACACCACGACACGTTCAACGGAATGCCGGGCGTGACCTGCCACAGCGTTTTCCCGTCGCGGGTGCAGCGTTTCGCCAGACCCGACGTTCGCGTCTTCGAGCTCGATCACGACATACCCATCTGCGAATCGGTTTCGCCGGTGTCGTCGTTCCGGTTTCACAACATGTCCGACGACGACTTCGAGGCGTACCGCACCCGACTACGCGACTTCGTCCTGGCCTATGTCGACGAAGTCGAACGGGATCTCGGCCGCTCCTTCGACCTCTTCATCGCTCATCATGCGTTTCTCAACCCCCTCGTCATGGCCGACGTGAACCGGATTCGAATCTCACGGGGGCAACAGGCCGTGCGGCTGTTCGCCTTTGTCCACGGGACAGCGTTGCTGATGTTTCGACACGAGATGGAGAACACGGACCCCGCCTACCCGCCGCGATTCCATCCCCGCTGGATCCGCGAGGGAGTCTTCGACGACGTGCACGGGGTGTTCGTCATCTCGGACTCACAAAGGGAGCGCTTCCTCTCGGTCTTCGAGGACTACGACCCGGACCGAGTGTTCATCACTCCCAACGGCATCGATCCTGAAGTCTTCCATGTCGACGAGACGCTGACGCGCGACACTGCGCTCACTCGCTTCCCGACCCAGCCCTATGAAGGAAGTACCCAGGTCTCCACCGCCATCCCGGCTGGTTATGACCGGATGGTGCTCTTCGTCGGCAAGTTCGCCGACATCAAACGGATCGATTGTCTGCTGCACGCCGCCCGCGACTATGAAGAAACGGCCAAGCGCGCGGGCCTGAGCGTCGCCACCGTCATCGCCGGCTCTGGCCCGCTGGAGGATCAGAAGCTGTATCAGGACATGGCGGTCGAACTCGGTCTCTCCGGCGCGTTCTTCATCGGTCCCCACCCTCAACCGGATCTCGCCCAGCTCTACAACGTTGCCGATGTCGGCGTGTTCCCGACGAAGCTCGAGGCGTTCGGGCTCGTCTTCTTGGAATGTATGGCTTGCGGTACTCCCGTCGTCGGGACGGCGGCCGGTGGCCCGCTCGAGTTCGTGGAAGACACCGCGGGTGAGCTCGTCACCGACTTCGATGACAAGGCGGAGTTCGCGTCCTCTTTGGGTGAGACCATTGGACGGGCACTCATCGAGGATTGGAAGTCCACCAAGACAGCCGCGGCGGTTGCCATCGCCTCTCGGTACACCCTCACCGTGCAGTGCGAGAAGATGCTGAAGAGTCTGGACACCCCGGTGGAGTAACGGGTTCCACGCGGATCGTGGCCGGCGCCCGGCGAGGCCACTGGCGGGCCCTCCCCCAAACCGGATCCGGGATGGTCGGTCAGAAGACGACGATGGCCCGAACGGCGGGGCGCCACGCAATAGGGTGGGCCCCGTGCCCGAGAGCGATCGTGGCTTTCGCCGAGCCTTCTTCAACAACCTCGACTACGACCGCCACCTCGACTACGACCGCCACCTCGACTACGACCGCCACCTCGACTACGGCGACCCCAAGTACGTCGCCTTCTACGAGGACCGGTCGGTGATGGTCGAGGATCCGATCGTCGAGCTGGCCGATCAGATCGGGTTCAGCGACCGCCCCGACTCGGCCCGCCTGCTGTCGGGCTATCGAGGCAGCGGCAAGAGTACCGAGCTTCGCCGCCTGGCCCATCTGCTCCGGAACGACGGGTTCGGGGTAACCGTCGTCGACGTCACCGACTACCTCGACACGACGCAGCCGGTCGATCCGGCCACGTTCCTGCTGATCCTCGCCGCGTCCTTCCAAGATGCGGTGACCAGCGGCGACGGCAACGGCCCGCGCCTCGATCCGGGTACCGAGGGCGAGTCGCTGGGGAGCCGTCTCAGAGGCCTGCTCTCGCGCACCAAGGTCGACTTCTCCGGGGTCGAGATCGAGGGCAAGCTCAACGAGGGTCCGCTCGCGGCGTCATTCCGGGCCAACCTGCGCGCCGACGCCTCGCTCCGCCAGCGGATCAACCAGGCGCTCGAGGGCCGCCTCGGCGAGCTCTCGGAGCTGGTCAACGTCCATGTCGGGAACCTGGCTTCGCGGCTGCCGGGGACGGGAACCGGAAACGTGTTCATCGTGGACAACATCGAGCGCTTCCGCGATGTCGAACACGGCGAGGCCAACGTCGAGCGGTCGATAGAAGAGATCTTCATCGAACACGCGAGGTTTCTCCACCTGCCCCTGCTCCACGTCGTCTACACCATCTCGCCCTGGGTGAGGATCCGGGGCTCGGCTCGACTGGCCGAGAGCTTCGACAGCGCGGTCCAGCTGTTGCGGGCGGTGCGTGTCGAGCCGCGGGCTGCGGCTCATCGGGTGGACGACGGCGCGGGCACGGGCCTGCGGCTCGACGAGCCCGGGCTCGCAACCCTGACCGAGCTGATCGAACGGCGGGGGGACCGGCGCCGGCTGTTCGGTGCCGACGAAGCCGGAGAGCGACGGTTACCGCGCTCTGGTGCTGGTGATCCCGCCCGGGGTCGAGCAGATGGCCGAGACGGTGGCCATCGATCTGTGGTCGATCCGGTGCGAGAGGTCGCTCGCGACGTACGGGACATCCGTCGCCTGATTGCCGAGGGCCGACCCGACGTCGCCGTCGACCGCGCCGAACAGCTGCTGTCTGAGGCCGGACCCGACCTGTCGGCCGAGGGCCGGGGCGCCCTGTCGATGGCCGCCGCCGAGGCCGCACATGCGGACGGCGATTTCGCCACTGCCGCAACCCGCGCCGGCCAAGCCGCGGCGCTGGCTTCGGACCCCCGTCGGCGATGGGAGGCACGGCGTGAGGAGTTTCGCTCCCTCCGTGCCCAACCGGAGCGACTCGGCGATCAGGTCGCCGCGGCCGAGCGACTCGTCGCCATCGGTCGGAACGACCAGGACAAGAGCAATCTGACGTGGAGCCTCGTCGAGCTCGGGGACGTCAACCGATCGTCGGGCGACCTCACGACCGCCACCACCCTCTACACCGAGGCCCTGGATCTGGCCCGGCGACGTATCGACCTCTACGGCCAAACCCCCGACACCCTCAATGACCTCTCCGTCGCCCTCGAACGGGGCGCCATGGTCGAGGAGCCCGCGCCCTTCACCCCAGGGTTCTCCACCGGATCGGGCTGCTGAGGCGCACGAGGCGTGGGTGCCGGGAGCACTCGAGGCCGCAGAAGAGGCGCTGGCGATTACCCGCCAACGTCTCGACCGCTACCCGGCTCAGCCGGCCACCCGGCCCAAGGGTTCCCGAGGATCTGGGTCCGGTGCGAGCTCTTCAGGCACCACCGGCCGCGCCGGCCCATCGGGGCTGCTACGACGATCTGCCGGCCACCTGACACCGCAAGCACTGGCGACACCTCCTTGTGCTGAGAGGTTGCGCCATCGCTTTGGCGCTCACGCTTGGCGGCGGTAGCATCATGCTTGCCCTTCGGGGGTGGTGTAATTGGTAACACAGCTGGTTCTGGTCCAGTCATTGGGGGTTCAAGTCCTCCCCCCCGAGCAATAGGAGATCCGTGGCGGTGCCCAGGCCCGGTCGGTACCAGGCAGAGTCGGCGTCGGTCGAAGATGTCTGAGCCGATCAGGTTCGGATGGTTCATTCCGACCAGCGGAGACACGACATCGTTCAGCGACCCCGAGCAAGCGGTCGCGCCGAGTATGGAGTTGTTCCTCCGCGTCGCTCAGGCGGCCGAGGACGGTGGCTTCGACTATGTGCTGGTTCCCGTGCAAACCGCGTGTTGGGATGCCCTTGTCACCTGCGCCATGGTGGTGGCCAAGACCGAGCGTCTCGATGCGCTGCTCGCGGCGCGCGTCGGGTTTGTGGCCCCGACGGTGCTGGCCAAGATGTTCTCCACATTCGATCAGTTGTCCGGCGGGCGGCTGCGGATCAACCTCATCGCCGGCGGCTCCACGAGCGAGTTGGCCGCCGACGGCATGTTCGACGGTCACGATGACCGCTACGAGATCATGGATGAGGCCGTCCGGCTGATGAAGCGGGTCTGGACCGAGCGAGGCCCCGTGGATCACCACGGGAAGCACTTTCGGGTGGAGCGGGCCCGGGTGCGGCCGCGTCCATTTCAACAGCCACACCCACCGTTTTACCTGGGTGGTAACTCCGCGGCCGCCATGCAGATCGCCGCCGCGCACGCCGACGTTCAGCTGTTCTGGGGGGATCGACCCGAGATCATCGCGCAACGGATCGAACAACTCGACCAGCTGGCTGCGACACAAGACCGGGACGGCCCGTTGCGCTATGGCATGCGGCTCCAGGTGGTCCTGGGTGACACCGAGGACGCTGCGTGGGCGTCGGCCCATCGGCTGATCGATGGCGCCACCGAACTTCAGAAGCGGGCGATTGCCACGATGTGGGATCAGTCGGTCTCCAACGCCCGCATGGTCGAGTTGGCCAAAGAGCCCGATCACCTGCTCGGACCCCACCTGTGGTCCGGAATCTCGACGGTGCGCCCCGGCGCCGGCGTGGCGGTCGTCGGTGACGCCGAGCAGGTGGCGGCGACTCTCCACCAGTTTGTTGCTGCCGGCTGTAGCGAATTCTGTCTGTCCGGCTATCCCCACGAAGAGACCGCTGCTCAATTTTCCGGACAGGTCATGCCAATACTTTTGAACTGATTTAGTGACCGTCTAGGTTCTGAGCAACAGGATCACGCCACTTCCCCCCTCCCGTGTGGCCATCCAGGAAAGGCTATCGTGGAAAACTCCTTCGCTCCCGTGCAGTTCGGCGCATCATTTTTTGATGATGAGACCGGCGCTCGCATCTTCGTATTACATCCCACGCTCCACCCGACCTTCTGGCAGGAATATCTCCAAGGGGCAGCGGAACGCTACAGCGAGTACGGCGTGGAGGGTGTACTCGACGAGAGGCTGCGCAGCGGTGCCACGACCGATGTGTTCTGGCTGGCGATGGTGGGCGACACCGCCATGGCGGGTGCCCGCGGTCAACTGATCCGTCATCCCGATGACGCCCGCGCCCTCGACCAGTTCGTCGGGCATCCCGATCAGTCTCGCCTTCGCGCCCGCGTGCTCGATGCCATCGTTGATGGCGTCGTCGAGGGCAGCTCGGTCTGGTGTCGGCGAGGCGCCCCGGCAGGGCTGTTGAGCCTGATCGGCAGCTGCAGCCTCACGAGCACGAGGATGCTCGGCGCTCGGTGGTGCATCGGTACCGCATCAGAGCAGGCGCTGGGCATGTGGGTCACCGCCGGAGCGGAGATCGATGACGGGGGCCAACCCGCCGTTTGGCCCAGCCCGGAGTACCAAACTCGCTTTTTGTGGTTCGACGTTCCCATTGTTGGCACCCGAATGGACCCGGCCCAGTTCGCCCGCTACGAGGAGATCTGGCGCCGGCTCCAAACCCCTCGCATCGTGGCCGCCAGCGAAACCCCGTCCGGCACTCTCGGCACGAGTACTGACGCGGCCGCCGCCGAAGTCATCGACGATACGACTCCCGAGGGTCGTGAACGCATCGACTTCCTCATGTCGAATCCTTCGATCCGAGTCGTCGACTACCACGAGGAGATGACATCCGGGCTGGCCGAACTGCTGCCGGAACCGTCATCGACAGACCTGACCCCACGATGGGTCCACTATCCGTGGCGGGGGGTCGTGGCTCGCGCTCTTGGCGCGCCGGCCTTCCGGCGGCTTCGGCTCGACCGCAACCGCAACAAGATCACCCTAGAAGAGCAGCGCACCTTCGCTCAGCTGCGCGTGGGTGTCGTCGGCTTGAGCGTGGGACAGGTGATAGCGCACACGCTGGCGATGGAAGGGCTCGTCGGTGAGCTTCGCCTCGCGGACTTCGATGTCCTCGAGTTGTCCAACCTGAACCGGATCCCGTCGTCCATTCTGGATCTGGGACTCAACAAGGCGGTCAGTGCAGCTCGTCGGATTGCCGAGCTGGATCCGTACCTCCAAGTTTCGATCCACCAAGATGGGGTTACCGAAGAGAACGTTGAGTCCTTCGTGGACGGACTCGATGTGATTATCGAGGAGTGCGACTCCCTCGATATCAAGGTGCTCGTCCGTGAACACGCCCAGCGCCAAGGTGTCCCCGTGATCATGGTCACGTCGGATCGAGGACTCATTGACGTAGAACGGTTCGACCTGGAGCCGGATCGGCCCCTGCTCCACGGCCTGGCTGGCCCGGTCGATACGTCCGATCTGGCCGGTCTCGAATCGTCCGAGAAGATCGAGTTCGCGTTGAAGATCATTCAACCCCACCTGTTGTCACCCCGCGCCGGTGCCTCGATGGTCGAGATCGACCACCAGCTCGCCACCTGGCCACAATTGGCCGGCGACATAGTGCAGGGCGCAGCGTTGGTGGCGGCGGCCGTTCGTCGTCTCGGCTTGGGTCAGGAGCTTCCCTCTGGCCGGATTCGGGCCGATATTGAACAGACCCTCGACAGGCTCGATGCTCCAACGCCCACACCGGCCCCACTCGGTCAGGAGCTCGAGATCATCGAACCTGCTCCAACCGAGCTGCTGAGCCGCATCGCTTGGTTCGCAGGTCGGGCACCGTCGGGCGGCAATGCCCAACCATGGCGGTTCTCCACCGACGGCACGTCGTTCACCATCTCCGCGGAGAATGCCTGGTCGGTGCGGATGGACGTGGAGCTTCGTGGCACGTATGTGGCGATCGGGGCGGCGCTACTCAACGCTCGGATCGCCGCGAGCGAGGCGGCCAGCCTCGGACCACACACCTTGTTCCCAGATCCCGCAGACCCTACCGTCGTCGCCCGCTTGGATCTGGGTGACCAACTCGATGTCGACCTCGCCTCGCTGGCCGGCGCCGTGGAACATCGGGCCACCGACCGACGAACCGACCAGCGGGTACCCCTACCCGAAGGCTCACTCGATCTGCTCCGCCAAGCCACCCGCCACGAGGGTGCCGAGCTGGTGGCCATCACCGAGGCCAAATCGCTCGACATGGCGGGCCAGATCCTCGGTCGAGCGGATCGAGTTCGGTTCCTCTCCTCAGCACTTCACGGCGAGATGATGAGTGAGCTCCGCTGGCCCGAGGACGGTATCGCCGAGGACGGGATCGAGGTGGACAGCCTCGGGCTCGACGGTACCCAAACCGCCATCCTCCGGTTGCTTCGCCGCTCCGACGTCATGGACGAACTGCGGTCCTGGGGCGGAGGGGCCGCTCTTGGTGAACCGGCGATCGATGCAGTGGCAGCAAGCTCCGCCTTGATGGCCGTTGTCGTCCCCGGCAATCGGCCCGTCGACTATGTCACCGGTGGTGGCGCCGTCGGACGAATGTGGCTCGAGGCCCATCGGCTGGGCATCGGTGTGCATCCGTGGGCCCCACCCTTCCTCTATGCGACCGATCGGTCCCATTACGAGTCGCTGGTGAACAAGGAGTTCATCGACGAGAGCGAAGTCCTCGCCGCTGACCTCTGGAAGGTGCTGTCGATTCCGTCCGGCTCGTACCCTGCGCTGTTGATGCGCGTCGGTTGCGTGCCCGGGACGGTGCCACCGAATCGTCGGCGCCAGACCTCGCTGGATCTTCGTGATTCCATCCCCGTCAACCGCCGGTCTGGTGTTCGCTGATTCGTTGACGAATCGGTGTCATCTATTACGTCTTCGTTGAGTCCCCATAGATGAGCGTTCCTCGGCGTTCAAAAGAGCACGGATACTCCGTTTACCTCGCGAATCCTGTCGTCGATACATCGGCCACACATGTTGCGAGGATGGAGAAGGTCACGTGGCACCGAGCCAACGAGTCTCAACAAAATTGGATAGTGGCTCAGCGGTATTGGAAAGCTGGGCTCACCGGCTGGCCGGTCGCCTCGTGGATGCGGCTCCGTCGGACCGTGACTTCCTCGACACTCTTGTCGGGGAGCTCGGCGAGGTGACCGGGCTCGACGAGGTGGCATTGTGGCGTAGGGACACCCTTGGGCTCGCGGTCCGACGAGTTCGATGGCCAGCAGATTCAATGCGACCGATACTCGAGGACCGGATGGGGCTTCTGCTGCGGGCCGGTGTCAGCGAACGATTGCATACATCGGTACAGATCGCCTCGGTCGGCACGACCGTTGATGTGCTCATTCAACCTCTCGGCGAGGATGAGCCGGCCAGCTGGCTGATCTTTGTAGGAGACGCCGTCACCAGTTGGACAGAGTCCGATCTGGCCACCATCGAGTACATCGGGTGCGAGATTCAGGACTATCTCACTAGCGGACCCGAGGCGGCGGGCCAGGCCCTTCAGGACCTGGTGGCCGACGTCGCCGAAACGCTCATGTCGGTAGAAGCCAGTGGTCACGACGCCGCCATGGCATCGTTGGTGGAGCAGCTCGGCCACTTCTTTGCCGTCGATGTGGTGTTTCTCCGCCGCAATGACCACGATATTCGGGCCAGCATCATGGTCGCTGAATGGCCGACGAGAACTGACGTGCCCGACCCGGATCCTCTCGCGGTCGTA
>Ga0316190_10000282_pt1 | contig 34545 bp, 25 predicted proteins | sample Eddworburrow2_MG_FD_204929 | JGI IMG/M metagenome (GOLD analysis project Ga0316190, IMG submission 204929) | Coastal sediment microbial communities from Maine, United States - Eddy worm burrow 2 | ecosystem: Environmental > Aquatic > Marine > Coastal > Sediment | place: USA: Maine | collected... | reverse complement strand
CGACAACAACAACAACAACAACAACGGCACCATCGCTGAAGACGCCATCGCCGGGATCACCGAGGCGAGCATCTATGCCGCCCTCGGTCTGGACTTCGTCGCCCCTCCCCTGCGTGAGGCCACCGGCGAAGTCGAGGCGGCAGCAAACGGGAACCTACCCGAACTCATTCAGCTCACCCACATCAAGGGAGACCTCCACTATCACACCGACCGGTCGGGCGATGGACGAGCCTCCCTGGCCGCCATGGTCGAGGCGGCGGCCAAACGGGGCTACGACTACCTGGCCATCACCGACCATGGCGAGGACCTGGCCATCAACGGTTCAACCCGTGAGGAGTTTCTGGCCCATCGCGACGCCATCCGGGACCTGCAGGAGCACTACCCCGACCTCACCATCCTCTACGGCTGCGAGCTCAACATCGGCGCTTCGGGCGGTCTCGACTACGACGCAGACTTCCGGGCCGGCTTCGACTACACGGTCGCTTCAGTCCACTCCCATTTTGATGCCCCGTCGGCCACGCAGACCGCAAGGTTGGTGAAGGCCATCTCCGATCCGACGGTCGATTCGATTGGCCACCTCACCGGCCGTTACATCGGACGCCGACCGGGTATCGAGATCGACGTCGACATCGTGCTCGAGGCCCTGCACCATTTCGACGTTGCCCTGGAGGTGAATGGCGCCCTCGATCGCCTCGACGCGGCGTCAAACGTGGTCCGCAAGGCGGTGGCACGAGGGGTGAAGCTCGTCATCAACACCGATAGTCACCACACCTCGGAGCTGGGCCGCATGGAATACGGGGTCAAGACGGCACAGCGTGGCTGGGCGCCCAAGGACCTGGTCGTCAACACCTGGAGCCGGGAGCGGTTCCTGGCGTGGGTCGAAACTCACCGCTGACTCATGGCTCGGGGGTGTTGGGAGCCATCGCCGGTGGAGGGCGGTTATTCCTCCCCTTGGCTGCAGACCGCCGTCACCGGCTTCGAAAGAGCCGAGGCTCCCAAGCGAACTATTGGATCTTTCCAAGGCTAATCCCCCTACTGATCTTCGTAGTCGGGGACTGCGAACCTTCCGCTCGGCTGGCTGAATCCACCAGGAATCACCAACTCAAGATCTGTTCAACCGCCACCTCCCAGGTGGCCAAGGACCGCCGCGGAGCCGTCCCCCGGGGGATCCGTCATGCTGGGTTTTCTTGAAACTGTGCCATAGGGTCTGCCCGATGAGCACACTTCTCGATTTCACCGGAAAGCACGTCGTGGTCACCGGGGCGGCCTCCGGCATCGGATCGGCCGTTGTGAGCGAGCTAGCCGCCCACAACGCTGTGGTTCACGCCCTCGACGTGGCTTCCCTCCGCCATGTCGAGGGCGTCGGCCGTTTCCAGTGTGACCTGGCCGACGCCTCCTCCATCGACGCCACGGTGGAACAGCTGCCAGACTCGATCGACGTCGTGATGAACTGCGCCGGGGTACCCAACGGCGGCCGCTTCAGCCCTGAGACCGTCATGAGGATCAACTGGTTGGGCTTGCGCCACCTCACCGAGCAACTGTTGCCCCGAATCCCCTCCGACGGTGCCGTGGTACACGTCGCCTCCACCGCCGGACGCAACTGGGAGGCCAACGTCGAGCATCATCATCAACTGATGGCGGCCGCCGACTTCGATGAGGGCCAGTCATGGATCAAGGCCAATCCCGACGTCTACGGCGATGGCTACGCCTTCTCCAAAGAAGCAGTGCAGTACTACACACTGTGGCGCTCGGTGCAGTTGCTGCCAACCGGAGTACGGATGAACAGTGTGAACCCGGGCGTTACCGACACCACGATCGTGAACGACTTCCGTCAGGGCCTGGGCGACGACATCATCGACCACGCGGCGGCCGTTGCCGGGCGCATGGCTCGCCCCGAGGAGATGGCCCCCGCCATGCTGTTCCTGGCCGACCATGCATCGTCAAGCTACCTCAACGGCATCAACCTCAACATCGATCGGGGTACGGGAGCGGCCAGGGCCACCGATCAGTCCGACCCCACACTCATCTGGGGTCGCTGACCCGCCGACCCTCGGTTCGCAGCTCAGGGGTCTCGTGATGGAGCAGGCTGAAATCGGGGCGGGGGCGGGTGGTGAGCGGGTCGGAGGCGAAGGCCCGCTCGAAAGCCTGCGCCATCGACAAAAGCCTATGATCGCCATAGGTGGGGCCTATCAATTGCAGTCCGAAGGGCAGTCCGAACTCGTCGACTCCCGCTGGCAGGGCCGTGACCGGATGACCGACGACGGTGATGGCCGCGGTGAGGGCCAGCCAGGCCATGTAGTTCTCCACCGGTTCCCCATCGACGGTGAGGGGGTAGAGCTGGCGCCAGGGGAAGGGGGAGACGCTGACCCCGGGGCAGATGACCACGTCGACGTCGTCGAAGAGAGCCTGGAACTGTTGATAGAGCTCCATCTGGGTTCGCCGCCCGGCAGCGATAACCTCCATCGGCGTGCTCAGCGCCGATTCATAGGTGCGGCGGATGTTGGGGTTGAAGCCGTCGTCCCACTCCTGGGCCTCCCGCTGGTACTGCACGGCGAACACGTCGCTGCGGAGGCGCCAGTCGACATCGGCCGCCCCGGTCAGGTCGACATCGACCACCTGGCACGAGCCGACCAGGTCGGCGATGCGCTCCACCCGTTGGGCGAAGGCGGCCCGGATCGGCTGCGAGACCAGCACCCCACCGAGGTCGGGGGTGATGCCAACCCGCAAGGTCGAAAGATCGACCTCGTCAAGGCGGGCAAAGGCCGTGTTGTCGAGCGGGAAGGCCATGGGGTCACGTCGGGTGCGCCCGGAGATGACCGATAGCAGCAGCGCGGTGTCGGCAACGTCGCGACCCATCGGACCCTGTACCGAATAGAAGGTCTGAGCGATGGTGCGCTCCTCGAAGGGCACGACCCCGGGGGTGGCCCGGTGACCAACCACGCCGCAGTAGCAGGCGGGGATCCGTAGGCTGCCGCCGTGATCGGAACCGGTGGCCAACGGCGCCATCTCGGCGGCCAGGGCCACGGCGGAGCCCCCCGAGGAACCACCACAGGTCAGCTGGGGGTCGAACGGGTTCCCGGTGGCCCCGAACAGACGGTTGACGGTATTGGCCCCGATGCTGCGCTCGGGGATGTTGGTCTTGCCAACCACGATGGCCCCGGCCCTCCGCACCCGGGCCACGATGCCTGCATCTTCGGCGGGGACATGGTCCCGAAAGGCCTCGGCCCCCAGGGTGGTGACGATGCCCTCGGTGGCCTGGAGGTCCTTGATGGCAACTGGCAGGCCGTGCAGGGGGCCAAGTTCGTCGCCCCGGGCCACGGCATCGGCCGCCGCCTTGGCCTCGGAGCGGGCCCGCTCATCGGCCCTGGTCACCATGGCGTTGACCGCAGGATCGACGGTGTCAATCTGGGTCAGGCACGCTTCGAGCAACTCGACCGGCGACAGCGAACCGTTGCCGATGAGGCGACGGGCCTCGACGGCGCCCAAGGTGTGAAGATCGGTCATGACCGCACCGTAGTGCTCAGGGTCGTTGTTGGCGTAGGCCTGCGGTGGCGCGGTCGTCAACGGTGATCGAGGCACCATCGGGCACGATCACCACCCCGTAGTCGGTAACGGCGGCATCGACCGACACCACCCCGTCGCGTACATCACGCAGCACCAGCTCCACCGGACGCTCGAACGGGTCACCCCAGCCCCCACCACCGGGGGTGTCGGCCTGCATCCGGGCCGGGCCCAGGTGGCGGACCCCGTACTTGGGCGGCACGAACCGGTTGCCGTCGTCGGCAACGTCGACCGGTTCGACCCACTCCTCACCAACGGCGCCGGTGCCGCCCCCCAACACCCCGTAACCCGAGGGCGTGTCCATCCCTTCGGCCCGGAACGACCAGGTGGCTGCCACATTCACATCGGCCTCGTAGTGCACCCCGGTACCACCCCGATGCAGGCCGGGGCCGGCGGCATCGGTGCGCAGCTCCCAGCGGCGGTAGGTGACGGGAAAGTTCTGCTCGTGGAACTCCAGATTGGGGATGTCGAGCCCGCCGAGACTGATCAGGTGGCCCATCTGGTTGAAACCGTCGCGTTCGGCGGTGGCTCCGGGTGTGCCCATGGCGTGCCAGTGGTACATCACCCAGGTGGCGCCGTTGTCGTCGAATCCGGCGACGTGGCCGTGCATCGTCTTCGACCAACCGGCCAGCGAACGTGACGGATCGGCCTGGGCCAGGGCCCGCCACAGGGCGTGCACGATCTCATGGGCCACAAAGACGGTGTTCATCGTCATCGGGGCCGGGGGTCTGGCGTTGACGACGGTGCCCTCGGGGGCGATGACCTCGACCCGACGATAGGTGCCCTCGTTGCGGGGGATGTCGGTGTCGAAGAACGACGACAGCCCCAGGTAGGCGGCCGAGTGGGTGTTGGCCAGCGAGGAGTTCTTGAACCCCTTGATCTGGGGGTCGCTGCCGGTGAAGTCGACGGTCATGCGATCGCCGGCAACGGTGACGGCAACCCGAATGGCAACCTCCACCTTCTCGAAGCAGTCGTTGTCGCTGATGTCGTAGCCGTGGTACACGCCGTCGGGCAGTTCGGCAATGGCCTGGGCCATTCGCCGCTCGGCGTGGTCGAGAATGCCCTCGACGTGGCTCCGGTAACGGCCGAGCCCGAGATCGTCGACCAGGGCCACCACCCGCTCGGCCCCGATACGGGTCGATCCGATCATGGCCAGCAGATCACCGTCGAGCAGTTCGGGGGTCCGGCAGTTGATGAGCAACAACTCCCACAGGTCGGTGCGGACCCGGCCCTGTTCGATCAACTTCAGTACCGGCAGGCGGATGCCCTCGTGCCAGATCTCGGTGGCCTCCGGGTTGTAGGTCCCGGCGATCCCCCCACCGATGTCGGACTGGTGAGCCCGGTTACAGCAAAACCCCACTAAATGTCCCCGAGACTGCGCCTGTGGCGTTCCGGCACCCGGAGTTTGGCCGGCGGCGAAGATGGGGCGGGCGATGACCCAGTCGGGCAGGTGGTTGCCGCCGGCGACGTAGGGATCCGACAGCAGGAACACATCACCGGGGGCGATGTCGGCGCCCCAACGGGCCAGCAGCGCCCGGACCGCAAACCCTCCACCCCCGGTGTGGATGGGGAGCCCATCGGCGTTGGCCGCCAGCGTGCCCTCGGCGTTGGTGATGAAACACGAGAAATCATGCGACTGGCTGAAGATCGTGCTGCGGGCCGTGCGGGTCATGACCCAGCCCATGTGACGGGTGATCTGGTCCAGGCGGTTCTGCATCAACGACAACGTGATCGGATCAAGCCCCGGCTCCGGATTCGGAGCCGGATCGACACCGGGCGACGGTTTGGAACCGACGGCCGAGGTGTCGATCACGAAGTTGGCGGAACCGTCGACACTCAAGGTGGCCTCGGGACCGACCACCACCGTCGTCGTCAACTCCTCGACCAGCAGCGGGCCCGCAACACTCACCCCCGGGCCGAGGTCCGCCCCACGGTAGATGGCGGTGTCGAGCCATCCGGCGTCGCCGTGCCAAACCTGGCGGGTCTCAACCGGTTGGGGCTCGGCCGTTGGCGTGTTGGTGATGGTCGGGGTGGTGGAGGCGATCGAGGCAGTGGCCACCACCCTGGCGGTGGCGATCATGATCGTCCCCTTGTCCTGGACATGACCGTAGAGGCGTTGGTAGTCGGCTTCGAACACCCCCCGCACAGTTTGGGGATCGAAGTGTTCCAACGGCACCCGCAACGACCACAGCTGGCCCGGATGGTGCAGATCGAGTTCGCCCCGCAGTGAGATCTCCGCCCGATCGACGCCCTCGGCTTCGAGCGCCCCAATCGCCTGGGTTCGCAGGTCGGCCAACACCTGATCAACGGCATCGGGGGTGACGGTGTCGATCGAGCCCCGCAGGAATCGCACGAAGTCCTGGCGGAGATCGGCGTGGAGCATGCCAACGGCGCACAGCGCACCGGCATCGCGGGGAACGTAGACCCGACCGACCCCAAGGCCGCGGGCCACCGATTCTCCGTGCATGGGGCCCGCTCCTCCTGCCGCCACCAGGGTGAAGTCAGCCGGGGCGTGACCCCGCTCGATCGACATGTACTCCACCGCGCTGAGCAGGTTCTGTTCCAACAGGGCCACGATCCCGGCGGCCGCCTGCTCGGTCGACAGGCCGAGGGGTTGGGCCACCTCGGCATCGATGGCGGCACGGGCGGCTGCCGGATCCAGGCTGATCGAGCCACCGGCGTAGGGTCCGGGGCGCAGGCGACCAAGCACCAGTTGGGCGTCGGTCACGGTGGGTTGGGTCCCGCCCAGGCCGTAGCAGGCGGGGCCGGGCTCGGCTCCCGCCCCCTCGGGGCCGACGTGGAGCATCCCACCAGCATCGACTCCGGCGATGGTGCCACCCCCAGCCCCGATGGTGTGGATGTCAATCGCCGGGGTGGAGACGTGGTAGCCGGCGATGCTCAACTCGTCGCGGGTGGCGACCTCGCCATCGGCCATCAGCAGCACGTCGCACGAGGTGCCCCCGATCTCCATCGAGATCAGGTTCGAATCGCCGATGGCCGACCGGTAGTGGTTCAGGGCCCCGACGGCGGCCGCCGGTCCGCTCAACAACAGGCTGACCGGTTGGTCGGCCAACTGATTGACCGAGGCCACCCCGCCGTTTGACCGCACCATCAGGATGGGACGGGGCAGCCCGAGCTGCGCCAACTCGGCATCAAGTGAGCGCAGGTACGACACGATCCTCGGGAGCAGGGCGGCGTTGACCACCGCCGTCGAGGTCCGCTCGTACTCCCCCATCAGCGGGCTGAGCGCAGCCGAGGTCGTCACCCACAGTTCCGGATCGGCCGCCGTGACCAAATCGGCCGCCTGCTGTTCATGGGCGTCGTCGACGAAGCTGTTCAGCAGGCAGACGGCAACCGCCTCCACCCCCTCCTGCTGGAACCGGGCGACGGCATCGGCCACGTCGGCCGGCGCCAGGTCGTCGAGCACACCGCCAGTAGCATCGATCCGGCCGCCGATGCCCCGACGGAGGTAGCGGGGCACCAGAACCGGGGCGTAGGGGACCCGGTGATCCCACTGGTCCTCCCTCAGACCCCGGCGGATCTCCAGGGCATCACGAAAACCCGAGGTGGTCAGCAGACCAACCGTTGCCCCCTTGCCCTCCAACATGGTGTTGGTGGCCACCGTCGATCCGTGGACAAACAACGAGCAGGCTTCGAGCAGTTCCGGGGACGTGATCCCGAGTTCGTTGGCCAGGGCGGCCACGGCGTTGACGACACCCCGGCTCGGGTCGGCGGGCACCGACGGAACCTTGGCCACCCAGCTCCGGCCGGTGTCGTCGGCCAAAACCAGATCGGTGAAGGTCCCCCCCACATCGACCCCGAGTCGCCACGGGGGCGAGGGACGCCGCGCAGTCAGGACCAGCCCTCGACAACACCGTCTGCGGTGACCGACAAGGTCCCGGCCAGCAGACCCATCTCAAACACGATCAGATGGTCGGTGATGTACTCGGAGTGTCCAGCGGATCTCCAGGCCTCGAGGTGCAGGCTCACGATGGTCGTCCTCGCCTCCCGGGGACTGTCCCAGGCCGACGCCAGCATCGAACCCCGCTTCGGTATGGAGACGACGACGCGGTCAGACCCCAGTTCGGCGTGTACCCCAAGCATGAACCCCTCCGACATCACCCGTTCGGCGGCAAAAGGCCGCCCGGCCGACACCAGTAGGCGGGCGCCATTGGTCTCAACGGTCTCGAACGGTGTGTCGTAGGCCTCGAGATTGTCGAACGCCTGACCGATGAGATCGTCGGTTTCGTCGTGCTCGGAGCCCTGCCTGGTCACATACGTCAACTCGTCGCCATTTTCCCAGGCGTAGCCGACGAACACGAGGGGGAAGTCAGGGGTGCCAAGCCAGAGGTGGGCCCGCGCCCCATGGGCGAGCCCTTCCCATTCCGCTGGCTTCAGTATCGGTAGCAAGCGCATGCCAAGCCTCAAGTCCCACGTCGCCCAGTGTTCCATCCGACCCATCGGCAGCAGCAAGGTGAAGCACCGCCCCCATGGCTGTAGAGCCGCAGCGGAACGGATGAACAACACCCATCTCGGTCCAGGGCTCACGATCCAGGATCAGACCAAGCCAGTCTATAGGTAAATCTCGCCCGGATCTTGACCCTTGCCACTCAGGCCTCGGCCGCCACCGGAGCACCCCGGGCCTGGTCATCGGCCTCAACCAGGGCGTCCATCATGGCCTCGACCGCCACCGCCCGCCGGGCGGGGTCCCGGGTCACCAGGTTCGTGGTCTCGTCGTGGTCGGCCACGGTGTCGAACAGCAGCTCCTCGTGACGGTCAGTTCGGGTGTAGCGCAGCTCCGGGGTCACCAGGGTGCGGATCTTCTCGGTGAAGCGGCCGGCGGCAACCGCGGCGGGGCAGTCGTCCTCGATGAGCACGTGATCGCGCACCGTGACCACCTCGTCCTCCAGGACCGGAATCAGCGACCGACCCTGGATCCCGTCGTAGGCGTCGAGGCCGCACAGTTCCAGGATGGTGGGGGCAAAGTCGGTGCTCGAGGCCAACGACGAGCTGCGGGCACCCGACTGATACCCGGGGGCGGCGATGGTCATCGGGACCTGGTGGGTGCCCCGGTAGGGCATGAAGCCCTTCAACATCAGACCGTGATCGCCCATCATGTCGCCGTGGTCGCTGGTGAAGACCACGATCGTGTTGTCGATCTGGCCATGGCCCTCGATCGCCGCCAGGATCCGGCCCACGCTGTCGTCGACCATCTCAATCAACCCGTAGGTGATGGCAATGGCTTCGCGAACCAGGTCGTGATCGCCCGCCCCGAACGACGCCACCCAGTGCCGCTGCTGCTCGGCACTCAGGGTGCGGATGCGTTGCAGATGGGTGAGGCCGTCCTCCATCGTGTCGTTGATGGTGGGCGGCAGCTCCATATCGGCGGCGCGGTGCCGGTCGTACCACTCCCCGGGGGCGGCCATCGGGTGGTGGGGGTCGGGGTAGGAGCAATAAGCGAACCACGGCTTGTCCTGAGCGACCGCATCGTCGATGAAGGCGATGCTGCGGTCGGTCACGAACGACGTCGAGTGGAACTCCGGGCTGTAGGTCGGACGGTAGAGCTGCCACCAGCGCTCGGAGCGGTCCAGGGCCGGGGACTCCGCCGAGTAGGGAACCAACAGCTCCTCCAACCGGCCACCCTGGTCGAGGGCCCAGCGGAGGTGGTGGCCCGACAGACGGGCCCCGTGGTCGATGGCCAACTGGATGTGGTCGAAGCCGTAGAAATCGTCGGGGTCATCGAAGGAGTCCAGGTAGCGCTCGTATTCCTCGATCTGGTCCCACCCCGGCTCGTAGGGCGATCGCACCGCGGGCTCGGCGTGGATGTCGATCACCGAGTTGCGGCTCATGCCGTGCTGAAGGTGCGATTTGCCGAGCAGACCGGTCCGATAGCCGGCGGCCCGTAGTTGGCGGACGAAGGTGTTGGCGTTCCAGTCGAGCGAGCGGTCGTTGAAGATCACCCCATGGGCTGACGGAACCCGCCCGGTCATGATGCTGGAGCGATTGGGCATACAGACCGGATTGGCCACCCAAGCACTTTCGAACACCGTTCCCCGGGCGGCGATGGCATCAAGGTTGGGCGTGCGGACCACCTCGTTGCCCATGAACCCGGCGTGGTCGGCTCGTTGCTGGTCGGTGATGACGAACAGTACGTTCGGCCTTGATTCGCTCGCGGTCACGGTCATTCCTCCAGGTCCGATCGGCAACCCGAACTTAACCGCTGAGGTTGAGCGGGAGCCAGTGATGTGTGATGGTGAGTCGCCGCCGAGGAACCGGCAACGAAGCCCAACAACAAGCCCAACAACAAGGAGTCCGCAGATGACCCCAACCGAACTCGTCCAGCAGGCCTGCCCAAAAATTGGAGCTCTCGGGTCTGCGTTCTATTTCAACCCCGCCACCCTGGCCCGAGGCAAGGAACTGGGCCTCGACGGCTTCCGCTACTACGTCATCGGCCGCGGCGGTGTGCTGGGGAACGTGGAACCGGCTGTCGTTCGCAGCGCCTTCGGCTATTTCGCCCCTGAGTTGGTGACCAAGATCTGGTCGAGCGCAACGGAGGTCATCGAGCCCCGCCAGGGCGGTCGGGAGTACCTGGCCAGCGCCCAGGCCTTCGGCCGCAGTACCTTTGACAACATCGACGGCCTCGACGCCTTCAACGAAGCGGCCGGCGCCATCAACACCGCCACCGACGACGCCAGCCTCCCCCTCTACGCCGCCTTCGCCGCCGAACCTCTGGCCGACGACGCCCCGGCCCGGGCCATGCAGCTCACGGCCCTCCTGCGCGAGTACCGCGGTTCGGCCCACCTGGCCGCCATCCGCGCCCTCAACCTCGACCCGGCCGTGGCCCACGCCATCAAGCGTCCCGATGATGTCGCCACCTTCGGCTACGCCGAGGCCCCCGCCATCAGCGACGACGACCGGGCCCGTCTCGCCGCCGCCGAGACCATGACCGACGAGATGGTACTCGGGGCCTACTCCGCGGTCGACGCCGACGGCGCCGCCGCCCTCATGGCCGGCTTGACGGCAATGGAAGCCGCCGTCGCAGGCTGAAAGACTGGGGTGCGGTCGGCGATCGGCGTCGTCCGCCATTCGGAAGGAACTTAGGATGGAAACGATGCGTGCCGGTCGGATGATCGGTATTGGTCAGATGGTGTGCGAAGAGACCGAGGTCTGGGCTCCGGCCGAGGGCGATGTCGTGGTTCGTACCCAGTACGCCTCCATCTGCGGCAGTGACCTGCACATCGTCTGCCACGGGGTCAACGTGCCCCAGGTCCCCTGCAACCACGGGTTTCCGGGCCACGAGGGCATCGGCGAGGTGGTCGAGAGCCGCAGCCCCGATCTGGCCGTTGGCGATCTGGTGTTGACCGTGCCCAACGCCTATGTCGGCACCTGCTTCAACGAGTACCAGACGCTGTCGGCCTCGCACTGCCTGAAGCTGCCGCCGTCGGCCATCCCGGCCGAGCAGATGCTGATGGCCCAGCAGATGGGCACGGTGATCTGGGCCCTGCGCAAGAACCCGGTTGACGTCACCGGCAAGACGGTGGTCGTACTCGGCCAAGGCTCGGCCGGACTGTTCTTCACCCACCTGCTGCGGCGGGCGGGGGCAGGCACCATCATCACCACCGACCTGACCGCCGCCAGGATGAAGCTCTCGGCCGAGATGGGAGCGGACGTGGTGGTGGCCAACACCGGTGACGATCTTCGCCAGGCCGTCATGGACCACACGGCGGGTTTGGGCGCCGATCACGTCATCGAGGCCGTCGGACGGCGGGAGACCCTGCTGCAAAGCGTTGACCTGGCCCGCCCCGACGCCACGATGTTGTGGTTTGGGCTCCCTGACAATGAGGGCCCGGTGCCGGTCAATTTCCACGACTTCTTCCGCAAGCGGCTCACCGCCTGGTCGGTGTACGGGGCCCAGGATGAGCCCGACCTCGCTTCGTTCGCAGCCGCGGCGGAGATCATCATGCGAGGCGAGATCGACGTGTCCGGCGTCGTCAGTCACATCATGGGTATCGAGGACATCAACGCCGCGTTCACCTTGGCCAACGACCCTGCGGCCGATGATGCGGTGAAGGTGTCCCTGTCGTTCAACCCCGACTGACCAGAACCAGACCCATAGCACTTCCAGACGTTCCATTGTGTGTTGATCAATGGGCAAGCACCACCCTCTTTGCTCCTGCACGGACCTACCCATTTGCACACAAGCAACGAGCAGTGAGCGGTGATACGGTCAACGACGTCCAAGGAGGGGCACTGCAAACATTGCTCCTCAAATTCATCCAGCCGCCGCAGGACATTTCATGTCAGTTCCCGTCACTCCTATTCAGCCATCCCTTGTTGGCCGAATAGATCACTTTGCAGCCACCCATTTTACGCAGTTGGCCTTGTCTCTCGCTGTGGCCGGGCTCCTCGTCGGATCAGTGGCTGCCAGTTTCTTGACCAATGACCCGACAAGAATTGTGAGCACGGCCTCCGGAAGAATCCCGACGGCCATTGAGGGTCAACCCACCGGTCAGCACCGGATCCAGGGGGTGTCCAGCGGCAACCCCAACTCCGCAGCGGCACCCATCCCAGGGGCGCCGCCGAAACAGGTCACCGTCAGCTTCGGCGCATCGTCCGGCCCTCGTCCGTCCACCGCTCCGGCGGACGGAGAATGTCAACTGGCGCAGCCAACTCCAGTTCCGTCCCCCTCGGGGACGGTCCCATCGGACGCAGTGCCCTCGGACGCAGTGCCCTCGGACGCAGTGCCCTCGGACGCAGTGCCCTCGAACGCAGCACCGGCGGCGATGCTTCCACCTGCCGCAATCGACGACAGCGTGATGATGATGCGGCGAACGGCGAAGCACATCCAGGTGCTCGACAATGACCAGAGCGGAAGCAGTTCCTTCGATCCGCTCTCACTGGAGATTGTCTCGGCCCCCAGTCATGCGGTTCGCTCATTCGTGGCTGGCACGAACATCGTGTACGAGTCAGGCCCCGTCTTTGAGGGAGATGATCGTCTCATCTACCGCATCTGCGATCTCAACAACCTCTGCTCCCAGGCTTCGCTGGTGGTTGCCGTTGGCGATTGACGGCGTCGCCGTCAGGGGGCTTGGTCCAACATCTGGGCCAGTCGGGCCGCGGACACGTTGGCCCCGCAGCTGACGGCTACGATCCGGGCGCCCGGGTAGTCAGCAGCACAGCGGGCGGCGGCGGCCATCGCCACCCCGGCCGCCCCCTCTACCAACTGCTGATGGTCGTCAATCATGGCGACAACGGCGCCAGCGATCTCGCTCTCGGTCACCGCAACCCATGAACCAACCAGCGCCCGACACAGTTCAAAGGTGATGGCTCCGGGCTCGACACCCCCGGCCGTCCCGTCGGAGAACGTCGGGCTCGACGACACCTCGATGATCGTGCCTGCCGCCACCGACGCGGCCATGGCCCGGTCATTCACCGGTGACGCACCGACCACCAGGGTCGAGGGCGACCGCTGGGCCAACAACGATGCGACCCCGCTGACCAGACCCCCTCCGCCAACGGCGACAACCACGACATCGACCCCTCCCAGCCCGACCTCCTGTGCCTGCTCAAGAAGTTCCAGCCCGATCGTGCCCTGCCCGGCGATGACGGCCGGATCGTTGTAGGGGGAGATGTAGGTGATCCCCTGCTCGCTGGCCGCGGCCCGCGCCGCCACTTCGGCCTGGTAGGCATTGGTTGAGGCCACAGTGATGATGTCGGCCCCCAACCGCTCGATGGCGGCGACCTTGGCCGCCGAGGCCGTGGCCGGCAGGTAGACGGTGCAGTGGGTCTCGGCCGCCAGAGCGGCGCGGGCGGTGGCGATGCCGTGGTTGCCCGACGACGCGGTGACGACCCCCGCCGCCCGGGCCGGAGCCGACAGGCCGAGGACCTTGTTGAGCGCGCCCCGCAGCTTGAAGCTGCCGGTGTGTTGTTGATGCTCGGCCTTGATGGCGATGGTCGCCCCCAGCCGCTCGGTCAGCGGCTCGGACACCGTCAGCGCCGTGCGGCGGATATGAGGCCCGATGCGAACGGCCGCCTCGGCGATGTCGGTTTCGGCGATCATCGGCTACTCCTTGGCCCACCACCCGGTCGCGGTAGTATTCAGGCCATGTCCGTGGGTCGAGTACGTTTGTCCGTTGCTTCCCTGCCCGCCTACCGGCCGGGCAAGTCGGCGGACCAGGCCGAACAGGAGCACGGTATCGGCGACGCCATCAAGCTGGCGTCGAACGAGAACCCCTATCCTCCGGCTCCATCGGTGATCGAGGCCGTGATGGGGGCGGTATCCGGGGTCAACCGCTACCCCGACCACCTGGCGGTTGAGCTACGTAACGCCATTGCCGCCTGGCTCGGGGTCACCTCTGAACAGGTGACGGTTGGCTGCGGATCGGTCGGCCTGCTGCGCCAGATCTGCATGGCCTACCTCGATCCCGGCGACGAGGTGGTCTTCCCTTGGCTGTCGTTCGAGGCCTACCCGATCGCGGTACAAACGATGGGGGCGGAGTCGGTTGCCGTGCCCCTCGTCAATCACCGATTCGACATGGACGCCGTGGCCGCAGCGGTGACCGAGCGGACCAAGATGGTGCTGCTGGCCACCCCCAACAACCCGACGGGCACCGCAGTGTCGAGCGCCGCCATCGCCACCCTGGTGGAACGCATCGACGACGACGTGCTCGTTGTGGTCGATGAGGCCTACCGGGAGCTGGCCGACCCTGCGTTGGGCGACCCCGTGACCGACCTCCTCCCCCACCACAACAATGTCGTGGTGTTCCGGACGTTCTCCAAGGCCTATGGGTTGGCCGGGCTGCGGTCGGGCTACGCCATTGCTGATCCCGAGGTGATCGTGAATCTCGACAAGCTCCTGCTTCCGTTCACCAACAACCAACTGGGCCAGGTGGCGGCCCTGGCCGCCATCGGGGCAGGCGACGAGATCAGGCCCACGCTGGACCTTCTGATCGGCGAGCGGTCACGGGTGGTGGCGGCGTTGACCGAATCCGGCTGGCAGCTGCCCGACGCCCAGGCCAACTTCGTCTACCTCCCGACCGGCGAACGCACCAGCGAGATCTACCTCCGCCTGGAGGAGCAGGGTGTCGTCACCCGACCGTTCCCGGGCGAAGGCATCCGGGTCACGATCGGCAGCCCTTCAGAAAACGACCGCTTTCTGAGGGCCCTGACCGGAGTTCGGTAACCTCATCTCATGGCCCAGATGCACTGCGCAGTTCATTGTTGGCAATGCAACCACAATCAGCGGCAATCAGATTGCATCTGAGCTCCCATCGTTCTATGGGTTAACCAACATGTTGGCGAGTCCTTGTTATTCTTTTCATTACCCTTTCCACGGCAGTTACTGGGGAATCTACGCCGCCGCTCTGACTGAGGAAGAGTCAATGTCTCTCGTCGAGGACGAACAAGCCGTACCAGAACAGGGATATGACCTGAACGCCCTGTTCACCGCCCATCGGTATCACGTCCCCTTACATCGCTACGAGCTGCCGAGGAAACAGCGATGGCTCGAACGGGCCCGAAACCTCATCGGGAGAGGCCGGGCCGGGGCAATGGTCACGTTCGTGACCTTCGTCGGGGTACTTCTGGGCGCAGCCTACTCCTACCGGGTTGACCCGACCCCCGGCGTGTTGCTGCCCACCCCCGCCTTGGTGACGGTCGAGCAGGCGACCACGGCCACCTCAACCACCGTCTCGTCGACCCGGCAAGCCCCAACCGGATCCTTCCCGTCACCCCTGCTCAGGCCGAACCGACCGCCGAACAATGCCATTTCGCCCGCCGCGCCCCTGACTCTTGGCCAAACTTCGACGTCGCCCAAGCTGGCGAGGGAGACATCGACCTCGCAGACCCAGACCTCCCAGGCCCCGACAACACCCACGTCAAGCGCCACTGCTCGACCGTCGACAACGGCGTCCTCCTCTACGGAACGGCCCAGCTCCGCACCAACGACGCAGCGCCCGGCCACGACCCAGCAGCCAACAACAACCAAGCGCCCGGCGACAACCCTGCCCCTGGGTTCGCCAGTGGCGGCCAATGACACCATCGAGCTCGCAGCAGGCAAGAGGACCATCGTTCAGGTGTTGGAAAACGACCAGTCGGGGGATTCCCAATTCGACGACGACACCCTGACCATCGTGGCCCTGCCCCGACACTCCGACCGGGTCAAGACCAAGGACAACGGGATCTTCTATCGTGCCGACGATGACTTCGCCGGAACCGACCGGCTCACCTACCGCATCTGCAACACGAACGGGTTGTGCACCCAGGCCCAGTTGATAATCACCGTCGTTGAATGAGTCAGCGTCGGGGTAGCTGGTCCAGCAGTTCACGGACCCGGGGATCGTTCGGGGCGTCGGCCATCTCCCCCGGGTAGATCCGGAGTATCTCGACCAGGTCTCGGGCCGGGCCGAGTGAAAGTTTGACCTCGATCATGGCCAACAGACGACGGTACTGGTCCTGACCCCGCGATTGCCGCAGGCGTTGGCTGACTGCTGGGTCGGCAACCGCAGCGGCCAACAGTTCGGCCTCGGGTTCACGCAGATGATCGATCAGTTCGATATAGAGCGGTTCGGTGTTCTCTTCCGCTCCGGGGCCTGCGGCCAGGAACTCCATCAGCAGCGAACCGACAAACGCCGACCGCGCCCCCTCCCCCAGTTCACCCAGGAAGCACTGGCAACGTTCTCGCAGCTCTTCCCGCCGACGGAACCCCAGCCGGGGCCAAAGCAACGGGAACAGGCGGGCCACGTTCACCTTCGTCGTCGCTGACTCGTCGGGCTCGGAATGTAGAGCGAGCAGTACCACCGCCAAGTCGTCCGCCTGGGCCTGGGGAAGGTTCCGCAGCAGGCCAACGACGTCTGCCAGCTCCGCCTGGTCCGGCCCTGCGGCCCTGACCATCGCCGTCCAAGCCCCAAAATCGGACACCAACGGCGGCCCGTCACCGTCGAGGACTTCGGCCACGCAAATCTGCACCCAACTGGCCAGTTGCTGAGAACCAATCCGCGAGGCCCCGGCCGGGCCGGAGGCCGCTCGGGCCCGCTCGTTCTCGATCTGAAGCAGGCGCCGTTCGCTGTCGCCGCTGATGAGACCAGCCAGGGCACAGCCGTGCACCAGATCGCGATCCTTCAACCGGGCCAACCCATTCGGGGCCTTGAGCTGCTGCCGCTGGCGATCGTTGAACGTGACCCGGTCGACGAAGGTCGACAGTCCTTGGGCTTCGACCCGTCGCCGCAGCTCGACGATCACCGCGTCCCAGAGATAGACCATGGCAGCGTCGAAGAGACCAACGGTGGCGGCGGTCATGAACTTGGACAGATAGTGGGCCTGGGCTCTCCGATCGGCATCGATCCCTTCCGCCGCCTCAATCAAGGCGACACAGACGGCCTCGCGCTCGGCGGCATCCACAAAGAGCCCGTCGAGGGGAAGTCCTGTGGCGTCCAGGCGATCCGAAAGCGTGGCCTCCAACTGTTGCATCACCCCGGCCAGGACAAACTGGTGTTGGGTATCAGAGGTGGGGACGGTGTCCGTCATGGGTAGCTCTCCCGTTCGGCGAAACCAGGATCGGCGGGCGGACGACCAACAGTAGGTTGGATTGCCCAGGTCGGGCCACTTTGCCCCACCCCGGCCAAGGTGCCCGGCGGGCGCCGTTGTAGCAGGATGTCTGTCATGAAGAACACCACGGCCTTTCCCGCCTCGTTCGATGCAGACGACACCAACACCGCCACCGGACCCAAGGGCCAACAGGGGCACCGTGATCTCATTGCCCATTCCGGGCACTTCCAGCCAAAGCTCTGGGCCCCCGCTCCCGGTGTCTGGTCGCTGGTTGGCAACGGCATCTCCAACCAGAACTTCGTGGAGGGTCCCGAAGGGTTGATCGCCATCGACACCGGCGAGTCGATCGAGGAGATGGCATGGGCCCTGAACGCCGTTCGAGAGGTGTCCGACAGCCCCGTGGTGGCGGTGATCTACACCCACTTCCATTACACCGGCGGCACCGGTGCGGTCTTCGCCGACGCCGGGGGTCGAGTGCCGATCTGGGGTCACGCCGACATCGTTGGTAACCGTCAGCGCATGCGATCGGAGGTCGGTACCGCCGCCAGCCGGGGCCTGGTCCACCAGTTCGGGATCGTGCTTCCCGACGAGGGCCCCGACGCCGTCATCAACATCGGGCTCGGTCTCGAGTTCCGGCGCACCATGCATGCCCCGTTCACCAGTGTGCTGGAATCCCCCGACCACACCTTCACCGAGCCGACAACGGCCACCATTGCCGGGCTGCGGGTGGAGTTCACCCCCGCCCCCTCCGATGCCAATGACTCGGTGACGATCTGGTTCCCGGAGCTGGGGGTCGGGGTCAACAACATTCTGTGGCCCACCCTCTTCAACGTCTTCGCCATCCGCGGTGAGGAGTACCGCGACCCACGCATCCTGCTCACCGGGCTCGACCACCTGGGTAGTCTTGGCGCCGAACATCTACTGGGCGCCCATGGTGTGCCCCTTTCGGGCCGCGACCACATTGCCTCCGAGGTTGCGGTCTACCGCGACACCATCCAGTTTCTGTGGGACCAAACGGTGCGGGGCCTCAACCGGGGTCTCACCGTGGATGAACTCACCGAGTTCGTGCAGCTGCCGGAAGCCTTGACCCAATCGGCGTTGACGCAACAGTTCTACGGCCTGGCCGAGCATCATGTGCGCCAGATCCACAACGGCCTGCGGGGCTGGTTCGACGGCCACGAGGCCCTGTTGTTTCCCACCCCGCCGCTGGAACGTACGGCCAAGCTGATCGAGGGGTTCGGCGGCGTCGAGGTGGTTCGGGCCCAGGTCACCGAGGCCCTGGCCGAGGGCGATCACCGCTGGGCCCTGGAGTTGGCGTCGTGGCTGGTGCGATCCGAGCTCGATGCTCACGGCCGCATCGACGGGGGTGATCCCGCTGACCGTCAACTCCTGGCCAACGTGTTACGCACCATCGCCCAGCAGACCACCTCGTCGAACGCCAGGAACTGGTGCCTGACCCGGGCCCTGGAACTGGAGGGCCAGCTCGACCTGAGCCGTTTCCGCAGCCACCGTTTCAACCGGGGTGATCTCGATCCGGCCCACAATCCGGGCGATTTCTTCACCCGCTCGCTGCGGGTCATGCTCGACCCCCAGCACGCCGAGGGTCTGGAAGGTCACCTGCGTTGGGAGTTCGCCGACGAAGGCCCGGGCTCGGACTCCCCGGCTCCGACCATGGCGCAGGCCGGGCTGCACATCCGCCGCGGCGTGGCGGTTCGCACCGACGGGGCCGGAGCCGACATTGTCATCACCACCGAACGGGCGATCTGGAACCAGATCCTGCTCGCCAAACTGAGCCTCGATGACGCGCTGGCCGCCGGTTCACTGACCATCGACGGCGACGCTGCCCTTGGACGCCGTTTGCTGGGGTGTTTCGATCTCCCCAGTCTGGCCGCCGACTGACAATCGGCTGACGATCGACGGGCGCTGGGCAGTGGGTGCCCGGCGGTGGCACCGGGCAGTCAGTTGGTAACGAACAGGGCCCGGGTGTTGTCGTCGCCGGCGACCACCAGATTGTAGGTATCGCCGGTGTCGAGGTCGGTCACGGCGTAGCCGCCGGCCAGGGCATGGGCCAGGTAGCGCTCATCGGGCGAGGCGATGAACGACTTGTCGCCCCATCCAATGGCTGCGGGCCCTGCATCGGTAGTCCGGATGGGAAGAAACTCTCCCCTGTTCGCATCAAACCCCATCGGCCCCCGCCGCCAATGCCTGAAGGCCAGAATGCGGCCGCCGGGGGTCATGCCGATCATCTGGTCGATAGGGATGGAAGGCACCGGTAGGTCGACCTCGGTCCAGGATTGGCGATCCAGCCAGCTCACGGCGCAGATCCCGGGCTCCGAGCATGTCCGCACCAACACCGCATCGGCCGTGACACCGAGCGGGGTCCCCTGCGAGACCTTCTCATAGGTGGTGGTATCGGGGGTTAGGGCGTAGACGCCCCCGGCGGCCGAACTGGTCACCTCGGGATCGGCCAGCCAGGGCAACAGGGCGCCGAAGGCGGTTGGGACCACCCGATCGATGCGGTTGTTGTTGAGGTCGTGAAGCTCCCACCGGGGGCCTTCGACATCGACATCGGGGTCGGGTGGGCCACCGAGTTTGGCTGGTTCCACGAGCAGCCAGACCTGGCCCGGCTCCGGTCCGGGCGTCGCCACCAGGCCCTGGTCGGGGCGGGGCGCCAGGTCGGCGCGAAGCAGGGTTTGGACCCCGGAGTCGGGGGCATCGAGGGGTACCGCAACGTTGATCGATCCGTCGGTGTCCGACAGCACCAGCCAGTCGCCGGTGACCAGGACCGGCCAGCCGGTGATGGCGTAGTCGGTCCATCGGCCCCGGTCGAGATCGAGGCGGGCAAGGCCGTCAATGGAGCCAACGAAGAGCGACAGGCCCGTCTCCCGACCAAGCGCCGGCTCGCCCGGAGGTTGGGCCCCCAGCCGGCGGGTGGCGAGAAAGGTGAGGGCTTCGTCAGCGGCCCGCAGCGCCTCGGCCTGTTCCGCCGGGGAGGGTGGGGACGTCGGGGACGGGATCGAGGTGGTAACGGGCGGAGGGTCGGTGGTCCCGGTTGCGGACTCGGGCCCGGCTTCCGGCTGAAACAGCACCAGGGTCAGAACGGCCAGCAGACCCAGGCCACCGAGCAGGGCCAACCACCGGTGCGATCCCGGCGAGGGGGGCTCCCCTTCGCTGGGTGCCCCGGTGGATGCTTCGACCAGGTCCGGGGTCGGTTCCTGTTCCAACGTGAGCGCCAGCTCATGGCTGGTGGATGCCCCGCAACTCCCGCAATACTGGGCGATCCAGTTGATCTCTGAAGTACACGAGGTGCACTTCATCGCTCACCCCGCTCGGCCAGTAGCAGCCCTTGGGTCGCCGACGGTAGATCAGGGGCAACGTCGAGGCGGCGGGGTTCATCCTCACCAAGCACGTAGATCAGCAGGTCGGATGCGGCGGCGGCAGCAACCAACGTTCCGTCGGGGGCCAACGCGAAGCTGTTGACGTCGGTGGGAACCATCAACGAATGGCCTTGCTCAACGTCGAAGATCTCGACACGGCGTCCAACCGAGTTGGCACCCCTTTGGGACGAGATGAAGGTCGTGCCGGCCGATCCCGTTGCCAGCAGGCGTCCGTTGGTTGACAACAAGGCTCCGGGCCCGACCCCGGTCTCGGGCAAGGGGCGGTCAAGCTCGTTCCAACCATCGGTGTCGTACCAATTGAGACGGCAATCGAGCGGTCCGTCGCAGCTCAGGATCAGGGCGACAGTGGGAGCGGCGGCGATCAGCACGCCATCGTGGACCTGCAGGTAGCGGCCGTCGCGCCGTTGGAAGACGCCACCCCCGGCCGAGCCGGCGAGTACCGGGGCGAAAGGGCTGAAGTTGGGCCAGGAGGCGTCATTGACAACTTCCAGTACTTCGCCGTCGGCCAGATCGATGCGCTGCCAGCGGCCGTTGAAGCCGGTGTTGAGCGAGTACAGCCACACGGTGCCAGGCTCGGCGCTGGCCCCCGAGACGGCGGTACCAAAAAGCTCGAAGTTCGTGGTGGGTACGACGTTGTCCTCAAGCCTGGTTACGGTGCCCTCGACCAGATTGAGCGCGGTTACCGAACTTTCCCTCATGTCATAGGCCACCAACCAGTTGTCGGTGAAGGCAAGGGGAACCCCGACGAGGTCGAGCGTCGTCGGGGTTCCGGTGTCGAGATCAATCTCGGTGATGCCCTCATTGCTACCGACAAAAAGAGTCATACCGACGGGCTCGCCGAGCAATGGTCCCTCGCCGGAGACAACCACTGGATTGCTGTCGTCACCCAAGGCGGGGAGCGTGGTCTGGGTTGCAGCCCGCTCTGCTTCGTCCTCGGCCCTGGCCCGCTCCACCGAACGCTGCACCGACCAGAACGCCAACACGGCCAACACCGCCGCCCCAGCCCCGATGAGCCACCGTCGCCGGACCACACCGCTGGTCACGGCCTCTCCGCTGGCCACCCGCAATCGACCCTGGGCGCCGAAATCACCACCGACAACGGTGCCGCAACGGGTGCAGAAGCGGTCGAATTCCTCTGCGGCTTTATGGCACTGCGAGCACGTCGCCATCAGCCAAGCCTAGGTCTGGTGCTCAGGAGCCGGCGCACCCTAACCAAGCAGGGAGGCGATCTCGGCTGGACCCAGACCGGCCTGTTCGGCCGCGGCGCGCAGGTCGGCCACGGTGCCGGCGTCGACCGGCGTGCCCTCGGCCCGGGCCTCGCGGGACCTGACTTCGGGTTCACCAGGGATCAACACCTCGTCGAACCCCGAGCGCAGACGGGAGCTGCGAACGTAGTCGAGGAACGCTCCAGCCTCCCCCACCAGCACGTCGCGACCGGCCAGCGCCCCGGGGTCGATGACGATGGCCAGCATGCTGTTAATGGCCGAGCCGTCGCGCTCGTTCTGGGGGGCGATGGTGGAACCCCCGGTGAGGGCGGCCCCCAGGATCTCGCACATGATGGCCAGCCCCGAGCCCTTGTGGTCGCCGAAGGCCAACAGCGCGCCACCGGGCTGGGTGGCCATGGCGTCGGGGTCTCGGGTCATCTCGCCCCCAGCCGTGATCAGGGCGCCCGCCTGGACCTGCTCGCCCTTGTTCTTGGCCACCCTGACCTTGCCCATGGCAATGACGCTGGTTGCCATGTCGAGCAGGGCGGCCGGTTCACCGTTGAGGGCGGGGATGGCGACACAGAACGGATTGGTGGTGAAGCGGGCCTGGGCGCCACCGTAGGGGGCGACGATGGGTCGGTGACCGGCAACATTCACGAAGTGGATCGACACCATGCCTGCCCGGGCGCACTGCTCGCCCCAGTGCCCAATACGGCCGATGTGGTAGCTGTCGCGCAACCCCATCAGGGCCACCCCGGTTTCCTTGGTCCGCTCGATGGCCATGTTGGTGGCCTCGAATCCGGCCACCTGACCAAAGGCCCGGTTGCCGTCAACCACCAGCACCGCTCCGTTGTCGGCGGCCACCGTGGCGTGGCGGTTGGGAAACAGACGCCCTTCGGTGGCGGCGGCCACGTAGTTCGGCATCATGCCCACACCGTGGGAGTCGTGGCCCGACAGGTTCGCCCTGATCAACTGATCGGCGACGAGGCCCGCCTCGGTGGGCTCGCTACCCAGGCTGGCGCAAACCGCCAGCACATACGCTCGCAGCTGATCGGGATGGTAAAGGGTTTCGCTCACGCCCCGAGTTTGGCACCTCGACCGTCATCGGACCAGGCCACCAGCTTCAACCGGGCACCCGTGCGGGCGGTTGATCAGCGATCGTGGAGAAATGCGGCCAGGACCCGAAGTTCGCCATCGCGCCCAACGGCGAACACCGTCTCGCCCGGCTGGACCACCTCAACGGTGTGACTGGCCTCCACCACCTGGCCGTCGTGATCCATGACCCCGATGATGCGGGCACCGGTCGCGCTCTCAGCTTCGGAAACCACCACGGGACCGGCGTGATCGGGTAGCTTCATGGCCTCGATCGAATAGCCGACGTTGGTGTCGTGCAGTGCGGCGTCGAGGAAAGTGCCGATCGAGGGTTGCAGTGTCTCGGCCACCAGCCGTTGGGCTCCCATCTCGATCGGGCTCACCACGGTGTCGGCGCCGGCCAGATACAACTTCTTGGCCGAGTGGCTCTCGCCGACCCGTGACACGATGCGTAGCGCCGGGTTCAGGATCCGGGCCGACAGCACCGTCGACAAGGCGTCGCTGTCGGTGGCGAGCGACACGATCAGGGTGGCGGCCCGTTCGATACCGGCGCTGATGAGGACCTCGTCGTGGGTGCAATCGCCCTCGATGGCGGCGTAACCCAGCTCGACGGCGGCATCGATGAGTTCGGCTTTCTCATCGATCACGACGATGGAAACGTTCTTGGGGAGGCGGGCGGTAACCAACGACCCGGTGCGGCCGAACCCGCAGACCACCACGTGTCCAGTCATACGTTCCACGTTTCGTTCCCTTCGTCGATGGATGTAGCGGCGGATCGACGACTCGACGACCAGGGAGGCAAACCCACCAATGGCATAGAGCACCGAGGCGACACCGGTCACGATCAGCACCACCGTGAATATCCGACCGCTGCGATCGAGTTCGTTGACCTCGCTGAACCCGACGGTGGAGACCGTGATCACCGACTGGTAGAGGGCATCAATGACCTCGAACCCCTCAACGAGCCAGTACCACAGGGCGCCGAGCAAGGTGGTGACGACAACGGCGCCGACCCCGATCATCTGCCGTGGATTGCGGCGAATGGTGGGAGGCATGGTCGGGGTTGTTGGCAGGGACAGGCGCAGGGCAGAACTCCCGGTTCAAGAGGTCTCGGGGTGCCGTTCAATCGTAGTACCCAGAGACGCAATCAGGCCGTTGTCTGGTTGCAGCCCTGACAGGGAACCGGGCCGAAATGGGTGACGTGTGCGGTCCAGGACTCCCCGTCGTGGAAGCGTAGGTCGTGCTCCCCGTGGGGATCGCTGTGCCACCCTTTGCGGATGGTCGTCCTTGGGCTGGTGGCGGTCGTCCGAGTGGTGATCGCTCGGGGAGTGGTGGTCGTTGGGGTGGTGGTGATGCCGAGTACGGCGAGGTCGAAGCTGGTGGGGTCGAGGGCGATGGTCATGACAACTACATTGACGCCAACCGCCCGGTGGGGAATCGGGGGTGCCCCCCGTTGGCAAACCCCCCACTGGGGGATTGCCAACGGCTCTCAGCCCCCGCGCTACCTGTCCGGATAAAGCCCGGCCCGGGTGCCGGGCCGGCCTCAACCGCTACTTGTCCGGATAAAGCCCGGCCCGGGTGCCGGGCCGGCCTCAACCGCTACTTGTCCGGATAAAGCCCGGCCCGGCCTAGGCGTTGTAGTAGGACCTCGACGCTCCAGGGCAGCATGGTCGCCCCGCAGCGGGCGTCGCGGTAGGCCTGCTCCAGATATGAGGGTCGCAGCATGGAACGGCCGCCCGCCACCCGCACGGCAAGCGAGGCGATCGCCGGGGCGGCCTCCATGGTGGTCACCATCGAACTCCAGGCTCGGCGCAGGGCCTCGATGGAGGGGTCGACCCCGCTCTCAGCCAGAGTCTGATAGCTCAGGGCCCGGGCCCGCTCGTACAGGAGGTTCATCTCGGCCCATCCCTGCTGCTTGATGGGGTTGTCACGTCGGGTTGTGTCGGCCGTCTCGCCCCGCAGGTAGGACCCGGTGGCATCGAGGATGCCCCGCATGAGCCCGAGGAAGGAGAACGACAGCGTCATGTAGAAGTAGGGCCAGCGCCGGGCGGCCTGGTCAAACAGGCCAGGGGGCAACCATTCGTTTTCGGCGGGCACGAAGGCGTTGTCGAAAACGATGTTGCGGGAATCGGTGCCTCGCATGCCGAGAGGGTCCCAGTGGCCTTCGATGGCGACACCCTTGGTGTTGGCGGGCACGCCGAGAAAGCGGATCCGGTCGTCACCCTCCACCACACCGACGATGTTGTGGAAGTCGGCCGCTCCGGCCAGGGAGGCGAAGATCTTGCGTCCCGTGACCAGGTAGCCGCCCTCGACCGGCACCGCCTTGGTCTGGAAACCAGCGGTGGCGCCAGGGGCGACACCCTCGGAGAACGGCTGGCTGTGGATGTGGTGTTCGTCGACGATCCCCTTACGCAGGATCCGACGGCGACGATCAAGTTGTTGGCGTTGCTCGGTATCGAGGTCGAGATCATCGGCGATCTGACCAACCAGCATCGTGGTTGCGACGTGCATGTTCCAGGTCAAGGCAGTGGTTGCGCACCACCGCCCCAGTTCGGCCGCCGCCAGCGCATAGCCGACAAAATCGCCACCCAGCCCACCGTCCTCGGCCGGGACGGCGATGGCCAGTAGTCCAGCATCAGCCAGATCCTGCCAGTTCTCAGTGGGAAAGGCTGCGGCCGCGTCGTTGGCCGCCGCCCGCTCGGCGAAACGGGGGCCGAGGGCGGCCACCCGTTCCACGATGGCCAGGCGCTCGGGGGTCTCGATGTAGTGAGCCATCAGCGCAGGGCGACGCCGCCCGACCCACCAGCAGTACGGCCGATTTTGGCCGCAGTGTGGCCGGTCTCGACCAATCGGCGCAGCAGTTCACTGCTGTGTTCGGGGTCGACCCCGAACACGAGTCCGCCGGAGGTTTGGGCGTCGGCAATCAGGAGCTGGGTCAGCTCGTCGTGGGAGCCTGCGTCGAGCATGTCCAAACCGGCGGCCAGGTTGCGGCGGCTGCCGCCGGCCATGATGCCGCTCTCGGCCAGCGACCTGGCCCCGGGAAGCAGCGGCACCGCTTCGATCTCGACGGTGGCCACCACCCCCGACTCGATCGTCATGCGACCCAGATGCCCGAGCAGGCCGAAACCAGTGACGTCGGTGCAACCGGTGGCTCCCGCTTCGAGCGCCATCTGGGAGGCGACGTCGTTGAGTCGGGTCATCTCCGTCACCGCTGCCGTGGCCGTGGCCTCATCGGCAACATCGGCCTTGATGGCGGTGGTGATGATGCCGACCCCCAGCGGCTTGGTCAGGATCAGATCCTGGTCGGGACGTAGCCCGGCATTGGTCAGGATGCGGTCCGGGTGGACCTCACCGGTGACGGACATACCGAACTTGGGTTCGGGGTCATCGATGGTGTGGCCGCCGACGATGACGAAACCTCCGGCCCGGGCCACGTCCTGGCCTCCGGCCAGCACCTCGCCCAGCAGCTCCAGCGGAAGGGCGTCGGTGTTCCAACCGACCAGGTTGAGGGCGAAGAGGGGTCGACCTCCCATGGCATAGACGTCGGACACGCTGTTGGCGGCCGCCACCCGGCCCCAGGTACGGGCGTCGTCGACAACGGGGGTGATGAAATCAGCAGTGGAGACCAGGGCCCGGTTTTCATCGAGGCGCCAGACGGCGGCATCGTCGCCGGTATCGGAGCCGACCAGCAGCTCACTTGGGTTATCGAGTTCCAATTGGCGCACGACCTGCGCCAGCTCGCCGGGGGCAAGTTTGCAGCCTCAACCAGCTCCATGGCTGAACTGGGTCAGGCGGGTCGGGGCGGGGCCGGTCGGGCGATCATCGCTCATGGTCAGGGGTCCTTGGTGTCGTTGGTACCGCGGTGGCAAAGAGGTGGTCGCCCAAATTGGACGTAACGCCAAGCCAGCGGCCCTCATCACGATAGTGGTGATAACGGTGACGGCGGGTCAGCGTGCGGTACCGGTTGGACTGGGGGCGGTAGGCAACGTGGGCCAGAAGGTGGGTCCACTCGTAGTGGGCCAGGGCCAGCCAGGCCACGACGACGGCGCTGAGCCACGTTGCCCAGAGGTCTTCGCCGAGGGCGGCGGCCACCGGCAGGCCCCACAGCGCGGCCAGCCCGGCGGTGGCGATCAGGAGAACGATGGCACCCCTACGATCGAGCAGCAGCCATTCGAGATCATCGGGTTGGTCGTGGTGACGTCGGTGGCGTCGCCCGGTGCCCAACCAGCGGGCGCGACGGGATGTCTCGGAGGCGTGGAACAGGTGACGGTGTACCAGCCACTCGACGGGGCCGATCATCACTACCCCGATCAGTACCACCACCCCGTCGGCAGCGCTGATCAGCGCTCCGGTCCCAATTCCCAGCCAGACCCGGGCCACAAGGGCAGTGGCGATACCGGCGGCGATGAAGCGGGGCGAGGTCCGCGACACAACCTCGGCCGCCATGGCCGACCGCGATCGCAACTCATTGGCCGAATTCGCTCGGAGGGCCACTCCCGCAGTATGACACCCTCGGAGATCACCGTAGGAGGTCGATCTACCGCGAGGTTTGCACAGAATCTACTTACCCGTTTCGAGTAGTGGCGTGAGGCTATCTATTGGTGGGTTGGCCCGGCTGAGACGATGGATGATTTCTGCAACGGTCATTGGCGGGTTGGAACGTCGGGCGGAGATTGCTGCGAGTGCCTCTGCCACCAGGTGTGCTCGATCGTTGACCAGGCGTCGCAGAAGCTCATCAGGTGTGATTGCTTCGACCCCGTGAAGTGAGCAGGCTTCCGGTTTGAAGTCAGTCAGGTTCCAAGTGACGATCAGATCGGCACCCGCAGCGACTGCGCAGGCGAGGACATGGCGGTCCTTGGAATGGTTTGTCATGCCAGCGATCAGGCTGGGTGGTGGGTTGACGAGAGCATCGTCGAATGCAGTACGAATAGCATCAAACTGCTTCTCTGGCTGGATGTGCCCGGGCACGTTTCGGATTGCTTCGTCCAGGATCTGGTCAGACCAGACTGGCAGATAGGCCTCGGTGTACGCGACTTGTAGCAGAAGGTCGGCCAGTTCGATGGGTACGAGGACATTGGCGTCGAGAACGGCAATCCCGGCTGACATGGCGGGCCTGTCGCTTGCTAGCTGCTCGGTTGGTCGTCAAGGTGTTCATCGACCATAAGCCCGAACTCGTGCAGAGCCGCGGCCTGAGCAGCCCGTCGACGCCGACGGAGTTCATTGGCTTGCAGGAAGTAAACACGGGGCTCGCCATTGTCCCCGGTGACCGTTTCCAGGCGGCCTTCGGTGAGGTAGTGCTGGACAGTGCCGGGCCGGACATGCAGCAATACTGCGGCCTCGGCCACTGTCAGCGTTGACCCGGTTGCTGACTGTCGATGAGGGGTGACCGTGACCACAATCGGATTCTATCAGAGTGGTGTCAGGCCGAGAATGCCCCTGGACGCTCTCCCGACAAGGGCAAGCGCTGACCACGAAGGCCGACATCGACCATGCGGCTCGGTGGGCTGGAGGGTGTCCCAGAACAATTCGGGCTAGAAAATCTCAATGCACGTGGGCGGGCTGAGCGTCACGAAGAGTTCGTCGGTGGTGTGTACGGCCTCGGCGCTGCCCTTGATGAGGGCGGCGCGGGCCAGCCGGTGGGCGGAGTGGCCGCCGAGGTACAAGCGGCCGAGCACACTGATGTCCATGGTCACCTGAGGCTCTTCGTCGCTTGGTCGGCACGTTCCGATGCCGCTGTTGACATCGAGGCGGAACGTCCCGCCGCGGCCGAGGAACGGGTCGTCCACCCCCAGCACGATGGAACCGTCGCGCTCGTAGCGTCGGGTCTCCAACACCCGGACCACATCGAGAGGGCGGAGCCAAAGGGTGTCGACCTGGTGGCTCTTGACCGACCGGAAACGGTCGACCTCGAGCAGCATCGGCTCGTCGACCGGGGCATTCCACCAGGTCACGTGGCGGTGGAGGTCGATGTTGGTGATGAAGTGCCACAGGGTGCGGCGAACGTCGTCGTCAACGGCGATGAACTCGATGATGCGGGTGATGCCCTCCTCGTCCATGCCCAGGTCACGCTGGCGGTAGGCGATGTAGCCGACGGGTTGGCCGCTCCGCTCGGCGCTCACGTAACGGAGGCGGCTGAAGCCGTTGCGCCAATGCTCAGCGTCGAGGAACACCCTCAGCTCCCACCAGTCCTCGCTTCGCCGGAGCAGGCCGGGCCGCAGGAGGCGAACCTCTTCGTAGACCGAGGGGAAGGCCTTTGCTGCCTCGTCGGTGGTGAGGGGATGAACGGTGACGTCGTCGGGGCCGGAGGGAAGGGTGACGGTGTTGGCCGGGATGTCGATGGCGAGTCCGCTGCAGGCTTGGCCATAGCCGAAGCGTTGGTAGATGCGATCCTCGGAGGACCACAACGCCGCCATTGGCTGGCCCCGTTCGATGGCCTGGTTGAGGTGGCGGGTCATCATCTCGGTGAGGATCCCCTGCCGCCGATGTGTCGGGTGGACGGTGACATGGGAGGTACCGGCGGCGGTTACGCTCTCCCCGCCGGGCACGGTGAGGTCAAGATCGTAGGACCCGAAGGTGGCGACAATGTGGCCACGGTCGCGGGCAATCATCGTCGCTTCCAGGGCGTTCACCGAGAGGAACCGGTCCCCGTCGCCCTCGTTCAACGTGCGATCAATGCCGAAGCCCCGGGCACCGGCAACCATGAAGTCCTCGACCTCTTCTTCGGTGATGGAACGGATCTCTACTTCGGTGCGGTCACCCATCAACGAAGTGTAGGAACCACAGCCCGCCCGGTGAGGGGATTTCCGGCCACGCCGGGAACGGCCGTGCCATCGGTGCGTTCACAGCGGGAGTTCAACGAGTTCGGTGCGGCGGGACGGGGTCCGCTCGCCGGGGAGGATGACACCGGTGAGGTTGAGCGGATCGGAGCCGCACACGGTGATGGTGCGGCCACTGGGCTGGGCCTTGCGGATCTGGTTGAGCCCCTCGACCGCCTCGGGCAGGGCGAACTGCTCGCCGCTGAATCCCTTGACGAAACGGCCGCCCTTGACCAGGCCCCGGTCTTCGAGGCGGCGCAGGGCCCATTGCAGATCACGCCACGGCACGGCCAGGTTCTCATTCGCCACCAGGTCGTAGAACAGCACACCCCAGCGTTGCAGTAGCTGGTCGGCCAAGGCTTCGACCAGTTCGTCGCGGTCCTCGATCTCGGTGGCGGGGGGAACGAGCGACCAGCGACCAGCGCCGTGGGCGGCCCGCATGCCGCTGCGGCGAAGTTTGGACAGTGGCCGCACCGGGGTGCGATCGGGCCGCCGACGGGAACCGCTGGTGAGGGAGCGGATGGCTTCGAAACCGTCGGCGGTGAGCAGGCCCCGTGCCACGCCATCCCACAGGGCGGATTCGATATCGCTGACCAGGCGGCCGGTGTCGGCGGCGAGTTCGGTGAGGAAGCGGGGGCCATGCTGATCGAGGGCCTCGACGATTTCGGCCACCGGACCGGCCGTGGGCGTGGGGGCGGTGGCCTCCCCCCGGAAGGCGGGCAGCAACCAGGCCAGGTCGTGGCGGTGGACGATGGCCACCGGGGTGGCCTTGGACGGCCCTCCCCCGCGTCGTTCGGGGTCGTCCATGACCCGGGGCGAGAGCCGCAGCCACTGGATCTCGCCGCTGTGGCAGAAACCGTCCATCCACGGCTGTTGGTAGCCCTTGACCCGCGCCGCCAACAGGTCGGGTTCCCACGCCGCCACTGCCGCCTCCCAGCCCTGGAGCTGTTCCAGCACCCGCTGCAATCCCCCCGGAGAGGTCACCTGGGTGCCGGGGGCGACGTGCTGCCAGCGGGTCAAGAAACGCACGAATTGCTCGGGAGAGACCGGTTCGATGGAACGCCGCCGGGTCGATCGCGACCGGGCGTGCATGCGGGCCAGCAGCCGACGGGAGCACCATTCGATATCGACATGGCGGTCGTTGGGGCGGGTGAAGCGGCCCTGGATGGCCGAACCCTCCGACTCCAACGTCAGCAAACCGACCTGGAGTGAAGTGGGCCCGATACCGGTGGCAGTGGCCAAGGTGGCGACGGTGGCCGGTGAGTACAGTTCCAGGTGCCCCCGCAGCACGGTGGCTGCCACCTGCTCGGGAAACATCGTCTCGCTCGGCTCACCGCTGAGCAGCACCTGGACCGCTTCGGCCGACTCGGTGGCGTACCACCGTTGGCCTGCCCGTTCCGCCATCGGGGCCAGGTCGTCGCCACCGGGGCCGTTATCACTGTCGGGCAGGGCCGGGTCGGGATCGAGGTAGACCGCTCGGCCCCGGGCCACCAGCTCGGCCATGAGCGGCGCCCACTCCTGGCGGGCCACCAACAGCACGACGTCGCGCAGCAGATCGTGGAGCTCGTCGGGGGTTTGCGGTTTGGGGATGAGCTCGGCCTGGACCGAAGCGATGGCCTCGGGGTGGAGTACCCCGATCTGGGACGGGTCGAGGGGCAGTCCCCGGCGGATGGGGGCGGCGTGGGTGCGGCGCTCGGGCAGTTCCCCGTCGTCGAGGAAGGCATAGGGCCGGGCGGTGAGAATCTCATGGGCCAGCGCCGAGGGTTCGGTGGTGTCGACACAGGTCATCCGCACCGATCCCTCCTCCAGTGCCTGCCACAGCTCGATGAGCCCGTCGACGTCCATGCCCTCAGTGAGGGTGTCGTGGATGGTCTGACGGACGATGGGATGGTCGGGGATGGTGACCGGCCCGGTGACGTTCTCCTGACAGGCGGCGGCCTCGGGGAACAGGGCAGCCAGCAGGTCGTCGCTCTCCATACGTTGGATGGGGGGCGGGTTGCGTTTGCCGTTGCGCATGCGCAACACAATTAGGGCCCGGTTGAGGTTCCAGCGCCAGCGGGTTTGGAACGCCGGTTGGTCGAGCACGGCCTGGCTCAGGGTGTGGCGGATGTTGTCGGGCTGGAGGAAGTGCTGGACGTCGGTCAGGGGGAACGAATGGTGGGGCCCGAGGGAGATGACCACGGCATCGTCGCTGGCCGCGGCCTGCAGTTCGAAGTTGAACCCGACACAGAACTTCTTGCGCAGCGAGTAACCCATGGCCCGGTTGATGCGACCGCCGAGGGGTGAGTGGATGACGAGCTGCATGCCGTCGGCGTCGTCGAAGAACCGCTCCATGACCAGATCGGTCGCCGTTGGCATCGTGCCCAGCGTGGCCTTACCGGTGGCCAGGTAGGCCACGATCAGGGCGGCAGCGTCACGGCAGACACCCGACACCTCCACCAACCAGGCCACCGCCCCGGCCGGATTGTCGTCGTTCAGGTAGTCATCGACCGTGCTGCGAAGTTGCGACACCTCAGTTGACAGCTCAGCGGTGCGGGCCGGGGCCTCCCCGGTCCAGAACGGCACGGTGGGGGGCGCGTCGCCGGCGTCGAGCACCCGTACCTCTCCCCCGGTGACCTGACGGATGCGCCAGGAGTGGGTGCCGAGCAGGAAGATGTCGCCCGCCATGGACTCCATGGCCCAGTCTTCGTTGACGGTGCCGATAAAGGTCTCGTCGGGTTCGGCCACCACCCGCATGTCGTAGATCTCAGGTATGGCCCCACCGGAGGTGAGAGCGACGAAACGGGCACCCTTACGGCCCCGCAGCTCCCCGTTGATCGCGTCGTGATGGACCCAGGCCGCCCGGCGACCGCGACCGGTCATGATGCCTTCACTGACCAGGGTCACAATCTCGTCGAAGGCGGCCCGCTCCAGGTTGCGATAGGGCTGGGCCCGCCGCATCAGGGCGAACAGATCGTCGGTCTGCCACTCCTCGGCCCCGCTCTCGGCCACGATCTGCTGGGCCAGGATGTCGAGCGGCGCCACGGGTGGCTCCAGGGCGTCGAGGCGACCGTCCCGCACCGCGCTCAACAGAGCCGTGCACTCGATCAACTCGTCACGGGTGAAGGGGTAGAGCCGACCCCTCGGGGTGCCGTGGCGGGTGTGGTTCGACCGCCCAACCCGTTGCAGGAAGGTGGCGATGGAGCGGGGCGAGCCGATCTGACACACCAGCTCAACCGGGCCGACGTCGATCCCCAGTTCCAACGAGGCGGTGGCCACCAGGGCCTTCAGATCACCGGCCCGCAGTCGCCGCTCGATCCGGTGACGGCGATCCTTGCTCAGGCTGCCGTGATGGGCCGCAACCACGTCCTCACCAAGTCGCTCCCCCAGTTCATGGGCCAGCCGCTCAGCCAGACGCCGGGTGTTGACGAACACCAGCGTGGTGCGGTGCTCGCCCACCAACTCCGCAATCCGGTCGAGGACCTGGTCCATCTGTGCGTGGGAGGCCACCGCCTCCAGCTCGTTGTCCGGCAGCTCCAGCTCCAGGTCGAGGCTGCGCTGATGGCCACTGTCGACAATGGCGCAGTCAATCTCAACACCGTCAATCTCAACACCGTCAATCTTGACGCCGTCGATCTTGACGCCATCGATCCCCACGGAGCGGGTGCGGGTCCCGACCAGAAGACGGGCCACGGTCTCGATCGGGCGTTGGGTGGCCGACAACCCGACCCGGGCCGGGGCGCGGCGACAGACGTGTTCCAACCGTTCCAGGGTGATGGCCAGGTGCGAACCTCGCTTGTCGCGGGCCATGGCGTGGATCTCGTCGACAATGACCGTCTCCACCGAACCTAATATCTCGCGGCTCTTACCCGCGGTGACCAGCAGGTACAGCGATTCGGGGGTGGTGACAACGAAGGTCCGGGGGCGGCGGATCATGGCCTGACGCTCGCTGGAGGGCGTGTCGCCGGTGCGGACTCCGATCGTCAGCTCTGGAGCGCCGAGCCCCATCTCCGCCGCCTTGGCGGCTATCTCGGCCAGGGGTCGTTCCAGGTTCTCGGCGATGTCGACGGCCAGGGCCTTGAGGGGTGAAACGTACACCACTCGTGTACCCGACTGCGTCTCACCCCGGGCATGGGCCACGTACAGCCGGTTGATGGGCATCAGGAACCCGGCCAGGGTCTTACCCGAACCGGTGGGGGCGGCAATCAGGGTGTGACGCCCGGCGGCGATGTGGGGCCAGCCTTCAAGTTGGGGCGGTGTCGGCCCCCCGTCGAAACGCTCCTCGAACCAGCGGGCCACCGCCGGATGGAAGCCGACCCCGGGCACCAGGTCGTAGCGCAGCTCCAAGCCAGTGGGCACGCCGACGTCGAGCGTGAGCTGATGCACCTCGTGCTCCGGTAGGCCAGAGTCACGCAGCAGCGGATCGTCGGTCAAGGCCACGAACTGAACCCTACACGGGCCCTGTGACAAGCGAACGTCTGTTCATGCCAACGGTGGCCGCCCCGACCTTGACTTTGGATGCGGACATCGGCCGACGATGCAAGTCATCGGTGATGCCCCAAACAACCCGGCAAAGCTCAGGTTGGCGTCGTTTCCGGCTTGGCGGGTGCCAGATTGTGCCGCTTGCGCCAAAGCACCAGTCCCGAGCCACCGACCACCAGGGCCGCAAGCAACCCACCGCCAACGATCACCGACCGGCCTGGGGCATCGCCAGTCGACGCCGGACCAGGGGACCTTGCGCCCACCTCACCGGCGGCCGCAGCGGAGCGGTCCGGTTGGACCGAGCCGGGTTCAGATCTGGGCCCGTCGGGAAGGAGGTCGACCGTCGGTTCGAGTTGAACCTCTCCCCGCTGAAGGGGCTCGGCCAGGACCAGCAGGGGGCTCCCCCGCACGGTTGGAAAGTCGAACACCGCTTCCGGGACGCCACCCAATGGCGCCCGGTGGAGCGTG
>Ga0316190_10000281_pt1 | contig 34574 bp, 30 predicted proteins | sample Eddworburrow2_MG_FD_204929 | JGI IMG/M metagenome (GOLD analysis project Ga0316190, IMG submission 204929) | Coastal sediment microbial communities from Maine, United States - Eddy worm burrow 2 | ecosystem: Environmental > Aquatic > Marine > Coastal > Sediment | place: USA: Maine | collected... | reverse complement strand
GCCGACCTGCACCTTCACCAACTCTGTAATGCGATCCATATCCGGGCTGCGATGAAGCTCTTCATTTTTTATATTTGAGAAAAGCCCGGTGTCGCCCTTTGATTTTTTAACTACGTCACTTCTTTCAAACAAAAACAGCGCCGCAAGCGCTATCAAAGCCAAGGCCGAAATGCCTGAAATGGTCGCTATTTTTTTTGTGTCAACTCTGTGCGCAGGGTAGTTATAAATTTGTCGCGCTTTTTGGTCGAGATACAAGTCTGTGGAATGCGGCTCCTCAGGAAATGTAACCTTGGTTTCAATTGGCTCATTGTTGGTTTCCGGCACGGAGTCGATGTAAATTAGTCCGGCTGTAATATTATCTGAGCCATCCAGCGTATTTGCTTTTTTGATCAGGTTATGCGCTTTGTTGTCGAGCGAACCATAGTGTGCGGTCAATATACTTGTAATTAAGTCATCGGCCAGAGCATTATAAAGGCCATCCGTGCACAGAAGGAACAGATCTCCCTTTTGCAAAACAGCCTCATGAAAATCTATCTTTGCGCCGGGTGCAATTCCTAATGCTCGTGTCAGCACATTTTTCTTTGAAAATGTCTTTGCGTCTTTCTCGCTGATTTCGTTGTCTTCAATTAACTCATTGAGCCATGAATGGTCTCGGGTAAGCCGTGACAGCTTGCCCTTTCTCAGGCGGTATACTCTGCTATCGCCGACATGAGCAAAAGTAATCTTTTGCTCACTAACAATTGCCCCGATGAAAGTCGTGCCCATTCCCCGCATTGCTTTATCTGTAATTGAATATTGAAGTATGCGGCGATTCGCTAATCGAATACCGGTAATGAGTTTGCACCCGGTGTCAGACAATGGTTGAGCTATATCTCCACAAACTTTTTTGCAATCGGCAAAATTTGCGCCAATAGAGAGGTGATTGACAGAGCCTTCGCCGTTAAAAATGTCTCGCAAAGTTTCACAGGCCAACTTGCTTGCAATTGCGCCTTTTGCATGCCCGCCCATGCCATCGCCAAGAAAAAAAGATTTTTTCGCCTCTGAAAAATAGTAAAAGTCTTCGTTCTCAGTTCTTTTGCCGCCAACGTCGGTGTCGGCGGCCATCTTGCAAGTTATAGCTATTGTATTTATATCAACCATTTCTTTCTTAATCCGCTGCGAACAGTTATTATGCCGCCTCCGGCAAGAAGTAAAACACCCAGTCCCATGTATAGATTTGCATGAAGCGTGTCGGGCAGCTTAAAATTGGTTTCCGCTGTATTTTGTGGCTTACTGTATTGCTGCCCCCAGAGAATTGTTCCTTTTGGAATGCGACTGTTCGATTTATACTGAATAACAATACCACTGTAAGTTGTCAGAAAAATATCCAGCAGACCGTCATTCTCCAGATCCGCAGCCAGAGGCATGCTTGCGTAAAGAGCGGTTGGATGGGCGGAGTTGGTCAATGTTTCTCCGTCATTTCCATCGAGAAGACGCAGCATACTCTGTTCGTCAATATAAACAACGTCGGCAATACGATCTTTTGTTATATCCGCAACAAGGAAATTTTGCAAAATCGGACTGGACTCATCCAGATGCAAAGTCCAGAGCCGGTGTTGTTCCTTTCGGATTCCGTAACCACGATAGGCGCGTATTTCACCTTCTTCCGAGGCAGTAACCACATCATTCAGGCCGTCTCCATCAAAATCGCCCATTGCATAAGGAAACACTCGGTTTTCAATTTTTGACTTTGGATCTAACAACAGAACATCATGCCAGAGGCGTTCTTTGCTGCTCCCATCAATGGCAATAATACGGCCAGAGGTCGTTGTCATTACCAAATCCGGGCTTTCATCGCCATTGAAATCCGATACCGACACCGGAAATCTGATCTGGTTGTCCTCATACAAAGAGCCGAGCGCCTGGTTAAGCTCTTCATTAATATTTACAGAACCTAGTATTTCGCGTTTGACGCCATCAACAATTAAAACAATGCCGCGTTCGGTTCCACAGACAAGCTCTACAGTTCCATCCATGTTTAAATCAGCGCTTGTCATCGGGCACCGCATTGGAATTCCTGTTTCAATCTGAACCCAATCCGGTTCAAGAATACGATTATAGCCGATGTGAATATTCCCGTGGACATCTGCAATTGCAACATCATTCATGCCATCGCCATCAATGTCATCTACAACAGGGGGGCCGGTCAACTCTTCCTCGAAAAAGGGGCTTGTCCAAATCTCAGCGCCAAGCTGACCGTCAATAGCCACGATACGTCGATCACTGGTTAGATAGATCAAGTCGGGAAGTTGGTTTTGGTTTACGTCCGCGGCGGTCAAAGCAGATTTTGCCCAAACCGGCAGGGTATCGACAAACCATTTGGGCTCCTTGCTTATCCCATCGATCAAAAATGGCTTTTGAGTCAGGTTCGTTGTAATAATGTCTAGAACCCCGTCATTGTTAAAATCAGCTACTATTGGAGCCTGACTAATATTTTTACTGTCTGCGCTGATTGGAATGTTGCCCTGAATTGAAACGCTTTTATCGGTAGACCAATGAGTTACTTCAAGCGCGAACGGAGTTGGCTTTTGTGTTATCATATTCCGCTCCTGAAGGCCGTTAACAATGAAATAGACACTGGCCAGCATCGTAAGCAGGACAAGGGAAATTGCAAATTGTGATTGATAGCGAACCCACCATACGCCAGCTTTGCGCGGAAATTTAAATTCAGAGGTCGAGTCTTGAACAAGGCGAAAGATTGTGCTTTGCTGATCGCTTACAATTTCCAGTTCATCGTCAACACGTATCTTCACACTTTCATTTTCAGGAACGACCTGTCTATTGACAAACGTCCTCGTTTTACTGCGCTTATCGGCAACCATAAACCCGCCATCCTGGCAGGAGATAGTAGCATGTCGACGTGAAATACTGTTGTCGGCGCCTCCTTTTTTGTTTTTATTTAAAACAATGTCATTTAAAGCATTGTCGCGACCGATTTTTGTTTCGGGAAATTTTAACTGATAAGTTTTTCCAGCGTATGGACCATAAACAGCGAGAAGTTTATATGGCAGAGCGCCATTTTCAGAAAAATTTTTCTGATTGTTTACGGAAATGGTATTCTTCCTAAACTCCGATTCCAACCTGTCTCTTTCCTGTAGGGCATTGCGTTGATCTCCATTGTTTGCCGCTTCAATTTTCGAATCAAAGTCACGGGAGGAAATTTCTACCTGACCCAACGGGTCGTCAAAAAGGACAGTATGGTCGCCAACCTGAATGGAGTCGCCAGTTTTTAGTTCGGTTTTATCTTCTACTTTTTCGCCATTTATAAAGGTGCCAAAGGCGCTGTTGCAATCGTATAAAAAATATTTATTTCCATTCCTTACGATCTTGCTGTGGTTTTGCGAAACAAGTTTGTCAGCAATAACAATATCACTGGCGGCTCCTGCGCCAATCAGGTAGTTCTCCTTGCCTGTGTTCAATTGATATTCGCTAATTATTTCAGCTTTCTTCTTGATAAACACCTTTGGCATCTATTAATCTCCTTCACTTCTATATATCACTATCAGCTAGCGCAATCCGGTCAGCCGAAATGTTAATTTGTTTTCAATTCCAGGGAGAAGTTTAATTGTTTTTCGACGCTTCTCATAACCCGCTTTTGAAATCCATACCTGGTAAGCGCCAGGATCCAATTTATCTGAAAGGCTGCCATCCTGACTGGTCAAGCCTAACGCTTTAGGCTCAGCCGCAGACTGTGCGGACGCAAAGAAAACCTGCACCTGCGATATTGGCGTGCTTGTGATTGCATCCACTGTTGAAACAGTCAGCTTGTAGTATAGAGGCTCCATTTTTACAGTAGCAGATGTTTGATTTGGTTTTATCTTAACAAGGACATCCTTGTAGCCTTCCTTTGAAAGCTTTGCGGTGTGGGTATACGGTCTCAATTTCAGTGTTGTCGGTGTTTCTCTGTTTCGGTCAACGGTTTTGCGGTTGAACTTCACACTGACGATTTTCGCATTGAGGTCTTTTTTGTCATTATTAGAGATGTCTCTTGCAAAAATTTGAACCTTGCGCAATAAATCTTTGCGAATAACCGACTGCGTATCTTTGCCAATATCAACTGCAAACGTTGTCGATAGGTAGCCCTTCTTTTTCAACGTAATACTGTGTTTACCCATCTTTAGCATGAGGTTCCCATTGAGTCCGGTTAACCCAACCGGGCGATCACTGCCATCACAATAGATGTCTGCCTTGGCGGGAATTGACTCCAAGGTGACCTTGCGATGAAATGTTCCAGAAATCAAGTAATGCGCTTTTCCAGGAATTGGCTTTTTGACATCCCAGACCCGCTTGTCTGAAATGTACTCTTTGCCTTCCGCTGAATGAATGCTTAACGCGCTCAAATTTGGCATTCCAGCGAATGCAAACGTGACTTCAGTCGGTTCAGAGTCAACATCCCAGAAAACAGTGGCGGGCGTTTTTTGATTGGTATTAACTCCATTTATCTTAATCGAAGCCCCACTTGGCTCGGAGGAAAAATCATATTGATCTTTGAAAGATAAAACATAAGGCTCCCCAACTTTTTTCATCGCCTCGCCGGTAAGATGAAGACGTCCGCCGCCAGGCACATTGATCGACTTCACGATTGATTCATATTGTGGCAGAGTTAAGGTCAGTTTATGTACACCTGGTGTTACTTTATCAAGAGAAAGCGGCGTTGTGTCAGGAAGAAGCTTGTTATCCAGATAAACATTTGCTCCGGATGGCATGGAATCAATTTTAATTGCAGGAGGGAAGAGGTAATCATAGATCGACAAGCCGTAAGGTGTAATATGCGCAAAAGTGTCAATGGTGGTGAACCCCAGAAATGATATCATCATAACCAGAGTGCTTATAAAGATTGCCTTTTTGTGGGTTCGCGCTGATAAACGCACAACATCAATGATCGTTTTCTGCGCATCCTCTGAATCTTCAACAAAGCTATAGAAATCAGAGGCTTGAGCAACCGCCTTGTCATTGATATCAGGGGAAAAAGTTTCCCCACTTGTTGTCTGAAAAGTTGTGTAACCGTTTCGGTTCGCAGCTTCATCGATTGAACTATCGGCAGAAACGTCATTTGTCCCATGCGCATCCTGAGAATTGTAAAAATCTGACGTCGTGCGACCATTCATATTGACATCGTTGTCAGGTGTTTCAATTTGATCGTCAGGCGAGTCATTTAACGGCGCGTTTTCCGGAGACACCTCAAAAGGCTCATCCGCATTCTGAAAAACCGCGCTGTCCTGAACATTTAATTCATCGATAAATGACGAAAGATTTGCAGTGAAATCAGCAGCCGGATCTGCCAGAATTAAATAATGCATCAGCTCCCGATACATTTGATTGGCTGTTTGATACCTGTTTTCCGGCTTATGTTCTAATGCTCTTTGGCAGATGTTTTGCAAACGCAACGGTATTTCATCGTTTACCAGCCTTCTGGTATCATAACCTCCGGTCAGAACTGTTTCTACAATCGTTTGTTTCCTGTTTGAATCGACCAATCGTTTACCTGTAAGAAGTTCGAACAAAACAACTCCAAGGGAAAAAATATCTGATCTGCGATCCAATGCATTTTTGCTTTTTATCTGCTCCGGAGAAATATATCTGATGTTGCCCTGGATGGTAACTTCAGCTGCTTTTTGAGGGCGATTTTTCTTGAGATTCACCAAGCCGAAGTCAATTATCTTTACTTCTCCGGTCTTGGTTGTCATTATATTCGAAAGAGAGACATCTTGATGCACTAAACTGAGGGGTTGTTGTGTATCGCTATCCTGACGATTGTGGGCGAAGTCCAGACCGCTACAAACTTCGGCAATAATGTGGGCGATTAAGGACTTTGGTAATTTTTTATTGGAACTGCGACATACCTTGGCCAGCGTTAACAAATCCATGCCGTCGACATATTCCATAACAATACAAATTTGCCCGTTTTCTGACTTTTGAATATCATAAACCTGGACGATATTCTGATGGTTAAGCCTTGCGATATTCAGCGCTTCATTTTGAAACATATCAATATACTTGGCTTCGCCCAGCAGAGTTGGATCAATAGTTTTTATGGCAATCCGTTTCCCGAACTGGTCAACGCCCTTAAAGATAATCCCAAAACCACCGCGACTAATCTCTCGTTCAATTTCGTATTTATTGTTGACTACCTCGCCTATATTCATTTCCAGACGGGCTCCTTTCTAAAAAAATAAATAGCTTTCTCTAAACTGAGAACGATTACTTGAACAGGTGTTGTGTAATAAGGAGCCATGATATTGAGCACTATTTTTTTATATCGAATGGCCATGAAAAGACAAATTCAGCAAAAAACAGGTCACTTCTCGGAATGTGATATAGTTTTTCTGCTGAAACGACAGGATAAAGTTACTTTTTGTTTCAATGTTTTTAACTCTATACCGTCTGACGAAAAAAAGTGCAGATTTTACACAGTTATTTTTTGAAAGTCTGCATTATTTCTATATGAACCGGTTCAGTTTGCACGCCGGACAAATACCTGTTCGACAGGCTTAGTCTCAAATTATTTATTGCTCTATTGTTGATATTGAGATGTTGCACCATCGTGTACACTCGAATGGCTTGTCGGTCTTTTCTTCCTTCCAAATCATACAGCTCGGCTAATTTAATGTATAACCAAAGCTGATCCGGTTTAGCAGTCAATATTTTTTCGTAAAGCTTCCGGGCTTTCATTTTCTTTCCAATTAAAGATAAAAACCAGGCGCGGTTGCTTTCTGGCAAAAAGACACCCATTGCCATGACAGCGATCAGAGAGGTTGTGAGGAGAAGCCAATAGGTTATATGCTGAGGCGAGCGGCGGGTCTCCGGCAGGTTGGAATGAGGGATAGAATGTTTGACTGAACGCTCCTTAACCTGGGTTGGTTCGCTGTTTAAAACTGATTTCATTTTCACCTGAGGTTTAGAACCTGAAAGAATCGCTGGCGACGTTTTACTCTTTTTGGGCAGCGCGGCCGTAGTGGGTAAGTGAAGCGGCTGGTTTTCCGCAGGCGCCTCCAATTTTGGAATATCAGGCAGGGTTGTGTTGGCGACAAGCAGACTTGCTTGTGGTGGTTCTTCCAAGATTAGCGGGGTCATTTTTTTTGTTTTTGACTTGGCAACCGACTGATTAGATGCCAAAGAGGTCATTTGTGGAGCAGATTCACGTGAATCGATCTGCTTTTTACTTTCCAAAAGAGATAATTTCGCAATCAGTTCCTGAGTATCAAGAAAGCCTGGTATTTTTTCATCTACATCATGCAAAATTTTTAGCGCCTTGTGAATGTGACCACTGTCTATTGTCTCTCTGGCGCGATGATAGCGTTTGGTCATTTCCGAACCAAGCTTGGCAGCCTGATAGAGATTGTCGAATTGCTGCTTATCCACATCTCGCACACTATCATGCCGCAAAGTGGAAAGCTCGGCAAACGCTTCATCAAATTGATTTCTCATATAGAGAATATGCGCCAACTTTACAGTGAGGGACGCCGAATTTTCTCTGTCAAGGTTACGAGCGCCTCGAAGAGCGTCTTCTGCCGCTGAATAGTCGCCTAAATTAATGTAGATGTCATATAAATGTTGTAGAATGTCCACTTTCTTTTTGTTGTCAGCCGAAGAAATCATCAGTGTGTAGGCTTTCATTAATGATTTCCGCGCTAACTCAAAGTCATTGCTTTGCTGATGGGCATTGGCTTGTTCTATTAAAGTATCGATCAATGTTATGGCTGACTTCGAATTCTTGTCCCTGATCGTTTTTGAGACTGACCAGCCATGAAGCGGTTCTATTCCATTTTGTGACAGGCAAAGAAATGATAGAAGTAGTATGATTTTTACAGGTGGCATTATTATTTTGTATTTAAGGTTTGATAAAAATATGTATTTTTTACATACGGCTTGGGTTCCTGACCCTAAAGGCAGGCGAAAAATCCAGAGCCAAAATACAATTGAGTCTGGATTCAAGGTTTTGGCAAAGAATAAATATGTTGATTTGCTTTTGGAACCATTTGTGTTTTAAGATAGCTGTTTAATTCAAGCTCTCCTTGAATTAGTAGTAAAGTAGAGTGCGCCTGATTGCGTAAAGGGAATATGAAGGTTATACAAAAAAGCGTGTCATAACGACAAATAATCAGGAAATAACGATGATTGGAATTGCAGTATTGTAACGATATGAAAAAAAGTGGTAAAAAATGCTGATTAACCACAGTTTTTTTTACGCAGAACCATGCGTTTAACCTACTATATCTCACTGAAAAAGACTTTGTTTTCTTTTCAAAACACAATGCTGGTTCATGCAGGGTAAAAAAATAATTCTTATTCGAGGCTGTTAATGGTTAACCTTCAAAGGCTATTGATTGTTGGTTTTTTATCTGTTCATCTATTTTCGCCGTTCATGGCATTTTGTGCCTCACCGGGAGAAACAAAATACCATGAGCGGTGCTGGTCGAGAAATGACAAAAACACTCTCCTCGGTTTTATGGAATCTACAATCCAGAGACCTTTGGCGACTGTTTATAAAAATGATAATTATATTCAGACATTTGGTTGTGCTTATGAAGACGATGACATAGAGCAAAACTCAATTCGTGCAGTTTTTCGCGCTATAGAGCAGTCGCTGCGCAATCGAAGAATAACAGCCCGCGATAATGTTCTTGGTTTATTGAGTTCTCGTCCGCCGCGTCCGGACAATCTTGCCAGAGAATATACAGTATACGTAAATCTGGTAAAAAACTCGAAAGTTGAACAAGCCCGATATGAAATAAAAGTATTAGAGCTTGAGGTCTTGCCAACTTTTGAGTCAAATCGTTCGGTTTGGACCCGTGTGATAACACGATATGCCTATCAGGAAGATTTTAAAAATTCGCCCAATCCGGTTGACGTTCCATCAGAATTTGTGAATATTATGAAGCTTGCTGAAAATATACTTGAAGCTGCTGGAAAAGAGCGTTTCAAGCGCGCTGCAGAGATTATTGCAAGAGCCAGGAAGCCCACATTCCATCCAACGAATATTTCTGAACTTGTCTTTGGTGATTACCTGAAACTTTTTTCTGAAAATTCGTCGATGCCTGATGTTCAGGCAATTTTTATCGGCAAGGGCATATACATCGCTAAAATACCGAAATTTGGCGCCGCCGCTCTAAAGTTTGGGGAAGAAAAATTATATGGCCTGCGCCTCGACACCAGTTCTTTTAACAGACTCAGCAGCGTTTTTGTAAACATTCAATACCGCGCTCCTGAGTCGGTTTTACAATGCCTGCTAATGCGCTTCGGACATAAGAAACCAAAGTTTTTACCGGAATTCACTTCCACGACACAATAAGCGATTGTTTTGGTCTGTCAATAGCTAATTCGGATTAAATTTAACAGGGAAGCTATACGCATCGTGATAAAACATCAACAAGGAATTCCCAAGTTCAGAATAGCAAAAGCTTCACGAGGAACTGAGTTTTGTAAAAAAAAGAAAGCATATAGGAAAAACATAGAAAAGGGAATTATTATAAGCATTACACTAATGATTCTTCTGTTCAGACTTGCCTCAAACTATAAAATGAACGAGTACATCATCCAAAGTAGTGATTTGAGTTTTGACTTGATAGATATCCTTCAATTGACGCCGCCGCCTATTGAAGAGCCGCCAGTATTGGAAATGGAAGCGGTTATCGAGATTCCGCCGCCTGAAGAGGAATTGGAAAGCGACGAAGAAAAATCGATAAAAGAAATTATAGAACAAGCGGAAGATCTCCTCAGCGAGAGTAGCAATGAAGTCGAATTGACTTTGGCCTCAAACAGCAATTATTTGATGTCCGATTCACCGCTTTCGGGGAACTCCTCCACTGATATGCAATTTCGGTTGCGCAGCGCAAAGGATAAGAATTCATTGAACTTTGGAAAGGGGAGGGGCTCTGCATTGAATGGAGGCGGACTTGATATTGGTGAAACCAAAAGAGAACAACGCCGAGTAAACAATTCGACCACAGATTTAAATATTGGCCTGACTGACAGACCCGCCAGAAAAAGCTCGACCCGGAAACAACCCAAAAGGCAAGTTGACCAACTTAATTTCAATAACGGTAGTGGCAAAATTTTAAGCTTTGCATCGGTGTCAATAGAAACCGACGGATATAAGGTCTGGAACAAAATCATTTCCGAGCTGGATCGTCTAAAAAAGGGCAGATACGGAGATCTGAATAGCAAGATAGTAAAAAGAAGAGGCGGCTTTGGTCTTAATTTTCAGTATAGAGACGGCACCTCCCATGAAATAAATTGGCGTAATGACGGCAATGTTTGGATTAGGGTATTGGGGGAGAGTAAGAGAACAACGGCTCAAGAGCTAAAACAGGCCTTGAGCAGTTTACTAAGATTATCATTTTGAGATTGGAGTCGCAAAAAATGACAAGATTTTCCGTTATCATGGGCGCTCTGCTTTTTGTTGCGTTTCAACCCGTTTATGCGCAACCTGTAAGCGACCTATATGACGAAATCCAACAAACTTATAGAAATAGTGATTACGTAAAAACTGTAGATCTTTGCGGGCAAATACTCACCCGGTGCGCCGAAAGTGTTCCCGATGTTGAATGTAGATTTACAGATGTAATGAAAAGTGTCTATCGTTTAAAGGGTTTCGCCGAATATCAAATCTATCTAAAGGATCGAAGCATGATAACTTTGGATGCGGCGATTATTTCACTGAAGGAAAGTTATACGCTGTTTGGCGATCCGGAGATCGCTTTTAATTTTGGCTATATGGAATCTCTTCGAGCCATCGAAATGAAGAACGGCGCTTATCTCAATGGCTTGGTGCATGCCTGGCAGGGAATTTTGGGTCTCTATGCAAAAAATGACTGGAATGTCTCTCAAGAGTTGGTTGACAAAATTCGTATTTTTGTCAACCAGGCAGTTGAGCTAACAGTTACACCGCCCGACAGCGCGCGCACAAATGGTCTGTTCACAAGCTTTATGGTTCGCCTGTCATGCGACCTTGCAGAAAAAGGGATGCTTTCATCACAAGACAGCTTGTTTTTTAGGGTTTACCGTCAACGCGCGGTTGAAGATGAATTTAATTTGCGCGGCAACGAGTGGCGCGCCAGAGGTTTTGCGGCGCAGGAAGACTTAAACAATTACGCTGACGACTACAACTATCGAGAAACAAGAAGAAACCTTGAGTTGGCTTATCAACATGCCAAAAGCACACAGCGCCAGGCGGAAATGCTAAAGGAATTAACAAAAGTTGCCCTTTTTATGGAAAAGGAGGGAATCAATAGCAGACCGCAGGCTGAGCTACAATACGCTCGCGAAAAGGCTCTGCAAGCCTATGCGCTGTTAGTCGACAGAGGGTCGGATATTAGTTTGTCTCTGTCTAGTGAAATAAAAAGAGTTTATGGGAATGCAATTTTCAGACTTGTGAATTACTATTTTAGCTTCGCAGATTCCACCAATCGTCTGAATGCTTATGCGCGGGCAAAACGTGTTGGAGAAGAGTTGCTTGTTCCCGATGGCAGAACCGGTCGCAAGCAAAAATTTTCTTGGGATGGTTATGAAGATTTGTATCTGCGCTTGTCCGAAATTGGATATGAAATTGGGGACAAGGATTTCGCTGTTGACATGGTTGATAAGGCCTGGAAAGCCGCTCTTGAGTCAAGTGGGCTGACCCAAAATGATCTTTGCGGTCGTCTGGAATTTGACAAAGCAGCCCAGTTATTGCCCTTCGCCAGGGTTTACCGGCAGATCGCAGAGCGTTTCGGGCTGCAACCGGTGCTCCATTGGTTGCGTCCGATTATAAAATGTATAGCGGACAACGCACGCTCATTTCCAACCACACGAAAGGGTTCATAGTGACACAAACTCTGCGCTATTCACTGATTGCATTAATCGCCTGCGCCTCTTTCAGCCCATTTCAGGAGCTACACGCTCAATATCTGGATATGCGTCTGGAAGAACAAATGATAACATTAGAACGCGACGTGGTTCGAATTTATAACGAATTACAAAAATTCCTATTTGAAGACACAAGAAGAGGCAATGAATTGTTGGCTTTTGAAGCTCTAATCACCATTTATGTCGATGAAATATTAAACCTGTATGACACCTTTTGGCGGGTGAAAGGCACCACTTTGGAGTCGCAGCAAAACATTGCAGCCCGTTGTCTTATCTTTAGATCACTCACTTATTTAGAACGCACGAGCACTAATCGTGAAAACTACAAAAAGGCCTGTGAAGATTACAAAAGAGCCTTGCATCTGGCTCAAAATGAATTAAAAGAGCCTTTGCTCAGCACACGATTGCCTCACGAAGTATGGGTTGGCAGAAAACTCTACACCAGATTAGCTGATTTACTCGACAACAGAAGCAAGAATTTCCAGATGCTTGAGTGCTTCTCAATGACAAACGGAAAAGCAAGCAATGGAGCAAGAAGATGACCCGGATTATTCAATACATTTTACTTGGCGCCCTTATTCTACTGAGCTTTTCACGGGTCAACGCTCAATCTGGTCAAGCTGGTCAAGCTCTGATTAATAAAATGGGGCAACATGAGAATGACATCTTGTTGATGTACCTTGAATATCAAAAACTCTACTATGAGGATAAATCTCGCCGCTCTGAATTGCGCGCCTTTGAACATCTGTTATCAGTCTACATTGATCAGGTGACAGAAATTTATGAAACATTAAAGCTGGGTGACAAAAAAAGTATAAAACCACGAGATATTGCCGCGCGAACCTTGATATTTAAAGCTCTGATGCTTCTTGAAAAGGCGCCTTTGAACCAGCAATATTTTGAAAAGGCATGCTATGAATATTATGAGGCGTTAAACATCTATGAAGACACTGACGTGCTTCCTGTCGTCTACAAAGATTTACCAAGACCCATACTGGCAGGCACAAAAAGTTACTATCGCATGAAGGATATACTAGATGACAAAGGCTCAGGGTTAAAGAGTTTTGGCAAAGTTAATATTACTTTTCGCAATTTTATGGTTACTGCGGATTTTGATCCCGAGAACCTCGAATTAAGCCGTTTGCCAGGCAACGGCCACGATAGCAATAGCGGATTGACTTTTGAGTTGGCGGAAAAGAGAATTAAAGACTCGTTCGCTGAAGTTTTTCGAAAAAATGTTGAGGTGCATACATACGTAGCTCTGCCGGCTGGCGCTTATGTTCTGCGACTGCACGGAAGCAGCAAATCAAGCTACATTGCGCTTACACAATTTTATGTTTCAGAAAACCAGCAACAACATTACATTATGGAGCCGCTTGCTGATTGGATTATTTTATATGAAAACCCAATGGTCAAACGGCCTGACTTTTACAAATATCAGCGCATGCAATCAACTTATGTGGGAAATGGACTTGAGACCAACTTGGGATTGGAGCCCGGCTCTAACGGCGCCGCCGAGACAAATGAATTTTCTTCGAGCATAAGTCATGAAATACTGGTGGCTGAAATTATCAAAGATTTACTGCCCAATTATGAAATTAAAATGATGTTTGATTTAAATGATCCTGATGTTCGTGAGAGCACCTCGGAAATCATGGCCAAAACAATTGTGGAGTATCTCAACAGCCCTCAATATTACCGCAGTTGGAGCCACTGGACATCAAGCTGGATTATCTGCCAGAAAGTAAGGGAAATTATTAGTCCGGGAAGCCTGATCCCGGTAGATCTTATGAAGCTGGTTTATAAAGTAATATCAGAGTTATAGCGCAGTCTGTAATTGTGAATCTGAAATTCTTTCAGTTATCATCCCAATTTCCCCTTGATTCTTTCCTCACATTTTGACAATTTCCGATTATTGTTACATAACCCATAATATTACTCCAGAGAATCGTCACATTTAACGATTGGTTTCCTCACATAAGGAGCTCTTATGAATAAGAATACTGTTGAAAAACGTAAATATCCCCGGATAGACACCTCAAAAAAGGGAAATTGGAAAATTAAGGTTTTTGGTCTTAAAGAACGACCCTATGTCGGAAAAATTGTAAATGTCAGTCTTGGCGGAGTTGCCTTCTCCAGTAACTGGCAATCTGCCGCCCGAACCGTGAAAAGATTTACAACACGAGTAGAACTCCAGGTGCCTGAAGGAAAAGTAAGCGCCAACTCAAGCCTGGTACGCATTCTTCCCCGGTTAAAAAATGATGATTGTTTGTGTGTGTTTGAGCTGGATGAAATAAATCAAAAACACTTTTCAATTTTAGAAAAGTCAATTAATCTAAAATAGCGCTCAATACAAATCAATAAACTTAGACGGCTCTAAAAAATCAGCGCGACTGACTGGCGCAAAATCAACAAATTCCTGTATCTATATTTATTGCCGCTGCTTCGCAATCATTCGTTCACCTGCGCCTGATTAGATTTAACTCGATTTCCACGCCTTCCATGAAGGTGTCAAGCTTTGTACCTACAGTTCAAAGCTTCAATCTAACAGGTCTGCCCATTGAATGATGAATCATACAAAATAAAATTTCTTTGTTGCAAAATCAGTAATTCTAACTATTTTCCAAACGGAAAAAATAAAACCGTAATATGCCGCTGAATCGGTTCACAATATGATATGAAGGGAGTTGTTGATGGACAAATTGGTTATAGATGATGTGGAGTTGACTGGTAGACGGGTTTTAATGAGAGTTGATTTTAATGTGCCGATCTTGGATGGCAAGATTGGCGACACGACTCGCATCGAAGCCGCTTTACCAAGCATAAATAAAGTAATTTCAGAAAAGGGCAAGTTAATCTTGATGTCTCACCTGGGTCGGCCGAAAGGTAAGGTTGTTGAAAAATATAGCCTTGCGCCCGTGGCCAAAAAGTTGTCTGACTATTTAGGCAAGGCTGTGACGATGGCCTCTGATTGTGTCGGCTCAGAAGTCGAAGCTGCGGTAAATGCGTTAAATGAGGGCGATGTCCTGCTCCTGGAGAATACGCGCTTCCACAAAGCGGAAACAGAAAATGACGCTACCTTTTCCAAGCAATTGGCCTCTGTTGCCGATATTTTTATCAGTGATGCTTTTGGCGCCGCGCATCGAGCCCACGCATCGACAGTGGGCGTGACAAAGCACCTGAAAGAAAACGCCGCTGGATATCTCTTGCAGACCGAAATTGAGAGTTTAACCAAAGTGCTTGAAAACCCTGAGAAACCTTATGTGGTGATTTTAGGTGGAGCCAAGGTTTCTGATAAAATAAAAGTTATCCAAAACCTGCTTACGAAAGCCAGCGCAATAATAATTGGCGGCGGTATGTCCTATACTTTTCTCAAAGCAAAAGGTTACGAAATCGGCGGTTCGCTATTGGAGGAAGCGCATTTGTCGCTTGCCAATAATGTCATGGTTGTGGCAAAAAATCCACATCCTCATAAAAAAATAGACTTTATGTTGCCGAGCGACCACACGATAGCCAGAGAAAAAAGTCATGGCGAATTCAAAGTCAGTGAGGGCGTCGCGGTGGAGAACGGCTGGCAGGGTGTTGACATCGGGCCGCAATCAATTACTCATTTCACGGAAAAAATTTTGAATGCAAAGTCGATTTTGTGGAATGGACCAATGGGGATTTTTGAAAATGATAACTTTGCAAGAGGCACCATGGCGGTTGCTCAGGCGGTTGCCACTGCAACAAAAAATGGCGCATTTTCCGTAGTGGGCGGGGGAGATTCTGTCGCGGCGCTTGAAAAAGCAGGACTGAAAAGCGCTATTTCCCATGTTTCCACCGGCGGCGGCGCCTCCCTGGAATTCATGGCGGGCATGGATCTGCCTGGCATTTCTGCCCTGACAAAGGTAAAAAAAGCAACCAAGATTGACTCAGAGTAGTAGAAACCGAACCTTTTGTCAAAACCTCGTGGGGAGTCACGGACTGATGGTCAATTTAGAGCCTTTTACCCTTTAAATTGCACCATCAGTTTTCCCTTCAGGACTATTTCAATTCTGAAGCTTTTTTAATTGCCTTATGGCAAGAACTTAACTCCAAAAGCCACTCCGGTTCCATCTAATAGGGGGTTGGCATCTTCAAAGCCATTATATCTCGCCTCCATAACAAGCCTGAATTGATGAAAAATTTGATAGCCAACTTCTGCTTCAGAAACAATTCTGTTGGGCGTGTCTTTGTTAATATGCAGATCGTAGAAACCAGACAGGAACGCCTTTTCTCCAAAACGCAGTCCAAAGACAAGTCCGGCAAAGGAACCTGAACCGTCTGTTTCATAAGGCAATGCACGCAGTTGCAGGAAGCTGCCCTTTAAAAAGGGCAATGTCATTTTATAGGTGACACCGATGCGCAACACGTTGTTGTCAGCTCCAGTAAAATCGTTGTATTCAATCTCCCCTGAGATTCCGGAAATACCAAAAAAGTGTTCTTTGGGAACAGGACGGCGCAGTCGATACTCGATAAAATGCGTGGTCAAATCAAAATCAAAGGCGGAGCTTTTTTGAGTCCCATGGAAATTGGTAAAACCAAACAGGTTAAAGCCGCCCGGAATATCATTGGTGAAGGTAAGAAACTCTAACGTTTTGAAGCCTCTGCTGTCATGATAGTAGGTCATGTTATAGTTTGTTTTCGCCTTCTTGACCTTTGCCTTTTCAGGCGAATTTTCAACAGGTAACGCTGGTCGGGTAAGTAAAAATAAAATCATTATCGGTAGAATATATGCTGTTCCTTTGCAGTTCATAGTTCCGCTCCATAGTGAACCTATTTATTGAAAGTGTAACTGAATGAAAGAACGCCTTGACTGTATGTTCTGTGAAGCATTTCAACAGTCAAGGCGTTCATGTGAAGTTTTACGCTATTTTGTGTAAATTGAAGATTCTTCCCTGTATCCATTCAATGATTTGTACCAATCCAAATTAATCAAACCGTCGCTTTCAGCCCAACCTCTAAACAATAAGTAGGCTTGACTGATTGCAATTTTTTCTTGTGGGTATTGCCAATTTATCGGGATGTCAAGCGCCCACGGCAAGCTTTGTTCAGTTATGTAATAATCCCCGGCAGCGGGATTGGTTCTGTCATGTGATGTGCCGAAAAGACTGGTCTCGGCCAAATCGGTTGGCAAATGATTTGGCAGATGCACTTCCTTTCCTCTTTCCTGATTCACATAAATAAATGGATTGTAAGGCGGCAATCCAATTTCATTAACAGCTATTGGAGCGTTAAACTCGATGACTAACGCAATTGTGTCAGGTTGAACATAAGGAGCCGCAACTTCAGTATTGACAAAATAGCCGCCCGGTCGCAGTATGAGTTCGGAAACGTTATCCGACACGATGACAACCGCCTTATTCTGACCGGCTTCCAAATTATTTGCCGCCAGATTGATTAATCCGGTACTGAGCGAGATTCCGGTGACCTGGGAAATGTTGTCAGGAGCGGTGGGCATCTGAAACCCGAAACCGTTTTGGTAAGCGGCGCCAATCGCCCTGACACTAAACAAGCAGTTAATTTTCACAACATCGTTATTTGCGTTGGTGACTTGATTGAAATTGTAGTCGACAACAAGATCGTTAAAATCATAATCGCCGATGCCAGGCCAAAGATCCTCGAACACCAAAGTTCCAAAATTGTTTTGACCGGGATAATAATTATCAAAAGCCAACGCTGGATCATCCGCATAATCATCTAGGTTGTCAGCGATGCCATCGCCGTCGCTATCATTGGACGTCTCGTAATCTACCAGCGGCAAATTGCCGGTTTCGAGTGCGCTGAACGGGTTTGCTGTTACATAAAATATGGCGTCATTAAAGTCCTGGTCGCAGGAAAGATGGTCGCGTCGAATATCTTCGAAACCGAGCAGAACCCGATTCCGCCCCGGATCATTAATAAGCACATTGTGCTGCTGCAAATTGCTATCGCTTTCCGGATTAAGGGTTCGATCCGAATAGACGATATATGCCCCATCGCCAACGCTATTGCCTTTCCAACCTTTTGTGATAAGCGCCCAGCCAACAACCGTGTCCTTAGGAAATCTGCCAATTAAAACTTTGTCGCCGGATTGCAGACCCGCACCATTTCCCAGGTAAGACAAATTTGGAAAAATAATCGTAAGGCTGTCTAAGTCTTGCGTAGAGGATGGCGGCGAGTCAATATGGTAAGTGTAAAAGGCCAACGAATTTCCCCAACCTGCGCCTTCATGCACAAAAGTCACCCAAACATCCGCCTCGTCTAAAAGAACAGTATTCGTTTGATTTCCACCAGCCAAATAACCCGGATGAGAATTGGATAACGGATTTTGTTCCGGCAATGTTTTGTTTACATCCCCTAAGAAGTCAGCGTCGATTATATCGCTTGGCGCCAAGTAGTCGGGTACGCCATGGTTGTCCCATGATCCTAAATACTTGTAGGGAGAAGTGAGAACCGTTTTGCTGAGCGCTTGTCCAGACTGTTCATTCTGACGACTTACAGAGCCACCCAAGTTAAATTCGACAAAATTGCCGCTAATTGGCGTTGACATCCCTGACGGCAGGCCAACAAAGTTCGTTTTCAAATGAAGATTCTCCAAATAAGCGGGAACTCGAGCCTTCGAGACAAAATCACCCTGCGCATTTGTGGCGCCGCTGAACAGTAGTTTTCCATCCTCGGCAACATCCTTGTCATAAATATCAAAGCGAACGCCGGAGAGCGGCGCCCCTGTGTTGTCAAGCGCGCTTATTTTGATGTCGATCTCCCTGGTGGTTGCCCAATTAAAGTTAGACCCAACCTGCACTTTTTGTTCATCAGCTGAAGTTTCTCCTGTTTCTGACACAGGGTTATTCTTACTACAGCTATTGGCAAAAAGTAAGAATAACGCAATCGTTAGTGTTGTGAGCGCATTTTTTATCGTGGGCGTTTTGGGACTCCACGATTCTTTTTCTGAAAAACTAACCTCTTTTAACGCTTTGTTTGAATTTTCCATACGCCGATTTGCCCTTTCCCATAATACAGTTTGCCTGCCACTTGTGAATTTGAAAAAGCCATTGATTAAAGCCAGATTTGTCACAAAAAAGTAGTACGGAATAAATAAAATCTTTATTCGCGTCTTATTATTTTCAAAATGCCAGCCTGTCAAAGCCATGACATAAAATGAAATTTGTAAAAACAGAAGCCACGTATAAATGCTTCCTTGCGCGAGCAACATAATGTTTAGCGGCAATGCGATGAACAGGGCAACCGGAGCAATTGCCCACCGAAAAACACGATGTGAAATATACTGAAAAGATAACGTTCTATATTTAAAAAGGTTAAGCAGTCCTTTTAGTCGGCTCATCGCTTGAAAACCGCCAGCTGCGATGCGCGTCCGTCGCGTTAGTTCATCTTTTACCGATTCAGATGCGGTTTCCAGTGCAAAGGCTTTTGGCTCATAACCTACACGATAATTTTTTTGAGCAATCTGCAAGGAAATCATAAAATCATCTAAAATTACATCAGGTTCGACTTCTTCAAAAAGCTCGGTGCGAATTGAAAAAAGCTCTCCGGCCGCGCCGACTACGGAGTAAAGTTCAGCGTCCATTTTTTTTAAGAATGATTCATATTTCCAATACAGTCCCTCTCCTGAAGCGGCTGCATTGTCATGTTCGTTGCTTTGCACCCTTTTTTCCCCGGAAACCGCTCCAACGTTTGCGTCTTTATAATGTTTGACCAATTCCCGGATGGCAGATTTATTTAGCATTGTATTGGCGTCTGAAAAAACAACTATGGGTGTTTTAACATATTTCATAGCGCGGTTTATCGCCGCAATCTTTCCAGCCCGAACATCCTGGTGTAAGACGGTTGTCCGGTTATCCTTCTGCAACGCCGCGTTGGTGCCATCAGTTGAGCCGTCGGTTACAAAAATCACTTCCAGCTTTTCAGCGGGATAGTTTAATTGCAGTGAGTTCTCGACCTTGTCGTGAATGCAATCAATTTCATTATAAGCCGCCACCATCAATGTGACAGCCGGCTCAAATATTTCCTCTGAGGCGTTACGCCGCCCAGGGACTTTTTTTTGTCGAAAGGAGGAAAACATTTTTTTTGCATTCACCAGGAGAATGAGGATGAAGCCGTAACCAAGGTATGTATAAAAAATACAACCCAAGCTAAACCAAAGTAAAATTTCAAGATAATTCATCTATACCCCTTCTTGTGGACTAAGTTTTCTGATTACTTTTGCAGGAACACCAGCAACCAATGTATTTTCAGGAACATCTTTTGTAACCACTGCGCCAGCCGCAACCACTGCGCCTTTGCCAATTCGAACACCTTTAAGCACAATTGCGCGTGTGGCCAGCCAAACATTATCTTCAATGATAATCGGAGTGGGCGATTCGAACTCACACCGCTGTCCGACGCCGTGAAAATCACTATCCATTATGATGACCTGATTCGCAATTTGACAATTTTCACCGATTGAAATTTGATGTCTCGCTGAAATTACAGCGCCGACGTTAATGAAAGTGTCTGCCCCAATCCATAAGATTGCATTTTTTCCGGCAGAAATTTGTGTTTGCGCTATATGTGACCAGATTTTCACCCGATTGCCAAGTGTGATTTCCCCTTGAGCGTCTATTCGCGGTTTGCCGCGGAGTGTAACCAAATGTCCAACTTTTGTACAATTCCGTAAATAAAATTTTGCCCCTAGCAGACGAAGGCCACCCGTTATTAGCCTTCTGCTTAGTGTCGTGTATGCCTTGACTTTGCGGCCAAATTTCACACTTGTTCGTGAATCAGTGTTATTATTAACAATGTTTAGTTCCCGACTAATTAATTGCCCGACTGTCGTAATATTCACCATATTCATTCCCGTTAATTAATGTCGCAGTAATTTGACAATTGCAATTGCACCGGTTTATACATTTATCATGCCAGCGCCAAAACGACCAATAAATGCACCATAAATATTTGTTTCTAATGGCCTCCTTCAGAAGGAGTAGTGAAAACTCTAAAGAATTTAAAATATGCAAAATGAGAATAATAGTTTAGTTTTGAGACTTTTCTCATTTTGAGAACGATTGAAAAAAGTGCCAGGCGATCTGTTCTTTTGTGAATCAGGTCTTTGAGTCGGTTTTTCAAAATTGCAAATATAAAAGCAGTTTGAATTGCATGAGGACAGACAGATTTAATGATTTGTAATGTTGGAGATGATTTAGAGCAGGAGGGAGGCGGTCTTATTGGTGCTTATAAAAAACGCCTTGGTTGTCTTTGCGATTTTGCATTTTCGAACAACCAAGGCGTTTCGGGTTATTTCTCGCTAGTAAACAATCGTATCATCCATGTATCCACTCAGGCTCTTATACCAATCTGAATTAATCAGACCGCCGCTTTCAGCCCATCCTTGAAATAATAAATAGGCTCGTTTGATGGCAATTTTCTCCTGTGGATATTTCCAACTTGTCGGGATATCAAGCGCCCACGGCATGTTCTCTTCAGTAAGGTAATACCGTCCGGTGGAGACATCGCTTCTGTCCTGGCCTGAACCAAAAAAATCTGTATTAGCCAAATCCGTCGGTTGAAAATCTGGCAAATGAACTTCCTTTTCTCTTTGCTGATTTATGAAAATAAATGGATTGTAGGGGGGAAGTCCAATTTCATTAATTTGGGTTGGCGACCGAAATGAGATAACCAGTGAAATTGTGTCAGGCTGAACATACGGCGCCTCAATTTGTGTATTAGTAAAGTACCCGCCCGGTCGCTGCAAGAGTTCTGATACATTGTCAGACACGATGACGACGGCCTTACTCTGTTCGGCTTCAAGGTTATTCCCTGCCAGGTTGACTATGCCGCCGCTTAGTGAGAGTCCGGTGACATCCGCTATGATATCCGGATTGGCAGACATTTGAAACCCGAAACCGTTTTGGTAAGCCGCGCCAATTGCTCTGATACTGAATAAACAATTAATTTTAACCACCTTATTATCTGCGTTGGTGACTTGGTTGAAATGGTAATCGATGACAAGATCATTAAAGTCATAGTCGCCGGTGCCAGGCCATAGATCTTCGAATACAAAGGTTCCAAAACTATTTTTACTCGGATAATGACTATCAAAAGCCAAGGCTGGATCATCCGGGTAGTCATCAAGGTTGTCAGCGATATTGTCGCCGTCGCTATCATTAGAAGCGCTGTAATCAACAATCGGTAAGTTGTCTACTTCGATTGCGTTGACCGGATTCGATGAAACATGAAAAACTGCATCGTTGAAATCTTGATCGCAGGAGGGATTGTCCCGACGGATGTCTTCGAAACCAAGTAGCAGTAAATTTCGCGCCGGATCATTGATAAGCACATTGTGTTGCTGTAGTTCGCTACTATTTTCCGGATTAAATGTTCGATCTGAATAAATTGTGTAAGCCCCGTTTCCAACACTTGATCCATTCCATCCCTGCGCAATAAGAGCCCAACCGATGACCGTATCCTTTGGAAACCTTCCAATTAAAACTTTATCACCGGATACTAAACCCTTACCGTCTGCCTGATAAGATAAATTCGGAAAAATAATTGTCAAGCTATCCAATTCTTCTTTGGATGACGGTGGAGAGTCAGCAGGATATGTGTAAAAAGCCAACGCATTGCGCCAGCCAGCTCCCTCGTGAACAAAAGTCACCCAGACATCGGCCTCTTCGCGCAGCGCTGTATTGGTTTGATTGCCATCAGCCAGGTATTCCGGGTGAGAAACTGGCACAGGTTTCAGTTCGGGCAACGTTTTATTTATATCATTCAACAAGCCGACATCTATTGGGTCGCCAGGCGCCAGATAAGCAGGCACCCCCAAATTAGTCCATGACCCCAAGTACTTATAAGGAGAATTTAAACCACTGGGACTTATAAGAGCGGCGTTTTGCATATATTGGCGATTGGGCAACCCACCCAAGTTGAATTCAACAACATTATAAGGAAAATGTGTCAACATCTCATTGGGCAAACCAATGTAGTTTGTTTTTAAAAACAAGTCATTTAAATAAGTCGGAACATTTCCTTTCATCTGAAAAACACCAAGAGTATTAGTAGCGCCGCTAAATATTAGCTTTCCATCATTGGTTATATCGTCGTTATAAATATCGAAGCGAACGCCGGGGATAGGAGAGCCGGAATTGTCCTGCGCGCTTATTCTGATATCGATTTCCTTTGTAGTTGACCAATCAAAATCAGATGAAATATCAGTGTCGTTTTCCTCTGTGTCGGTATCTGTTTCTCCAGTTAGCGAGATGGGATTATCCTTTCTGCAACTACTGGAAATGAGCAGCGCCAGTCCCATTGTGAGCAGCGTGAGAGTTCTCTTAAAATGGCCGTAGTGGTTTTTTCTGGCTTTGTTTGATGAGTCAAGCGGAATTTGCGCTAAGTCGCCAAGAACATTCGGGCATCTGTCGGCTCTTTTTCTCAAAACGCTATTCCCGCTATTGTTAAAAAAAACGGCCACAATAGACACGTAGCTAACTATATATAAAATATCAAAAATATTCATCATTCGACTCCTTTTGAGAATAGTTATTTCAATTATTTCCAGAAGAAAACAGAACTAAATATTGTCGTGTACAAATCATCCGGTGAAAAAGTTGACGCTTGACAATGCCTGTATGATAAAGTTTTTTTACAAATGCGAATCTCATTTATCAACCCCATAGTTGTTTGTCGATGCTATTCTTGTTTAAATTCAATTGCATTGACTTATACAGTTATTGTGCCAACTCTAAAGAGAAAAAATAATATCCGTAAATAACTGTTTTTATTATACAAAAGACTTGTTGACCGGAAACTTCAAAAGGAGTGAGGAGCGTTCAATATGAGAATAGTATCTTTCTCTTTGAGATTTTTCTCAATTTGACAACCTGTATTTTGTGGTTCTTTCTTTTCGTGAGTTCAATTAATTCGTATATTAGTAAATGAAAAATTGTCTTGTTGTTTTACCTGCATTTAATGTGGCAGATAAGATTCAAAAGGTTCTTACTGATTTAATTAGAGATTCGGAAATATCAATATGTGTCGTAGACGATGGTTCAACCGACAATCTTCAACCCCAATTGTCTATATATCCCAATATTATTCATTTGAAAAATACGGTAAATATGGGAAAAGGGGCGGCGTTGCTAAAAGGATTTCATTACGGGTTAAAAATGAAAAATATCGACTTTTTTATTTCAATGGATTCTGACGGTCAGCACAACCCAACAGATGTAGGTAGCTTACTGAATGTTATGGTTCAATCTCAGGCAGATATTGTCATCGGAAACCGAATGTCCGAAACGCGATCAATGCCTTTGCATCGTTGGTTAAGCAATAAAATAACATCTCTTCTGGTATCGTTTCGTGTTGGCAAACACATACCCGATTCGCAATGTGGCTTTAGGGTATACAAAAAAAATATATTCAGAAGGCTGGAATTTGATTGTGTGAAATTTGATTTTGAAACAGAAGTTTTATTAAAAGCATTTCAAGCGGGAATGAAAATTGAATCTACAAAAATTCAAACAATTTATACGAAAGACGCTTTCAGTTCAATGCAGCTTACTGATATAATACTGTTTCTTAAAACTTATCTAAAAAATATTTGAAAGGGAAAAAATGAGTCAGGCAAATATTGTGAGAAGGGTATATGACTGGGTGCTTTCATGGGCGGAGTCTCCATTTGGGGCAACGGCTCTATTTATACTTTCTTTTGCTGAATCTTCATTTTTTCCCATTCCACCTGACGTTTTATTGATTGCACTATGTATATCAATCCCTGCAAGATCTTTCAACTTTGCGCTGATTTGCACCATTGGTTCACTCACAGGCGGACTTGTCGGGTATGGAATCGGTTATTGGGGGTATGCGGCAATTGGACAACCAATCGTTGACTTTTACCATGGTCAAGAGGTTATGGAAAACATCCGTCGCCAATATGACGTGTATGGCTTTTGGGGAGTGTTAATTGCTGCAATAACACCAATTCCATACAAAATTTTTACGATTGCATCGGGTGTTTTTAAATTTAATTTCATCGAGTTTTTATTGGCTTCAGCTATTGGACGAAGTTTTCGTTTTTTTGCTCTTGCGGTCATGATTTGGAAATTTGGCCCTGCAATAAAAGGGTTTATCGATAAATATTTTAATCTATTGGCTATAATTTTTGTATTACTTTTGGTTGCAGGATTTATCTTAATCAAGTATCTTTCGTAGCTGCAAGGCTATTATCTACAATTTCGGGGCGTAGCACAGTACGGTCAGCGCGCCACGTTCGGGACGTGGAGGGCCCCGGTTCGAATCCGGGTGCCCCGACCAATAGTCAAGTTTACATAATATATATTATCATATATTGACTGCGCAGTAAATATTGCCGCCCGTTGAAGTTAATGCGTAAAAACTGACTTTAGGAAAGGTTCTCTATTAATCTTTCAGCCTCGGCTTTAATTGGGCTTCTGATCGGAGAATTAGTGATTTCTGAGAGTATTCCAATTGCTTCGCTTCGGCGATCTGTTTTGATCAAAGCAATCGAAAGATTGTATTTGGCAAGTAAATTGTTTGAATTTAAGGAAACAGCCTTTTCAAGCTTTTGAAGCGCGGCGACAAAGTTTTTTTCTTCAAGCAGCACTTTGCCCCAGATTGTATTTGAAATGCTGTCTTCGTGACCTAGTTCTTCTGCCTTTTCAATATTTTTAACAGTCTGCTCTTTGTTTCCCAAATAGTTATTCGCGATAGCTAACTCTTTATAATACAATGCCTTGCCGCTATTAACGGAAATAGCTTTGGTAAATGCGTCCACGGCTCCGGCTAAATTTCCAGCCCGCAAGCAAGCCTCTCCGAGAGAATAAAGCACAAAGTCATCATCTTGTTTCTGCTTTAAATAAAGCTGATAAAGTTTTGCAGCCTTGGTGTAATCACAAGCGAGAAAAGCAGCATAGCCCTGTTGATAGCATTGATCCATATTGCCATTATCAAAGTTAAACGAACCCTCAGAGGTCTCTGGGCTGGAAACAGAAACATTGAGTAAAGCGCGTTGAGCCAAATTTGTTAACTGTTCGCTTGCATTAAGCTTGATTACCTGTTTATAGCAGTCGCTTGCCTTCGAATAATCTCCGGTCAAAGAATAAATTTTAGCCAACCCAAAAAAGGCTCTGACTTCCCCTGGCGACAACTGAATTGCGCGTTCAAACATTTGCGCGCCTAGTGCATATGCCTTTTGAATGCTGTATACTGCACCCAAATTAAGGTATGCAAGCGGGTGTTTTGGATAAAAAATGAGGCTCTCAGTCAAATATCCTTCAGCTTGATCAAACTTTCGTATTTTCAGATAGACGGTGCCAAGTATTAGCACGGCCTTATAGTAGATAGGACACAACTTCAGAGCAATTGTAAGGTTTTCTATTGCTTCCTTGTAATTCTTGCCCTCAAAAAAGGCTATCCCTAAATTAAAGTAGTAGTCGGGCGAATCAGGATTAATCGAAATTGCCCGCACCCAGGAGGAAATGGCGTCTTTATAATTCTTAATCCGCGCATAAGAGAGAGCTTGTTTGTGAATAGCGTCAGCCTCTTCAATATGGCGAGGGTGAAACCATGTCAACCGAACATGCGAAGAAGTCACATCAACATTAAGCTTGCCTTTGACAGCGGCATATTTTGCGCAAAAGTATGCATGTATATTACTTTCTCGTGAATCTGAGTTTAACAGATTTCCAATTTCCCCATTCAGACCTGACAAATCGGAGAGCTTTAAGGAAAGCGATAATGTCCTTGGCTCATCAACAGTAGTAGACATGTAAAAAAACTTTGACCCTTTTTAACTGAGAACTAATTTATAAGGTATATGCACATTAAGTTAAAAATGAGGATATAAAAATGCAAGGTTTTTGGCTTGTGCAAATTTAAGATTTATCTGTATAAAAAAGTCCGTTTTTGGAGGGACAAGAATGGTAAGGAAGCTACGGCTACGGCTTCGACTCGGACTCGGTGTCACTATTGCCGGAACGGTTCAAAAGAGCTCTTTGATTTTCCTCTTGAATCCTGTCATATATTTCCCCTCGGAAAATGCTAATCTCTGTGGGAGCCTCTATTCCTAAGCGGATTTGTTTACCATGAATATCAACGACTTTTATGGTTATGTTATCACCTATTACAATGGTCTCACCCAACTTCCTTGTCAGGACTAGCATGCGGTATTCCTTGATTTGATTTTTTTCACAGTTATCATATTTTTATTCATAAAAGTAAATTGACAGGAATAATAATAATAATTATTCGCTCAACATACAAGCTAAATTCTACTTTCCCGAAGCCCCGGTAAATCGACTATTACAAAATGGCAATGGGGTTCTTATTCAAAAGCGCTCCTAATGATTGTTCATCATGCGAAAATACAAGCTTCTTACGATGAAAAACCCGATCAATCTCTTTGTGCGCTGTAATTACACGTATGGTTTTAGGCCCGGATATCAAAGTCAAATATTTCTGAAAACCAGCTTTTTTGAGTTTTCTTTTGATGTACGACAACATGATTTCGCTTGACTCTCCTGGCGGTGGCGCAGAACCGATCTCAATATTACCCATGCTTTTTTTATCGGCTAAATTTACAATATTTATCGTGCTAACATCGGCCAAAGTAATCGAGGGGCCGAGAACAATAGATTTGGGATTAAGAGAGATTGAAATGTCTTCATCCATATCCGAATTTCGGCTCATTGTGTTCCCTGAAATTAGAAATAGTGGGGCTACAATAAAGCTTAACAGTAATTTTACTTTCATTAACTCTGCCCTTTCAAACGGATGATGTCATGCCCAAATAGGTGTAATTGTAAAGCTTTCGGGCAATATCGCTCGTCCTTTGTTTAATGGTGGCAATCTTGGGTTCATCAAAAGCATTCGGAATGATGTGCCCTAAATTTAAAACGCCAATGATGCGACTATTTATTTCTAACGGCATAGATAGGTACGATCTTATCGGATTTAAGCCATGTCGACTTCCACGATGAATGTCGGGGAGATAAATATCTTTACCTTTTTGCGCAACCCAGGCTGATAATCCATTGCCCATTGGAAAGGCAATGGGTGTAATAAAATCAATGCCCTCTCCCGTTTTTGCCACCTCACTCAGACGGTTTTCACCCAATTGATAAACGAACAGGGTTCCCGCCTCAAAATCAACCGCTTTTGACAATTCACTAAAAAACAGGCCAAAGTAATTTTTCCATTCATGTGTATCAAATACATCTACTTCTGGAATCATGTTTTACTCTTTTCGCTTAATTTAACACTTCTTGTTGAACAGCAGTTTTAAGGTTGTCTGTAGCTTTACTATGAATCTGAGATACACGCGATTCTGTAATATTCAAAACCTGTCCAATTTCTTTTAGGGTTAACTCTTCATAATAGTAAAGAGCCATCACGATTTTTTCCTGCTCATTTAATTGCTCAATAGCTTCGATTAGCAAGCCTTTAACTTCAACGTTTTCTATGGAGCGGAGCGGGTTCTCTGATTGAGTATCTTCCAGTAGATCATACATTGAAGTTAGTTGGTCATTATCCTCAACCCGACTGCCATCCAATGAGAGTAGAGAGGCTTTTGAAAGCTCCGTGAGCACGCCGCCATATTCCTCTATATCCATATCGAGCATATCCGCTATTTCCTGACCTGTTGCCGATCTCCCCAATTTCTTCTCTAATTTCTCACTCGTTCTGTCAACGAGACGAGCTTTAGATCGCAATGATCTGGGAGCCCAATCCAAAACGCGCAACTCATCTAAAATAGCTCCCTTGATGCGTGGCAGAACAAAGGTTTCAAATTTTACGCCTTGTTCAGGATTGAAACGTTCCAATGCGCCAATCAAACCCATAACACCAGCGCTTAGAAGGTCATTATAATCTACACAAGTCGGTAGGGAAAACATCATTTTTCCCGCCACGTACTTAACAAGAGGAAGATACTTAACAAGTAGCTGTTCCCGTGTTTTAAGACTTTTCGTTACTGTGTAATCTTGCCAAAGGTTGCCATCACAAGTTGCTTTCATACTTTTACTCCTAGTCCATTATTTGATGGTTAAGCCGGCCTTAATAAATTACAATGTTTTGAGTACGCCGGAGTCTATTCAATATCCATGCCAGTTTGATGTCTATATCGTTGATGCTTGGGTCTACAAAGAACATAAGGCATACTATAACAATGTCTTAAGTGTTAACTTAATCTTAACATTCCCGATTTCTCATGAACATCTGACCAGTTTTTCAAGTTAAACGGAGAGGAAGTTTGTTCCATCATCTGTTAAAAATTCCCATTTGAAAAAAGGTGGTTTGTTTCACTTCCGGAGTCCATTTTGAAGTCAGTTCTTTTTATCTGTTGATAATTGCGCTGCGGCTTGTGGCGACTGCAAGGGGTATGCCCTTTAAAAGGAAAGTAATATTTAGCTACAAAGTGGCAGTCAGTGGATATTTGTTGAGGAGTTACAACTGATTGGATGTCGTACTGTTGTCTATGTAAGGTGGTTGAAAAACAACCACATTGCTATTTGGACACGATCAGTAAAATGTTAATTTTCAAAATGTTACTTGTCTGACTTTTCGATAAGCGCTTTCTATTAAAAGTGTGTATTTTTCACTTCCCCGTTATCAAAAAAGTGAACTCTGTTGCTCCTGTCTTCCAAAATGATTTCACCGCGCTCAGTAAGGCCTTTAAAGCGCCCCCTGACTATTGATTTATTGCTCAGCTGCAACTCAATTTCCTCATTAAGCCGAAAAGCGCGTGATAACCAGTCAGCGCGAATGCTATCCAGAAATTCGGGTTGATGTAATCTATTCAGTGTGCACAATAGGCGGTTTATTGTTGAGACTAGGAAAATAGTTCTGTCTGTGAATTTGCCGCTCTGCAAATAAAGCGAGGTGGCATTTTCGGGATAACCGGTGAAATCCTCCTGATTCAGATTAACGCCGACGCCAATAATAAGCGTCTTATTCAGATTGTCGGCGCAAACAGATTCACATAAAATGCCGGAAACTTTTTTTCCGTTTACTAAAACATCGTTTGGCCACTTCAAGGAAGGGAAAAGTTGAAGATTTTCTTCAATACTTGCAGCTATCACAACACCCACGGCTATAGGAAGCAAACCAATATTGCGATTTGAATTGATTTGGTAAACAAGCGAAAACCAGAGACCGACAAAAGGTGGTGAGATCCACTTTCTATTGTACCTTCCCCTTCCACCTGTTTGCTCCTCACTAATGACCAGGGTTGGTTTTTCAAGCGTCGAGTTCGAGAGTCTCTTCGCCAGATCATTGGTTGAGCTAACTTTCCGAAAGGTCAACAAATTCACATTAATCCCGGAAGAGGTAACAGCTTTTTTAAGCGCATCATGCTCGAGGAGACATCGGGCTTGCCGACGATTAATCGCGTTGAGCATGCTGATATTTTTCCCTTGGATGAAACGTTCGATATACTTCCCGAATAAAATCATTGTCGAGGTGCGTGTAAATCTGAGTTGTCGAAATGTCGACATGTCCAAGCATCTCCTGAACTGCGCGAAGATCCGCTCCACCTTCCAAAAGATGGGTTGCAAAGGTATGCCTAAATGTATGCGGTGTGACATTTTTGGTTATATTGGCTCTGGCGCAATGCTTTTTTAATATTTTCCAGAAACCCATTCGGCTTAATGGTTTTCCTCGCCAATTAACAAATAAATGATTGCAATCTATTCTGCACAAACGGGCAAATTCCCCCCTTAAGTTATCCATATATATCTGGGTGAAATGAATTGCCGATTCGCCGATTGGAACAAGCCGCTCCCTCCTGCCCTTACCGAACACTCTTATGAACCCTTCTTGAAAAAAGAGGTCGCTCAATGATATGGAAAGAAGCTCTGAGACCCTCACGCCAGTCGCATACAAGAATTCCAGCATTGCCTTATCCCGAACCTCAATGTCATTACTAAGGTCTGGTTGACATAAAATTTTTTCAACTTCCAGATGCGTTAAAAAATCGGGCAAGGTCTTGCTTAATTGAGGAAACCGAAGTTGATTGGCCGGGTTAGTGCTTGCATAACCCTCGTCCATAAGAAATTGATGAAACATCCGGATAGCAGTAAGGTTCCGTGCGGAGGAACGCGGAGACAAGCCCAGCTCGCGGAGAGCTCCAAGGAAGTGTAAAATTACAGCATGAGTCACTTCATCCGGCTTCTCAAGCTTTTGGTCGAAAAGGTATTGAATGTATCTCTTAAGGTCGTTTTCATAGGCGGAAATCGTATTGTCCGAAAGATTTTTTTCGATGCGTAGAAATGCCAGAAATTCAAATAGAAGAGAATTCACTTGTCGATTTTGGGTAAAATACCTTCCGTTAGGGAAAGAGCAATGCCGGAAAGCATAACCTCCGGACCAAGCTTGGTAAAATCTCCGGAAAGTAAACTTGAATCTACATTTGCGTATAGGGAACAGCCCGCTTCTTTTTCAATAGTCAGTCCTGAGAGTCGTCCTTCATAATCACCGACAAATGTAACTTCCCCAAGCATATCACTTACCACATATCCGGTGCAAAAGTGTAGCTGCAAATGTGTATTCTGAGTATAAACAGATATCAGGGCGCCCCTTTTTTTTCCAATTTGAATGTCGGAATAAATTTCTAAAGATAGCTTGCGCCCGTCTTCCTGATTTTCAATTGAAAACCTGACATTGTTGCCCATCAATTTGCCTTTAACAGTCAACGCTTTTGAGATTTTGTCTATATCTTTTTGTGTGAATTTCAACTGAGTATTCCTAACAAAAATGAACCTTATGAGTAAAACTGGAATAATTCGAACTGGTGATAATTTCTACCTTGAACCTTTTGCAATGATTTTCTTTTTCTGTGATTTTAGAACTCTCACGGCATGCGGTCCTTTTTCTCCAGCCACATACTCAAGTCGAACGACTTCCCCGACAGTGAGTGATTTAAACCCTTTTGTTTCAATGGTTGAGCAATGAACAAAAATCTTCTCACCACTGTCACTTTCAATCGTTCCATACCCTTTAAAATCATCATACGACTTTACGAGACCACGAATCATTTAATATAACCTGAAGCATGTTGTTTTACATTCGACATTTCATTGATTGAACAATATTTGAAATTGGCCATGACAAGTAATGATTGCAAAACACTCACGCTTTGAAATAATACTGAAATACGATATAAATTGTCAAGTGATTAAGCGTTTCCAGCAAGTAAACGAAGCTCTTGAAATGATGCGCCAATGTTGCCCTGACTAAAAATGGCTGAACCTGCCACAATAACTTTGGCACCAGCCTGAACGAGTTCACGTATATTCGACTTGGTTGCGCCGCCATCAACTTGTATTACTGCCTTGCTCCCACTACTTTTTATCATTTCATGAAGGCCGGATATTTTAGTTTTTGTTGAAAGAATAAACTTTTGGCCGCCAAATCCAGGGTTAACAGTCATTATGACCGCCAAATCAATGTCGCCGAAAATAAAAGAGAAGGCATCCAAAGGTGTCGCTGGATTAACTGCAACGCCTGCTTCAGCGCCAAGCTCCTTGATTCTCCCAATAGTTCGATGTAAATGACTGGTAGCTTCTGAATGGACGGTTACCGAGTCAGCCCCGCTTTTAATAACCGCTTCAATATGTTGCTCCGGGTTTTGAATCATTAGGTGAGCGTCTAACTTTTTGCTGGAAAATTTTCTTATCGCCTCAATAACAACAAAACCAAAAGTAATATTGGGAACAAAACTTCCGTCCATGATATCGAGGTGCAACCACTCTGCGCCAGCTTCTTCAGCCTGCTGGATTTGATCTTTCAAAGCTCCGAAATCGGCTGATAGCACTGACGGGGCGACTATTGCCACTTTATAATCCTCCTGAAGCAGTTATTAATAAATCCACACGTCTTCCATGTTTGACATTTTCCCCTTCTTCAATGGATTGCTCGATCACTGTATTGGGCAACCAGTCGTCGCTAAATCGATAACTAATTTCACCAACTTGCAGGCCGGCTTTTTCAATTATTCTCTTGGCGACTTCAAATGTATTTCCCAAGATGCGTGGAACGACAACATTTTTAGTCGGGCTGCCCAAACTAACTGTAATATTGATTCTCTCGCTTGCTTTCACTCGCTCTTTGGGCATCGCAGACTGTTCTATAACGACATCTGGAAGTTCGTTTGGCACAAATTGATAGAAGACCTCTCCGGCCTGAAGTCCAAAACTTTTAATCCGCTCTAGTGCATTGGTTTCGGAAAGTCCAATGAGCTTAGGCGCTTCAATTTCACGCTCGCCAACACTAATCGTCAAGTAAACCCTTCTACCCTTTTTCACCAATCGCTCTGCCTTTGGATTTTGTTCAACGACGTATCCAAAGGGAAGGTTTGAATCGTTTTTTTCGCCGATCTTCACAGCAATTAAATCATGGCGTTTAAGTGTTTCCTTTGCCACGTCAAACCGTTGGGCGACTACCGCAGGAATTGCCAGCGCTTCACCATGCTTTGTGTACCAAGGCATTATTGCGTTGTCGAAAATGAGTAAAATTGTAAAAAAAACGCCAAATGCGATTCCGAGAAGTAAAACTAATCTACCGGAAAGAATATCACGTTTGCGACTAAATGTTGATCCGATGCGGGGTTTTCTATTCATAGTTTGATGGGCTGTTTGTTAGATTTAGGTTCGGGCTATTTTAACGGAAAATGTGCCGTCAATATTATGAACAAATGGTAAACTACGATAAAAACCATCGTCTGTCAAGAAAGGTTTCAGTACAGGACTGTCGCTACACGACAAATGAAAGTCAGGATGTTCTGCAATAAACTCACGAATTACTATTTCAGTTTCTTCAGGCTCGATTGTGCAGGCGCTATAGACAATGCTGCCGCCAGCTTTGACTAGTGAAGCGGCTGTCTTCAGTAGTTGCTTTTGAGTTGAACTGATGACAAGAATATCATCCTCCACCCTCCTCCATCGTAAATCTGCGCGTTTCGCCAGCACGCCAAGACCAGAGCAAGGCGTGTCAATAAGGATTTTGTCAACAGGCTCTTCTGGCGCAAACAGCATGGCGTCCGCATGAACCGTTTCAATAATATGTGTATCAAGTCTTTTGACTGTTGAAACAAGTTTCCTAATTCTACTCTGCTCCTTTTCAACTGCGAATATCTTTCCTTTACTGCTCATCATCTGCGCCATATAACAGGTTTTACCGCCAGGAGCCGCGCACATGTCTAATATTCTTTCATTCGGTTTTGGGTCTAACAGACGAGGAGCTATGGCTGTGCTTTCATCTTGTATCGTAATACAACCGTCCAGAAATAGAGGTTCCCTAAAAATATCAGAAGAAGACTTAATTCGAATAAAATCAGAAAACCAGGCAGACTGGGCGACTTTATAACCGCGTTTTTCAAGAAGTTCGACAACCTCGACTGGAGCGATTTTTTCCGGATTAATGCGCAATGACAAAACAGGCCGCTGATTGTTATACTCACAAAAAAGCGTTGTCTTTTCGAGACCGTATCGAGTATGCCAACGCTTTACAAGCCATTCGGGGTGTGAAGCTCTAACCGCCAACTCCTTTATCGGATCATCCGGGTTGACAGGAGAACGTGACAGGGTCTCTTTCTTTCTCAAAAACTCCTTCAGGATTGCAGTAACCAGGCTCGCCCACTTTTGCCCCCCTTTCATTTTTGCATTTGTAACTGCCTCCGA